>Ga0081539_10000683_pt1 | contig 67952 bp, 60 predicted proteins | sample TabmetS4T2R2_FD_71023 | JGI IMG/M metagenome (GOLD analysis project Ga0081539, IMG submission 71023) | Tabebuia heterophylla rhizosphere microbial communities from the University of Puerto Rico - S4T2R2 | ecosystem: Host-associated > Plants > Roots > Rhizosphere ...
TCGCGATCAGCAGGACGACCAGGCCCAGCCAGATCACCAGCGTGCCGACCCCGACACTGAAGAACGTCACCACGAAGATGAACGCGGCCAGGTTGAGCGGGAAGCCGGCGAGCATGAACCCCGCCGCCCGAAACCCACGACTGACCAACGACGGCTTCGGAGCGGCCTCTGGCTGGGACTTGGCCGCCGGCGCCGCTGCGACCGACTGGCCGCCTGAGGTCGGTTGGGTGAGTGGTGTTGGTTGGAAGAGTGGGGTCGGCTGGGTGAGTGGATTCGGTTGGGTGAGTGGAGCCGGCTGGGCGAGCGTGGCCGGCTGGGTAAGTGGAGCTGGCTGGCTGAGCGGGTCCGGCTGGCTAAGCGGGGCCGATGGGCCGAGCGGCTGGGTGAGCGGGCTGGTGATGCCGGCCGGCAGGTCCATCGTCGGCCGCGTCGGCGCGGGGGTAAACGCCGTGGTTGCCTGGTCGCTCGTGCTGGGAGCGGCGCCCTGGGTGGCCGGGCCTGGCGACTGAGCCGCATGGCCTGGGCCGGCGTTCGCCTCGGGAGGGCGTGCCTGTCCGGCCGGGTCCGACCCTGCGGGCGGGGTGGTCGGCCGGGTGGCCGCTGCGCCCGCCTGGTCCGTGCGCTCGGCCGGTGCCGCGGGTGGTTGGTTCTCGGGGTGGGGTGCCACCCCGTCAGCATCTACCGGAACCTGCGGTTGGACCAAGTAGAGCGGCTGCTTGGGGACCGGATGCGTCATCGGGACACCGAGCCGTAGGTCATCGTGGCCGTGTTCGAGGGCCACGCGTCGCTCCAGTCGATCGCGCCGGCCGTCGACAGGCCCTCCAGCTTGGCGATGCGGCGCGGGCTCGGGCCCAGCATGGCGCGGGCGTACACCGCGTGTGCCGTGCCGAGGGCGTTCGTGATGATGATCGTCAGCGCCAGCAGGAGGACGCCGAGGCCGGCGAACGGCAGGGTGCCCCACCACGAGTCGACCGACACGAACGGGTGATCCCACAGCTCGGCGTGCCAGTCGTCCGGGACCCAGTGCCAGTACACGGGCAGGAAGGTCAGGTACAGGCTCACCGACCACGTCACCACGACGATCACGAACTCCGCGATCCCGATCGGCAGCATCAGCACCAGGTAGGCCATGTCCTTCCAGGTGGCCGGGTCCTTGACGCGGCTCAGCCACCGGCCCTTCTCCGGCGTCGGGCGGTACGGGGAGGCGATGTACGTGCCGAGCAGGGCGCGCACCCGCAGCCGCTCGAGGCCGGCCAGGCCGCGCATGGCCAGCATCGCGATCGCCAGTACGGCCAGTCCGACCCAGATGATCACCGTGCTGACGCCGAGCGACATGGTGGTCACCACGAAGACGAACGTCCCGATCCCGATCGGCATGTTCATCGCCAGGTACGCGAGCGAACCCAGCAGTGGCGGGTTCGGCCGGGTGCCGTCGCGGTGCGTGGTGGTCATGGCTGGTCTCCTTCGGGGGTGATGAGACCAGGATGGCGGGCGGGGAGGCGTGGGACCATGCGGTGTACCGCAGAGTTTGGGGTGGGGTTTTCCCTACCCCCGGGGTAACCGGGATGATCCGGCGACCGCCGCACGTTAAACTGGGTGGGACATAGTCACCACGAGGGGGTGAACGGTTTCGACTCTGGACGTTGATTCAGGAGAAGCGTGCAGGTGCAGGCGGATGACCACCTCAAGCGTCGCCGCAAACAAATAAGCGCCAAGGTTAAGAACCAGCGCGACGTCGCACTCGCCGCCTGAGCGAGTAGCGATGTCTGTCGGCCCGGGGTCGCCTCCGACCCGGTTTGCCGGCATCAGCTAGGAGGCTTACCGTCTCGGGTCGGCCGCGGACCTGAGACGGGACACCCACAGCGGCTGGGCCCGTCACACCGGCTAGTTCACGTGACCGGTGGGGTCAAGTAGAGACACAGTGAACTGCGCACGGAGAAGCCCTGATGAGGCGACAGAGGACCCGGGTTCGATTCCCGGCACCTCCACGCTGGACGGCGAGTGCTCGCGGAGAGCGCTCGCCGTTTGCGTTCCGGCATTATTTTGCGGGGGCGACCCCCGCAGGCCCCACGGTGCGCGTTGGTGCCGGACCCAGCGGGGTTCCGTTCGGGGAGGTCTATCGACCTCCGTAGGTTCGCCTGCCGGCTCGCTCGCTCACCCGCCCGCCGGCTCGCCTGCTCGTCCTCCGGCTTGCTTGCCCGCTTGCCTGCTCGCCCGCTCGCCCGCTTGCTCGCCCGCCTGCTCGCTTGCTTGCTTGCTCGCCCGCTTGCTCGCCCGCCTGCTCGCTTGCTTGCTCGCCCGCTCGCTTGCTCGCCCGCTTGCTTGCTTGCTTGCTTGCTCGCTCGCTTGCTCGCTTGCTCGCTTGCTTGCTCGCCCGCTCGCCCGCTCGCCCGCTCGCTTGCTTGCTTGCTCGCCCGCTTGCTTGCTCGCCCGCTCGCCCGCTCGCCTGCTCGCCTGCTCGCTTGCTCGCTTGCTCGCTTGCTTGCTCGCCCGCTCGCCCGCTCGCCCGCTCGCTTGCTTGCTTGCTTGCCCGCCAGCTCGTCCGTTTGCCGCCGGCTTGCCCGCCGGACCGCCTGATTGCTTGCTCGCCCGTTCGCCGGCTTGCGTGCTTGGCTCGCTCGCCTCCCTGCCCGCCCCTCCTGCCCTCTTGCGCTCCTGCTTCTTCTTGCACTCCTGCTCTTCTTCCGGGTGTTGCTGCCTCTGCGCCTTCTTCTCTTCCGCCTCTTCGTTCTTCGTTGTTCTTCCCATGGGGGAGACTGGGCTTGTGTTTCGGGGTGGGGTTCTGGCTGGGATGGTTGGTGGGGCCGTGGGTGGGGTGCCCTCCACGGTTTGGGCTCTTGTCCGGGGGCGGGATCCGCTTGGGGCGGCGGTTGCTGCTGGGCGGCTGCTGTTGCCCGAGGAGAGGCGGCGGGGGCGGCTTCTGGTGGCTGCCTTGCCGGTGCACTTCGGAATTTCCGCTGCGTGGGGTGTTGTGCTCGCGCGGATATTGCCTGATCGGGGGACCGTCTTCTGGGGCGCGGTGGCTGGGGGAGTGATCGCTGGGGTTGATCTTCGGGTGCCGGGGCGGCGGGCGGCCGGGGTGCGTGAGTTGGAGGTTCTCCCGCAGGTAGTTGATCACCTCGTCTATGGGGCCGCGGTGGGGATCTACCTGCGACGACGGGCTCTCAGGTTGCCCTAAGGCGGCTTCGGTAGCGTCGTGGGCGTGGTTCGACCGTCCGCGCGTGTTCTTGACCTGATTGGGCCGATTGTCCGGGTCGGGCTTGCTGCCGTGTGGTTGGTGTCGGGGGCCATCAAGGCGAGCGATCTCAACCAGACCTATATCGCCGTTCAGGCATATGACCTGTTGCCGGACGGGGTGTCCAGCGTTGCCGCCGGGGCGCTGCCGTTTCTTGAGCTCGCGCTCGGCGTCTTGCTCCTCGTGGGGCTCGGCACCCGGATCGCGGCCGTCGTGTCCGGCGTCGTGCTGATCGCGTTCATCGGGGCCGTCGCGCAGTCCTGGGCTCGTGGGTTGACCATCGACTGCGGTTGTTTCGGTGGCGGTGGGCAGGTCGCGCCGGGGGAGACGCAGTACCCGCAGGAGATCGCGCGGGACATCGGGTTCCTGTTGCTCGCCGCCTGGCTCACGGTTCGGCCGCGCACCGTCGCGTCGCTCGATGGTTGGCTTACCGCGCGGGCTCCCGACGTGGAGACCGTGGACACGCAGGGAAGGACTTGACCGGTGGGTGGAGCTGAGCGCAACGCGCGCAAGAAGCGCCAGGTACAGACACGTGGCGGCAACGCCGTGGCGGCGGCTCGGCGGGCTGACAACGACCGCAGGAAGATCTTCATCGGCGTCGGGGTGGTCGTCGTGCTGCTCGCCGCCGTGATCGGTGGCGTCATCTTCTACAACAACCAGAAGAACACCACCGAGGGCAAGTCCATCTCGGCGATCAGCTCCGAGCAGGCCGCCGACTCGGACGTGCCCGTCACCCGGGACGGTGGGGTGGTCGTCGTCGGGAAGACCACCGCCAAGGTCACGCTCGACGTGTACGAGGACTTCCTCTGCCCGGCCTGCGGCGCGTTCGAGAAGGCCTACGGCACGGACATCGAGAAGCAAGTCGCCGACGGCAGCGTCCAGATCCGCTACCACATGCTCCCCATGCTCAACGACCGCTCCGACCCGCCCGGGTACTCGATGGACTCGGCCAACGCCGGCCTGTGCGCGGCCGACGCCGGCCAGTTCCCCGCGTTCCACAAGAGTCTTTACAGCGACCAGCCCGAGGAGGGCAGCCGCGGCTGGGACCGTCAGCAGCTGGCCGCGCTCGGCGAGAACCTCGGGATCACGTCCAAGGACTTCGCGTCCTGTGTGACCAGCGGGAAGTACGACAGCCTCGTCCAGGCCAACTTCGACCAGGTCAAGCAGGCGCCCTACCTGCAGCAGGACTTCGGGAACGGCCAGAAGGGCTTCGGCACCCCGACCATCGCGGTCGGTGAGAAGGTCGTCGACACGTCCAAGGCGGACTGGCTGGACAAGCTCGTCGAGTCAACCAGCTAGGCCCTCGACCGGCGCCGGACCGTCCGTCCAGCGGACGTACCGCTTCGCCTTGCCGACCTCGGTCCTCGGCACGCTGCCGGCGCCCACCACGCGCACGACACATGTGATGCCGAGCCGCTCCCGCAGCGCGACACCGAGGTCGGCGGCCAGGTCCGCCGCGGCCGCCGTGACCGGCTCAACCGCCACGAGCAACTCCGGCCGCGCCGCGTCGCGGCGGTCGTCGACGACCAGGTAGTGCGGGCTGACCCGGTCGTCCGCGAGCAGCACCGCCTCGATCTCGGTGGGGAAGACGTTCACCCCGCGCACCACCAGCATGTCGTCGGTGCGGCCGAGGAGTTTCGACATGCGGCGCAGCGTGCGGGGCGCGCCCGGCACCGGCCCCGCCAGCGCGGCGACGTCGCCCGTGCGGTAGCGCAGGAGCGGCATGCCGGTCTTCGTCAGCGTGGTGAACACCAGCTCACCGGGCGTGCCGTCGGGCACCGCCCGCCCCTCGGCGTCAATGGCCTCGACGAAGAAGTGATCCTCGGCGACGTTCAACATGCTGCCCGAGTCGAGCGACTCGGCCGCCACCCCCGGCCCGATGATCTCCGACAGGCCGTAGATGTCGAGCGCACGCAGGCCGAGGAGTTGCTCGATCTGGGCACGCATCTCGTTGGTCCACGGCTCGGCCCCGAACAGACCGGCCCGCAGACTCGGAGGTGGGGCGCCCAACGCCTCCCCGAGGAAGATCGCGTAGGAGGGCGTGCAGGTCAGGATGTCCGGCTTCAGATCGGTGATCATGCGGACCTGTCGCTCGGTCATGCCACCCGACAGTGGTAACACGGTCGCGCCAAGCCGCATCGCCCCGTGATGGACGCCGAGCCCGCCGGTGAAGAGCCCGTACCCGTACGCGTTGTGCACCAGACTGCGGCGCGTGGCACCCGCGCCGCCCAGCGCACGCGCCATGACCTGGGCCCACACGTCCACGTCACTGGCCGTGTACGGCACGAGCGTTGGTTGCCCACCGGTCCCGGACGACCCGTGCACACAGACGACGTCGTCGACCGGAACGGCTCTCAAGCCATCCGGATAGTGGTCCCAAAGATCACGCTTGGTGACCGTAGGTAGTCGCGAGAGATCGTCGAGCGGGACGTCCGCACCGCTCCGCACGCCGACGTCCCGCAGCCGCCCGGCCTGCAGACCACCCGCCGCGAGCAGCCGGTCAACCAGCTGACTCAGCCGGTGTTGCTGCAGCTCACGGCGTCGCTGCGGGTCAACCCCCTCAGCGTCGGGCTCGACAAGGGGCACCACCTGGGCGTCAACGACCACGGTGTGGGTGTAGCACGCGACCCTGCGCGGAGGGAAGGTTGGACCCCGCTGCGAGTGGTCACGGAGCATCGGGTAACTTGTACTCCACACGGGGCTGTAGCGCAGCTGGTAGCGCACCACACTGGCAGTGTGGGGGTCAGGGGTTCGAACCCCCTCAGCTCCACAGTTGATCAAAGCCTTTCGATCGAGGTGTTTGCCTGGTCGGAGGGCTTTTCTCATGAGGTCGATGCGTGTGGTCCGGTGTGGACGTTGGTCGCGGGCGTGCACCGGGATGGAGGAATTCGGGAGAACTTTTGCCTCCCGATTCGGGATCATCGTGTTGTGATGCGGCATGGTCAGCCGTGGTCGGGCTTGTTGGCGATGGCGTTTGCGGGTGGTGCGTAGCGCGGGAGCGTTGTGGGGTGCGCGTGGCGCTGATCTGGGTGCTGGCGATGTGCGGCGTGGCCGGTTGTCGGTGGGTCGGCGGGTTTGGTGGGCGTAGTACCAGCGGCGTTCGAGGTTGGTGAGTAGTTCGGTTTCGATCTCCGGGGCGACGTGGCTGTAGACCTCGGCGAGTCGGTTGGACAGGTGGTGTCCGAGGCGGCGGGTCTGTGCGATCTCGGGGATCTTGTCGGCGATCAGCCAGGTTTTGTGGCTGTGTCGTAGTCCGTGGAAGGTGAGGCCGGGGCGGATCGGATGGGTGCCTTTGCGGAGGTTGCCGCCGACGGCGGGGCGGAATACGCGTCGGTCGAAGGTGCTGCGGCGCAGTCGGCATCCTCGGCGGCTGGTGAACACGAATGAGCCAGTGTGGTGGCGAGGTGCTCGCTTAGCAGGTCGATGAGGAATGGCGGCAGTGTGATGGTGCGTGCCGAGGCGGGTGTCTTGGGTGGCCCCAGCCAGAGGCCGGGGGCGGATTCGTGCAGTGCGCCGTACTCGGGGTCGATGTCGATGGTGCCGTGGTCGAGGTGGACGTGGTCGCGTTGGAGTCCGGCGAGTTCGCCCCAGCGGCAGCCGGTCCAGGCGGCGGTGATGACGAGCAGCCCGGCCGACGGGCCGCCGAGCGTGGTGGCTTGGTCGGCGATCTGTATGACGTTTTCGGGCATCGCGAAGACTTTCTCCGCGCGTGATGGGGGCGCGGCCGCGGCGGCGTCGGCGGTGGACGGGGTTGGTGGGGATGAGGCGTTGGTCGACGGCGTCGTCGAGCATCATGGAGAAGACGGTGAGGATGCCGGCGACGGTGGAGGCGGCGTAGCGTTTGCGCAGGTCTTTCCGCCAGGCGGTGACGTCGATTGCGGTGATGTCGCCGAGGGTGGTGTAGCCCCGGCGGGGGAGGATGTGTTGCGGAGGTGGGAGCGGTAGTTCTCTTCGGTGCGGGTTTCGACGTCGAGGGCTCTATCCACACGACGGACCAGGCTGACGTGGTGATGTTGGCTGCGGTGGGGTCGAACCATTGGCCGCGGGGCTGGTCGGATTCCGGGTCGTCGGCGTAGTTCGTGGCTGCTGTCTTGCTGCTGAATCCGGAGATGGAGCCGTAGTGGCCGTTGCCGCGGTGGTAGCGCACTCGCGAGGTGTGTTGTCGATGTTGCGGTGTCAGGTTCTGGAGTCTGTTCCGGATCGGATGCCGCTGTTGCTACCGGTCTGAGCATTTGGCTTGGCGCTGCGTAGTGTTTCCCGGCTTGGTCGGAGGAGCGACCCGAACTATCTGCTGTCGACGACGAAGCGGAGCGTCAATGGCGTTGTTGGTGCCCTCTTCGGAGCAATTACGCAAGGTCGGGTGGCAACAAGAACACGGCAAGCAGAGTTCGCTGAGCAGCGTGCGCAGGAAGAGCGAGATCCCCGGGTTCGGCGATGTCGGGCCTCGTGAGACCCAGGGTTCCGGCACAGTCGGGGATAGTCCAAGAAGGCACCCTTGCCGTCTGACATCGTAGAAACGTGCCGCACCCACGAGGCTTTGCCCGCGGCCTGCCGACTGAAGGAAGTGACATGGGTCTGCATCCGGTGTGGATCGTCGGCAACGGCGTTGCTGTGCAGGCGACCCTGATCACGATGTCGTACCTGCTCTATCTGCGCGTGCTGGCCCGCGGTTGGCGATGGCCGTGGGCCAGCACCGCTGTCATCGCCGTCACGGCGCTGGTCACCGGCCTGTCCTTCGCGTACCCCGACCTGCTGGCAGTGCTGCGCCGTGACGCGGACGGTCTGCTTGCCGGCCAGGTGTGGCGGGTCGTCACCCCGTTGTTCGTCCAGCCCTACGGTGTGGTCCAGGTTGTGCTCAACGGTGCACTCATGCTGATGCTCGTGCCCGTGGCCGAAAGGCTCTACGGCGGAAGGGGGCTGCTCGTCGTGTACTTCGGTGCCGGTCTGATCGGGCAGCTGGCCAGTGCCTGGTGGGATCCCACCGGCGGTGGGTCGTCGGCAGGGATCTTCGGCGTGGTCGGAGCCCTGCTCACCTATGTGGTGCGGCACGGCGTTGGCTGGCCCGCCAGTGCCGTCTCCCCGCCGGCCATCGAGAAGCCGTTTGTGGTCATCGCGGGCCTGGGCCTGCTCGCCGGGCCACTGCTCGCCTTCTTCCGGGACGGGCACGGGCCCTGCATCATTGCCGGTGCGCTGCTGTCGTTGCTGTTCCTGCGACCACGCCCCGCCGGGGACACCGACGAGCCGGCGTAGATCCTGGTGGGCGCCGTGCCGCGCGAGGTCGTCGGCGTGATCACGTTGGCAATGCATCCTGATCGTTACATTGTGTAGGCCTCGCGGCGAGTGGTGGGTGGGGTTATTCGGTCGCGATCGGGAGTTCGGCTTGGTACAGAGCTCGGATGGATATCGCTGAGGAGGATCAGCTCGAGAGCCTGTTGTCGGAGTTGCGGAGAAAGCTTGCCGTGGAGTCGGCTGCCGGCCGGTTCTCCGGGGCGGTGCTGGTGGCCAGGAAAGACGCGTTGTTGTTCGCTGAGGCGTGTGGTCTGGCTGATCGTCAGCGGCGCGTCCCCAACCGGTTGTCGACGCGGTTTCGCATCGGGTCGATCAACAAGGTGTTCACCGCGGCTGCGGTGTGCCGGCTCGCGCAGGCCGGTGCGGTGGATCTGGCCAGGCCGTTGCGAACGTATCTGCCGGAGTTCCCCAACCAGGATCTGGCGGCCGCGGTCACGGTCCATCATCTGCTCACGCACACCGCCGGGACGGGCGACATCTTCACGCCCGAGTACGAGGCCCGGCGTGAGGAGATCCGCACCGTCACCGACTACGTGCGGCTGTTCGGGCATCGCGACGCGCTGTTCGAGCCTGGCAACCGGTTCGAGTACAGCAACTTCGGTTACCTCCTGCTCGGCGCGGTGATCGAGAACGTCACCGGCCAGAGTTACTACGACTACGTGGACGAGCACGTGTACGCCCCGGTGGGGATGTCACGCAGCGGCTCGCAGCCGGAGCGTGACATGGTGCCGGACCTGGCGGTCGGTTACACCGCCGAGGTGGCGGGCAGCGAGGTGAACACCAGCGTCCTGCCCTACCGGGGAACCCCCGCGGGCGGGGGCTACTCCACGGTGGAGGATCTGTGGCGGTTCGCGACCGCGCTGACCGGACAGCGTCTGCTCGACGCGCGGCACACCGCACTGCTGACCACGGGCCAGGCCGAGGCCGGCTGGGGTGGCAGGTGCGTGGCGTACGGATTCTTCGAACGGAGCAGCTACGGGATCCACGCCATCGGCGCGGCCGGCGGCTTCCCCGGTATGAGCGCCGACCTCGTGATCTACCCCGACCACGGGTACGTGGTCGCGGTGCTGGCCAACATGGACCCGGACATCGCCACCGAGGTGTCGATGTTCATCACCCACCGGCTGCCGATCACACCACAACGACCCGGCGGGTAGTCGCCACGCGGTGGCGTCTCTTGGTGGCGGCCCGCCTACTTCGCACTTGGGCACGGCGATGAACCCGGAACTCTTCAGTGGCGTTGAATCCCTCACCAGGACCGCGAATCCGAACAGTGAAATCCCTACCTGCGCCTGCCGCAGTTCGACCTCGACCAGAACAAGCTGATCGTCGACACCTACTCGCCCTCACTCGACGAGTCGAACTACTTCGGCGTGAAGGACGACTTCACCGTCGACATCGACCTCACCCCGACCTCCTGACCCGTCCGGACGAAGTCCCGTCCCGACCCCGGGCGGAGTCGCATGAACCCGGACGCGGACGCTCTGCCCGCAGGTGGCGAGGGTCCGGCCCGAGGATCTTTCCGGCCGCATCCCGCCACCTGCTGGCCCGCTCCGGGCGCGGGGAGTTGGCGCCACTGGCCGGCAACTGGTCAGGTCGCGGCCGGGATGCCGGTGTCCGGTGCCGGCGTGCGGCGGCGTGTGGTCAGTTCTTTGCGTCCCCAGCGGGTGCGGCCCCAGGGTTTGACGATGGACAGGATGGTGGCGGTCCACAGCAGTGCCGCGAAGCAGCCGACGACGGCCGCGAGCCAGCCGCCGAGGGCGCCCGGTTCGGCGGTGGGGTTCTCGGTGCGGGTGATCAGTTCGGCGACCCAGCGGCTCTCCACGCCTGCCACGACCGGGATGACGAGTGAGATCGCGAACTTGGTCAGCACCCACCGGTGCTTGACCAGGCCCCATTTCGTGCCGAGCGAGACCACGAGGCCGGTGATGATGGTCAGTAGCACGCTGGGGATCACGATGACGAGGTCGAAGATGTGGAAGATCTGGTAGGCGCCGTACCGGAGTGTGTGGGTGTCGGCGAGGAGCCCGGTGAGCGCGAGGGTGACCATGCCCAGCGACAGTCCGAGCCAGCCGACGCTGATTCCGACGTGCAGGGTGAGCCAGACTTTCCTGGCGCGGGGGGAGAGTCGGGGGAATCGCGGTCGCAGCCCGACCAGGATCAGCACCGAGAGCAGCATTCCGAGGTTGGGCAGCGGGTTGGGGAAGGCGAACAGGAACTGCAGCGGGATGAACGCGAGATGGAATCCGATGAGCGGTCGCCTGGACAGGGTCGCGGCGCCGTAGAGCGACACCGCGACCGCCGCCGCGTAACCGATCGCGCCCATCGTCCGGATGGCCGGCAGTGTCGAGCCCGCACCGGGGAACAGGACGAGGGCCGTGCCGGCGGCGAAGACCGCGAAGGCGATCTGCCAGTGCCGTGGCCGCTGCCGCGGTGTCATGCCCTGGATCATGCGCGGGACCGTTCGCCGAGTCGTCATGTCTCCAGCGTCGCGGCGGCCGCCGCGACGCCGCGTCCGCCGGGCGGCGGGAACCTCGCGCCGATGGATGTACGTCGTCGCTCGGCGGCTACACCTTTCCACCGATGCCCAACCCCGTCGGGCGGGCTAGGTTGGCCGGCATGGGGCCGCTGAACCGGTACACGATCCCCGCCAGGCATCGCGGCCGGGTGCTCGACGGGATGGTGGCGGCGGGCTGCGCGGTGGGGGTTACACCGCTGGCCACGGAGGGCAGCATCTACAGCTACCTCGACTGGCGGCCGCCGCCGTGGCTCCTGGTGCCGCTCGCGGTGGGGGTGGGCGTCTCGGCGTGGAACCGGCGACGCTGGCCGGTCCAGTTCGCGGTGGTGGCGCTGGCCGGATGGGCGGCGTTGGCCGGCATCGCCGCGGTCGTGGTCGCGCAGTACACGGTGGCCGAACGCAGCCGGTCCTGGCGGGTCACCGCGGCCGGTACGGTGATGACCCTCGCGCTGGTGGGGCCCCCGATCTGGTGGCTCGGCGGGCTGGACGCCAGCCTGCCGGTGAGCGTGGCACTGTGTGTGGCGCCCGCGCTGCTCGGTCTGTACGTCGGCACCCGGCGCGAGCTGATCACCCAGATGCGTGCGCGAGCCGAACGCGCCGAACACGACCAGGACCTGCGCGTCCAGCAAGCCCGCAGCGAGGAACGCGCTCAGATCGCCCGCGACATGCACGACGTGGTCACCCACCGGGTATCGCTCATGGTGCTGCACGCGACCGCACTCGAAGCCGCCCGCGGCCGCGACAGCGCCACCCTCGCCCGCCAGATCGGCGAGATCGGCCGCGCGACACTCGACGAACTGCGGTCTCTCGTGGCGGTGCTGCGCGCCGACGGCGCGACCGGGGAGGCGCCGCTGACCCCGCAACCGGGCCTGGCCGACCTTCCCGACCTGGTCGAGCAGTCCTGCGATCTTGGCCTGCCCGTCACCCTCGAGATCACCGGCGAACCCGACACCCCACCACCCGCGCTGGTGGAGCACGCGCTGTACAGGGTTGCCCAGGAGGCCCTCACCAACGTCCGCAAGCACGCTGGCGCCCCGTCCACCCTCATCCAGGTGCACCACGAGCCGCACCTGCTGCGCCTCACCGTCGCCAACGCCCCCGGCACCATCCCGGACACCGCTGGTCGCGCTCGACGGCTGCCCCGCGGCGGTCACGGACTGCTCGGTATCGCCGAACGGGTCCGCCTCGTCGGCGGTGAGCTGACCACGTGGTCCACTCCGGACGGTGGGTTCCGCGTCGAGGCCACCACCCCCCTCGCTCCGGAGCGTGACCGGTGATCAGTGTCCTCATCGCCGACGACGAATGGATGGTCCGTGCCATGCTGCGCACCATCCTGTCCTCCGCCGACGACATCACCGTCACCGGTGAAGCCGCCGACGGCGCCGAGGCGGTGAGCCTGGCCCGTTCCACCCGACCCGACGTGGTACTCATGGACATCCGCATGCCCCGCGCGGACGGTCTCGCCGCCACCCGCCAACTCCGGCGGCTCGCCAACCCACCCAAGGTCGTCGTGCTCACCACCTTCGACCTCGACGAGTACGTCCACACCGCACTCCGCAACGGCGCGGTCGGCTTCCTCCTCAAGGACGCCACCGCCACCGACATGCTCACCGCCGTCCGCGCCGCCGCGGCCGGCGACGCCATGCTCTCCCCCAAGATCACCCGGCGTCTCCTCGCCCGGTTCACCCCAACCGACACAGACACCGGCCGCCGGTCCATCGCGCTACGCCGCCTCGAGGTGCTCACCGGCAAGGAACGCGAGGTGCTCACCGCCCTCGCCCGCGGCCTGGCCAACACTGACATCGCCTCCGAACTGCGCCTCAGCGAGGCCACCGTGAAAACCCACGTCAGCCGCATCCTTGGCAAACTGGCGCTCACCAACCGCGTCCAGGCCGCCATCCTCGCCCACCACGCCGGCCTCCTCGACTGACCGCTGGGCTCGTCGTGCTCGCCGGCGTGTGGCGAGGTCAGGTTCGGGCGAAGCGGCGTTCGAGTCGCCAGGGCGGTTGGCTCAGGACGACACGATCTGATCATTCGCGACATTGTCGATTCCGCTCAACCAGGCGGCGACATTGTGGCGGTTTCTGACAGTTCGCTTCCGATGTTTGTTTGGTCTCGGTACGTTTGCGACTTGTTCCGTCGGGTGGCGCGGGAAGGTCCGCTGCTGTGTGTCGTGGACGACGCGCACCGGCTCGACGAACCGTCACTGGATGTGTTGGCCTTCGTGGCCAGAAGGGTGCGGGACGCGCGCATAGGTGTGCTGTTCGCGCCGCTCGGTCAGGAGGCGAGCCGCGAGATCGCGTGGACAGTCGTGCCCGCACCGGACGTGAGCGCGGCTGTGGCCGAATCGGCGAAGGGCAATCCGCGGGCGCTGATGGACCTCTGGCCGCGTCGCTGACGCCTGGCCAACTCCGGGAGATCTGCCGGTGCCGAGGACGCTTTCCCCGCACAGTGGCCTGCGCCGTGCCTACCGGGCTCGGCTGGACCGGCTGCCGGCCGACACCCGGTGGCTTGTCCTGCTGGCGGCTGCCGACGAGCAGTCTGGCCGGTAACGGTCGCGGCCACGCCGCACCTCGTCGAAGCCGCCGTGCGGTGCGGCCGGCGGGCGATCGCGGCGGAGACGCTGAAGGTGTACGACTCGTGGGCCGGCAGCACCGGCAACCCGCACTGGCTGGCGTTGTCGGCCCGATGCCACGCGTTGCTCGCCGACAACGCGGACGAAGCCGAGGCGCGTTTCCGGGATGCGTTGGGACAACACATGCTGGCCACGGGCGAGTTCGAGCTACTTCTGGGTGGGGTTCTGTGTTGTCTGGTGTCCGCGGGGGCTGACGAGGCCGGTTTCGTAGGCGGTGATGACGGCTTGGACGCGGTCGCGGAGGCCGAGTTTGGCGAGGATGCGGGCGACGTGGGTTTTGACGGTGGCTTCGGACAGGTGGAGGTGGTCGGCGAGTTCGGCGTTGCTCATGCCTTGCGCGAGCAGGTGGAGGACTTCGAGTTCGCGTGGGGTGAGGGTGGCGAGGTCTCGGTGCGTCGCAATGCGGTCGGGGTCGGGGTGGGCGAATCGTTCGACGAGGCGGCGGGTGATGGCCGGGGCGAGTAGTGCGTCGCCGGTGCGGACCATGCGGACCGCGGCGACGAGTTGTTCGGGGGTGACGTCCTTGAGGAGGAAGCCGCTGGCGCCGGCGGTCAGCGCTTCGTAGACGTAGTGGTCGAGGTCGAACGTGGTCAGGATGATCACGCGTGGTGCGTCGCCGGTGTTGTTGGTGCCGGTGAGGATGCGTCGGGTGGCTTCCAGGCCGTCCAGTTCGGGCATCCGGATGTCCATCAGGACGACGTCGGGTCGGGTGCGTCGGACCGCGTTGATGGCGTCGGCGCCGTTGGTGGCCTCGGCGACGACGTCGATGCCGTCGGCGGTGAGGATCATTCGGTAGCCGGTGCGGACCAGCGTGTGGTCGTCGGCGACCACCACACGTACGGGGCCGGTCACGGTGCCTCCAGCGGGATCAGGGCCGTGACGCGGTAGCCGCCGTGGGGACGTGGTCCGGCTCGGAGGGTGCCACGGTAGACGGTCAGCCGCTCACGCAGGCCGATCAGTCCTTGGCCGGTGCCTGTCGTGGCACCGGTGGACGGGCTGCCGGTGTTGGTGATCTCCACCCGGAAGTGGTCTGTGCCGTGGTCGATGGCCACGGTCGCGGTCGCGCCGGTGGTGTGTTTCATGATGTTGGTGAGTGCTTCCTGCACCACTCGGTAGGCGGCCAGTTCCACTCCGGGCGGCAGGGGACGCGGTTTGCCGGTCACGGTCAGCTCGACCGGTGTTCCGGCGTCCCTTACCCGGTCGATGAGGGCGGGCACCTGGGGCAGGCCGGGTTGCGGTGTGAGGTCAGGACTGTCGGTGTTCGTGTCCATGGTGAGCAGGCCCATGACGTGGCGTAGTTCGGCCATGGCCGCGCGGCCGCCGGCCTCGACCGAGAGCAGTGCCTCGCGGGCCTGGTCGGGGGCGGTGGCCATGACTTTGCGGGCGGCGCCGGCCTGGATGACCATCATGCTCACGTTGTGGGTCACCACGTCGTGCAGTTCGCGGGCGATGCGGGCGCGTTCGTGCTCCGCGGCGCGGCGCAGTGACTCGGCCTGCTTCTGTTCCAGTGTGGACAGTTGGGTGCGGGTCTGGTCGGTGCGGTGCTTCCAGGTGCGTAGGCCGTAGGCCGCCACGACGATCGGGACCAGGATCAACAGCGGGGCGTACTGGGTCGGGACGGTGGGCAGCGGCGCGTCGGTCCTCGTGTTGACCATGAGCACCGCCACCACCAGGCTGGCCAGGGTCGGTATCCGGTAGGGGCTGTACGCGGCGGCGCTGTAGGCGGCGATGACGCCGGCGTAGAAGGTCAGCCGGGGTGCGTCGTGTGGTGTCGCGAGGACCGCGGCGAGCACGATCCACAGCACCGCGAGTGGATACCGTCGCCGCAACGTCAGTGGCGCCGCGGCGAGGACGGCCACCGTCACCGGGCCGATCCAGTCGCCCACGCCGATCGGGTGGGTGGTGCGGGACGGGCTGATGAGGCCGAGCATGTTGTCGAGCACGTAGTAGACCGCGGAGATGCCGACGACCAGCGCCAACGCCGCGTCGAAGGCCTGGCCGAGTCGGGTGGGCCTCGGCGGCGGACCGGACGGGCGCGTCAGCTGCCGGCCGCCGTCCCGCAGCCTCCTGGCCACCGGCACGCTCATCATCGGCCCATTCTCACCGGCAGCCCGTCCCACGGCATCCGTCCAGGTGATCACGCACCTACATCCGTCGACTACCTCGCAGGGATGACCCGTGCGGGCCTCATCCCGACGTGGTACCGGAAATGCCTCCGCCGGCCGACGCGTCCGGTTCGGGCACGCGCCTAGCGTCCACCACACCAGATGTGATCTTCGAAGGAGATGCCCGTGAACACCTCGACGACCGGACCGCACGACGACACTCCACCGTCCCGACGACGATCGCTCCGGCGTGGCGGCCTGGCCGTCGTCGCCGGACTGCTCGCCGTCGCGGCGTCCGTCTCGGGCACGTTCGCGCCGGTCTCCGCCGACCAGGCGGCGGCCGAGTCCGCGAGGTCGAGTCCCGCGTTGCGGCTGCCCGCGCCGACCGGTACCCACCCGGTCGGCATGACATCGGTGTACCTGAAGGACGCCTCCCGCCCCGACCCCTGGGTGCCCGAGATGACGGCGAGGGAGCTCATGGTCTCCCTGTGGTACCCGGCGAAGACCTCGCACGGGCAGCGGGCGCCGTACCTGACGCCGGCGGAGTCGGAGCTTCTCCTGACCGACGCCGGCATCTCCGGCGTGCCTCTGGACGCGCTGAGCACCGTGGGGACCAACGCCGTCCGCGACGCCGCGCCAGCGGGACGCCGGCATGGTCTGCCCCTGGTCGTGCTGTCGCCCGGCTTCACCAAACCCCGCGCGACGCTCACCGCCCTGGCCGAGGACCTGGCCAGCCACGGCTACCTGGTGGCCGGGATCGAACACACCTACGAGAGCGCCGGCACGAGCTTCCCGGACGGGCGGGTCGCCACCTGCGTCGCCTGCGAGGGCGACCATGACGAGGCGTTCTGGGCGAAGCTGGGGGCAGGTCGGGCAGCCGACGTCTCCTTCGTGCTCGACGAGCTGACCGGGGCGCACCCCGTCTGGAAGGGCGCCCGGCTGATCGACCCGTCCCGGATCGGGATGGCGGGCCACTCCGCGGGCGGCGCGAGCACCGTCGCCGTCATGGTGACCGACTCCCGGGTCCGCGCCGGGATCAACATCGACGGCACCGCGACCTCCCCGGTCCCCGAGGGCGGCCTGTCCCGGCCGTACCTGTTCCTGGGCACGCAGGCACGGCACACCCCGAGCCAGGACCCCACCTGGGTACGTGCCTGGGAGCACCTGACCGGATGGAAACGCTGGCTCGTGGTGACCGGCGCTGAACACGCCTCCTTCACCGACATCGGACTGTTCGCCGACCAGGTCGGCCTCGACATCGGCGCCGAGCTGCCCGCGGCCCGCGTCACGCAGCTCACCCGCGCCTACGTCCGCGCGTTCGTCGACCTCCACCTCCGTGACACGCCACAACCGCTGCTGGCCGGACCATCGCCACGCAACCCCGAGGTCCAGTTCTGCTCCGTGGCGACCCTGAGCTGCCGGTAGCGGTCGCCGGCACGGCGCTCAGATGCTGGCTCCGGGCTGCCGTCTCGCGCCGGTGATCCGGCTGCTGATCCGCCAGGCCGACTCCACCAGCGCGATGCCGACCGCGGCGCAGGTCAGGGCCGTGAGGGTGTTGGTGGTGTTGGTCGGGTCGAGCAGGAACAGGTCGCGGGTCACGGGGAGCAGGAACATCAGTGTGGAGGCGGTGGCCATCACGGTGATGAGGGCGATCTTCCACCAGGTGTAGGGGCGGGCGACGATGGCGAGCACCCACAGCGCGATGGCGATGAGGGTGATCAGGGCGGTCGTGCTGGCCCGGACCTGGTCGGCGGCACTGGCGTGGGGCTGGTAGGCGAGCAGGTAGGACACGAAGCTGGCGACGGCGATCACGACACCGGCGGGGATGGCCATGCGCATGACTCTGGCGACGAAGCCGGGGCGGGCGCGTTCGTTGTTCGGGGCGAGGGACAGCACGAAGGCGGGGAGTCCGATGGTGAACCAGCCGGTGATCGTGACGTGGCGGGGCAGGAACGGGTAGGGCAGGGCGTCGAGTCCGATGAGGCCGGGGATACCGACCATGAGGGCCAGTAGTACGGAGTAGACGGTTTTGGTGAGGAACAGGTTCGCGACTCGTTCGATGTTGCCGATGACCCGGCGGCCTTCGGCGACGACATGGGGGAGGGTGGCGAACTTGTTGTCCAACAGGACGATCTGGGCGACCGAGCGGGTGGCGGGGCTGCCGGCGCCCATGGCGACGCCGATGTCGGCGTCCTTGAGCGCGAGGACGTCGTTGACGCCGTCGCCGGTCATCGCGACGGTGTGGCCACGGGACTGGAGCGCGCCGACCATGGCGCGTTTCTGGGCCGGGGTGACCCGGCCGAACACGGTCGCGTCGTCGAGTGCGGCGGCGAGTGGTTCGGGGTCGGTGGGCAGGGTGCGTGCGTCGACGGGGGTGTCGGCGTGGGGCAGGTCGAGTGCGGCGGCGACCGCGCCGACGGAGGTCGCGTTGTCGCCGGAGATCACCTTCACGGTCACCTGTTGGCCGGCGAAGTAGTCGAGGGTGTCGGCCGCGTCGGGGCGGATCGTCTGTTCCAGGACCACCAGCGCGGCCGGCCGGACGGTGCCCGGCGCCTCGGGTGTGGTGACCGGGTGGTCGATCTGGCCCAGTGCCAGGACCCGGAGTCCGGTGGCGCCGATCGTCTCGGCCTCGGCGCGTGCGGTGCTGCCGGGGCCGGTTTCGGGCAGCAGCACGTCCGGTGCGCCCAGTACCCAGTCGCCGTGCTCGGCGAAGCTGGCGCCGCTCCACTTGCGGGCCGAGGAGAACGGTGCCGTCCCGGTGACCGTCCAGCCCGGATCGTGCGGGTAGGCCGCGGCGATGGCCGCCAGGCTCGCGTTCGGCCGCGCGTCCGCCGCGGCCAGCGCCGCGAGGGCGGGTTCCACCCGCGGGTCCTGGTCACCGATGGGGCGGATCTCGGCCAGGCGCAGGGTGTTCTCGGTGAGGGTGCCGGTCTTGTCCGCGCACACCACGTCCACCCGGGCGAGTCCCTCGATCGCGGGGAGTTCGTTGACCAGGCACTGGCGCTGCCCGAGCCGGACCACGCCGACCGCGAACGCGATGGAGGTGATCAGGATCAGCCCTTCGGGCACCATCGGCACGAGCGCGGCGACCATGCCGCGCAGCGCCTCCGGGAGGGCCTGGTCGCCGGAGAGCTGGTTGTACACCGACAGCGCACCGGCCGGTATGAGCAGATAGGTGATGAACTTGAGGATCTTGTTGATGCCGTTGCGCAGCTGGGAGTTGACCAGGGTGAACTTGCCGGCCTCCTCGGCCAGCTTCACCGCGTAGGCCTCCCGGCCGACCTTCGTGGCGCGGTAGGCGCCGGTGCCGGCGACCACGAAGCTGCCGGACAGCACCTGGTCACCGGTGTGTTTCACAATCGGGTCGGACTCGCCGGTGAGCAGCGACTCGTCCACCTCCAGCGCCTGCCCGGCGAGGACCTCCCCGTCCACCACGATCTGGTCGCCGGCGCCGATCTCGATCACGTCGTCGGCGACGACCTCGTTCGGGGCGAGTTCGAGGGTCTGGCCGTCGCGGCGCACCCTCGGCCTGGCCTGGCCGACGATCGAGAGCCGGTCCAGGGTGCGTTTGGCCCGCAGCTCCTGGATCATGCCGATCACGCTGTTGGCGACGATCAGGCCGCCGAACATGCCGTCCAGCACGTAGCCGGTGGACATGATGATCACGAACAGCACACCGAAGATCGCGTTGATCCGGGTGAACACGTTGGCCCGGACGATGTCCCACACGCTACGGCTCGCGCGGGCCGGCACGTCGTTGGTCCGCCCCTCGGCCACCCGCTCCGCGACCTGCTCGGCCGTGAGCCCCCGCTCGACGTCTCCGGTTACCGGCCCGGCCATCGTGTGATCAGCTGACACGCAGGGACCCTAACCGGACGCGGCGGACGGCACCCGAGCCCGGTGGAGGTTGCCCCGGTCGAGGTCGGGCGTTCGTCACGCTGCCGAACGCTCGAGCGGTGCTGAACCTGTTCATCGCGGTCGTGCGACGCGTCCCGGTTCGCAGTGGCTCGGGCGGCGGCTCGCCCTCACCCGCCGCGGTGTGAGCGGCGCGACACGCCAAGGGCTGGTCAGGGTGCCTTTCATGGTGTGGATGCGTTCGGCTCATGCGCCTGGTCGCACCAGCCCGGTCTCGTAGGCCCAGATCACCAGCTGCACCCGGTCCCGAAGGCCCAGCTTCCCCAACGCGCGGGTCACGTGCGTCTTCGCGGTCAGCGGACTGATCACCAACCGCTGCGCGATGGCCGTGTTGTCCAGACCGGCGGCCACGAGCCGCACCACTTCCACCTCCCGCGGGGTCAACACCGTCACGGCCGGCACGGTCCTCGGCGCGGGTCGCCCGGCGAAGGTCCCCACCACCCGACGCGTCACACTCGGCGACAGCAGCGCCTCCCCCGACGCGACGGCCTCGATGGCCGTGCGCAGGTCACGGGGTTCGACCTCCTTGGTGAGAAAGCCACTCGCCCCGGCCCGCAACGCCGCGAAGACATGCTCATCGGTCTCGAACGTGGTCAGAATGATCACCCGGCAGTCCGGTTGCGCCGCCGCGATCCGCTCGGTCGCGGCGATCCCGTCGAGTCCCGGCATCCGGATGTCCATGAGCACCACAGCCGGGGAGAGCGCCCGCGCCGCCCGCACCGCCTCGTCACCGGTCGCGGCCTCACCGACGACCCGGAAGGGCTCCCGCCGTAACAGGCTGCGAAAGCCCGCCCGCACGAGCGCCTGGTCGTCGGCCAACAACACTGTGATCATGACAGCGGCAGCGTCGCGGTCAGCGCGAAACCGCGATCGGTCGGGCCCGCGGTCAGCGTTCCACCAAGCGCGGTCACTCGTTCGCGCATGCCGGCAAGCCCATGCCCGCCCGGCTTCGCCGGCCCGCCGCGGCCGTCGTCCACCACCGACACCCGCACCTCCCCGCTCTCCCGTGTCACGGTCACCGCCGCCGAGCCTGCCTGCGCGTGTTTCAGCACGTTCGTCAGCCCTTCCTGCACCACCCGGTACGCGGCCAGCGCGACCGGGGTCGGCAGCCCGGCGATGTCCCCGGTCAACCGCACCGGCAGCCCGGTCGCCGAGGTACGCTCGACCAGTTCGGCCAGGTCCGGCGCGCCGTCGATCAGTGGCCCGGACCGCAGGACGCCGATCAGCGACCGGAGGTCGGCCATGGCCTGGCCGCGTACCGACTGTGCCAGCCGCAGTGCCTTCCTCGCCTCCCCCGGTTCGTCATCGAGCATGTCCGCAGCCACGCTCAGGTGAATTCCCACCACCGCCAGCGTGTGGGCGACCACGTCGTGCAGTTCCCGGGCGATGTCCAGGCGTTCCTCGGTCACCCGATGCCGCTGTCGGTCGGCGTACGCGTACGCGCCGACCAGCACGAGCGCGAGCCACAGTGTCTCAACCCCCACCTGCGCGGCCGAAGGCACGAACGTCGTCATCACGCCGACGTTGATCACCCCCAGACCGACAGCCCACCGGACGCCGCCGGACAGCACGACCGTCACGTAGGCCACGGTCGCCGGCCACACCCAACCGGGTGTCCCCAGATCAGTGGCGCCGAACCCGGCGAGCGCGGCGACCGAGCACGCCAGCACCGGCACCGGCCATCGCCGCCGCACGAGCAGCGGCAGTCCCATCCACACCGCGAGCGGCACAGTGCCACCGTAGGAGAACTCACCCATGATGGCGGCGCCGGCGAGCACGGCCACCGAGGTCAGGGCGGCGAGCGCCACGTCACGTCGCATGGGCGGCATCATGTCCGCCGCACCGCCCGCGCCGCCAGCACGAGCCAGGTCAGTTCGGCCACCACCAGTAACCGCTCCACCAGCCCGGCGACGTACCCGAGGTGATCGGGCCCGTCACCCATCAGGTCGGCCGTGCCGGCCGCGAGCAGCACCACGAGGACGGCCGCCACCACGCCCGGCCACGTGGGCGCATCGCGCCGCAACCGCCACGCGGCGACCGGGATCGCGACGAACGCGGCCCACCCGCCGATGCCGTGCACGATCGTGGCCAGCGACTGGTCGTCCCACTGCCCGTACGGCTGGGTCGGCACCAGCCCGGCGACCAACAGCCCCACGCCGAACACCACCACCGCGACCCGTCGCCGCAGGTGCGGCACCAGCGCGAACGCGGCGAGAGCGATCGACAACCCGACGACCGCGACCAGCCAACCCGCGCGGCCGTGCACGAAGTAGCTGACCATGTGCTCGATCGGGTTGAGCACCGGGTGATCGAGGTTGAGCAGGTCAACGAGCACAAGCGCGACGACAGCGGTCACCGCGCCAATCAGAACGAGGATCATGCCGTCGAGCGTGTCCGACAGGGCTCCCGCACGCGTCGTCCCGACCGACACACTTGCTCCTACACCGTTTGGTGTACTGCCCGTCGGGGACGTGTCAGGCTGTTATTCTGAACAGTTTTTCCGCATTTCGGAACGCAATTTTTTCCTTGGCTTCGCGTGGCAAATCGACTGCCCGGAACCAGTCGGTTCCGTCTTTCATGTTTACAAACGGGTAGTCGGTTGCGAACATCACTCGATCCACACTGATGTACTTCAGCAGGAGATCGAGCAGTTCATCCTGGAAGAATGCGCTGGTTGTGAACCAGAAATTGTCATGGAAATACTGCTCGAACGGCTTGTCGAGGCTTTTCCCGGTCACTTCGCTCATCTTCTCCACGATGCGTTTGTAGAAGAACGGAAGGCCCTCTCCCATATGGCCGATGATAATCTGGAGCTTGGGATACCTGTCGAATACCCCTGAGGTGATCATTCGGATGCACTGAGTAAGGACTTCCTGGTGCCATCCATATGCGGAGATGCTGAGAACCTGGTCCTGGAACTCCTTCTGATACTCCGGCCGCATATTGCTGTAGTAGATTTGGAAAACCTCGTCAGGCGGTAGGCCCGGATGGATGTATATCGGCACATCAAGGGCTTCGGCGCGCGCCAGCAGGGGCTCGAAGTCGGGATGGTCGAGGAACTTCTTCCCGATGATTCCATTGGTCAAACATCCCAGGAAGCCATCTTCCCGAACTGTGCGCTCCAGTTCGTCTGCCGAGGCCTCCGGATTCTGCAGCGGCAAGGTCGCAAATGCCTGAAACCGCCCCGGATAGGTGGCCATCGGTCCATCGACGAGCATCTTGTTGAGACGATACGCAAAATCGATGCCCTCCTGACCTGGGACATTTTGCACACCTGGCGTATGTGCGGACAGGATTTGAACGTTGATCCCCGCCTCATCCATTGCACCGATGCGGCGCGGGCCGATCTCGGCAAGACCAGTATCCTCGAGGAACAGCCTGTCGTTCAGCACCATCAACTCACGGGTGGAAAAAGTCTCTTCCGTGCCGATGAAGCGCAGGTCCTGGTCTCGTAGTGAAACGTCCGAAGTCTTGTCCGAAGTCTCGTTGTCGTCCGCTGCCGAGACAATGGCATACGTGGACAAGCCGGCACCAATGCCAAGTGCCGTGGCGCCGCTCAGAAAGCCGCGGCGTCCCATCGTACGGTGCTTCAGAGGTTTTGCGATGGACTTCATGTCAGTCTCTCCTCAGGTGTTACATCGCTTGTCTGACGCCTACTTCGTACCGAGCGAATCTGAGACGATCGTTAATACGGCCGCTCAGGCCGGTTGGCCGAACCAGGTGCCCAGCGCGCGCACCAGCGTGGTGGCGTCGCAGACCTCCGCACGGTCGACGAGGTCGAGCAGGAACTCACGACCCTCACGCCGGCGACGGGATGGTTCTTCCGCGGCTACGACAAGTCCCGCGCACCACCGTCGACCTGAGCCTGGCGGCCGACTCCTGCCGGGTCCACATCGTCGTGCACGACAGCGGCCCGCCCGACGACGAACCCGCGCCGGCGGCCAACCGGCCTGAGCGCCGTTCTAACAGTCGTCTCAGGTCCGCTCGGTAGAAGTTGGGCATCGCCGGGCGACCGCGGGGTTTCGGCCTCGCCGGCATGGCCGAACGCGTCGCGCTCCACGGCGGCACGGTCCCGCACCGGACGGCGGCTGGACCGTCCACGCGACCCTGAAAGGCAGCCATTCATGATCTCTGTGCTCGTGGTGGACGCCCAGCCGTTGCAGCGCTTCGGGTTTCGCATGCTGCTGGAGAGCACCTCCGACACCGAGATCGTCGGCGAGGCCGAGAACGGTGCCGAGGCCGTTCGGTGGACCACCGAGCTGCGTCCCGACGTGGTGCTGATGGACATCCGCATGCCGGGCGTCGACGGGATCGAGGCCATCCGGCGCATCGTCGCCGCCGGTCGGCGTTCGCGGGTCCTGGTGTTGACGACGTTCGACGTGGACCGGTACGCGCTCGCCGTGCTGCGGGCTGGGGCAAGCGGTTTCCTGCTCAAGGACACCCGCCCGGAGGAGCTGCTCGCCGGCATCCGGGCCGTCGCCGCCGGGGACGCGGTGATCGCGCCGGCGCTGACTCGGCGGCTGCTCGACGCGTGCGCCGACTGGCTCGACGATGACCTCTGCGGGCCCGTGCGGGAGGATCCCCGGCTGGACTCCCTGACCGGCCGCGAGCGCGAGATCCTCGTCGCCATCGGCCACGGCCTCACCAACGGCGAGATCGCGCAACGGTTCACGTTGTCGGAGTCGACGGTGAAGACCCACGTCGGGCGGGTCCTCGCCAAGATCGGCGCACGGGACCGGATCCAGGCCGTCATCCTCGCCTACGACCTGAGGCTCACCCGGCCGGTTTAGCAGTGCGGACGTGTGAGCTCAGAGCTGTGTTGACCTCAGTGAGCTCACGCACGTTCGACGCTTCGTCAGGACTCGCGGGGGAGACCGTCATGATGCCCGTGCACATCTCGTCGCTGGTGCCGTCGACCTTGATGGCCCGCCCGAGCAGGTGCATGTGGCCGAAACCGGCGAACAGCGTCATCGGCGCCTCCACCTTGTGGTCGCAGGTCTGGGTGTTACCGGGCTTCGGCGCGCTCTGGCCGCATTCCTCCAGCTGCTCGTCCGCGGTGGCGCCGACCTCCGGCCCGAACCGCTTCGTCACGTCCGCGATCGAGGCCGCCCGGTCACAGAGCGGCCCCGACTCGTCGGCGGCGCAGGGCAGGTCGGTCGGCGCGTCGAGCGGCAACGTGTCGAGTTCCCGGGTCTGCGGCGTTCCGTCCGTCAGCCGCAGCCGCACCGCCGAGCGGTCCGACCCGGCCGGCTTGCCGTCGGTCGCGAGCAGGTTGTAGTGGAGCTGGAGGACGATCAGGCTGCCCGGCTCCAGCTTGAAGCCGGCGTCCTGGGTGAACAGCGTCTCCGTGGCGCCCGGCGCCCAGGTGTCCACCCAGGACGCTTCCCCCTCTTCTACCTCGGCGCCGGGCACACCGGTCCCGCCGAAACACTGCCAGCCGGGGCCGGGGGTCTTCGCGTCCTGCTCGTGCACCGCGGCAGCGCCGCCCGGCGGCACCGCGTACACGATGGCGTGGTGCGCGATGGCGACGTTCTCCGGCGTGACCTGAGTTCCGGTCAGGAACGCCGCCTCTTTCAGGCCCGGATCGATCACCTGGCACCGGTACTCGTCCGTGCCGCCGCCCTCCGGCGGCGCGGGCGTGTAGGCCTCGGCCATCTTCAGGTCGACGAACCGCTCGCCGGCGCGCAGCGGCTGCGGTGGAGCTGACGGCCCGCCCGCGTGCGCGTTGTGCGAGCCGGCCGTGGCGGGCGTCGCACTGTTGTCGGCGTCCGACCCGCAGGCGACGACAGCGAACGCCGCCGCCAGCGCCATGGCGGCCGCCCCGAACCTCCACAGTGGACTATCAGGTTTCGTCATAGCCTGAACGCTAGGCCCGATTCCGTCCTGTTTCGTCGTACCGCGGTCGCCATTCTCGGGAGAGTGGCGGTACGACGGTACTACTTCCGGAGCGCCGTATTAACAATCGTCTCAGATTCGCCCGGTACGAAATAGGCGTCAGACAAGCGATGTAACACGTTAGTCTTCGTGTACCACCGCGCCGGCGGCATGACCGACGCCGACCGCGCGACGGTCGAGCGCCACTACGACACCCTTGCCAAGCGGTACCCGCCGAAGGTGGCGGCCCCGGCCGGCGAGGGCCCACCGACGAGAACCTCGACACCGAGGTGACCACCAGCCGCGACGAGAAGCTGGTGATCCCGTTGGTGCTCGCCGTCGTCCTGATCGTCCTCGGGCTGCTGCGCGCGATCGTGGCCCCGCTGGTCCTGATGGCCCGTCCCGGATCTTTTCATGGGCCCGCCCTTTGGTCCTGCGCCACGCGCCGGGGCGGGTCAGCGCACCGCGGTGTCCTCCCCGGCAGTGAACCACGCGTTCTGGGCGGGCGGGGCCGCGGCCGGAAGGGCGACCTGAAGCAGCGCGCCACCGCGTGCGGAGCGGGCGACGGTGGCGCGGCCGCCGTGGGCGTCGACGACCCGCTGCACGATCGACAGCCCCAGACCGGATCCCGGCAACGCCCGGGCGCTGTCGGCACGGTAGAACCGGTCGAACACCCGCGCTACGTCGGCGGCGTCGATGCCCGGCCCGGCGTCGTCGACCTCGAGCACCGCCGACGCGCCCTCGGCATGGAGCCGGACCTGGACCGGCTGGTCCGCGGGGGACCATTTGCCGGCGTTGTCGATGAGGTTGAGCACCGCCCGTTGGAGCGCGGCGGGACGCCCGCTCACCCACACGGAGGTCACGTCGAGCGCGATCTCGATGTCGGGCCCCCGGGAACGCGCCCGGGTCGCGGCGGCCACCACCACGTCGGCGAGGTCGAGCAGCTCGGTGCTCTCGTCGCTGACGTCACCGCGCGCCAGGTCGGTCAGCTCGGCGGCAAGGGTGCTCAGCTCGGCCACCTGGGCGCCGAGATCGTTGAGCAGCCGGGTCCGGCTCTCCGCCGGCAGTGCGCTGTCCAGGGTGCCGCGCCGATCGAGCCGGATCAGCAGCTCGGCGTTGAGGCGCAGGCTGGTGAGCGGGGTCTTGAGCTCGTGGGCGGCGTCCTCGGCGAGCAGCCGCTGGGCCCGCCGGGAGTCCCGGAGCGCGGCGAGCATGTGGTTGATCGACTGGATCAGCCGCCGGATCTCCCCACCGCCCTCATCCGGGATGTCGGCGTCGAGATCCCGGGTGTGCGCGACACGTACCGCGGCGGCGGTCAGCCGGTCGATCGGTGCCAGCCCGGTCCGCGCCACGGCTCGCCCGACAAGAGCGCCGCCGACCATGCAGAGCAGCCCGATCAGCAGCATGCCCAACCCGAACTGGTTGATCGGGCTGTCGTCGACCACGCGGGCCACCTGGACCGCGCCGTCGCCCGCCCGCAGCGTGTAGATGAGGTAGCCGTCCTCGTCGCTGTCGTTCGACTCCATCAGGTCCGCCGACGCGCCCTGCGCCACGCGCCCGGCGCGCTCGCTGACGGGGGGCAGCGCGGGTTGGCCGGCCGGCGTCCGGGTCGCGCCGTCGGGCAGGATGACCCGCACCAGCCGACCGGATCCGGGATACGGCGGTAGCTCGACCTGCGCCAGACCGGCGCGCTCCGCGTTCGTCGCCAGGACGCGGGAGTCGGCGCGTAGCTGGTTCTCGGCGGTCTGCCGCAGTTCCCGGTCCAGTAGCTCGCTGGCCACCTGGAAGGCCAGGAACACGCTGACCGCGATGGCCGTCGCCGCGATCACCGTCAGCCTGGTCCGCAGGGACCGTCGGCGCCACCATCGGGTCAGCCGGCGGGCGGGCCTGCTCACGGACGAGTCTCCCGCAACGTGTATCCCAGGCCGCGCAGCGTGTAGATCAATCGCGGCTCACCCTCGGCCTCCATCTTGCGGCGCAGGTAGCTCACGTATACCTGGAGGTTGTTGGCGGTGGTGCTCATGTCGAAGCCCCAGATCGCCTCGAACAGCACGGCGCGGGTCAGGACCCGGGTCGCGTTGCGCACGAGGACGTGCAGCAGGGAGAACTCGGTCCGGGTCAGGTACAGCGGCCGCTCGCCCCGCCACGCCTCGAACCTGTCAGGATCGAGCCGGACGTCGGCGAACGACAGGATCTGCGACTCCTCGTCGGTCGGCGTGCGCCGGCGTAGCAGGGCCCGCACCCGGGCCAGCAACTCCTCGGTGGCGAACGGCTTGGGCAGGTAGTCGTCGGCGCCCGCGTCCAGCCCCGTGACCCGGTCGGAGACCTGGTCACGGGCGGTCAGCATCAGCACCGGCAGATCCCGACCCGCGGCCCGCAACCGCCGGCAGGTCTCCAACCCGCCGAGGCGGGGCATCATCACGTCGAGGATCAGCAGATCCAGCGTGTCACCGCCGTCCCCACCGACCCCGTCGAGTACGGCAAGACCGTTGGCGACGGTGCTGGTGTCGTAACCCTCGACCTGGAGCACCCGCTCCAGCGACTCACGGATGGCCGCGTCATCATCCGCGATCATGATCCGCACGCCGGCCCGCCCCCTTCCAGTCGATGCTTTGCCGCTCATTTTCCCCGATCAACCTGAGGCCAGGATTAAAGCCGTCGCCGCTGTGGTGCCCACGGGCCCTCGGCATGCAGTCGACGGAGCCAGCTGGGGTACCAGCCGGAAGCGTGCGGTGTGGTACCGCAACAGCCGCCGTGCCCTTGCTGGTCCGTATTGCGACCCGGCCGGGGGCGGCGCAGACGAACTTCGGTGATGTCCCTCCACCTGGGATACCTGGAGCAGTCAGCCGAGGTAGAAGTCTTTGCGGGCGGCGACGAACTCCTCAACGGTCAGGGGTCGTTTCCCGGTGATGTGTTCGACGTCGTTGGTTGTAGTCGATGCCCTGTACGACGCCCACGATCTCCATCATCGCGGTCTCGTGTCGTGAGCGGTGTCCGAAGTCGGTGTTGATGGCCTCCTCGATGGCGCCGCGCCGGGCGATCAGCGCGGCCTTGAACCTGGTCAGATCGGTGCGCCGCGCCTCAAGGGAGGGCGCTCCGGCACGCAGGTAGGCGGCGCGCTGCGCTTGGAGGATGTGATTGAAGCGCTCGGCGTCGGTGGGCTGTGTGGTGGCTTCGGTGGTGGTCATGGTGGTGTTCCTCAGCTGTGGGCGGGGGCGGCGGACTGTGCGCGGCGGGCCATCCAGCCCATGACCCGGACCATCGCGCGGCGGGACAGGAGTTTGCCGAGGACGGCGAGAGACCGGCCGTTGGTGACCACCGACGGGGACGCGGACCGGCGGTCGAGGGTGTCGAGGGCGATCGTCACGACCTGTTCGGGGGTGGCTCGTTTCGTGCCGAGGTCAGCGGTTTGGCTGCCGGCGGCGTCGAAGAACTCGGTCTGCATCGCGCCAGGGTTCACGGCCAGCACGCGCAGGCCGGTGCCGCGGGTTTCTTCCCAGAGAGCTTCGGTGAAGCTGAGGGCGAAGGCCTTGGTGGCGGCGTAGACGCTCATGTAGGGGATGGGCTGGAAGCCCAAAAGGCTCGCGACGTTGATCAGGACGCCGGTGTCGGCGGCGGACAGCGGGTCGATGTAGGCGCGGCTGAGGTCGACCAGGGCGCTGATGTTGAGCGCGATCATGCTCTGCAGCCGGTCGGGATCCTCGTCGGTGAACGCGTCGTGGGTGCCGGAGCCGGCGTTGTTGACCAGTCCGGTGGCGTGGATGCCGCGAGATTCGAGTTCGGCGCGCAGCGTGCGGCCGGCGTCGGGCTGGCCGAGGTCGCGGGCGACGGTGGTCACCGTGACGCCGTGGGCGCGGGTGAGTTCGGCGGCCAGGCTCTCGAGCCGGTCCGCACGGCGGGCCACCAGCACGAGGTCCGCACCGCGGCGGGCCAACTGGCGGGCGAATTCGGCGCCGAGGCCGGAGCTGGCGCCGGTGACGATGACGGTCTGGCGGCGGTAATCAATCTTGGTCATGTCATACACTCTACGCACAGCCTTACACTTAGTGCAAGATTGTGCATCGTGTGATGTGACGTACCATCAGTGCATGGCTTCGAAACCTCTTCGGGAACAGACCCGCTCCGTGGTCCGCTCGCTGCTCGCCAGGACCGCCATCGAGCTGTTCGCCGCCAAGGGCTACGACAACACGACCCTCGAAGAGGTCGCCGCCGCCGCGGGCGTCTCCCGGCGGACCCTGTTCAACTACTTCCGCAACAAGGAAGACCTCGCGCTCAGCAGCCTGGCCGAACAGGGCGAACTGATCGCCGCGCGCCTCGCGCAGCGCCCGGCCGACGAGGACGCCTGGACGGCGCTACGCGCGGCGTTCGGAGTGCTCGAGGAGATCGACATGACAGCCGAAGGGCGCCTGGAGTTCATCACCCTGCTGTTCGGCAACGATTCCCTGCGCGCCGGCCACGCCGAGAAGCAAGCCCGCTGGCAGGACCTGTTCGCACCGCTGATCGAGCCGCGACTACCCGACTCCGACCGCCGCACCCTGCAGGCCCGCGCGATCGCGGCCGCAGCGATCACCTGCCTACAAGCAGCCAACGAGGAATGGGTACGCCTGGGCGGACAGGTCGACATGTTCGACCTCTACGACACCGCCGTACAGGCCATCCGCCGCCCCACCTGAAACCGGCGACGCGACGGTCACGAATGCCGGGCGGCTCCCGGCACTCACTCCCACCCAGACCGTGTCGGGCAGCGAAGGCGGCAGATCGGCCAGCCCGGACTCCCGCATCCAGTGGCACAGGTACGTCGCGTCGCCGCCGTCGACCAGGAGCGCGTCCGCCTCCCGGACCCAGGGAACCCAGCGCTGCGCGCCGATGGTGGGCAGCGCGGTGAGCTCGAGAACACCGAGCGACGCCCAGCCCAGGCCGGAGAAATGCCGCCAGGTGGGCTCGGCGGCCACGAATCCCCGCACCGAGGCCGGTCCGCACATCGGATGACCCCACTGCGCCGTCGGGACGCAGAGGGCGTGGCACTCGGCGACCGGCTTACCGAGAAGCCGCACCAGCGCAGAGTGGATGCTCGGGCACAAAAAGCGATGTGCCTGTAGACCAGGAACCGAGCCGGAACTCATCGCACTTCGCGGATCCCGGTCGGACGTTGCTCAGACCCCGTAAGCGAGCAAGACCTGCCTTGACTGTCCGGACGCCGGGGTGGCGGCGATGTCGGTGATCTTGGAGTCGAGTTAGCCTGTGACGTGGGGAAGGAGGCGATCGGCGGATTCCCGCAGGTGTGCCTGGACGGTGTCGAGATCCACGTCGAGGAGGGTGTGGTCGCGTTTGCGCCAGCGCCCGGCGATCATGACCGCCTCGATGTCGGCGGCACTCGCGTGCAGTGCGGCCGCGATCGGGTTCGGTGCGGGGGCGTCGATGACGATGAGGTCGGCCTGCATGCCTGTTTCGAGCCGGCCGACGCGGTCGGCGAGGCCGAGCGCTCGTGCGCCTTCGACCGTCGCCCAGGCCAGTGCCTGTCTGGCGGTGATCGTCGCGGTCAGGGAGAACGAGCCGGTTGCCTGCCGGTGGCGTTCGTGATCGAGGCCGCGCTGGGCGGCCAGCGCGATCCGGGCGGCGGAGAGCACGTCGGCGGGTGTGACGGCGTCGGTGTCGGTGCCGAGCGACGGCGCGGCGCCGAGCCTCTGCAGCCGGCCGGTGACCGGTGAGCCGTGGCCTTGGCCGAGTTCGTTCTCGGGCGTGCAGGTGACGCTCGCGCCCGCGTCGACCAGCGTCTCGAGCCACTCGTCGGTGAGCCCGGCGCCGTGCACGACGTTGGTCCTCGGGCTCAGCAAACCGGCGGCCCGCACCGCTTCCCACCCGAGCCCTGGCTCTCCGCCGCTCTGGTGCATCGACACGACGAGCCCGCGCTCGGCCGCGGCGCGGAAGTCGGCGACCGCGGTGTCCGGAGTGGACAGTTGCGGGCCGCGCACCGCCATGCCGAGGGTGAGCAGCGGGCCGGTCGGCAGCCGGTCGAGCTCGCCGACCGGGTGGGCCGCGTCGGCCGCGGAGTACGGAGCGCCGTGCAGGAACACGCCGCGGACGCTGGACGCGCGAAGGCCGTCGAGTGCCGCGTCGGTGTGGTCCGGGGTGGGCGTGTTGTGGCACCAGTCGCCCACGGTCGTGGTGCCCCGGTCGAGTTGGCGGAGCGCTCCGGCGAGCGTGCCGATCCGCATGTCCTCGGGGCGGTAGTGCCGGGCCACGGCCCCGTGCAGGCGGCCGAGGTAGTCCGCGAGCGTCCAGTCGACGCCGACACCTCGCAACGCGGTCTGCCACGTGTGCAGGTGGGCGTTGACCAGGCCCGGCATGATGATCCGGTCCGTGACGTCGACGACCTCCGCGCCGGTTTCCTCGAGACCTTCGCCGACGCCGGCGATGCTGTCGCCGTCGATGAGGATGTCGGCGCGTTCGGCGTCGGGCCGGTGGGGCGCCATGGTGATGACGTGCGCGCCACGCAGGAGCGTGCGGCTCATCCGGCCGCCTCCGGCGTCATGGCCCGGGCTGCGGCCCGGGTCGATGCGAGGAAGTCCCGGGTCGCGATGTGGCCGAGGTAGCCGTCGGGCCGGACGAGCAGCAGGGTGTCACCCTCGATTCCGTAGCCGCGGCGGAAGTCGTCGTCGACGGTGACGCGCCGCAGCGGTGCCCCGGCCGCCGGCCAGTCGAGTTCCTTGCTTGCCGCGGCGGCTTCCGGGCCGCAGGCGACCAGGGTGAAGTGCGGCCCTCGGTAGGTGTCGAACAGGCGCCCCCGGGTGCCAGCCGCGCCGGGCAGTTCGGCGTCGGGTGCGCGGTCGCCGACCCGCAGCGTCGTCGTGCGGTCGCATCCGGCCGGCGCGAGCGGGCCGCCGTGGTAGGTCAGGGACAGCTGCTGTTCGTCCTTGCCTCGGCGCAGGCTCGACGGGTCGAGCTTGGCGAGGCCTTCGTACTTCTTCGTCGACAGACCGAGCACCCCGGCGGCGATCGGCAGGCGTTCGGCTTCGTAGCTGTCCAGCAGCCGTGCGTCGGCTCCGGCGAGAACCTGGGCGAGCTTCCAGCCAAGGTTGTAGGCGTCCTGGATGCCGGTGTTGAGGCCCTGCGCGCCGGCCGGGGTGTGCACGTGCGCGGCGTCACCGGCAAGGAAGACCCGCCCGCGGCGGTAGGCCTCCGCCAGGCGGATGTTGGGCCGGAACACCGACCGCCACCGGATGTCGCGCACTGCGATGTGCCGGTTGCGGGTGTGTGCCCGGATCCGCCGGGTGATCGCTTCCTCGCCGTCGGGCGCCTCTTCACCGGGGGCCAGGCGGATCATCCACTGGAACAGGTCGGTGTGCGGAAGCGGGCAGGCACCGGTGAACCGGCCCCGCACCCCCGGCCAGACGTGCCAGCGATCACGGGACAGACCGGTGGTGACGGCATCGACGATGAGCATCCGGTCCTGGTCGTCGGTCTCGCCGAGGAAGCCGAGGCCGAGGTGTTTGCGGACGGCACTGGACCCGCCGTCGGCGCCCACGAGGTAGCGGGCGGTGATCCGTTCGGGCCCGTCGTCGCCGAGCACGGTGGCGGTGACCGAGGTGCCGTCCTGCTCGAATCCGGTGAGTTCCCGGCCGTATTCGACGTGACCGCCCAGCTGCTCGAGCCGGTCGTGCAGCACGCTGTCGGTGCGGTACTGGGGCATCAGCCGGGTGTTCGGGTAGGGGACGTCGGTACTGCGTTCGCGGTTGCGGAACATGCGCCACGGCACGGCGACCGGTCCGAGGTGGATGCCCAGGCGGGGATAGTCGCTGCTACCGGCGAGGACGTCGTCGAGCGTGCCGAGGTCGTCGAACACCTCCAGGGTCCTCGGCTGGATGCCCTTGGCGCGCGAGCCTTCGAACGAGTGCGGGGCCTTGTCGACGACGCGGACGTCCAGGCCGCGGCGGAGAAGGTCGATCGCGAGGGTGGTGCCGGCCGGGCCGGCCCCGGCGATCAGGACGTCGAGGGTTTCGTTCATGGTTCGAGCCGATCCTGGTGGGGAACGGCGAACGACGCGAGCAGGTCGCCGACGTCGCGCGGCCGTTCGAAGGGGGCCATGTGGCCGCATTCGGTGATGACGTGCGTCCGCCGCGGGCGCAGCAGCTCGACGACGGTGTCGAGATGGGTGACCGGGGTGACCTTGTCGTCGTCGCCCCACACCAGCAGGACCGGAATGCCGAGTGCGCCCGTCCGGCGGAAGAGTTCCTGCCGCTCGTAGAGCGGGAAATCCCGCAGGGTCTGGAAGAACGCGTAGAGGGAGCCTTCGTACCGGTAGGCGTCCCGCACCATCGCGACCAGTTCGGCGGAGCGGCCGGGGTCGCGGACGTTGTGCCCGAGGTGATCTTCCAGCAGGTTGCGGCCGAAGCGCCGGGCGACGAATCCGCCCACCAGGTCGTTGCGCAGCAACCGCTGTGGCCGGGGACGTGTGGCGAGGCCGGCCGGCCCGACGACGGTGAGCGTGGCGACGGCGTCGGGGTACTGGCTGGTGTAGGCCATCGCGACCAGGGCGCCCATCGAGGTGCCGACCACGTGCCGCGGCGGCGTGAGGTCCAGCGCCGAGGTCAGCTCGGCCAGCTGCCGGACGAACAACGCCTCGTCGTAGCTGCCCGTGAGCCGATCGGAATAGCCGCGGCCGTAGGCGCTGTAGGCCAGGGTGCGCAGGCCGCGGGCGTGCAGCCGCGCGGCGAGGTCGTCCCAGTAGAACAGCGGGATCGTGAGGCCGCCGACCAGCACGGCGAGCTCACCCTCGTCGGGACCGGTCAGTTCGTAGTGCGTCACCCCGTCGGACAGGGCGACGAAACTACCGCGCAGCGAGCGCCGTGTCGCCGCGTCGAGCCGGCGGTCCTCATCGGACGCGACGAAGTACTTCATCGCCGCTCCTCGGTCCGGGACAGGAACTCGGTGATCGCCGCGGCCACCCAGTCCGGGTCTTCTTCCGGCAGCAGGTGCCCGCCGTCGGTGTGCACGCGCTCCTGGGCGCCCGGGATGCCGCGGGCGAAATGCTGCCCATCGACGCCGGCGCTGCGCAGGACCAGCGTCGGCACCGTGATCCGCTTGATCTCGGCGCTCCGGTCCGGCTGGTCGGTGTTGGCGAAGTCGACGAACGCCGACCGGTTGCCCGGCAGGCTGGTCAGTGCGTGCACCCGGTCGACCATCGTGTCGTCCACGATCGCCGAGTTCGCACCGACGGCTTCCCGCAGCCCGCGTTCGGTCGCGCCGCGCGGCAGCCAGCGCCGCAGCAGGGGGCGCAGCAGCGGGTTCCGAGCCAGCCGCAACCCGGCGGGCAGGGACTTCTCCGGGTAGCCGGTGGCGTTGATCAGGACCAGCCCGTCCACCCGTGCCGGGGCGTCCAGGGCCAGGTTCCACGCGATGTTGCCGCCGAGTGAGTTCCCGGCCACCGCGAAGTGCGGCACCCCCAGCGCGGTCATGAAGCGGGCGATCGTTCCCGCATACGTGCGGACGCGGTAGTCGCGGTCGGGCCGCGGCCCGGTCCGCCCGAACCCGGGCAGATCCGGGCGGATCACGTCGTAGGACGCCGACAGCAGCGCCGCCACCCGTTCGAAGCCCTCCAACGACGATCCGCTGCCGTGCAGCAGCATCACAGCGGGTCCCTGACCAGCACGTTCGTAGTGAACGCGCAGGCCGTCGACCGAAACTGACTGGATACTGTTCATAATGGCAACAGTGTTGCCGTTATTGCGTGGCGTGTCAACCGGGCGTCATACTTGTGGGTGTGACCAGTTCGACCTCGCCAGCCACGTCCGCTCGCCGGTCTCGTGGCCGTCCCGCTGTTCCGCTGGACCGGATCCTCGCCACGGCGTTGCGGCTCGTCGACGAGGAAGGCGCCGAGGCCCTGTCCATGCGGACCCTCGCGCAACGGCTCGAATCCGGCACGGCCACGCTGTACCGCCACTTCACCAACCGGGCGGCCCTGATCACCCACGTGGTCGACCGGGTTTTCGGCGAGGTCGAACTCGATCCCCGGCCACTGGTGGAGATGAGCTGGGACCAGGCCGCCCGGACGATCGCCCAGGCGATGTTCGACACCCTGGGCAAGCACCCGAAGATCGCGCCCCTGCTGATCGAGCAGACCCCGACCGGGCCGAACGCGATGGTGCTGCGAGAACACTGCCTGGCCGTCCTGCTCGACGGCGGGCTCCCTCCGGACGTCGCCGCGCGCGCCTACGCGACCCTTTCGCGTTATGTCCTCGGGTTCGCGATCCAGCTCCCCGGGTCAGGGAACGACGCCGAGCGGGAGCGGGCGTCGGCGCATTTCCACGACCTGCCCTCCGCCGAGTTTCCGGCCACCCGCGCGGTCGCGGACTCGTTGCCGGTGCCACTGGAGGACGAGTTCGCCTTCGGTCTGGAACTGATAGTCGACAGCCTGCGCCGGCTGCGCGTCTCCTGACCCCGTCCGTGCCGGTTTTCATCGGGTGAGCGCCTTTCAGGTGAGTGTGTCGGCGGCGGCGAGTACGTCGGCGGTGTCCTCGGTGCCGGCGGCCAACCGGACCCCGCCGAGGCTCGCCGACCTGCGGGCGTAGTGCAGCCGGCCCAGGAACGCGTCCGCCGCCGCGAAACCGCCGGCCAGCTCAAGTCCGCCGAAACCGCTCATCTGCTTGCCTGCCAACGCATGCTGTGGGTGGGTGACCAAGCCGGGATAGTGCACCCTGGCCACCGCTGGATGGTCGTGTAGGGCCTCGGCGAGTGCTTGGCCGTTGGTGTTGTGGCGGGGCATCCGCAGCGGCAGGGTGCGCAGGCCGCGCAGCAGCGGCCAGGCGTCGAACGGGCCGAGCACGGCACCGGTGAGCAGGGCGACGTCCCAGATCCGGTCGAGGATCTCCGCAGGCCCGGCCAACACGCCGGCGGACACGTCGGTGTGGTCCGCGACCACGGCCAGATCCGTGATCTGCGGCAACGGATTACTCGGCGACTCCAGCAGAATCAGTCGGGTCCGCGGGGTCAGTGCCCGCGCGAACGCCCCCGGGTCGGTCTGGTCGACCTGGGTGACCGACACACCCAGGCGCGGCAGAAGGTTCATCAGCACCGACGCGGTGCCGCCGTAGGTGGACAGCCATCGATAGGATTCGCCCGCATGGCCACGAGGACCCCTCCCAGTTTCGCGCGGCGGTTGGACGTGGTGTTGTTCGAAGCCGCTGACGACGACGGTTTTCTCGACGAGGGCGCCGCGATTGTCGCGATGGACTACTTCCTGTTGCAGCGTCGCCTGTCCGACGGCCGCACGGTGCTCGAACGGTTCGTCGCGCAGCGGCGGCCGCCGCTGTCTGAAGACGAGCGGGAGATGTTGCTCGGCTGGCACGACGTCGTCGACGGTTGTTTCGAGGTCCGCCGGTTCGACGGGGATGCCGTCCTGCTGCACAACCTCATCGACGACCTCGTCTACCGCGTCCACTCCAACATGGGCAGGAAAGGGTTCACCGGAGTCCGGGTGGGCATGTTCCTCGTCACGCTGGGGGCCAGCGCAACCGTCGTGTTCGAGAGGTTTGGTGGGACCGGTCCAGCCAGCTGTGACCTCACACGCTGGCCGTCATGCGTCTAGCGTCGAAGGCATGATCCAAGAACTCGTGCTCAACAACGGCGTCACGATGCCCGCGCTCGGGCTCGGCGTCTTCCAGTCGCCGCCCGAGGAGACGGCGGCCGCGGTGGAGGCGGCGCTGCGCATCGGGTACCGGCACGTCGACACGGCCGCCGCGTACGGCAACGAGCGGCAGGTCGGCGAGGGCATCCGCCGCTCCGGCGTTGACCGGGCCGAGGTGTTCGTCGAGACGAAGGTGTGGGTCAGCGACTACGGCTACGACGAGACGCTGCATGCCTTCGAGAAGTCCACCCGCAAGCTCGGTGTCGACCAGCTCGACCTGCTCATCCTCCACCAGCCGGCCCCCGACCGGTACGACCGCACGATCGCGGCCTACCAGGCACTGGAGACGCTGCTGGCCCAGGGCAGGGTGCGTGCGATCGGTGTCAGCAACTTCATGCGCCACCACCTGATCGAGCTCCTCGAACGTACGGAGATCGTGCCGGCGGTCAACCAGATCGAGCTGCACCCGTACTTCAGCCAGCCCGACGTCCAGAAGGCGGACGCCGAGCACGAGATCCTCACCCAGGCGTGGTCGCCGATCGGCGGCATCACATTCTACCCCGGTTGGGGCGAACACCGCAGGAACGTCCTGGAAGACCCGGCCATCGCCGCGATCGCGGCCGAGCACGGCAAGACCCCGGCCCAGGTGATGCTGCGCTGGCAGTTGCAGCACGGCCGTTCGGCTATCCCGAAGTCGACCAACCCGGGCCGCATCGCGGAGAACTTCGAGGTCTTCGACTTCGAGCTGACCGCCGAACAGACCTCCAGCATCGACGCGCTGGACACCGGTGTCCGCAACGGACCCGACCCGGACGTGCCCCGCCCGGAGATGTTCGACCGAGTCATCCCCGAGGACTGATCCGCCGGAGCGTTCACCTGGTTGTTCAGCGATCCCGGCGATCGCCGCCGCGGCGCCACAGCGACAAGACGGCGTACCGCGCGACGATGCTGGAGGAGTCGTCCAACTGCAGCGCCGCCACCGGGAGGCTCACTCGTGTAGCTGCACACCAAAGTTCGGCACTCGAGAATTGACTGGGATTTCGGTCTCTACTGACGAGTCTCCGGTATCTGGATCAGTTGTGGCCGCTACGCAATGCGGCCAGCCAGGTCGCGCGGATCGCCTCTATTTCGTTCTGGAGATCCCGGCGCCGCCCAAGAGCTTTGTCGTCGACACACAAAAGGTTGAGCCGCCGGCCGGTTCGGTCGCACAACATGGCGGCTTCGCGAGGCCCACCGTCGATGATGTCCAGCTCAGAAGTCGGTACGACATCGATATGCGTGACATCGCCCCATGGGACTTCCGTCGTTCCCCACAACTCGCGCAGCTCGACATGATCGACGTAGACCACGGTTCCCATCCGCACGGTCCGCCACAACACGAACGCACCTGCCCCCACGATGAGACCCGCGACCAGCGATCTCAACACCAACGGGTCCTTCTCACCGCCCATAACCCCACCGGCCCACCCGGTCGCCGCACACACGATCATCAACCCGGCGAGTACCAGAAACGACCGGGAGCACCGGTACCGTCGCCGTATCCGACTGGACCGCATATTCACACCCTAACGCTGCCGATATGTGCGAGTAATACGCTGCTCGCCCGAACATCTGTCGGGGACGGCCAGCGACACGAGCTGTCCAGATGGAGGGGGCCACGTCATGGTCGACATGGATCCGGGCCACGTTGCAGCGCCAGTCGAGGTACTGCTCGCCGAGGACACCTCCGTCGCCGTTGATGTCGCCGATCCCGATGACCTTGAAGGTGCAGCCGCTTGGGCAGGGGTAGATGGGCTGGACCGTGTCGAAGTCATTGTTGTAGTGCCGCCACCAGCCGCAACGTGTAGCCGCCCACGGCTGCGGACGATCTCGATCGCAGAGCCGCCGACGACCTGACATTCGGCCATCCATGGGCACGTGCACACCCGGATCTGGTTGTGGCCGGAGACCATGCGGGCTCGCGCTGAACCGATCCGCGTCGCCGACCGTGTGCAGGTGTGCGAGCCCACCTGCAGATCCGCCGTGGAGGCATCGCCAGCGCGAGCGTTCCTCATTAGCGGTTGAGTGGGTGGAGTTCCCGACCGGGGGCCCCGGTGCCGCCGGGAATCGTCGAGATCGAGAACCTGGAGGGAGCTGTGACCCCTTGAAGCCCAGCCACCGGCCGTGTGCGGCTCATCGTGTCGACCACCTCCAGGAGTCGGGTGTACCTGTTCGAGCGCGCCGGGAGTGAGGTCGTCGTGCACACGACCCATCGTTTTCTCAGCAGACGCCGCCGCGACGCAATGGCCGTTTCGAACGCATCGGTCCTCGCCGCTGTTGCGGACGTGCTGAGGTCGACACCGTGATGTTGAGCCTCCGCACGGCGGTAGCGGTTTCACCGCCACCGTCGCTGGATTTCGGTCTCCTTTCACCGTCTGATTACGTGGGCCTGGTTCTGCTGGGCGTAGTGGTCTGCGGCCCGGTCGTCCTGTTCGTGTACGTACTGGTTGCCGGCTTCATGGGCCGTGGCAACTGGCGTGATGCCGGCAAGCTGCTGCCGCTGCTCAACCTGGTAGTGCTGGTGATCGCGTACGCGTTCTACAGCGCCGACCAGCCCCGGACGTTGGTCGAGGCGCTACAGGACATCGTGTCGGCCGAGTTCGACGAACTCCTGCCGAGTGCCGCGGCCACCGAGGCCATCCTGCTGTGCCTGTTCTGGCTGCTGATCGCCACCATCCTGCGACTGCCTCAGCGGCTGGTCATCGCCCCGGTCGAGTCGCTGCTGGTGAGCATGGTCGCCAGCGGGGCCGTCTGCGTGCTGTTCACCGTGGCGTGGATGGACCTGCTCACCGCCGCCAGCGTGCCCGACGCGGTGCCCACCGTGGCAGGGATGTGCCTGCTCTGGCTGGTCTGGGGTGGGATCGCCGTGCTCGACGACGGCAATCTGCTCATGCGCCTCGGGCGGTCCGCGGCCCGGGACACGCTCCGGACGCTCGCCGGCGACCGGCAGGACCGGCCGCCACCACCGCCTCGACCACAGGTCTCGATAAGCCGCTATCTCCGCCGGACGGCCACGGTCATGGTCAGCTCGCTGGTCGTGGCGGCAATCATCACCTTCCTCGTGGTGAACGCGGGTGGCGCCCCGAGCGTCGAGGACGTCGTCCGCATCGAGCTGATCGTGTTCACCGTGGCCCTTGTGGGCTGGTGTCTCATGCTCCGCCCGAACGCCGAGGCGTTGCCGGGCGTGCCGGCGGCCATGGGCGGGTTCACCAACCTGAGCCTCGCACTGTCCACCGTCCTGGTCGCGGCCACCGGGGTGGCCGCCTCGCCGGTGATACTCGGCCCGGTACCCCCGCTGCTGGTCGCGGTGGTTCCGGCCCTGGCCACTGCGGTGGCAGTGTTTCTGGTGGACGTCCGGCCGCACCGGCAGTCGGCCCACGCATACGGCACCTGCCTGGTCGCGAGCCTGGTGGCCGGCGTACTGGGACCGGTGCTCAGGCCGGCGGTCAGCGCACTTGCCGATGCGGCGTTCACGGCGCTGTCGCTCACCTGACAGGTAACCGACAATCTCGCAGTTGATCGGGCAGGCATAACTATGAGGACAATTATCAGCAATCAACCACCAGTACGCTCACGTGTTACTTCACAAAGCTGGGGGCCTGCAGGAGGATGATGGTGAAGGACGAACGTGCAGTCCAGGCAATGGGCTACTTCACTGAAATTGCGGAGGAACTGAATTCCGACGGAGTGTCGAGTGGAGGTTTGTTCGGTAAGCCGTCTCTCAAGATCGGGACAAAAGCCTTCGCTTGTCAGTTCCGTGATGGTGTGGCGTTCAAGCTTTCGCCGGACGTACACGCTGAGGCGCTTGGGCTCGCCGGGGCCGAACTTTTCGACCCGTCCGGCAAGGGGCGACCAATGAAGGAATGGGTACAGGTCCCCGTCGATCATGCCCAGCGGTGGCTGGAGTTTGCCCGGCAGGCTCTTCAGCACGTGCGCGGCTGAAGTCCGGACAGCAAACTCGGAGAAGTCGTTCCGTCAGGTGGTGGTCGTGACGGTCTCTGTTCCTTCGTCCCATCGCCAGCGCGGGTGGTGGCCGTGTAGGTGGACGCCGCCGATCCAGCGGTCGATTCCGTTGAGTGTGATGTGGTCGGCTTTGCCGGCCAGTACCCGCGCTCCGGTCGTGGTGAGCCGCAGTGGGGTGGATCCGTCGATGCGGTCGCTGTCGGTGTGGAGCAGCGGGTTGGGTGCCTGGGTCAGTCGGCGGATCGTGTCGTAGCAGAAGGTGTCGCCGAGGTAGGGGCGGGTTTCTCGGTGCCAGAGGCGGGTGAACGCGGTGCCGGCGTCGGGTGCGCCGTCGGCTACCGCGGCCAGGACCCGTCGTTCGGTGAGGGAGAGGCCGTCGCGGGTGGATGGGTATTCTCTGCTGAGCCGGTCGAACGCTTCGCCGAGGAATCGTAGGTCGGTTGAGCGGGTGGCGGCGATGGCGGCGAGGCCGGTTGGTTCGGGTGCCCGCAGCGCCGCCCAGGCCTGGGTGGCCAGGTCCAGCGCGGCGGGGGTGAGTCGCTTGCACGCCCTGGTCGCCGGCAGTTCACGCAGTTGGTCGGGATGTAGTTCGCCGAGGCCGCCGAACCGGGCGATGTCGGGATGTTCGCCGATGCAGATCAGGGTGATCCGCTCGGCCGGCACGTCCAACTCGGCCAGCCGGGACAGGATTTGGATGATCTGCAACTGGTCGTAGAGGTCGGCCTCGAACCAGAGCACGTACTCGCCGTCACGGTTGGCCTCGAGGGTGCGGTCTCGCTCGGTGAACATCTGGTCGCCCTCGTTGCGGTCGTCGGCGCCCGCTTCGATCAGGAACGTGGCTCGGATCCGCCGCAGCTCCGCCGGCCCCACCGCGGGCACCGGGCCCTCGTGCAGCACGTCGCGCCAGTAGATGAGGCGTGGTGCGAGCCCGGTGCCGGGCAGGTCGGTGGCGTCGCCGTTGCTGACGTGCAACGCCTCGGTCATCCAGCCGAGGTCAGGGCTGCCCGGCTCGCTGAGCAGGTGGCTGCGGGCACGCACGCGTCGTTTGAGGTCGGCCTGCTTTGTCATGATCGTCTCCCACGCCCGGCTGGGGCGGATCGCCGGAGGTTGGGCGCGGACGGTCGCCGCCGGCCATCCTACGGCGCGCTTCGAACTGCCGCGGCATGGATCAGTCTCACGCACGTCGTACGGAGAGTGCGTGCCGGAACACGTTTTGCGGGTCCCAGCGCGCCTTCACTGCCTGCAGCCGGGGGTAGTGGTCGCCGTAGTAGAGGGCGTGCCATGGCCGGGCGGACGGGTTCCAGGCCGGGTCGGCGAGGTCGATGTCCGGGTAGTTGATGTAGGTGCCGTCCGCTGGTACGCCGTGGGTGTCCGCGTACATGTCGCGGTAGAACTCGCGCATCCAGCCCAGGTGTCGATCGTCCTCGGCCGGGTCGGTCCAGGCGGTGAGGTAGAAGGCCAGCATCGCCGAGTCGCGGTGGGTGGTCGCGGTGGCGCGGGGAGGCACGGAGTTGATCGCGCCGCCGTAGGTGTTGAGGCTCAGGGACCCGGCCGGTGCGTCGTAGTCGGCGCGGGTGAGGTGGTGGTGTGCGGCAGCGAGTTGCCGGTCGGTCAGGCTCGTGCGGTGGAAGGCGGACTTGACCTTCAGCCGCCAACGTTTGCCGTCGTCGGTCTCGTTCCCCAGCGTCGCGGCCAGCCAGGGCAGCGTCTCCTGGGTCCGGGACGGAGTGACGCCGACGCCGTGGCCGAGGGCGGTGACGTGTTCGTCCAGCAGGTGTGCGGCGTCGGCGGGGACCTGACCGGACAGCAGGTGGGAGCCCATCGGCCGGCGGGTGAGGACCAGCTCGCTGTAGAGGCTCGCCTGGGGCGCACCGGGCGCGCTGTGGCGCTCGCACCAGGCACCGAAGTTGGCGGCGAGCCGGTGGAAACCGTGCTCGTCCATGCCCTCCCACGGCCAGGTGACCGTGAAGTTCACGACCCGCGCGGGCGGGTGGGGCAGCGACCGGAACCAGTAGCGGGTGACCACGCCGAAGTTTCCCCCGCCACCGCCGGTGTGCGCCCACCACAGCTCCCGACGCGGGTCGGACGGTTCTCGTGTGGCGACCACCGCACGCACGTCCCCCGTCCTGCCCACCACGACGACCTCGACCGCGTACAGGTGGTCGGCCGCCAGGCCGTGCAGCCGGGACAACCGCCCGTAGCCGCCGCCCGCGACGTGCCCGCCGACGCCGACGCCGGGGCAGGAACCACCCGGGAGCGTGACACCCCAGCCGAGGTACAGCCGGCGGTACACCTCACCGAGCGTGGCGCCCGCCTCGACCGCGAACGCCGACCGTTCCGGGTCGAAGTACACGCCGGTCAGGCCGGACAGGTCGATCACCATCCGGACCTCGGGGTCGTCCACGAAACCCTCGAACCCGTGCCCGCCCGCGCGCACCGCCACCCGGCACCCGGACCGGACCGCGTCCCGGACGGCCTCGACGACCTGCTGGGTGGAGCCGACCACGCGTACCTCGTCGGGCGTGCCGACAAAGCGGCGGTTGCCGCGGCGCACCAGGTCCTCGTACCGCGGATCGCCGGGGCGTACGCGGACCGGGCCGAGCGGTGGCGCGCAGTCCGCGCGCGCGGCGAGTGCGGGTGTCGGCCGGAGGGCGGCCACGGACGCCATCGCGCCGGCCACCGTCCCGGCACGCAACAGGTCCCTGCGACTGTGCTGACTCATGGCCTCGAGCCTGCGGGTGCCGCCTGGTCAACGACGAGTAGATTCGTCACACCAGATGTCGTGACGAAATGGAGCCGGTGTGCCGTGTGTCGAGTGCGGGCACCCGTTGCCGCCCGCCGGGCGGCGGGGACGGCCGCGGCGGTACTGCTCGCGTGCATGCCAGGCGCGGGCGTACCGGCGGCGCCGCGACCACGGCCCGGCGGCGGCACGCCGCCGCCCCACCAGTTCCCCCACGATGGCCGGCGCCGATCCTCGCGACCGGTTGGTCCGCCTCGCGGTCGAAACAGCGGATGCCACGGGCCTCGACGCCGTCTCCATGCGCACCCTCGCCGAACGCGCCGGAATGCCCGCACACGCCCTCTACCGCGCCGTGCGCAACCGAGATGACCTGCTCGCCGCGATGGCCGAGCACGTCATCGACCGTCGCATGCCGAACCGCACGGCACCGGCGGACCCGCGCGCCCGGCTCGACCGACTCGCCCGCGACGAGTGGGCGATGTACCGCCGGCACCCGTGGCTGCTCGCCATCCTCGCCACCAGCCGGCCACCGGCCGGCCCCGCGGTGTTGTCGATGGTCGACCGCACCGTCGAGGCACTGACCCGCGCCGGGTACGACCCCGGCGACGCCTTCGCCGCGTACCTCGCGCTCGGCGCCTACATCCAGGGCATGGCACTGCTCATCGATCGCGAGACCGCCGACACCACGTACCGCACCTGGTGGTCGACGACGCTCAACCGGCTGGAGAACACCGGCCGCACACGGCACCGCCCGTGGCTGGCCGCCGCCCGGCACAGCGGTCCGGGGAACGCGGACGTGGACCTGGACACCTGGTTCGATTTCGGGTTACAGCAACTGCTCGACGGCCTCATGAACCGCCCGCACCGGTGACTGGAGCGAACAAGCCGAAGGGATCGGCGTCTGGTGGCGCCGATCCCTTCGGGGACAACCGGTCAGAAGCCGCCGCTGTCGCCGCTGGAGGTGCTGCTGTCGCTGCTGGAGGTGCTGCTGGACATACTGCTGCTGTCGCTCGAGGTGCTGCTGAACGAGCTGCTGTCGCTGCTGGTCGACATGCCGCTGTCGCCGCCGTAGCTCGTGTCGCCGCCGTAGCTGGTGCTGCTGTCGGTGGTGCTGCTGTCGGTGGTGCTGCTGTCGGTACTGGTTTCGCTGCTGCTGTAGCTGCTGTAGTCGCCTCCGGACGGGGCATACCCGCCGCCGTAGGTGTCGGTTGTCGTGCTCGTTGGGGCTTCTGTGCTGGTGTCGGTGGTTTCGGTGCTGTAGTCGCCGGTTGGGGCGTAGCCGCCGTCGTAGGTGGTGGTTGGGGTGTCGGTGGTGGTTTGGGTGTTGGTGGTTTCGGTGCTGTAGTCGCCGGTTGGGGCGTAGCCGCCGTCGTAGGTGGTGGTTGGGGTGTCGGTGGTGGTTTGGGTGTTGGTGGTTTCGGTGCTGTAGTCGCCCGTCGGGGCGTAGCCGCCGGCGTCGGTGATGTCGGTGTCGGTTGTCGTGAACGACGGTGGCTCGGTTGGCGGTGTGTCGCTCAGGGGATCCGGGGCGAAGGACGCTTCGGTGAACATGTTGGGGTCGACGTCGGTGGGTGTCGCCTGTTGTTCGGGGTCGAGGGTGAAGTTGTCCGCTCGGCGTTCGGGTAGGGGAGGGGGGTCGTCCTGTGGGGCGCGTTCGGGTAGCGGTGGTGGGGCGAACGGGTTGTGGTCGGGAACCGGTGGGGTGAACGGGTTCTGGTCGGGGATCGGTGGGGTTACCAACGCCACCAGGGCGTCGTTGACGTCCTTGTTGCTGATGGCGAAACCTGGTATGCGCCAACTGTTGGGCGGATCCGTCATGGCCGCTACGACCCCGATGCCGTTCGCCAGGTCGCTGAGTACCCGGTTGTTCGCCACGGCGTCCGGGTCGGTCGCGGCCAGGTCCCGTGCGCGCTGGATCATGTCGCTCTGGGACAGGGTGTATGTCTGGCCCAGCGCCCGGAACGACACCTCGTTGACGTTCACACCACTGTCCTTGACCGACCGGATCGTGGCGTTGGCGGGCACCGAGTCGCCGAACAGGGTGTTGCGGCCTACCGGGATCGACACGTCCCCGAGGGGAGAACCGGTGCCCAGGCGGCTGATCTCCGTCATCGTGTAACCCACCGGCTCGGCGTGCTTGGGGTCGCCGTCCACCGACTTCATGAGAGTGGTTTCCGTGGTGAGGACACCGGTCCGGCTGATCGCGACCTTGGCCTCGCCCTCGGGCAGGGACGGGATGTTCTTCCCGGAGACCTTGTCACCGCCGTAGCCGACACCCTCCGTTTTGCTCCAGGTGACGTCGTTGTAGTACGTGCCTGGCTCGAGAGTTGGCCGCTGTTGATGTTCGAGGCTTTCCCGTGCCGTCCTGAGGGACGTCAGCCCCTCGGGCGTCTTGGCGTCGTACACGACCTGGACACCGTTGAACTCACTGTCGGTCGTGTCGGTGTTGCCGCCGATCGTGTTTCCGCGGAGCGAGAACTGACCGGCACCGCGGGTGCGCGTGGAGGACGTGTCGCCATACGTGAGGCTGTAGAGCCCGTCACCGAGCGCCGTCACGGTGTAGGTCAACAAGGGCCCCTCGTAGGCCTTGCTGCCGCTGAGCTCACCGACCTTCCGCACCGGCAGCCCCAGGCCGTACTCGGTGGCCCTGGCGGCCGGCGCCGGCGGAACCCGGGTGATCGAGTCGCCGGGCCGCATGGCGCTGAAGTTGGGCATCTTGTTCCCGAGTTGGACCGACTCCGGGCCCAGCTTGAAGTTCGTCCGGTTGATCTCCTGGTTCGAGTACCTCGCGAGGCCTCCCGGGATCTCGTAGACCGTCCCGTCGCGACTGGTCACCTCGAACTCGGCCGTGCCGGCCTCAGCGTCCCTGACGGCCTTCGCCGACTGGCTCTGCTTCGCTCCCCCCGTGCCGCCCCTTCCCTTGGCCGCGGAGGTGCCGGCGCTGTCGACGGTGACGGGGTTGTTGTCGTTCGGCGCGAACTGGGTGAGAAAGTCGGCCGCGTCCAGTTGCCGCAGGGTGTTCTCCCTGTTCGGCGGGTCTCCGAAGTTGCCGGGAAGGCCGAACTCGGGGATCGGGGTTTCACCGATGTCGTACCCCCGGAACGGGTTGGGGGTGGGGATCGGCGGCGTCTGCACCTTGGCCGGGGTGGCAGGACCGGGGACTGTGGGGCCATGGATGGCCGGGGGCGTGGCGGGCATGTCGACCGCCGCGAGGGTCATCATGGACGTGTCGACGCGCACGTCCTCGCCGCCGCCGGGCTCGGGTGGCGCCGCGGCGGGTTCCATTGCCAGGGCCACCGGACTGACGGCGGGGGTCTCCTCGCGTGCCGGGCTCTGGTAGTCGACGCCGGCCATGAGCGGTGGGGGCTCGTCGTTCCCGTGGCGGGCCGGTCGCGTGCCGAGCAGTCCGTCGACATCGACCGCGACGACGGGTGACCATGTGCCTGGTGTGGGGGCGTCGGACGCGCCGCCCCGGATGCCGATGTTGTCCGGCGTGGTCGTCCGCCCGTCGCTCGGCGCCGGTGCGGGGACCGAGAGCAGCTGCGCGATGCTGTCCGCGATCGGGTTGGCGATCAGGGACGCGCCCTTCTCGTTGGGCTGGAACTGGTCGGCCTGGTCGTCGAACGCCGGGTCGGTGGTGTACGCCTCGTGGCCGGCGATCGCGTCCGAGACGTCGACGAGGGACGCGCACCGGCAGATCTGCACGGCCCGGTCGATCGCGGTGTTCAGGTCGTAGCCGAACTTCCGCACGGTGGTCAGGTCGTCCTCGCCGATCGTGCTCGCGGCATGCGGGTTCTGCGGGTCCACGGCCAGCGGGTAGTTCGTGACCACGATCGTGGCCTGCGGTGCCTGGGCCCGGATGCCGGCCGCCACCTGCAACAACCGCGACACCAGGGTCGGCGCCTGACCCATCGGCGACGACTTCGCCTGCGCGATGTACTCCTCGTCCGACGCGGACGAGTCCAGCAGCGGCGCGAGGTCCCTCGTCACCTCGGCCAGTGCGAGGTTCGGGCCGCCGGTGGTACGCCTTGCGTCGGCGATCACCGTGGCCAGCTGGGCGTCCTCGGCGCCGAAGCCCACGATGACGAGCTGGGCGTCCGGCCTGACCTGGTCACGCTGCGCCGGGTTGACGACGACGCCGTCCGGCCCCGTCTGCGCCGCGAAGAAGTCCGCGCTCTCCGCGCCGGAGGCCGCTACCACGTTCGCGTCCACCTCCAGCTCGGCGTTGTCGCTCTTCACCCGGGACAGCGCCTGCAACGTCGGGTCGGCGGAGTCGCCCACGACATCGACCGTCACGGCCTGACTCTGGGACGGGGCCGCGTCAGCGAATGCCGGCGGCACCAGCCCGAGCGCGGCGCTCACCGACATCACGCCCACCGTCGCCACCGACAGTGCGCGCGGCATCCTCGTGCATTCCTCACCCGAACCGCGCTTTTTGTGCGCAGGAATGAACATTGTTTGACCCCTCAGCAGCGTTTGACACCTGGCGCTTGGGCAATAACGTTCCGGTATCAAATCCTGGTGCGGTTTTGCCGGCGCGGTCCATGCCGCACAGGTGCGGCATGGACGCACGGGGACGTCGGTACCAGGCTGGAGGGGATGGGCCCGGCCGCCGCTTCGGCGCGGACTCCGGCTACCCCAGTTGGTCGCGGCGGCGGGTGAGGTGGGCGGTTTCGGCGGTGTTGCCCGCCAGCTCGATGGCCTTGTCGTAGGCGGCGCGTGACTCCTGGCCGCGGCCCAGCCGGCGCAGGAGGTCGGCGCGGGTGCCGTGGTAGGCGTGGTAACCGGACAGTTTGTCTTCCAGGCGGTCGACGGTCGCCAGCGCCACCTCCGGACCGTCGAGCTCGGCGAGGGCGATGGCCCGGTTGAGGACCACGATCGGCGAGGGGTCGAGGCGGACGAGCTGGTCGTAGAGGGCGAGGATCTGGGACCAGTCGGTGTCGCGGATGTCGCGCGCGGACGTGTGCACGGCGTTGATCGCGGCGAGGATCTGGTAGCGGCCCGGGGCGACGCCGGCGGCGGCCGCGGTGAGGCGTTCGCGGACCAGTTGGTGGCCTTCGGCGATGAGGTCCATGTCCCAGGCGCCGCGGTTCTGTTCGTTGAGGGGAACCAGGTCGCCGTTGGCGGTGACGCGGGCGGTGCGGCGGGCTTCGATGAGCAGCATCAGCGCCAGCAGCCCGGTCACCTCGCCGTCCCGCGGGAGCAGGGTGTGGATCAGGCGGGTGAGCCGGATCGCCTCGGTGGTCAGGTCGTGGCGGAGGGGTTCGGTGTCGGGGCCGGTGGCCAGGTAGCCCTCGTTGAAGACGAGGAACAGGACGGCGAGGACGCCGGTGACGCGTGCCGGGAGATCCTCCGCGTCCGGCACCCGGTACGGGATGCGTGCGGCTTTGATCTTGGCTTTGGCGCGGGTGATCCGTTGCCCCATGGTGGTTTCGGCCACCAGGAAGGCGCGGGCGATCTCGGGGACGGTGAGGCCGCCGACCATGCGGAGGGTCAGCGCGACGCGGGTTTCCATGGCGAGGGCCGGGTGGCAGCAGGTGAAGATCAGCCGGAGCCGTTCGTCGTCGATGGCGCCGAGGGGCTCGGGCGGGTCGTCGTACACCATCTGAGCCTCCTTGTGCTTGTCGTCGCGTTTGCTCTCGCGCCGGATGCGGTCGATGGCCTTGTGGTTGGCGGTGGTGGTCAGCCAGGCGCCGGGGTTGGGTGGCACGCCGTCGGCCGGCCACCGCTCGACGGCGGTCGCGAACGCCTCGGCCGCCGCTTCCTCGGCGATGTCGAGATCACCGAAACGCCTGGTCAGCGCGGCGACCACCCGCGCCCACTCCGCATGGTGGACGCGGGTGATCACCTCCTCGACGTCGCTCACTGGAACGGCCGCACCTCGATCTTGCGATCGCAGACCTTCGACGCCTCGGTGGCGAGCTTGAGCGCCACGTCCAGATCGGGGACCTCCCACACCCAGACGCCGGCGAGGTACTCCTTCGACTCCACGAACGGCCCGTCGGTGAACACCGCCTGCTCGCCCCGGTTGTCGATGACCGTGGACGCGTCGGGGTCCGCGAGTCCGCCCGCGAAAACCCAGTAGCCCTCGGCGATCAGTCGTTCGTTGAACGCGCTGATGGCGGGCTGCCTGTCCGTGCTGCCGGGGTTGCTCTTGTCATCGATCACGGAAACCAGGTACTGCATCTGAAGGTCATCTCCCTGCGTGATGGTCGTCAGCTTCATGATCGCGACCCCCTTGGGTCGGCGCCACCCCCTTGCGGGCGGCCTCACCCCTGCTACGAACGCCACCACGCCGATCCGACACCGGCTCCCGGTTTTTTCGATGCTACTGGTCGGTAACATATCGTCGGCGTATCGAAAACCGCATACGTGCCGGCAACATCGGGCTCCCTTTACTGGCCGGCATGACCTACGGCGAACCAGCACGGACAGCGGCGTGCCGCACGCGGTCGCTGGAGTCCGCGGCTTCCTCGGTCGTACCGGTGGTGGGAATCACTGTTTATGGGTGTGGGCAGGACGAGGCTGCCTTGTTCCGGGAGCTGGCGCCGCGCTGTGGCGTAATGCCGACTATCACCGATGCGGCGGTATCCGAGGCCAACGTTGACCTGGCGTTCGGCAACCGGTGTATCAGTGTTGGTCATAAGACCGAGGTCGCGAACTCCACTCTTCTCGCGCTCAGCCAGGCCGGCGTGGCGTACGTCTCCACGAGAAGCATCGGGTTCAACCATATCGATGTGAGTTACGCGGCGAGTGTCGGCATCACCGTGGAGAATGTCGCCTATTCGCCCGACAGCGTGGCCGACTACACGCTGATGCTGATGTTGATGGCGCTGCGGAGCGCGAAATCCCTCATCCGTCGTGCGGATGTTCACGACTACAGGTTGAGTGACGTACGTGGGAAAGAGTTGCGTGATCTGACCGTCGGGGTCATCGGAACGGGGCGCATCGGTGTCGCGGTCATCGACCGGCTGCGGGGTTTTGGTTGCCAAGTGCTGGCTTACGACAGTCTTCCGCTGGCTGACGTCAATTACGTTCCTCTTGACGACTTGCTGGTGCAGAGCGACATTGTCACGCTGCACACGCCGCTCAACGCGGGCACGCACCACCTCCTGAACCGTCGGCGTATCGAGCAGTTGAAGCGCGGCGCGTTCGTCGTCAACACCGCACGCGGTCCGCTCATTGATACCGACGCCCTGATTTCGGCTTTGGAAAGCGGCAGGTTGGGTGGGGCGGCGCTGGACGTCCTCGAAGGCGAGGACGGGATTTTCTACGCCGACTGCCGAGACAAGCCCATCGAAAACAAGGCGCTCCTGCGGCTGCAGGAGTTGCCGAACGTGCTCATCAGCCCGCACACCGCCTATTACACAGATCACGCGCTGAGCGACACCGTCGAGAACAGTCTCCTCAACTGTTTGAACTTCGAAAGCAGGAACCAGCATGGATAGGTTGAAGGTCGGGATCATCTTCGGGGGCACTTCCGAGGAACATCCTGTCTCCGTCAAGTCCGCGCAGGAGGTCGCCAAGAGTCTCGACACCGAGAAGTACGAGCCGTTCTGGATCGGGATCACGAAGAGCGGTGCCTGGAAGCTGTGTGACGGCCCTGGCGCGGACTGGGAGAACGGCGACTGCCGCCCGGCGATGCTGTCGCCGGACAGAACCGTCCACGGACTGCTTGTCCAGGAGCAGGGAGGTTACGAGGCGGTCAGCCTGGACCTCGTGTTGCCCGTGCTGCACGGCAAGCTCGGCGAGGACGGTGCGATGCAGGGCCTGCTGGAGCTCTCCGGCATCCCCTACGTCGGCTGCGACGTCCAGAGTTCCGCGGTGTGCATGGACAAGTCCCTCACCTACGTCGTCGTCAGCAGTGCGGGAATCGCCACTCCGAACTTCTGGGTCGTCGCGGCGAACGAGAATCCTGATCCCGATCGGCTCACCTATCCCGTCTTCGTGAAGCCGGCTCGGTCGGGGTCGTCTTTCGGTGTCAGCAAGGTGTCGCGCAAAGAGGAACTGCTGAGCGCGGTGGAGACGGCTCGGCAGTACGACTCGAAGGTGTTGATCGAAGAGGCCGTCGTCGCCAGTGAGATCGGGTGTTCCATCCTGGGGAACGATCTGGACCTGTTCGCGGGTGAGGTGGACCGGGTCTCGCTGTCGCATGGTTTCTTCCGGATCCATCAGGAGGAGAACCCGGAAAGCGGGTCCGAGAACTCGACGTTCATCGTTCCCGCCGACATCTCGGCCGAGTCGCGTGCGCTCGTCCAGGAGACGGCGAAGACCATATACCGCGCGCTGGGCTGTCGAGGGCTGGCGCGCGTGGACATGTTCCTGAAGGACGACGGCACGGTGGTCCTCAACGAGGTCAACACCCTGCCCGGGCTGACCTCCTACAGCCGCTATCCGCGGATGATGGCGGCCGCGGGCTTGCCGCTCGGTGAAGTGATCGACCGCATGGTGTCGTTGGCGTTGACGGGGAAGCTGCAGTGAAAGACGGCTTTGTCTTTGTGGACGAGTTCGCGCCCGGAATACGGTGGGACGCGAAGTACGCCACGTGGGACAACTTCACCGGCAAACCGGTGGACGGGTACCTGGCAAATCGGATCGCCGGCACCAAGGCCTTGTGCGCGGCCCTGGAAAGCGCGCGGGAGAAGGCCGAGTCCCTGGGGTTTGGTTTGCTCCTGTGGGACGGCTACCGCCCACAGCGTGCCGTTGACTGCTTCCTGCGCTGGGCGAAGCAGCCGGAGGACGGTCGGACGAAGCCGCGGCACTATCCGAACATCGACCGGGCCGAGATGTTCGAGAAGGGATATGTGGCCACCAAGTCGGGCCACAGCCGGGGCAGCACCGTTGACCTGACGCTCTATCACCTCGATACCGGTGAGCTTGCCGTCATGGGTGGTGACCACGACCTGATGGACTCGATCTCACACCATGGCGCGAGGGGAATCTCGCCGGTCGAGGCGAGAAACCGTGAGCACCTCTGCGCCATCATGGAGGCGTCCGGTTTCAGTCGGTACGACTACGAGTGGTGGCACTACACGCTGAAGGACGAACCGTATCCGGACACCTATTTCGACTTTCCCATCACGTAGGTGGAGCATGCGGATACGGCCGGCGCGCGGCACTGACGCCGACGCCGTCAACGAGCTGCTCCGCCAGCTGGGCTATCCCCAGGACGGCCGGGCGGCGACGGCCGCTCGGATACGGACGTGGATCGACGACCCGGCCAGCGCCGCCTACGTGGCCGACGCCGGCGGCGATCTCCTCGGCGTCATCGCCGTCCACATCTGTCCGTTCTTCGAACGCGAAGGCGCCTGGGCCAGGATCACCGCCCTGGTCGTCGCCGACCGAGCACGCGGACGAGGGGTCGGCTCCCAGCTCGTCGCGGCCGCCGAGTCCTTCGCCGCCGGCCGCGGCTGTCTGCGGATGGAGGTCACCAGCAGTGACCGGCGGTCGGACGCGCACGCGTTCTACCGGCGCCGCGGGTACACCCACCAGGCAGGCACCTCGTCCCGCTTCCTCCGGGACCTGCCCACCGGCCAGGACCGAACGTCAGGCGACGGGTAGTTGGACCGTGACGCGGAGTCCGCCGTCGGGGCGGGGGGTGAGGGTGAGGGTGCCGTCGTGGGCTTGGGTGATGCTTTTGACGATGGCGAGGCCGAGGCCGACGCCGGCGTGGTCGGTGCGGATGCGGGTGGTGCCGCGTTGGAAGGGTTCGGCGAGGGTGGCGACGAGGTGGGGGGCGAGTTTCTCGCCGGTGTTCTCGACGGTGAGGGTGGCGGTGTGGGGGTGGGGGGTGGTGGTGACCCAGATGGTGCCGTGGTCGGGGTGGTTGTGGACGATGGCGTTGTGGATGAGGTTGGTGGTGAGTTGGAGGAGCAGGGCGTGGGAGCCGGTGGTGGGGGTGATGTCGCCGGTGGTGGTGATGGTGAGGCCGCGTTGTTCGGCGAGGGGGAGGAGGGTTTCGGTGGCTTCTTCGGTGATGAGGGACAGGTCGAGGGGTTCGCGGGTGAAGGTGCGTTGGTCGGCGCGGCTGAGCAGGAGCATGGCTTCGGTGAGGTTGATGGCGCGGGTGTTGACGGTGTGGAGGAGGTCGACGAGTTGGGTGGGGTCGCGGGTGCGGTCGGTGCGGGCGACGTCGAGGAGGGTTTGGGTGATGGCGAGGGGGGTGCGTAGTTCGTGGGAGGCGTTGGCGGCGAAGCGTTGTTGTTCGGCGAGGTGGGCTTCGAGTTGGGTGAGCATGGTGTCGAAGGTGTCGGCGAGTTCGCGGAACTCGTCGTGGGGGCCTTCGAGGTGGATGCGGTGGGACAGTGAGCCTTTGGCGGCGAGGCGGGTGGCGTCGGTGAGGCGGGTCAGCGGGGCGAGCATGCGGCCGGCGAGCAGCCACCCACCCACCAGACCGAGCACCAGCAGGACCACCAACGCCGCGGTCGCCTTCGGCGCGAACGCGCGCCACAGGTCTGACCGGCCGGGGATGAACCTGTCGCGGAAAACGGGAGCGCCGGGACGGCCGGGGGAAGGAGCTTGGACGACGGTCGCTTCGTCGGGCACGTAACGCAGCAGGAACACCCACACGACGGCGAGCAGCAACACGCCCGCGACCATGAGGAAACCGGCATAGCTGAGGGTGAGTTTCAGGCGGACGCTCATCCCGGGCGGCCTATCCACCCTCGACTCCCTCACCCGCGGCGCCCGATCCCGTGTCGATGCGGTAGCCGACGCCGGCCACGGTGGCGATCAGCCACGGTTCGCCGAGCCGTTTGCGCAGTGCCGAGACCGTGATCCGCACGGCGTTGGTGAACGGGTCGGCGTTCTCGTCCCACGCCCGTTCCAGAAGTTCCTCGGCGCTGACGACACCGCCCTCGGCCGCGACGAGGACCTCGAGCACGGCGAACTGTTTCCGGGTGAGCGCGACGTAGCGGCCGTCGCGGTAGACCTCGCGGCGGAACGGGTCCAGCCGCAGGCCCGCGATCTCGCGCACGGGTGGTCTGTTGTGGGCACGCCTGCGGTCGAGTGCTCTGAGCCGGAGCACGAGCTCCCGCAGCTCGAAGGGCTTCGTGAGGTAGTCGTCGGCGCCGAGCTCGAACCCGGAGGCCTTGTCGTCGAGCCGGTCGGCGGCGGTGAGCATGAGGATCGGCATGCCGCTGCCGGAGTCGACGATCCGCTTGGCGACCTCGTCACCGGAGGGGCCGGGGATGTCGCGGTCGAGGACGGCGATGTCGTAGGCGTTGATGCTCAGTAGTTCCAGCGCGGTGTCACCGTCACCGGCGATGTCGGCCGCGATCGCCTCCAGCCGCAGGCCGTCGCGGATGCCTTCCGCCAGATAGGGTTCGTCCTCGACGATCAACACACGCACACGTTCGATCGTACGATCACAGGCATATCGTCGGCATATCGAAAACCACATACGTGCTGGCAATGCCACGCTGCCTTCACTGAAGGCATGACCAATATCCAGCAGCGTGGCGCCCTTGGCGAGGCTGACGGTGCTGTCCCCCAAGGCACGACGGTCTTCGACGACGGGGTGCCGGCCGTGGCCAACCTCGATCCGGCGCTCCTCGATGCCCTGCGCCAGGCCGCGAAGGACGCCGCGGCCGACGGCGTCGAGTTCTATGTGAACAGTGGCTGGCGTTCCCCTGCGTACCAGAGCAAGCTTCGCCGGGAGGCGGTCGCGAAGTACGGCTCTGAAAGGGAAGCCGCCCGATGGGTGGCGACCCCGGACACTTCTCCGCACGTGCGGGGGCACGCGGTCGACATAGGACACTCCGAGGCCAAGGCGTGGCTGTCCGAACACGGCGCCAGGTACGGGCTGTGCCAGATCTACCGCAACGAGCCGTGGCACTACGAACTGCGCCCCGGAGCCGTCGACCACGGGTGCCCGCCCATGTACGCCGACCCCTCGCACGATCCACGGATGCGGCGGTGAGCCGGCAATTCGTCCACGCCCGAACGGCGCGCGGCGGGCGGTGAAACGCGGAAGGATGGCTGGCATGACATTACCTGCCCTTCCCGAGGAGTCCATCCAGCGCGTGCTCTGCGTCGTCGCGCACCCCGACGACATGGAGTACGGCACGTCCGCGGCCGTCGCCCGCTGGACCGCGCGTGGCATCGAGGTCGGCTATCTCCTGCTCACCCGCGGCGAGGCCGGCATGCCGAACCCGCCCGAGGAGACGGCACGCCTGCGTACCGCCGAGCAGCAGGCCGCCTGCGCGGTGGTCGGCGTCAAGCACCTGACCATCCTCGAACACCCGGACGGCGTCCTCGTCTACGGCCTCGACCTGCGGCGGGACATCTGCCGGGAGATCCGCCGGTTCAAGCCCGACGCGGTACTCGGCAGCGGCTACGACATCGACACGCCCTATGGCTTCGACCAGGCCGACCACCGCGCGGCCGGGCTCGCGACGCTCGACGCGGTGCGTGACGCGGGCAACCGGTGGGTCTTCACCGAGCAGGTCGAGGACGAGGGCCTCGAACCGCACTCCGTGCGCTGGTACATCGTCCCCGGACTCCCCGGCCACGGCGCGACCCACGGCGTCGACGTCACGGGCGAGCCGCTGCGCCGCGGCATCGCCTCGCTGGAGGCGCACGCCGCGTACCTGGCCGCGCTCCCGGGCCACCCCGCCCCCGCGGACCTCATCCCGCAGTTCACCGCGATGAGCGGCAAGGGCATGGGGGTCGAGCACGCCGTCCTGTTCCGGGCCCGCGACCTGCAGGCACCGCCGGACTTCTCCGCTGAGGACTGACTTGCGGATCGAACTGTGCACGATCGTCGTGGACGACTACGACCGGGCGATCGCGTTCTTCGTCAACGCTCTCGGGTTCGAGCTGGTCGAGGACTCGCCGTCGCTGACCAACGACGGGCGTCCGAAGCGGTGGGTCGTCGTGCGGCCACCGGGCGGCGGTGCCGGCGTCCTGCTCGCCCGTGCGGATGGCGAGCGCCAGGCCGCCGTCGTCGGTGACCAGGTCGCGGGCAGGGTGGGGTTCTTCCTGCGGGTGGATGACTTCGACGCCGCGTACGAGCGCATGGCGGCGGCGGGTGTCGTGACCCCGCCGAGGACGCAGCCGTACGGGCGGGTCGCGGTGTTCGTCGACGTCGCCGGGAACCGGTGGGACCTGCTGGGGCCGAGTGCGGCGACGGAGTCCTGACCTGGGGCAACGCGTGTCAGGGGGCGTGTCAGCGGCGTGACAGGGGCGTGGCAGGGCGGCCGCCGATGGTGTTCCCATGACAAGTTCAGCGATCGCGGTTTCGGGACTGCGGAAGGCGTACGGGGACAAGGTCGTGCTCGACGGCATCGACCTGGAGGTTCCCTCGGGGACGGTTTTCTCCCTGCTCGGCCCCAACGGGGCGGGTAAGACGACGACCGTCAACGTGTTGACCACGTTGATGAAGGCCGACGGCGGGTCGGTCCGGGTCGCCGGGCACGACGTCGCCACCGAGGCCAAGGCGGTGCGGGCGGCGATCGGGGTCACCGGTCAGTTCGCGGCGGTGGACGAGCTGCTGACGGGCCAGGAGAACCTCCAGCTGATGGTGGATCTCAGCCCGGTGTCCGCCAAGGACGGTCGGCGGATCGTCGCCGACCTGCTGGAGCGGTTCGAGTTGGTGGAGGCGGCGCAGAAGCCCGCGTCGACCTACTCCGGCGGCATGCGCCGCAAGCTCGACCTGGCGATGACGCTCGTCGGCAACCCGCGGATCATCTTCCTGGACGAGCCGACGACCGGGCTGGACCCGCGCAGCAGGCGGATGCTGTGGACGATCATCCGGGACCTGGTGGCCGACGGGGTCACCATCTTCCTCACCACCCAGTACCTGGAGGAAGCCGACCAGCTCGCCGACCGGATCGCGGTGCTCGACCAGGGCCGCCTGGTCGCCCAGGGCACCGCCGACGAGCTCAAGCGCCAGATCCCCGGTACTCACGTCCGGCTGCGGTTCGCCAGCGTCGCCGAGCTCGACGCGGCCGCGCGGGTCATCGCCGACTCCACTCGGGACGACGACGCCCTGGCCCTGCGGGTGCCCAGCGACGGCGGCACGAAGTCGCTGCGGGCCCTGCTGGACAGGCTCGACGAGTACGCGGTCAGCGCGGAGCAGTTCTCGGTCCACACACCCGATCTCGACGACGTTTTCCTCGCCCTGACGGGCCACACCACGGAGGCCGCCAAATGAGCACGACCGTCATGCTGCGCCGCAACTTCAAGCACATCGCGCGGAACCCGACCTCGGTGTTCAACGCCGTCCTGATGCCGATCATCATCATGTTGATGTTCGTGTACATGTTCGGGGACGCGTTCAGCGTCGGTGTCGACTACATCGACTACGCGACGCCCGGGCTGATGCTCCTGGCCGTCTGCTACGGGCTGGGCGCCGCCGCGACCTCGGTGAACTCCGACATGACCAAGGGCATCATCAACCGGTTCAAGGTCATGGACGTCTCCCGCGGCGCGGTGCTGACCGGGCACGTCGTCGCCAGCGTGCTGACCAACGTGATCGCCATCGTGGCGCTGGTCGGGGTGGCCTTCCTGCTGGGGTTCAGCCCGGCGGCGGGCTTCCTCGACTGGCTCGGCGTGGCCGGCATGGTCGTGCTGCTCGGCGTCGCGACCGGCTGGTTCACCGTCGCGCTGGGCCTCGCGGCGAAGTCCCCGGAGACGGCGGGCATGGCCTCCGTGCCGCTGGTCATGCTGCCGTTCTTCAGCAGCGCGATCGTGCCGGCGGACAAGATGGGGCCGGGCCTGCGGGAGTTCGCGGAGTACCAGCCGTTCACGCCGATCATCGAGACCATGCGTGGCCTGCTGAACGGCACGCCGGACGGCGGCGACGCGATCACCGCCATCGCCTGGTGCGTCGGGATCGCCCTCGTGGGTTACCTGTGGGCGCGGGCCACGTTCACGAAGCGAGCGTGACCGCGACCAGCTCGTCCCAGCTCGTCTCCGCACCCTCCGAAGCCGCCTCGGCGAACCCCGTGTCGCCGAGGCGGCTTCGGGCTGCCTGCTCGATCCGGGCCACGTCCGGGTGGGAACGGTCCGGCAGCCCGCGCACGCCGGCGCTCGCCGCGAGCAGGCGCGCGGCCTGCTCGTGCTGGTCACGGCGCAGCGCCAGGTCGGCGACCCCGACGAGTACCTGCGCGATCAGGGGTGCGTACCCGGTCCCGGCCGCCGCCCGGTAGGCCGCTTCGCGGTGCGCACAGGCCTCGCCGAGATCGTCGGCGAGGTAGCCGAGCAGGTCCTGGATGCTCGCGCGGACGTGCGGCAGTTCCGCTTCGGCGCCCAGCATGACGGCCCCGACGCCGAGTAGCCGGCGTGCCTCCTCGGCGTCGCCCTGCCACCGGGTCAGTGCCGCCGTCGAGAGGGCCAGCAGGGCCAGTGTGCCCGGCCAGGTGACCCGTTCCGCGTACCGCTGCGCCTCGGCCATGGCGGCCGCGCTGGCGTCCTCGTCGCCGAGCAGCCAGTACAGCTGTGCCTGTCGTGCCCGCAGCGGGATGACGTCGCCCCCGGCGCCGAGCTCGGTGACCATCGCGATCGCCTGTTCGTAGTGCTCGCACGCACCGGCGAACTCGCCGCGCAAGGCGAGCCGCTCCGCCACCTCGGCGTGGGCGAACGAGATCCCGAACCGTTCGCCGAGCGCCCGGAACTCGGCGAGCGCCGTCTCGAGGTAGGTGTCCGCCTCCCGCCCGCCCTCGCCGAGCATGATCCGCATCTTGCCGAGGTGCAGCCGGGACAGTGCGCGCACCCAGGGGTCCTCGTCGGACAGCAGCAGCTCCCACGCGGGCAGGACCGCGTCCGGCGACCGCAACATGTGTTCCAGCGGGACCACGAGTCGCAGCCCCGGGTGACGGCCCTGAGCGATACGTTGGCTGATCTCGTAGGCCTGGTGGATCCACTCCGCCACCTCGTGTTCGCCGGCCGGTCCGGTGTTCACGAACATCGTGATGAGGCCGTACACGATGGCGCGGATCTCGTCGGGGACCTCGCCTGGCGTGTCGGTGGCCGCGGTGACCAGCTCCATGCCCTCGGACTTGTGCCCGGCGAGCCACCAGTACCAGCCGGCGCCCGCCGCGAGCCGCATCGCCCCGTGCGCGTCGCCCGCCGCGACCGCACCACGCATCGCGGCACCGATGTCGTCGTGCTCGACCGTGAGCGTGGCGAGCCATTCCAGCTGGTCGGCGCTGCGCAGCCGCGGCTCCGCGGTCTCGGCGAGCTCGGTGAAGTGCGCGAGGTGCGCGTTGCGCGCCAGGTCCGCCTCGCCGGCCTCCACGAGCCGCTGGCCGGCGTACTCCCTGATCGTGCCGAGCATCCGGTAGCGCGGCGCCCCCTCACCGTCGGTGACCACCAGTGACTTCTCGGTCAGGGCGGTCAGCAGCTCGAGCACGTCCCACTCCTCGACCGCGTCGCCCGCGCAGACGCGCTCGGCCGCCTCCAGGCTCGCCCCGCCGGCGAACACCGAGAGCCTGCGCAGGACGACCCGTTCCGCGTCGGTGAGCAGCTCCCAGCTCCAGTCGACCACCGCGCGCAGCGTCCGGTGCCGCGGCAGCGCGGTGCGGCTGCCGCCGGTCAGCAGGCGGAACCGGTCGTCGAGCCGGTTGGCGAGCTGCTCGAGGGTCATGGTGCGCAACCTGGCCGCGGCGAGCTCGATGGCCAGCGGTATCCCGTCCAGCGCCCGGCAGACGCGCGCCAGGGTCGACGACGTGTGGGCGTCGGTCCCGAGGTCATTGCGCACCGCGCCGGCCCGGTCCCGCAGCAGCTGGACCGCCGGCGAGGACTCGACCTTGCCGGGGTCGGCGTCCACCGCGGGCAGGGCCAGCGGCGCGACCGGCCACAGCGCCTCGCCGGTGATGCCGAGGGGTTCCCTGCTCGTCGCGAGGATCCGCAGCTGCCGGCACTCTCCGAGCAGCCGGTGGGCGAAGGTCGCCGCGGACTCGATCACGTGCTCGCAGTTGTCCAGGACCAGCAGCGTCTCCCGCTCGCGGATGGCCGAGACGAGCCGGTCGACCGGCTCCGCGTTCGGCGCCTCGCCGAGCAACGCGTCCCGCAGGCCGAGGGCGGTGAGCGCCGCCTGCGCCACGTCACCGTCGGCGCCGATGGGTGCCAGCTCGACCAGCCAGGCGCCGTCCGCCATGTCCTCGAGCAGCGTGCGTGCGGTCTCCGTGGCCAGCCGGGTCTTCCCCGCGCCGCCCGGTCCGATCAGGGTGGTGAGCCGGCGTGCGGCGACGAGCTCGCGGACCGCGGCGACGTCGGCGTCCTTGCCGACGTAGCTGGTGAGCTCGGCACGCAGGTTGGTCTTGCGGTTCTCCTCGCGCCGCCCGGGTAGCTCGCCCCGCAGCAGCGCGACGTGCAGTGCGGACAGCTCCGGTGACGGGTCGACGCCCAGCTCGGTGGACAGGGCCTCCCGGGTGCGCTGGTAGACGAGCAGCGCCTCGGTGTCGCGGCCGGTCGCGACGAGGGCACGCATCAGCGCGGCGACGAGCCGTTCACGCAGCGGATGCGCGGCCACCAGGTCGGTCAGCTCCGTGAGCACCTCCGCGCCACGGCCGAGGCTGACCTCCGCGTCGAACCGGTCCTCCATGGCGGTCAGGCGCAGCCCCTCGAGCCGGGTGACCGCCGCGTCGAACGCCTCGCTGTCCTGCAGGCCGACGTCCTGCATGGCCGCGCCACGCCACAGCGCGAGGGCCTCGCCCAGCCGGCCGGGGTCCTCCTCGCCGCGGGCCTGGGCGACGAGGCGTTCGAACCGGACCGCGTCGACGGCGTCGGGCGCCACCTTCAGCCGGTAGCCGTCCGTATGCCCCTCGACCGACCCCGCCGGCAGCACCTTCCGCAGCCGGGAAACCAGGCGTTGCAGGGCGTTCGTCGCGTCGGCCGGCGGCTGCTCACCCCAGATCCAGTCGACGAGCGTCGCCTTCGGGACCACGCGCCCCGCCTCGAGCGCGAGGGCGATCAACAACGCACGCAACCGGGCGCCCGGCACGTCGGCGAGGCCGCCGTCGTCCGTGCGAACCTCGAATGGCCCCAGCATCCCGACCTGCACCTGGCCGATTTTGTCATGGCCCGCGGGACACGGGCCGGGGGGCGATCCCGGGCCGGGCTCGGATAGCGTTCGGCAACGGGAAGCGGGGACAGGAGGACCGTGGGTTACGGAGTCGGGGTCGATCTCGGGACCACGTTCACCTCGGCGGCGGTGAGCGGGCCGGGCGGCACGCGGGTCGTGTCGCTGTCGCCGGAGATGCTCGTGCCGTCGGCGGTGTGCCGTGCGCCGGACGGGTCCCTGCTGACCGGGGCGGCCGCGGCGGGCGCCGATCCCGCGCTGGTGGTCGGCGGGTTCAAGCGCCGGCTCGGGGACCCGACGCCGTTGGTGCTCGGGGGAGAGCCGTACTCGGCCGCCACGTTGATGGCCGCGCAGCTGCGGGACGTGCTCGACCACGTGTCCGGCACCGAGGGCGCGCCGCCGGACACGGTCGTGCTCACCTGCCCGGCCATCTGGGGGCCGTACCGCCGCGAGCACTTCGTCGAGGTGCCCCGGCTGGCCGGCGTCGGCGAGTTCCGGTTGATCACCGAGCCGGAGGCCGCCGCGACGCACTACTCCGTCGAGCGGCGGCTCGGCGAGGGGGAGATCGTCGCGGTGTACGACCTCGGTGGCGGCACCTTCGACACGACCATCCTCCGGATGCGTGCCGGCACCGTGGAGATTCTCGGTACGCCGGAAGGCATCGAGCACCTCGGCGGCGTCGACTTCGACGAGACGCTGCTGGCGCACCTCAACGATCGCCTCGACGGCGCGATCAGCGAGCTGGAGCCGGACGACGCGGCCAGCGCGACCACCCTGGCGCGGATCCGGGCGATGTGCGTGCGCGCCAAGGAAGACCTGTCGCTGGCGCCGGAGGTCCGGCTGGCCGTGCCGCTGCCGTCCGGGCCGCGGGAGGTCACCGTCACCCGCGCGGAGTTCGAGGGGATGATCCGGCCGTCGGTGCTGCTGACCACGGATGCCTTGCACCGCACCGTTTCCTCCGCGGGGCTGCGGGCCGACAACCTCTCCGCGGTGTTGCTCGCCGGTGGATCGTCGCGCATCCCGCTGGTGTCGGAGCTGGTGTCCGAGGAGTTCGGCAAGCCGGTGCGGGTGACGTTGCACCCGAAGTTCACCGTGGCCCTCGGCGCCGCCGCCATCGCCGGGCGCTCCACCGGTCCGGCCGCGGCCGGACCGGCCACCGGCCCGGAGGTCGCCGGGGCGCCCACCACCCCGGCGACGCCCGAACCCGCCTCCCGGCGGAGGACGCTGGCTCTCGTCGCGGCCGCCGTCCTGGTCCTCGTGATCGTCGCGATCGTGCTCGTCGTGGTGGGTACCGCCTAGCTGGCGGCCGGGGGCGCGGGGATGTCCGCCGGCAGCAGGACGCACAGGTCGTCCATCGTCGGGTCGGCGATGCCGCGGGTGCGGCGGGCGTGGCGGGCGATGGCCTCGTCGAGGATCTGCCTGGCGTAACGGCCGTTGCCGAACGAGTCGCCGCGGGGAGCGGCGGCGAAGTGCGCCCGCAGCGCGGCGATGGTCGGGCCCGTGCACTCGTAGCCCGCGCTGGTGGCGTGCTGGGTGACGATCGTGACCAGCTCGTCCGCGCTGTAGTCGGCGAAGCGCACCCGGTGCGAGAACCGGGACGACAGACCGGGGTTGGCGGCCAGGAAGCCCGCCATCTCCCGCTCGTACCCGGCGGCGATCACCACGACCTCGTCCCGGTGGTCCTCCATCAGCTTCACCAGCGTGTCGATGGCCTCCCGGCCGAAGTCGTGGCCGCCGCCGCCCGCGCTGGAGGACAGCGTGTACGCCTCGTCGATGAACAGCACCCCGCCGCGCGCCCGGTCGAACGCCTCGGTGGTGCGCCGCGCGGTGTGCCCGACGTACTCGCCGACCAGGTCCGCCCGCGCGACCTCGGTGACCTGCCCCTGCGCGAGCACCCCCATCGCCGCGAGCAGGGAGCCGTACAGCCGGGCGACGGTGGTCTTGCCGGTGCCGGGTGGGCCGGCGAAGATCAGGTGCCGGGACAGCGACGGCACCGGCAGCCCGGCCGCGCTCCGCTGCCGGGCCGACGCCAGCAGGTCCACCATGGCGGCCACCTCGGCCTTCACGTCGGCAAGCCCGACGAGCGCACGCAACGTGCCCAACAGCTGCTCGACCCGTTCCTCGTCGATCCGCCCCGCGCCGGCCCCGACCGCGGAGCCGGGCAGCGGGCCGAGGTCCTCGGGCAGCAGCCGGGTCAGCGAGACGGCGGTCGCGGACTCGTCCTCGGCCAGCCGGTAGGCCTGCCGGCCGATCATCTCCTCGAACACCTTGCGCGCGGTGCGGCCGTTGCCGAACGCCGCGTCGCGCGGCAGGTTCGTGAAGTAGCCGTGCAGTGCCGCGCGGGTCTCGAACTCCAGCCGGTAGTCGTGGCTCTGGCACAGCCCCTCGACGATCGTGACCAGCTCGGCCGAGGAGTAGTCGGCGAACTCGATGGTGCGGGAGAACCGCGACGACAGGCCGGGGTTGGCAGCCAGGAACTGCCGCATGTCGTTGGTGTAGCCGGCGACGATCACCACGACGTCCTCGCGGTGGTCCTCCATCAGCTTCACGAGCGTGTCGATGGCCTCGCGGCCGAAGTCCGGGCCGCCGCTCGCGCCGTTGCCGGCCGACAGCGTGTACGCCTCGTCGATGAACAGGACCCCGCCGAGTGCCTGCTCGAACTTCTCGGTGGTCTTGATGGCGGTGCCGCCGACGATCGAGGCCACCAGGTCCGGCCGCGCCACCTCGATGAGCTGGCCGGACCGCAGCACGCCGAGCGCGGCGAGGATGCGCCCGTACAGCCGCGCCACGGTCGTCTTGCCGGTGCCCGGGGAGCCGGTGAACACCAGGTGCCGCGACAGCGGCGGGGACGGCAGCCCGGCCTTCGCCCGGCGCTCGGACATCTGGTGCAGCCGCACGAGGGTCTCGACCTCACGCTTCACCCCGTCCAGCCCGACGAGGTCACCGAGCTCCTTCAGCAGGTCCTCGAGGTTGGCGCCGTCGTCCTTGATGGACTTCTGGTTGTCCTCGCCGCCGCCCGGCAGCTGGGTGTCCCGGCCCCGGTTGCGCTCGACGCGGTTGTCCCGGACGTCCACCGGCTGGTCGCTCTTGACGACGACCCCGTCACGCAGGTTGTCCCGCACCGAGCAGCCGGTCATCCCGCCGGTCGACTGCCCGTGCCACTCCGCGCCGGTCGCGCACTCGCGCACCTCGCCACCGTCGACCATGAGCCGGGCCTGGCCCCGCGCGAGCAGCCCGGTGCCCGCCGTGCCCACCACGCGGGAGTCGGACACCGACACGTCGGACTGCCCCTCGGCGACCACGCCGCCGCCCGCGCCGCCGGTGATCTCGCAGCCGGAGATCCGGACCGTGCCGTCCACGCCCGCGAGCACCGCGTCGTGGCCGGTACCGGTGAGCACGCACTCCGACAGGTGCGCGGTCGACCCGTCCAGCACGTGCACGGCGTGGCCCTCGGCGCCGTCGACGACGACCCGGTCGAGCTCGACCGCCGCGTTCTGCACCGCCACGACCGCCTGCGCCTTGGCGCCGGTGATCCGGCAGTTCCGCAGCACCGGCCGCGACTCGCCGGCCGCGAGCACCGCCACACCGTCCACATCGGACAGATCGGTCTCGATGACCGTGACCTCGCTGCGCTGCTCGACCACGATGGCGGTGTCGCCGATGCGCTCGATCCGGCACCGCTGCAACGAGGCACGGCCGCGGTCCGCGGCGAGCACGGCGCCTTTCGACTCGGTCAGCACACAGTCGATCAGGACCGGCGAGCCGCCCGTGCGCGCCACGACGGCGGTGGTGGCGATGGCGGTGAGCGTGCAGCCGGTCAGCTCGGCGCGGGCGCCGTCGTACACGAGCACGCCCGCGCCACCGGGGTTGCCGATCTCGCACGCCCTGGCCCGCAGCTCCGTGCCCTTGCGGGCGACGAGCCCCACCTCGGAGTTCGCGGTCAGCACGCACTCGTCGATCTCGAGCGTGCCGACCCGCAGGTCGACGGCGACCTCGCCGCCGCTGTGCTTCAGGGCGATGCCGGACACGGTGGCGTGCTCGACACCGAGGCGCAGCACGGGTTCCCCGGTGGACTCGACCCGCACGTCGCCCGGGTTCCCGGACCCGGACAGCGTGATGTCGCGGTCCAGCACGATCGACTCGGTGTACACACCGGGCCGCACGGAGATCACGTCACCATCGCGTGCCGCGGTGATCGCGTCGCCGATGGTGCGGAAGCAGTCCGGCTCCGTCGGCGAGACGCCGAGCACCGAGCGCACGCTGGTCATCCTGCCCGCCACAGCGGCTCCTCTACGTTGGTGGGATCGAGCGCGGCACGGACGCGGTGCCGGTCCAGCGGGCTGAGCTTGCGTTTCGGCATGTTCCGCAACGCGTGCTCCGCGAGGCCGGCCTCCGGGGCGAGACGATGCCGTTCGAGGTAGTACCGGCTGGCCTCCGACCAGACCCAGCGGCCGTCGGAACGTAGGTCGGCCGGGACGGCGCCGGCCGCGGCCGTGAGCACGTCGGTCAGCCGGACGTCGGTCGTGAGCACGACCTCGCCGCCGCGGAGGAAGTCGAGCAGCCGCTGCCGTTCCTTCATGTCGACCACCAGCTCGTGGCTCGGGTCGAACCACGGGCCGTCCTTCGGCGAGGCGCCGTCGAACGTCCGCGCGATCCGCACCGGTTTCTCGGGTTCGGCGGACCACAGCAGCGTCGCGGCGAGCAGTGCGGCCTCGTGGTAGGGGGGCAGCCGGGTGCGCGGGCCGAACACCTCGACGCGGGGCGTTTCGTTCAGCACCCCCTGCACGGCGGCCGTGATTCCTGGCAGGTCCTCGTCCGCCTGCACCAGGTAGACGCGGTCCTTGCCGTCCCTTGTGGACGCCCAGCACGCGGCCGTGCTCGCCTGGGCGGCGACCGCGGCGACGACCGCGCGGTCGGCCTCCTCGTGCGTGCCGTGGTCGGGCGTGAACTGGTGCTTCGCCGGGGGGCGTGCCGCGAGCACCGGTTCGAGCGCGGTCTGGAGGTCGGCGAGCCGTGCGAGGTCACCGTCCGCGAGCGCCTCACGGGCGATGGCGAGCCAGCCGTCCGGCGCACGCCCGGCGAGCGCGAGCAACGCCTGGTGCGGATCGGGCATCTCGGTTCCCTTTCGTCAGGCCGCGTTCGGGAGCGCGCCGAACCACCGGGTGGGGGCCGGCTGGTCGTCCTGGGGGTCGGCGATGGTCCGTGCGGCCGCGGCGGCGCGCAGGCGGGCGAGTGCGGGTTCTCGTGGGGTGCCGTCCTCGGCCAGCAGGAGCCGGCCGTCTTCCACGGCCAGCACGCGGAGCCGGGTGTGGCCGGACAGCACGACGTCCTCGGATGCGGTTTCCGGCTCGGTGAGGCCGTCCAGTCGTCGGGCCGTGGTTGTCCAGATCAGCGCCTCGGCGGGGCCGACGGGGCGGGCGGGTAGCACGGGCGCGGCGACCACCGGGGCCGGCAGGCGGATCAGGGTGTCCGGCCTGGCCTCGGTGTTCGCCGGGATTCCGCGCACCACCACGGCTCGCGCCGTCGGGAGCCGCCGCAGGCCGTCGGCGAGGACCACGTAGAAGTCGGCGTCGTAGGCGGCACAGGGGTCTTCGGCGAAGACGCGGACCACGGCGAGCTCGGCCAGGAGGGCGGCGTGGTCGCGGGCGCTGGAGCGCAGGCCCGGGCGTTCGGAGAGGAGACGGGTCACGGCGCGGGTCGCCACGTCGTAGCGGGCGCCGAGCTTGCCACGCATGGCGCGGCGTTGTTCGGCGGTGCTACGGACCTCGGCGGGGATTTCGATGGGGGCCGCTACCTGCGGTTGGGCGACGGTCGCCGGCTGGGGGGCCCGCGCGGGCAACAGGCCGGCCAGTGAGTCTGTCGCTGGGGTTGCTGCTGGGGTTGCCGCGGCTGCCGGGCTGTCGGGAGTGGACTGGGGGGCCTGGCTGGGCTGCGCGGCTTGCGTGGTCTGAGTGGTTTGGGCGGCGGCTGGGCTGCCGAGGGCGGGTGGGG
>Ga0081539_10000684_pt1 | contig 67889 bp, 72 predicted proteins | sample TabmetS4T2R2_FD_71023 | JGI IMG/M metagenome (GOLD analysis project Ga0081539, IMG submission 71023) | Tabebuia heterophylla rhizosphere microbial communities from the University of Puerto Rico - S4T2R2 | ecosystem: Host-associated > Plants > Roots > Rhizosphere ...
ACCCCCGAAGAGGCCTTTCCGCTCAACTTGCATGTGTTAAGCACGCCGCCAGCGTTCGTCCTGAGCCAGGATCAAACTCTCCAACAAAAACCAGAGAAAAACCCCAGCAAAAAAACCCACCAAAAAACACTCATAGCACTGGCTAATCAAAGCACCCTGTCAAGTTCTCAAAAAACAACCACACACCAACAACCCGACCCCACCAAGAGGCCACGCCTTGGGGCACTCGTTCAACTTTACTGTCTCGCTCCGACCCTGTCAACCGGTATCTACCGGTTCGTGCCGTCGTGATCCAGTAAGTCCTCTTCAGGCACGCAGCGCCGCTGAGGACCCGAGGAAGAGGACTGGCAGGACGGCCGCTGCGGTGAGCCACAAGCTCGCCCGTTTCCCTGCCGACAGAAGACTTTACCCGGTGGTGCGACCGCCCTCCAAATCGGGAGCCATGGCACCGCAAAGCCTCAGCTCGGTGCCGCCGAAACAGGGCGGAGAGCTACGGCTGGGCGACCTCAACCACGCCGGCCGAGACGCGCACACGTAACAACGGCTGGTCGTTGGCCGCCGGACCGTGCACCACGACGCCGTCCACCAGCCGGAACATGCTGCCGTGCCACGGGCAGACGACGCAGGCCTCAGAACCCGAGCCAACGACTTCCCCGTCACCCAGCGGCCCGGTCTCGTGCGAACACCGCTCCACCATCGCCGTCACCTGGTTGCCCAGCCGGTAGAGCAAGATCGGCACGCCATCCACCTTGCGCACGGCCGGCTTCCCGTCCGGAAGTTCCGCAAGCTGACCCACTGCGGTCCACTCCTCCGGAATGCGCATAACCTCGGGAGCGGCCTGGTTCATCCCGCCACCGAGCGTGTAGGAGAGATGTCCGCCCAGGTAAGCGGCCGTGCCAGCAGCCGACAGCCCGGCGAAGGCCAGCGCCCTGCCCCGCGCCGGCCGGCCGGAAAGGCGTGCGGACAGCGAAGCGACATAGAGTCCGAGCGCCATTGTGTTGGTCGCGGCATGCACCAGGCCGACTCGACGACGGTCCTTGGTCATCTCGGACCAGTCGGCGAATCCGGCGACCGCGGCCGGCGGGGCGCTCAACAGCCCCACGCCGATGAGGGTGGTGGCACCCCGGCGCCCGCCGGGTACCAGGTCCAGCACCGCGGCCGACAGGAAAGCCCCGACCGGCACCTGCACCAGTACCGGATGCAGCGGGTGGCCGAGCCAGGTGCCGTGCAGGAGGTCTTTCAGCGTCCGTGGGCGCACCAGATCCATGACGATCTTCTGAAGTTGGTCACTGACCGCGTCCAGTGCTCGAGCCTGCTCGAGGCGGGTAAGCATCTGCCGCAACATGACTTCGGGATCCCCTGACGTGGCCGGGATAAACCCGGCGGAGCGCCGTTCGGATGGGCACCGGGCCGTTCGGGACGGTGATCACCGCTGGACTTTCCCAACAGACCTGGAGCTAGTGTGCGCAGATGTCCACAGGCTTCGTTGCGCCGGGGTTCGAGCAGGTTCAGGAGGCGTTTGATGCCGATCCCCGAGGCGGATCGGCGCTGACCGTTATCCAGCACGGCGAGACGGTCGTCGACCTGCGGGAGGGCTGGCGGGACTCGGCCCGGACCGTGCCGTGGGGCGAGTTCACCCTGGTAAATGTCTACTCGGTAGGCAAGCCGGTGATCGCGTTGGCATTGATGATGCTGGTCGAGCGCGGGCTGGTCGGGCTGGATGATCCGGTGGCCCGGCATTGGCCGCAATTCCAGGCCGATGCGACGGTACGACAAGTTCTGACGCACACCGCCGGCCTGCCCGCCTTTCCGGTGCCGAGGACGGCGGACGCGTGGGCCGATTGGGACTTGCTGTGCGGCGACCTGGCCGCGGCGACACCGGAGTGGCCGCCGGGTACTGCGCCTGCCGAGCACGCGCTGACCTATGGCCACCTGATCGGCGAGATCGTCCGGCGGGTGGACGGCCGGTCGCCGGCGCGGTTCGTCGCCGAAGAGATCGCGCGACCGTTCGGCGCGGACTTCGGGTTCGCTCTTTCCCGGCCGGACATCGCGCGGTGCGCGGACTTGGAGTTCGACGCACCGGACTGGCCGGCGCGTAATGCCGGCGAGCCGGGTTCGGTGCGGGCGCGCGCCGTCGAGAATCCGCCCGGAGCGCGGGATCTCGCGGTAGTGAACAGTGACCTGTGGCGGTCGGCTGCCGTTCCGGCCGTCAACGTGCACTCCACGTCGATGGCGATCGCCCGCTTCTACCACGAGCTGATGACTCGGCCGATCGGCGCCCGGATGGCGACCGCCCAGTTCGAGGGCCTCGATCTGTTCATCGGCGGCCGGACCGTGTGGGGGCTGGGCGTACAGCTCGAGCCGGACGGCTCGTGGGGCATGGGCGGGCTGGGTGGCAACGCAGGTTGGGCGGACCCCGGCCGAGGCCGCGCGATCGCGTACGTGACCCGCCTGCTCGGCGACTTCGCCACGGTCAACCGGTTGGATGCCGCGCTCGCGAAGTCCTAAACAGCCGCCGCCGGCCGCCGATTCTGATCCACGCGAATCGGATCATTCGGAGAGGGGGCGGTCGTGAGGGCGCGCTGGCGGGCAGGGCTGGCGTCAGCCGTCCTCATGATCACCGCCGTTCTGATCCCGCCCGCGGTCTCGACCGCGGGTCGAACCGGTCTCACCGCCGCGCCGGCTCAGACGCGAGCCATGTGGCTCTGGGGTGACGACCCGGCTGCCGAGGTGGTGACCTGGGCCGCAAGCAAGGGCGTCTCCGAGATCTTCGTGTACGTGTCGCCATCGGTGCTCGTGAACGGCGACCTTGCCCGACTACAGCAGATGCGGCAGCGCGCCGGCGCACTCAGGATGAAGCTGACTGCCCTGGGCGGCGACAGTTCCTGGGTCACCGACCACAAGGCTGCGCTCGCCTGGCAGCGGACGGTCGTACGGACCGGCATCTTCGCGGGCATCCACCTGGACGTCGAGCCGTACCTGACGGACGGCTGGACCAGCGACCCGCAAGGCACCTACAAGTCCTTCTTGTCACTGCTCGACAAGATGCGCACCGCCAGCGCGCTGCCGCTCGAGGCCGACGTGCCGTTCTGGTACGGCCAGCACAAGGTCGGCAAGAACAACTTGGCCGACGAGGTGCTCAAGCGAGTCAGCGCGATCACCGTGATGAGCTACCGGGACACCGGCACCGGCCCGAACTCGATGTTCGCCGTCAGCGAGGACTGGCTCAAGCGCGGCGCGGCCGCCGGTAAGCGGGTTCGCCTGGGTGCGGAGACCGTGCCGCTGGCAGACTGCACCCACTGCACCTTCCACGAGGAGGGCGCGAACCGCCTCGACCAGGAAATGGCCAAGGTGGATGCCGCCACTCGTCTGACCCCGGCGTTCGGCGGCATCGCGATTCACCGGTACGGAACCTGGCGAACCCTGCCGGCGTGACGTTTCTCGTTCTGTGCAATGGGAACGTTGCCGCGGGGCCTGCCGGCCATGCGGACGCAACGGGGCCGGCAGGACCCGCTTTCCCCGCCCGGTGACCGGACAGGAAACCTAAGGCCGCAACCAAACTGCCTCATCGCGGTGTGCCTCCAGCGGCGAGGGATAATCCAAACGTCTACGGACGTCCTCCGGCAATCGCCACGGCTGGTGCACAGACTTGCCGTCGACGGATTTCAGTTCGGGTACATAACGCCGAACGTACACGCCATCGGGGTCGAAGCGCTCGGCCTGGCGGATCGGATTGAACCTCCGGTACGGCTTGGTGTCGTTCCCGGTGCCCGCGACCCACTGCCAGTTGCCCGAGTTGTTGGCCACGTCGCCGTCCAGCAACCAGCGGAAGAACCACTGCACGCCCGGCCGCCAGTCGAGACCGAGGTGCTTGGTCAGAAAGGCAGCGGTGATCAATCGGGCACGGTTGTGCATCCAGCCCTCGACGCGTAGCTGCCGCATGCCGGCGTCCACGATCGGCACCCCGGTCAACCCGTCCTGCCAGTGCTTCAATGCATCCTCGTCATCCCGCCACTCCACCTCACCGGCCTTCCGGTACGCGGCGGTGGAGATCTTCGGGTAGGCGTACGTCACCTGGTAATAGAAGTCCCGCCAGCAGATCTGGCGGACGAAGGACGCGGGGCCCGCGCCGGCCAGGTCACGCGCCGCGTTGGCCAGGGCCAGGGGCGAGACACAACCGAAGCGGAGGTACGGGCTGAGCCGCGAAGTGCCGTCGGCTGCCATGTCGTCGTGCAGGTCGTCGTACGAACCGATGTGCTTCAGCCACGTGGTGACGCGCCGTTGTCCCGCGGTCTCGCCACCCTCGATCGCCTCCGGCGAGTCGCCCCGAGGAATCGCCGGCATCCGGCCGGGATCCAGGCCGTCCGGCAGCGTGATCGTGCGCGGCACGGCGACCTCGTCGCGCCACTTCGCTGATAGCCAGGCTCGGTGATACGGCGAGAAGACCTTGTAGTGGTCGGTATTGCCGCCGGGCCGGAGTTCGCCCGGATTGACGACCGTGACACCCGGGAAGAGCCGCAGAGATATGCGATGTTTCGCGCACTCCTCGGCGAGACGCTTCTCCCGTGCCCGGGCGTACTCGCTGACGTCGGCGGCCAGCGCGATGCCCTCGGCACCGGCCTTTCGGGCCAACTTGATCGTCTCGTCGATCGGATCACCCCGGCGGATGATCAGGTCGCCGCCCTTACCGCGCAGAGTCTCGCGAAGGTCGGCGAGGGCCTGGTGCATGAAGCGGATCCGATTCGCGGATATCGCCTGCAACTTCGGGTCGAGGACGAACAGCGGGACGACGCGTTCGGCATTGGCGCATGCGGTGGCGAGCGCGGGGTTGTCGCGTACGCGCAGATCACGAGTGAACAGGACGACGGCGGTCTTCATGCGGCGGCCTGCTGCACCGGAGTGCCGGTCTTCACCGGAGTGCCTGCCCGGGTCAGCAATGAACGCATTGCGACCATGGCCCGGCGCCGGTTGGGGACAGTGGCCCGCCGGGTGAACACGTCGTAGCCGGCCGCCACGATCTCGTCGAGGATGCCGCTGTAGAGCTGGAACGCGGTTCGCATGCAGGCCTGCGATCCCGGGTCCAGCAGCGGAATGCCGGGGGCGGCGCGTCGGTAATGGTCGCGAGCGACGCTCACCTCGTACCGGATCAAGTCCTTGATCTTGGGGGTTGCTTCTCGTGTCTCCAGATCGGCTCGCGTGACGTCGAACATGGCCAGGTGGGTGTCTGGTAGGTAGGTGCGGCCGCGGTCCAGGTCCTCGGCGACGTCCCGGATGAAGTTGGTCAGCTGGAATGCGAGGCCGAGCTGGCGGGCCGGTTCACGAGCGGCGGGCGGGTCGCTCGAGCCCAGGATCGGCAACATCATCGTGCCGATCACCGCCGCCGAACCCTCCATGTAGTCGAGCAGGTCCTCGTACGTCGCATACGAGGTCACCGTCAGATCCATCGCCATGCTGCGCAGGAACTTGCGGAAGTCCTCGTGATCGAGGTCGAAGACCGCGATCGTGTGCAGCACCGCCGGGAGCAGCGGATCGGTGGTGTCGCCGGCCAGGAAGCGGTCGGACCACTCCTGTAGCCGGGCGGCGCGCTCGGCGGGAGGCAGCGCCTTGGGGCGGTCCACGATCTCGTCCGCGTATCGGGTGAACCCGTAGAGCGCGTGGACGTGGCGTCGTTTCCACGCGGGTAGCAGCCGGGTCGCCAGATAGTACGTCCGGCCATGTCGTTTGTGCAGCTCACGGCACCGCTCGTAGGCAGAGGTCAGGTTCTTCTCCACGGACACCCCATAACGAAATCGACTCAGGAATCGACGCAACTCGCAAGGTACGATACTCTCTGATCCGTGGCCAACGACACCCTCGAGGGATACCCGCGGCAGGGAATCCCACGCCATAGCAGCCGGGCACCCGGCTTCATCGGCGCGGTGGAAGGTGCCCTGATCGACTTCCTCGCCGCACAGATCGGCATGCTGGATTCGGTCGACCCGGCGCTGGGTGGCTTCGCGCGTACCGGCCGCGAACTGGTGTTGGGCGGCGGAAAGAGGTTGCGGCCGACGTTCGCGTACTGGGGCTGGCGGGGCGTGGTGGGCCCGGACAAGCCGCTCGAGCCGATCCTGCCGGCCCTTGCCGCGCTCGAGTTGATGCACACCTTCGCGCTCGTACATGACGACGTGATGGACGACTCCGCGACCCGGCGGGGAAGGCCGACCGCACACCGGATCTTCGCCGCCCAGCACACCGGCGCCGGGCGGTGCGGCGACCCGTCCCGGTTCGGTTCCTCCTCGGCGATCCTGATCGGGGACCTGTGCCTGATCTGGGCCGATCAGTTGCTCGCACGCGCGCCGGTGTCCACCGCGACGCTCTTCGCGGTGCGCGCCTGCTACGACCGGATGCGCGTCGAGGCGGTGGCCGGGCAGTACCTGGACGTGCTCGGCGAGACCTCACCCGATGAGTGGTCGATGGAGCGAGCATTGCTGGTGGCACGGTGCAAGACCGCCAGCTACACCGTGCAGCGGCCGCTGCAGTTCGGCATGATCCTGGCCGGCGACGCCAGCCTGGAGGAGACGTACAGCCGCTACGGCGAGGCGGTCGGCGAGGCCTTCCAGCTCTGCGACGACCTGCTCGGGGTGTACGGCGACCCGGTGATCACCGGCAAGCCGGCGGGCGACGACCTGCGTACCGGTAAACCGACCACGCTGCTGATGCTCGCGCACAAGCTCGCCACTCCCGCCCAGCGCGCGGAGCTGGCGCAGATCTCCGCCGGAGCCGTAACACCCGCCGACGGCTCCGGCGGACCATCTCTCGCCCGCATCGCCCAGGTCATCGCGGACACCGGCGCACCCGACGAGGTCCGGGCGCTGATCCGGCAGCGGGTCGACGAAGGCGTGACCGCACTGGCCGACGCGCCGATCCACCCGGACGCGCGAACGGCCCTGACGGAGCTGGCGGTGTCCGCTACGCACCGCCCGGCATGATGAGAACCCCGGACCGCCTGAACGTTTTGGAGCAGCCGTGCGTTGTGTGACGGGACCGACCGACCGGGTCGTCGTGGTAGGCGCCGGACTGGGCGGGCTGGCCTGTGCCCTCTACCTGGCCGCGGCCGGGCGGCAGGTCACGGTCGTCGAGCGTGCGCCGGTGCCGGGCGGCCGCGCGGGCCGGCTGTCGCTCGACGGATTCGAGTTCGATACCGGCCCGACTGTGCTGACCATGCCGGAGCTGATCGGGGAACCGATGGCGGCGGTGGGCGAGGATCTGACCGAATGGCTCGACCTGACGCCTCTCGATCCGGCGTACCGGGCGTTCTACCCGGATGGATCTACTCTGGACGTTCGGACCGACACGATGCGCATGGCGGCCGAGATATCGCGCGTCTGCGGCCCGCGCGAGGCCGACGGTTATCTGCGGTTCGTCGACTACGCCGGCGAACTGTGGAAGCTGGAACGCCACCATTTCATCGACCGAAACCTCGATACGCCGATCGACCTGATCAACCTCAACCTGCTCAAACTGCTCGGAATGGGCGGATTCGGCCGGCTGCAATCGAAGATCAACCAGTTCTTCCGCGATCCACGTACCCGGCGGATCTTCTCGTTCCAGGCCATGTATGCCGGCCTGGCGCCGCACGACGCCCTCGCCATCTATGCGGTCATCGCCTATCTCGACTCGGTCGCCGGCGTCTACTTCCCCAAGGGCGGCATGCACGCCGTGCCTCAAGCGCTCGCCGGCGCGGCCGAAAAGCATGGCGTGCGTTTCCAGTACGAGACCACGGTCGTGCGCGTGGAGACGGCGAACGGACGCGCGACCGCTGTGGTGACCGACTCCGGCGAACGGATTCCGGCCGATGTGGTCGTGCTGAATCCGGATCTGCCGACCGCGTACCGGGAACTGCTGCCTCCCCAACGCCGGCGAAGATTGCGATACTCGCCGTCGTGCGTCGTACTCCACATCGGATCCCGGCAGGCCTACACCAAGATCGCACACCACAACATTCATTTCGGTGCGGCCTGGAAAGGCACCTTCGACGAAGTGATACGCCGGGGCGAACTGATGAGTGACCCGTCCCTGCTCGTCACCAACCCGACGCGCACCGACCCATCCGCCGCGCCGTCCGGCAAGCAGACGTATTACGTGCTCGCCCCGGCGCCCAACCTCGACGCGGCACCGCTCGCCTGGCGGGGCGGCCTGGCCCGGCGGTACGCAGACTCGCTCGTTTCCACCCTGGAAGACCGTGGCTATGTCGGATTCGGCGATGGCATCGAGGTGGAGCGGATCATCACGCCGGCCGACTGGCTCGACCAGGGCATGGCCGCCGGCACGCCGTTCGCGTCGTCGCACACATTCGCTCAGACCGGACCGTTCCGGCCGGGTAACTTGCATGCCACGCTGCCCAACGTGGTGTTCACCGGTTCCGGGACACAGCCGGGTGTCGGCGTCCCGATGGTGTTGATCTCCGGCAAGCTCGCCGCGGGTCGTGTTCTTGGGAGTACGTCATGATCTCGCTGGTCGAACTCGTCGACGCCGAAGGTACGCCGGTCGGGTCGGCCACGGTCGAGAAGGCACATCAGGCGCCCGGGCTCCGGCACCGGGCTTTCTCGGTGTTCGTACGGGACCAGTCGGGCCGCGTGCTGTTGCAGCAGCGGGCCGCGGTCAAGACCCGCTTCCCGTTGCGCTGGGGTAACACGTGTTGCGGGCATCCGGCGCCGGGTGAGGCGCTGGAGGTGGCCGCGGCCCGGCGCTTGTTCGAGGAGCTCGGCATCCAGGGCGTTCCGCTAACTGAGCTGGGGGTGTACTCGTACTACGCGGAGGACCCGACGACCGGGCGGATCGAGTACGAGTACGACCATGTGCTCGTCGGGGAAGTCTCCGCGGACCTGGCCGTACTGCCTGACCCGGACGAGGTGGCCGATGTCCGGTGGATCTCACTCGACGACTTGCGGGCAGCGCTGGCGGACGATCCCCGGTCGTACGCGCCATGGCTGGTCGGAGTCACTGCCGTCCTGGCTTCGTCCTCTCTTCCCTCGCCTTCTCTGCCTTCGCTCTCTCTTCCCTCGCCTTCTGCTCCCGTGCGCTCTGCTCCCTTGCCCTCTCCTCCCTCGCCCTCTCCTCCCTCGCGCTCTGCTCCCTCGCGCTCTGCTCCCTCGCCATCTCCTCCCTCGTCAGATGGAGCGGAGCGGTCGGGTGGCGGGTGAGGCACTGACGGCCGGGGCGGTTGCGCGTCGTCTCGGCGTAGCGGTCACCACCCTGCGTACCTGGCACCAGCGCTACGGGCTGGGCCCGAGTCAGCACGTCCCCGGGCAGCACCGCAGGTACACCCCGCAGGACATGGACCGTTTACAGGTGATGCGCCGGCTGACCGCCCAAGGCGTGGCGCCGGCCGAGGCCGCAGCGTGGGCTCGACGAGTGCCGGCATCCGCCGACGGCACTGCGCCCGTACCCTCGTCGCCCTCGACCCTGCCGCCACAACTACCAAGCGGCCGCGACGGCGGCGGCCACACCATACCGATCGGGCGCGCCGGACATGCGGCTCGCGGCCTGGCCCGCGCCGCAATGCGGCTGGACGGCCCGGCGCTACGCGACATGCTCGAGACGACCCTGGCCAACCACGGCGTGGTTCGCGCCTGGACCGATGTGATCATGCCGGTCCTGCTGGGCATAGGTGCCCGGTACGCGGAAACGCAGAAGTTCGTCGAGGTCGAGCACCTGCTGTCGCGCAGCATCACGGAGGCTCTCAGCCTGGTTCCGCGGCCGTCCGGATTGCCGCGCATCCTGCTCACCACGGCAGACGAGGAACAACACACGCTGCCGCTGGAGGCGCTCGCCGCGGCCCTGGCGGAGGCCGGCGTGGGGAGCCGGCTGCTGGGAGCGAGGGTACCGCCGCCGGCGCTCGGTGTGGCGGTGATGCGCACCGGTCCAGCCGCGGTGGTCGTCTGGTCGCAGACCCACGAGACGGCGGATCCGTCGCAGCTGTCTGCGCTGCTCACCGGGCCGCACCGGCCGTTCCTCGTGGCTGCCGCCGGCCCGGGCTGGACCGCCGGCAAGCTTCCCGACGAGGTTCCGCTGCTCACTACCCTGGACGAGGCGATCCGCCTGGTATCCGCCGCGGCCGCCGGGTAATCGCTGCTCAGTGCGGAGCGGGATACCGGTTTGGAGGGCGGTCGGGGGATCACGTATGCTTTCCAAGCCTCAAGCGGGGCCGGTTGGGGCCCACCACCGCCGACGTTGCCAGTGTGTAATGATGGCGGGGTTGCCCTCATCGTCTAGTGGCCTAGGACGCCGCCCTTTCAAGGCGGTAGCACGGGTTCGAATCCCGTTGGGGGTACGAACCGAGTTGGGTCGGGCAAAGAGGTTGAGCAGTACGAGCAAGGTCCTGTGGAGCAGTTGGAGTGCTCGCCGCCCTGTCAAGGCGGAGGTCGCGGGTTCAAGTCCCGTCAGGACCGCAAGCATCATCACGGCCAGGTAGCTCAGTTGGTACGAGCGTCCGACTGAAAATCGGAAGGTCGGCGGTTCGACCCCGCCCCTGGCCACCAAGCTCTTCGCCGGGCTTTGAGCACCGCCCACCTGCGGAAACGCACGGTGGGCGTTGTGCTGTCCGAGGCGGTGCGCCGGGCAATGCCGCTCCGTGATCATGCCGAGTGCTCACGGATTGCTCACGGCGGGCCGCCGGTCGGGCCGGTGCCGCGTCAGCAGCTCCACCGCCTTCTCGACCTGGGCGGCGGTTGTCGCCCGCATCAAGTGGGCGTACACCCGCCGGGTCACCTCCGGCGAGGAATGGCCGAGGATCAGCTGCACGATCTCGATCGGGGCGTACGTCGCTGCTGTACACACGCTCCTAACGCTTACGTTATCAAGGTACGAACATGCTGCCTCGACCCGCGTTCGCACCTGCTCTGGGCTTTGGGAATCGTCCATCAAGGTTCGGCCGCAGCCTTATCGCTAACGGTCTGGCGCTGACGAACGCGACCTTCGCCCGCAGGGCGTCAGCTCCGGTCACAGGACTAAATAGTCATCGAACCCGAAGCCGCTGATGCACGCTGATCCGGTTGGGATCCCTGATGTTGTTCCACCGCACCAGATCGCCGACCGTAGCGTCGAATCGCTGTGCGATAAACGTCAGCGTGCCTTCGCGCTTACCGATGTCGAAGGGCTGAACCGTGTAGTAGGTCATGTCTCCGACATGAGACACACCCGGAGCCGTTGCCTTATTCGGCGCAGGGCTGCTCTGCGACCGTGATGGCGCGGGAGCCGCGATGACGTGCGGTGGGGTGGAGACGGAGGCCCCGACCCACATCGTTCCGCCACTGAGAATGGTGAACACCGCCGCGCCCGCGAGCCATAGAGGCTTGTTCATCCGTTGATCCCCCTGAACATGTCAACGATACGGATCAGGGCCGGGACGATGACCGCGATCATGATCACCGGGAAGATGCAGAACAGGGTGGGGAAGAGAATCTTGATGGTCACCTTCTGTGCCTGCTCCTCGGCTCGCTGACGACGCCGGGTGCGCATCTCGGTGCCCTGCTTGGTAAGAACCTCAGCCACCGGGATGCCCAGATCGCCTGCCTGGATGAGTGCCTGAACCACATAGTGCAGGTCCGCTACCGAAGTCCGCTTAAGCAGATCCCGGAGAACCACCGACCGACCCCGGCCCAGACGAAGCTCTTGCAGAACTCGTCCGAACTCAGCAGCCAGTGGGCCATCACTCGCCATCGTCACCTTGGACATCGCGCCATCAAAGGACAGGCCTGCCCGCATGCTCACCGACATCAGGTCGAGCACGTCGGGGAGTTCCTTCTGAATGCGTCCCTGACGAGCCACTCCGGTGCGATAGATTAGAACGTTCGGGACGAAGAAGCCGACCACCGCCAGAAACGCTACGAGAAAGATGCCCTTGCCCGAGAGCAGCACTCCCGAAGAAGCTGCCAGCACCATGGCTAGGGCGGCCAGCCCGAGGGCGAAGACACCCTTGATGAAGAACACCCGCTCAACCGTCCATCTTGAGGGATTGCCGGCCAGGTCGAGCCTGTGCTGCAGCTTGGGTGCTGCTCCGGACGGGGACAGACGAACCGAAGCGTTCTGAATGCCCCCTGCGATCATCGCACCACCGGCCGGGAAGAACAGCACTCCTCCCGCAATAAGAACTGCCAACGCGAATCCATTGACGGCAACCAGCAGAAGTAGGCGATCGCTCATCATCACACGTCCACCTTCACAACAGCTTTCATCCACAACATTCCGACCGCCAGCATTACCACGCCGATGCCTACAGCCATCAACCCGACCGGAGTCGACCAGAGAACCGTCAAGTACTCCGGACGAACCAACAGCAGGAAGCCAGTCACCACGAACGGCAAAGAAAAGAGAATGTACGCCGACAACCTGCCCTCGGCGGAGAGCGTCTTGACTTGACGATGAAGGTATGCACGCTCCCGAAGCGTATCCGTGGTGGTCGTCAGGATCTCTGACAAGTTGCCACCCACCTCGCGCTGCACTCGCACCGCCAGAGCTACCCACTGGAACGCCTTACTCTGCATCCGAGCGCCGACCTCATCCAGACAGTCCGGCAGATTCGAGCCCAGCTTCTCTCGGGACAGAACCCGCTGGATCTCGGACTTGATGGGTTCTTGGCCGTCTGCTGCTACCACCTGAAGGGCCGCCGAGAACGACAGACCGCTCCGAAGACCACCTGCGATGATCTGAAAAGTATCAGCCAGAACGTCTTCGAACCTGCGACGAACCCTGCCGGCTTTCGACCGTAGCCACAGAGAGCACAGTCCCAGGCCGGCACCCACACCGAGCAGGCCCAGCATGATGGAGCCGGAGAGCAGAAGGAGAGCCGCGCCCAGAACCAGGCCGACCACCGAGCGAAGGACCGCCCACTCAGCCGGGCGGAGCTTTAGACCTGCCACACTCAGACGAACGCCGATGTTGTCCCGGCTCTTCTTGCTTATCAGCGCATCCGCGAAGCCAACCGCGGACGCTGCCATCGGACCGGAATCCTGCATCTTCTCCTGCAGGAACAGATCCTGCGTCTGCTTAGGCTCATGGCTTATCACCAGGTACACCAGCATGCCCACAGCCGTCGCGATCAGCGCTGCTGCTACCCAGATCATCAGGCCTCCGACTGGAAGATCTCGAAGGGGATCTCGATGCCGACCTCGCTCAGCTTGGGCAGGAAGGTCGGGATGATGCCAGTCGGACGGACGCGACCACGGAACTTGCCTTCCGAATCCACACCCGCCGAGAAATCGAATGTGAACAGATTCTGGAGTGTGATGACGTCACCCTCCATGCCCAGCACCTCGGACACATGAGTGATCCTGCGGGTACCGTCGCGGAGACGAGACTGGTGCACGATCAGATCCACCGCGGATGCGATCTGCTCGCGGATCACTTTCACCGGCAGGTCCATGCCCGCCATCATCACCATCGTCTCCAGTCGGGAGAGTGTGTCGCGAGGCGAGTTGGAGTGAAGAGTCGTAATGGAACCGTCGTGGCCCGTGTTCATGGCCTGCAACATGTCGAGTGCTGCGCCGTCCCGGATCTCACCGACGACGATACGGTCCGGCCGCATCCGGAGAGCGTTGCGGACCAGGTCGCGAATGGTGACCTCGCCCTTGTTCTCGACGTTGGCTGGGCGAGCTTCGAGCGAGACTACGTGACGCTGATTGAGACGCAGCTCAGCCACATCCTCCACGGTCAGGATCCGCTCGTTGTTCGGGATTAACCCCGACAGCACGTTGAGGGTGGTCGTCTTTCCCGACCCTGTGCCGCCGCTGATCACCACGCTCAGCCGGCCCTTGATGCACTTGTCCAGGAAGTCACACAGCTCCGCCGGCATAGTGCCGAAGCGGATCAGATCCTGGGACAACAGAGGAGTCGCCGAGAACTTACGGATAGCCAGCGTCGAGCCGTTGAGGGCGATCGGAGGAATCACCGCATTGACCCGCGAACCGTCAGGGAGCCGAGCATCCACCATGGGGTTGGCCTCATCGATCCGCCGGCCCACCGAAGCCGCGATCTTGTCGATAACCCGGCGAAGATGCGCCTCGTCCAGGAAGGATGCAGGAACCTCCTCGAGCAGGCCACGCCGCTCGACGTGGAACATCTTGTGGCCCGTCACCATGATCTCGGAAACCTCCGGATCGCGCAGGTAAGGCTCCAGGGGTCCGTATCCGAGGATGTCGTCCGTGATCTCCCGGATCAGAGACACGGTCTGCTCCGGGCTGAGATTCAAAGACATGCTTCTCAGGATTGACGAGAACGAAGCAGACACACGATCCGCGAGGTCCCCCTGAGAAAGCTGCGAGTCATAGAGGGTAGGTCCGAGCAGGTCCAGGATCTGCTCGTGAACCGATTTGCGGATCTGTAGCCACCGGTTATCCCGGGCCGGAGCCTCGACGACCTCTTCGTGAACCGGGTGAGGAGTCTCTGTGGTGGCCGGAGGCGCGACAGCCTCTACCACGGGAGTGTTTCGACGGAACATTGTCAGCCCTCCATGTTCGCAGAAGCGTTGCCGGGGGCAGACTCGCCGGCAGGCAGAAGCGCGAAATGGAGTGCAGGGTCAGGCCGTCCCTGGCCGGTAAAGTTCGACACCGCCGCCAACTGAGCGCCTTGCTGGGCAGTAAGAGCCGCCGTGAGGACCGCGGTGGGAATCTTGTCCTTACTCTCCGAACCGTCCTCGGACGTCGTCCCCACACCCAGCACCTGAACTCGAGAGAACAGCACCACCGAGTGTCCGCCGCTGGCGTAGAAGATCGCAACGAAGTCGCCGGGCTTGACGAATGCACCGACGCGCTGGTAATCGAGCACCTTGGCGGACATCGCAACATGCCCGCCCGGCACCGTCAGGGTCTGCGGGCCGAGCTTGCTCTCATCGACGAACCGGTCCTTCATCAGAATCTCACCGGCTGCGATGTCAGAAGCCGCCACCAGCTTGCCGTCACCCAGAGATACGACAGCAGACTCTGGAGCCGAGCGAACCGGAACGTACTCCTGCTTGAACATCTTCTTGGCTGTGGACATCTTGGTGCCTCGCGGAATGGGCGCCACGGACATCCAAACCATCTTGGCGTCCTGACCACGGACCGACCGCTCATTAGCGCCCTGGACGTACAGCACGACGGCTGCGCCGGCCAGCAGGGCCAGGACCGTGGCCGCGACCAAGGCAGTTACCCTGCGCCTCGCCATTGATTCTCCTCGTTAGTTGCCTGCGGTGAACTCGACCATGCCTTGGGCGGCATTTATAAGGTGCTATAGAACCGGCTTCGCACTCGCCGGATCGCCCGGAACCGTCGTAACGTAGGTCGACGGGGGAGTCCCCGGATACGTGGTGTAGTAGGTCGTTGGAGGAACTCCTGGGTACGTTGTGGTGGAGGTCATAGCCGGAACCTGGACGCCGTAGTCGCCGCCACCAGAACCGGAACAGACATACGTAGTTCCATCACACACCACAGCACCGACGAAGTAGCCGTAGAGCTTGTGGTAATCCAGATCCCTCGATACGTTGCCGCGTTGGTACTGCTGAGAAAGGTAGAAGTCGGTAACCCGGAACGCGGCAAACCCAATGATCCGGTACGTGACGTTCTTGCCTTGGGCGGAGGACTGATCATAAAGGGGGATGAGCCAGGTGGTGTCTGGGCTCCTCAGCAGAAGCCTGCCAAGACCGTCCCAAGACTCGGTGTTGCCGGTGATCGTAGAAGTGGTCTGACCAAGAACTACACCAGTCTGAATGCCAGAACCCTTGGCCTGCTCCAGTCCACCGAAAGCGCCGGCAAGCAGCGAGACGCCAGCACACTTCTCAGGACTGCTGAAGTCGATCACTGTCGGCTTATTGTAGGAAGTGCCATCAGCGGTAGCTGATTTCCATTCGCACACCGACATGGTAACTGCAAGAACGTCCCCCTTCGAGGGGTACTGAGCCGGCGTGACGATGACCTGCGTATTGGGAGAGGTGCCTGGAATCGGGATGGGGCTGACAGAAGGAGACGAACCAGGGTCTACACTGGTCACCACCTGAGGACCGTTGATCAGAGCCCTCGCGCATGCGAATTCCCGAGTCGTCGTGTCACTGACCAGACCCTTCCAGCCTTCGCCGCCTGAAACCACACGCACCTGAACATACTGACCAGATGGCTCTGTTGACGGGCAGTCATACGTTCCGTAGGTCGTCAGTGTGCCGTCTGCATTCTTCTCGCATGGCTGGTCCGCAACCGCCGTACCGCAGAGATACCACGGATCCTGCTGGTAGGTGACTCCAGCGTTACGACCGCTGGTGGAATCGAAGGAGTCGTTGCCCTCGACCATCGAGTTGGACTTGGCGTACATGAAGCCGGCGGAGCACGTTGCGGGATCAGTCTGCGCCGAGCATGCCTGTGCTGCGGACAATGCTCCTGCATCGGCCGCATTCTGCAACTGGCGTCGCTCCGCGAACATGCCACCACCGTCGACGACGATCCATAGCAGGGGAAACATCACGGACAGAAGCATCACGGCGACAATGATGGACACAGACCCATCGTCGCTTCTCAGATCGCGCACTTCTCTATTCCCGTCGCCGAGATATCCAGATCGAAGAACACCGCGTTGACGGTCGCCTCCACCGTCACTTCGGCGGCACTGTTCTCGCCTTCCGAACAACCCGGGGAAGTCACGCCCGTCACCTGCGCAATGTCGCCCACCGTAGCGTTCACCCGAGAGGCCACGGTGCTATCGTCCTGCCCCAGAGCGGCATAGCGAGCGCCCTCATAGGCCGCATGATTGATGGACTGATACGCGTTGAGCACCAGACCGAACCCCACAAGACCCATGATGAGCAGAATGAGAACCGGGAAGACGATGGCAGCTTCGACCGCTACTGCGCCCTCGTCGTTTCCTTGCTTGCGGATCTTCACTGTCGCTCCTCGTGAGAAAGGGCTGGGCTTGAACCCGTCGAGGAACAAGCCCAGCCCCTTACGGGCGGATCTGGATCAGGCGGGGATGACCTCTGCCAGCTGATCCGTGACCGCCGTGAACAGAGTGTTCAGCTGGGTGCCCAGGAGGAGGACCGTGGCGATGATGGCGACCGAGATCAGGCCGACCAGCAGGCCGTACTCGACAGCGGCGGCACCCTCGTCGTTCTGAGCGGCCTTGCGGGACTCGAGGTGCGAGACGACGTAGGCGGTGAGCATGGTGATCATTTCTTACTCCTTGGTGCGTTCGATGGACGGCCAACTTGTGCTGACCGTTTTGATGCGTACCGACAGTTGAGAGATCTCTCTGGTGCTGTCTTGCCGCCGGGGACGGCCGGGTTGCGATGAAGAGCAGCGGCCGCGCAGGCCGCCGATATCGATCCGTGCCTCGGCGGCAAGGAACGGATCTCTGGGACTGGTGGGCCAACCGCCACGGCGCCGGCAGTGGCTGCTGCGGACGCTGTGAGCGGAGAAGGTGTGCCGGTCGTCACTAGGTGATCGGCGCGGCGATCGTGCTGCGGTTCTTCAGCTCGACGTATGGAGCCGGCTCGGCTGGCCGCGCACGGGGACGCCGATGGGATTGCCGCTTGTCATGGGTGCACGAGGGGGTGCCGGCTTACGGAAGTGGACGTTCATAATCCGTACTCCTCGAGGGGTATCTCGACCAGGGACTGGCCGAGGAATCCTTCGGGGCCGGTTTCGCCTCTTGCTCCCTGCCGGGCCAAGGGCGACCAGATCACCCGGCAGATCATCGCTTCCCGGCAGCCGGCGTCGGCTGCTACATAGAGTTAAGAGCGTAGTGGTGCGCTTTGCTATCCACCGTTTAGTCCCTACTTCGAGGCAAATTTCTCTAAAGAGGGGTCTACCGTCTGAGCCGGTCACGCTCGTCAATGCTGATCGTGGACGAAGCCGCGATCGACCGTGTGCCGAACCGGGTCGCTCGCTCGCCGCCGGCCTGCTGGCCGCGGCTCTCAGGGCAAGCGGATCGGTGACCGGCAACGGGGCGGCCGGGGCCCCACAACCAGGCGCGTTCCGGCTCTTTGTCGCGGCGCTGGTCTGGCGGCGAGCTGACGTGGTAACTCAAGGGCGATGGATACCCCGGATCTCGCAGGTCTGGTACCCGGCCTCATGGCTCGGTACCCGGGATGTGCGTGGACACTCGCAGGGGGCCGCGTGGCGAACGAGGACCTGGTGATCGAATTGCACCCGGTCGCCTGGCCCGACCGCGTCGCCGTGGTTCGCGTCGATTCGGACGCCGAAATCTTCGCCTTCTCCTTCGCCGGCCACCGAAGTACTGACTTCGCCTACACCGACGCCGACCGTCCGGAAACGTTGCAGGAGCGCATCGACCTCGCCGTCGCGGCCACCGTCGGTCCCACCCGGGTCATCTGCGACACGGCACGTGGTGTGGTCGTTGGATCGACGCTGATCTTCGGTCACGGCGGACCTGACCCACGTACGGACGGTGTTGTCAGCTACCCCTTCCGCCGGCTCAAGGCGCGGTTGAGGGGCGACCGTATCAGGCGAGAGATCAAGGACTTTCCCTAGCAGGATCGGGCCGCACCAAGATCATATGCCGACGCATGAGTGGCTACCGGCTGCACAGCCGCGGCGAGTCGATCGAGGGCGTTTCCAGTGAAGTATGCAACTGCTTAGATGAAACACGTGAATCCCAACGTCGGGAAGGATCTCCCGATGGCCGACACACCGCGTCGGATCCGCGGCGCCCTGGTCGCGGCTGTCTTGACCATCGCGACCTTGTTCGCCACGCTGACCCCCGGGCGCAGCGCCCTCGCGGCGGAGCCCGGCGACGCCGACCTGCGACTCAGCCTGTCCAGCACCGGCCAGGGGTACGCGGGACAGCCGTTCGGCTTCTCATTCGCCGTGGGAAACTCGGGACCGGCAGAGGCGACCGGCGTGGTCGTCATCCTGATGTTCCCGACCGGGCTGAGCCCAGAGCAGACCACGTCGTGCACGGTGGTTCAGGCCGGGTTGGTGTGCTCGTACCCGCTCTCGCCGATCCCGGCCGGCTACGGCCTGGCGGCTTCGACATATCTCGTGGCCTCGGAGCCAGGTGAGTACACGATCACTGGCTCGGTCACCGCGGACCAGCCCGATCCGACGCCCGGTGACAACACCGCCTCGGCCCCGCTAGCAATCGCCCCCGGCGTTGACCTGGCCGTCACTATCGCTGAATCCGCAGATCCGGTAAGGCCGAACGCTTCACTGACGTACACCGTCACGGTCTCCAACGACGGCCCGTCCGGAGCCACCGCGGTGAACCTCACCGATACCTGGAGCAGCACGACATCCGGTGGTGTCACGGTCCGGTCGATCACCACCGACTCAGGCACGTGCGCACCCACAACGTCCGGCGTCGACTGTGCCTTGGGCGACCTGGCGAACGGAGCCACTGCTACCGTCAGGATCTCGCTGCGACCGAAGGGCACCGGCGCGGTCACCGATCAGGCGAAGGCAACTTCCGCGGAGTACGAGGTCGACCCGTCGGACAACGCCGTCACCGAGGTGACCGCGGTTACCAGGTAGCGACGCAGGGCCGGCGCCGGATCAGGCGAATGTTTGCCGTCGATATGCGAATCAGACAACTATGGAGGGAGCGACAGATTCGAAGCCGATCGTAGGGGCCGCATGATGACGTTTAGACCGGCCGGCGCGCGACCGTTCGCGGTGTCGGTGGAGACGTCCGACCTGGACGAGGCCCGCGAGATCTGCGGCGAGCACCTTTATCCGCGCACGCTGCGCGTGGTCAAGCAGCAGGCCCGCCTGTCGGCCCGCTTCGCATTCCTCCATCTGGGCGAACTGACCCTCGCGGACGTCAGGTACGGAGCCGAGATGGCCGGTGACTGCGGAGAACTCGGCAGCTATCACGTCAACCTGCCGCTCGCCGGCACATTCGCGGCCTCCCACGGCGGCCGCCCGATCGACGGCAACACCAGCCGCGCCGGGGTATACCGTCCAGTCGGTGCCAATGTCCTGCACCGTTCGAGCGCCGACTGCCACCTACTCGCCCTCAAGGTGAAGACAACGGTTCTCGAGGACAAGCTGGCGGCACTGCTCGATACACCTGTGCGCGGCCACCTGCAGCTGGCCGCGCACCTTGACTTGCGCCGGTCACCGGGGCGTGGATACGCCCAATTGATCCGCCTCATCGGCGCGGAGATCGACAATCCCACCGGGCTCATCTATCAGCCGATCGTGGCTGCGCCGCTTGAGGAGAGTCTGCTCATCGCGCTGTTGTACGCCGTAGGTCACCAGTACCAGGACCTCCTGAACCATCCGCAGTCACGCTCACCCCGGCGTCGCATCAAGCGCGCCATCGACGCGATCCACGATGAGCCGCAACGCCCGTACACCATCGCCGCCCTGGCCCAGATCGCCGACGTGAGCCAGGGCTTCCTACGGCGCGAATTCCACCGCGAGGTGGGGCTGCCGCCGATGGAATACCTGCGCAACGTTCGCGTGGCTCGCGCCCACGCCGAACTGCGTGGCGCCGACCCGGTCGAGACGTCAGTGGTCGAGATCGCTCGCCGATGGGGCTTCACGCGGCCCGACCGATTTACGCAGCGGTACGTGGCTCGTTACGGAGTCACCCCGGACGACACACTCCACGACGCGTTTGGCGGGTGACGCCCGAACACGAACAACCCGTGCCAGGAGACAACGCCTGTGAAACCATCGAGAGCGTGGCCTCGTACACGGTGAACAAGGCGGCAGTCGCACACGCCCGGAAACTGATCGACGGGCGGCGGTATGTGCTGGACAGCGAATGGGGTGAGGCCCAGCCGCGGGCCGCCGACGAGAACAAGTACCTGGAGAACCACACCTGGGAGCAGTACGGCGAATGGTTCCTCGGCCTGACCGACGGCGCCAACGACGAGACCAAAGCCCGCTACGCTTTCGTCTGCGGTGACTTCCGCAGGCTTCACCGCACCGGACTGATCGCTTGCGTTTATCGCGCCGCCGAATGGCGCCACAAAACCATCGAGCGAGCGGCGTACGACCTGCTGCAGTTGCTGGATGAGAAGACCGAGAAGAAGAGCTGAATCAGAAGTCGTCGGTCTGCTTGAGGTACAGCGCCTTGGCGTACTGGGCAGCGGCCGCCTCGTTGTACATCGTCGCCTGCGACATGTACCAGCCGTTGTCGGCCAGGGCTTTCTTGGCGGCTGCCATGCCTGCCCAGCGGATGTCCGCGTCGACCTCCGAAAGCCCGCGTGCCTTGAACTGCCGGCGCATCTGCATCTTGCCCGTCCGGAACGTCTCGGCGGCCTCCTCGGCCTGCTTCATGCAAGCCATGCCTTTCTGACTCAACGCCTCCGCCAGCGTCCAGGCGGCCTGCTCCGCGGCGTTCTTGAACTTCAGCACGTCGCTCCTCCCCAACGGTGGCCGACCTTGATGTTCCCTGAGAGCGTTCCGGAATCAAGGCCCTCCATCCACGCCGGAAAGTCGCGCAGTGCACGAAAGGTCAAACCCGACCAGGCTCGCCCGGCCTGCCGCGTCTGAACCTCGACCACACAGTGGTTGTCCGCAGCCATGTAGAAGCCGAGCCGCACGCTTCGACGTCCCGATGACAGAATTTCCGGAGATCTTCGGAGGCGACATGAAGTACATGATTTTGATCCACTCGAACCTACAGTCCCTCAGCTTGTGGGAGACGTTGACCGAGCAGCAGCAGATCGACTTCGGACGCGGGCACATGAGGCTGACAGAGGAGATGGCGGAGGCCGGGGTGCTGATCGTCTCGGAGGGTCTCGCCGATCCTGAGCTGGCCAAATGGGTCTCCGCCCGCGACGGCGAGACGATCGCCTCCGACGGACCGTTCGCCGAGGTCAAGGAACATCTGGCGGGCTTCTACCTGATCGAGTGCGACAGCATGGATGCCGCGGTCGAGTGGGCGGCCAAGGTTCCGGACGCGATCCTCAGAGAGGTCGAGGTCCGGCCCGTCATGGACATGAGCGGCTGGGAATTCTGAACACGCACGCCGTCGAGGATCTGTTGCGCGAATATGCGCCGCAGGTCCTCGGCGCGGTCGTCCGTCGTTACGGTGACTTCGCCATGTCTGAGGACGCGGTACAGGAGGCGCTGCTGGCGGCCGCGCAACAATGGCCGTCCGACGGTGTGCCGACGCATCCGAAGAATTGGCTGATCAGGGTGGCCTCGCGGCGACGGATCGAGTTGCTGCGTAACGAAACGGCCCGGCGCCGCCGCGAGGAGGCGGTTTACGTCGCGACCGGTGATCCGCCTCCGATCTCTGACGTGGACGATTCGCTGACGTTGCTGCTGCTTTGCTGCCATCCGGCGGTCACCGCGCCGGCACAGGTGGCACTGACCCTGCGCGCGGTCGGCGGCCTGACCACCGCGGAGATCGCCCGAGCCCTCCTGATCCCGGAGAAGACTGTCGGCCAACGGATCAGCCGGGCGAAGCAGCGCATCAAGGACAGTGGGGCACGGTTCGCCATGCCACCTCCGGAGGAGCGCGCGGAGCGACTGTCGGTCGTACGGAAAGTCCTTTATTTGATCTTCAACGAGGGCTACACGGCGAGTGCCGGCACGAGTCTGCATCGCGTCGAGCTTTCCGCCGAGGCGATCAGGCTGACCCGGCAGCTGCACGAGCGGCTGCCCGACGACGGCGAAGTGACCGGCCTGCTGGCGCTGATGCTGCTGACCGATGCGCGACGGCCGGCTCGCGTGGCCGACGACGGTGGTCTGGTGCCGCTCGCCGAGCAGGACCGGGCCAGATGGGATGCGCGGGCGATCGCCGAGGGAGTCGCACTGATCACCGCGTCCCTGCAGACGGCCCCGATCGGGCCGTATCAGATACAGGCCGCGATCGCCGCGGTACACGATGAGGCCGCGCGCGCCGCGGAGACTGATTGGCCGCAGATCCTTCAGCTGTACGGAATGCTGCAGGTGTTCGCGCCGGGCCCGATGGTCACTTTGAACCGGATCGTGGCCGTGGCCGAGGTGGACGGACCGGCCGTCGCGCTGGCGCAGCTGGCCGCGGCGGAGAGGGAGCTCGGCGGGCATCACCGGGTCGCCGCGGTTCGTGCCCATCTGCTCGAGATGGCCGGCGACCGGGCCGCGGCCCGGGACGAATACCAACGCGCCGCCCGCATCACGCTGAGCGTCCCGGAGCAGCGCTATCTCGAATCCCGGGCGGCCCGCCTGGGTTGATCACAGCCCAAACTGCTCACGGGTTCCGGACTATCCCAAGATCGAGTCGGGTCGGCGGTCGGTCCTGGATGCGGCAACCGGACCCGGACTTCCTCCGAGGACGATCGGTGTCCGCCAACCCGACCCGAACTTCCTCCCAGGAGGATCACTGTCGGGCAACCGGGCAGAAGCCGCCTGACGCACCAAACCCCGAAACTTGAGCGTGCTCAAATCGCCGAAATGGGTTTCGGCTAGGCCGGTTGGAATCTGGCCCAGACGTGCTTGGTGCCGTCCTTGACGTACCAGCCCACGTCGGAGGCGAGCTTGCGGGCCAGGTGCAGACCGAGTCCGCCCTCACCGATCGGGCGGTCCCAGGCGTAGGCCGGCGCGCTCGCCGGATCATGATCGGTGACGTCGACGACGTACTGATCACCCGCGCGGCCGAGCCGTACGATCGTCGGCGGGATGCCGTGGCGCAGGGCGTTGGAGGCGAACTCGGTCGCCACGAGGACGAGCTGCTGTGGGACATCTTCGAAACTGGCGTCAGCCGGATGCGGGCACCCGGTGGTCGCCCGGTAGAGCGCGGCGCGCAGCTGGCGTAACTGAGCCGGGATCTCCAGAACCCATCGACAGATTTCCGTCATCGGCGGCGGCATCGACACGTTGAGCGAACCCATAGCCTACTAGTGCCCGCCTCGCCCGTGGATCATGTAAAAGTTCCCCCGAAAGAGCAACGTCTTCGGCCCTGGCCGGGAGCTTGCGGATGCGGACCAGGAGGGCGTCGTTCATGCGGCCCGGTGTCGCAGTGTGGCGACCGTGGAACCCGCCAGCGCGAGCAGGCAGTCGGGCAGTTGACCATCCGCGATGGCCGCGCTGAACAGGGCCTCGCCCGTCGGGATGTCGCCGTTCGCGTACGCGCTGACGAACCTGGCCACCCAGCGCTTGTCATACCTGGCGTCGTCGATCCCAGGAAAGTCGAGCGTCCAGGCGCCCCCCTGCGGCACCTGGCCGACCATCGTTGCGGCCAGACACCAGGCGACGTCGTACGCGCCGACGACGCCGGATCGATCGACGACCGCGTCGAAGGTGCCCACCACGGCATCGCTGTCGCCGCTGAGCGCGCAGTGCAACACCTGCGCGGCATCGTCGAGGGCGTGCTGTGGTACATCGGTCACGGAAGAGAACGTACGTGGTTGGGTCAAGAAATGCAGGCTAGGCACCACGCAACAGACAGGTGAGTCGCGCCGTGCAGACCCGATCGCCGCCCTCGTCGGTGATGACGATCTCGTACGTCACTGCGGTACGGCCGCGGTGCACCGGAGTAGCCACACCGGTGACCAGGCCCGTGCGGACGGCCTTGTGGTGGGTGGCGTTGATGTCCACGCCCACCGCGAAGGGACGGCCGACGGTCTGACCGTGCATCATCGCGCCGACCGAGCCGAGCGTCTCCGCCAGCACGCATGAAGCGCCCCCGTGCAGAAGCCCGTACGGCTGAGTGTTTCCCTCGACCGGCATCGTGCCGACCACCCGATCAGGCGATGCCTCGACGACATTGACGCCCATCCGCTCGCCCAGGGCGCCGCCCGGGCCCAGGAGCTGCTCCGCTGTATTCACGTCCGGGTACGTTACCGGCGGTCTCCGCCCTGTCAGCGACTTCGGTCACAGGCACGCGCCCGGCTCGGCTCGCGGTGATGACCTTCACGCCCTAGGTTGTACGGAACCGACCGAGGGGATGAGGAAGATGACCGAGCCGAAGGAAACCGTTGAGACGCGCGGCGACGACCGCGTCGACCTGCTCGCCACCGACGCCAACGGTGACGGCAAGCCGGACGTATGGGTGTCGGACACCGACGGCGACGGCAAGGCGGACCTGTTCCAGTTCGACACGGACGGCGACGGCAAGGTTGACGTCACGATGGTGGACCTGGACGAGGACGGCACACCGGACGCCGTGGTCGACGGCGACGGCGGCATACCACCCCGGGTCTGACACGCGATCTCCGAGTTCACGTCTGGGCCACTGAGCCCGTCCCCGCAGCGTCAGGCGCCGCCGAGGGCGGTCAGGGCGGCCCAGACGACGGCGATGGCGAGACCGCTCATGCCGACGCTCGAGGCGAGACGCCGTCCAGACCACGGGCCGGCGATCGCCTCGGGGTGGCCGGACGCGACCAGAATCGCGCGCTGCGTACGAATCTCGTCACGCCGGCGTCCGGTCGGTGCGCTGCGACTCAGCTCAACCGCGAGACGCGCCTGACCGCGTTGCAACCGGCGTACCGCGGATCTGGCTTTGCGCCCCGCACGGTGGCCCGCGTGCCAGCGCGCGGCCGACCGCTGCGATCCCGACCTCAGCGCGGCCAGCTCGCCGGCCGTGATGAGCTCAGGATCCCGGAGGGTGGCCAGCACCGACGTGTAGTAGTCGGCTTCGCGGTCGTGCGCCCGGCGGACCAGCCACAAGATCAGCAACAGCGGCGGCAGACCCTTGAGGATAAGCACCGCGAGCAGCGCCAACCCGCCGTTGCCGAGGCCGTCGCCGAACAGCGGCGAGTTCCACAAGATGTGCGAAGCCCAGGCACCGACCACGCAGAGCACCGCGACGCCGGCGCGGAAGCGCCGCGGACGATCGTGGCGGATCACCTGGTATCCGATGCCCGCCCCGGCCAGCGCGCCGAAAAGCGTGTGACTCCAGACGCCGGAGAGGAAGCCGCGCAGCAGGAACGTGGCGATCACCGGCTGCACGTCATCGCCGCGACCGGCAAGGGCGACGGCGCCGACCGCGAAGACGACGTTCTCCACGATTTGAAAGCCGAGGCCGACCAGCGCGCCGTACACCACGCCGTCCAGCACGCTGTTGACCTGCGCGCGGGCGATCAACACGATCGCCACGATGCCGAGCGTCTTGGCGATCTCCTCAACCGTCGGTCCGGCAAGCACGGCGCCCCACTCCGCGGCCAGGTGCGGCGAGCCCAGCTTGGCGACCAGGTTCTCCAGCGCGGCACCGGCGGGAATGGACGCCGCGGTGGCCACCAGGCCACCCCACGCGAACGCCACGACGCGCAGCTTGACCGGTTCGCGTTCGAGGAAGTCGAGCTCGGCGAGGAACAGCCAGAACGGTACGGCGAAGAGCGTGAACAGGACGACCGCGGTCAGCGTGGCGAGCGGGTACACCACCGCGAACCGGGCGCCGAGCTCGACCATCCGGATGCCGCCGAGCAGGAGCAGAGCGAGCACGATCCACAGCGACGGCTTGATCGTCAGAGCGTCGCCCGTCGGCCGGACGTCTGTCATCGCCGATACCGGATCGTGCGGGCGCTGGCCTCGACGGCCGGCAGCGTCCGGCCGAGGTCGAGCTCGGAGCCACTGACGGTCACCTCGATGGTGAGCCGGTCGGTCACGTAGACGGCGTACCGACCGCCGCGTCCGGGTGCGGTGTAACCCCCCTGCAGACCACGGATGCCGCTACCGGTGGCGACGGCGAGCTGGCCTCCGGTGACCTGATAGCCGGGCGTGCCGGTGATGCGTTGACGCAGGCGCGCGGCGGCGGCGGCGAGGGAGCCCTCGAACGGCTGTACGGCGATCGCGTACCGGACCGGACCGATCCGGAACAGCGCGGTGCCCTCGTGGTCACCGGGCCGCGTGCCGGTCACGTCCAGTACCGCGCCCGGCGGCGGTATCACTGTGACACCGGCTGCGATGGGGTACGGCTCGTCTGCGCGTACCGGCCGGTCGGCGGGCAGCGCGCGGTCCAGCGCGGGTAGTCCGAAGGCCAGTCCGGTCAGCGCCACGGCGACGCCGATGGCGGCGAGCAGGTTCATCAGCTGACGCCGAGTGACCCGCCCCATACCTCTAAGTTACCGGCGCCGGCCGGTGGCAGCTCGATGGAAATGACGGCTGCTCGACTTTGTCAGCGGCTTCGGCGGTCATCCGGTCAGCTCCATGACGGCGAGATAGTACGGCCGATCTCCCGCATCGATCGAACCCAATCTCCATCGGGTTCCGGACAGCAGCCACTCCAGCTCCTCCGGCGAGCAGACCAGGTAGTCGAACCATTCGGTCGCCAGCAGCCGGTATCGCAGGCGCAGCCGCAACTGGCCACCCAGCCGTCCCCGGTCACGGTTGCACCGGTGGTATGCCGTGTGCACCGGGTCGGTCGTGCCGTACGGATCGGTACCGTGAGCGATGATCCGGGCGCCCGGGTTGGCGAGTGACGCCAGGGCGGCCAGGAAGACCGGGGCGCGCTCCGGACCCTCGAGCAAACCTAAATTGTTACCCAGCATCAGGAACGTGTCGTAACGGGCGGCCGAACGGGCGTACCGATCGACCGTGCTGAGAACCGTGTCGCGCAACCCGCGCTTGCGGGCCACCTCGATCGCGCCCGCCGAGGTGTCCAGGCCGGTCACGGCCATTCCGCGGCGCTGCAGCTCGATCGCGGTCCGCCCGGCGCCCACCCCGACGTCGAGAACGTGGCCGCGGCACAGGCGCAGCGCCCGATGATCGTGCGGCTGCCACTCGTCCGGATCGTCCAGGTAATGATCGGCCGGCGCACCGTTGATCAGCCCGTCGTCGCGTTCGATGATCTCGATGACCGGGCGGGGCACCCGCCCACCGGCGAGCGGGCGTGGCCCGATCCCGGTACGCACCGCGTACGCGTCGCGGATCATCTCACCGAACACGTCGCCGATCTCGAGGTGATCCATTTTGTTCACTCTTGCTTCATTGCGACGCTCGAGCAACTGGGCTCACGACGGTGGCGAGGACGGCCGCGCGTGCCGACACCGCTCGTGATGACCGACCGGCACATTGTGCACAAGAAGGGCGACCGCCTTCCCCTGCGCCCGCCCCTTGCAAAACGATCTTTCGGTCGACTCGAGGTGTCAGTCGCCCTGACGCTGCGTGGGGATCTGCCCCTGCAGCAGAGCGCGCACCTCCGACTCTCGGTAGCGACGGTGTCCACCCAGCGTCCGGATAGCGCTGAGTTTGCCCGCCTTCGCCCACCGGGTCACGGTCTTCGGGTCGACACGGAACATCGACGCCACCTCGGCCGGCGTTAGTAGCGGCTCAGGATCGTGCGTACGCGATGCCATCGGTCACTCCTCCACAGGTGCCTAAAAGACAACGGCCGGGGTCCCGCCGGCCGGTGCGTCTCTCATGGTCCGGCTAGTCCCCGATGTCCGACATGGGCCGAACGGCCGATCGTCCCTAGATAGACGGTTGAAGCATGCCCGATTTATACGTGCTTTCTACGCCAGATAGTGTGCCGTTTAGTCCGATAATCACGCTTCGCGGGGTGGTGATTACGAAGAGTATTCGCCTTGGTAGCGCTTTCCGGCGTTGCCGTTGCGTGTCGTTCGTCCGGTTTAGACCCATTAGAAGGCGCTCAGTTGCACCGCTCGAGAAGCTGCACGGATCGCCACCGGCCGACCAGCTTCTCGTACGCCTCGGTAGCCGCCTCGGCGTCACCACGGGAGAGGGCAGAAAGTCCGGCAGCCACCAATCCGGGTGAATCGTCCTCAAGTAGTTGCTCATCCGGGAGGAGCCCGACCAGCCCGCCATAGTCGAGTTCCACGATCGACCGGGGGTGGAACTCCTCCAGCCACCGCGTACCCTCCTCGACCGCCTCGGTGATGGGCGCATCACCCAGCGTCTTGCGCAGCACCGACACCCCGCGGTGCGCTCGCCGGCGCGCCTTCGAGATCTCCGTCCGGTAGCGCAGCGTGCGCCTCTTCCCGGTCAGGTCGATCTCCCGTTCCTCGAGGTCGACGAAGACGAACCATCGCAGCGGTACGCCCCACGTGGCGATCTGCTCGTGCACCCGGGGCACGCCGCGCTCCAGCACCTTGGCCCCACTGCGCCAGTCCTCCACGATGGCCTTGGCCTGACCCGCCAGGACCGGCGGCACGAACGCGTCGGCGAGCACATTCGGTACGCCGTCACGGGCGTTCAGGGCGGCCTCGGCGACCCGCAGGCGCAGGTTCCACGGGCAGACCAGCAACGAGTCGCCCCACTCCAGCACGTACGCCTCGTCCGGCAGGTCGGGCAGCTTGGTCCAGCCGGCACCCAGCGCCTCCAGCACCGCGGTGCGCTGTTTGACCGGCCCGTCGAACGGGCCCAGGGCGCGGCCCTCTCGCGCATACCGGCGCCAGAAGACCTGTCGCTCTCGGTCGAAGGCGGTCAGGGGCTCGTAAACCCGCAGGTACGAGGCGAACAGTGACGGCACGCCACGATCCTTTCACGCGGTGGTCCCACTGACGAGCGCCCCGTCACCGGGGCGTGATGACCACTACGCTCAAAGGTGACGCCGGCACCACCCCCGCCGGCACCCGTCTTCCACCCCACAAGGGTCATCATCGCGAAGGAGCAGCAGCCATGGGCCTGTTCGAAACGGAGGGCAGCGACGCCGCCGGGCACGAACAAGTCGTCTTCTGCCAAGACCGGCACACCGGCCTCAAGGCGATCATCAGCATCTATTCGACGGCACTCGGACCGGCACTGGGCGGCACCCGGTTCTACCCGTACGCCACCGAGGAGGACGCTGTCACCGACGCTCTGCACCTGTCGCGCGCGATGGCGTACAAGAACGCGCTCGCCGGTCTAGATCTGGGTGGCGGAAAGGCGGTGATCTGGGGCGATCCGGCGAAACTGAAGAGTGAGGCGCTGCTGCGCGCCTACGGACGGTTCGTGCAGTCGTTGAACGGCCGGTACTACACCGCCTGCGATGTCGGCACGTACGTCGCGGACATGGACGTGATCGCCCGGGAGACGCGTTTCGTGACCGGCCGCAGTGTCGAGCACGGCGGGGCCGGCGACTCCTCCATCCTCACCGCGTGGGGCGTCTTCCAGGGCATGCGGGCCGCGGCCGAGCACACCTGGGGCGATCCGTCGCTGGCCGGTCGCCGGATCGGCATCGCCGGCCTCGGCAAGGTCGGCAAATACCTGGCAGGTCACCTGGTCGAGGACGGCGCCTCGGTGGTCGCCACCGACGTCAGCGAGGCAGCGCTGGAATGGGCCCGGACGAACTTCCCGCAGATCGACCTGGTCGCCGACACCACAACCCTGATCACCTCCGACATCGACGTGTACGCGCCGTGCGCTCTGGGCGGGGCCCTGGACGACGACACCGTGACCGCGCTGCGTGCCAAGATCGTGACCGGCGGCGCCAACAACCAGCTCGCCCACCCTGGAATCGAGAAGCTGCTGGAGGAACGTGGCGTTCTTTACACACCGGACTACGTGGTGAACGCCGGTGGTGTGATCCAAGTCGCAGATGAGATCGAGGGCTTCAACTTCGAACGCGCCAAATTGCGTGCAACCGGGATCTTTCACACCACCCGCCGGATACTTCAGCTGGCCGACGACGACGGTGTACCGCCCGCGGTTGCCGCCGATCGCCTCGCCGAGCGCCGGATGGCGGAGGTGAGCAGGTTGCGGAGCGTCTATCTCCGCTGAGACACGCCGCGACGCGCGCCGTGTCTCACACAACCCGAGGTGCCGAAGGCGGCATCATCCATGTACCGTAAGACCCACGAGAGATGCCTGACGTCATCGGGGCCCGCCTTCGGGCTGCCCCGAATTCTGTGCGAGGGGGTCGAGCCATGGGGCGCGGCCGTGCTAAGGCCAAGCAGACGAAGGTGGCCCGGGAGTTGAAATACCACTCCCCGAACACCGACCTCACCGCCTTGCAGCGCGAACTGGCGGGTGCTGGTAAGTCCGATCACCACTTCGACGACGACGACGATCCGTTCGTCGACGACGATGAGGACGACGCGGACGACGAGCAGGACCGCTGGTCGCCTTCAAGGCGCTGACCACTGACCCGTTCGCACAGAGAGCACGCGGCGTGCCTTCACCGCGTGCTCCCGTGTGATCCGGTCAGCCCTGCATCCCGTTCTCACCGGTGACATGTAGCCCCGCGCTGGGCAAACCCTCGCGTGGGGCTCCTGGCGGCGCGCTGCATTCTGCGGATCAGCGTGGCCGGTTGTTCCAGTTGTAGAACGTCGGGATGTTCTCGAAGTGGTTCCAGGCACAGACTGCTGTGCCGCCGTCCTTGGCCGTGCTCTCCGCACGCAACCGACGAGCCTCCTCGGCGTCGGCGATCAGCGCGGCCAAGCCCTCCCGGGCGTCCTGCACCCGCGCCGTCACGGGATCGGTCTCCACGCGGTCAGACGGCCGTGGGCTCATGATCTCGGGCATGGTCCAGCACTCCCTCCAATAGGCGAATCTTGCTGTTGCGGCAGTGATCGGTCTCGGTGGCGTCGAACCGCCCGTGCTCGAAGTAGCGGTTCGCCGCGTGCGCACCACCGCAGAAGCCGAAGTACGGACACGATGAGCGGCACTCCTCGACGCCGTCCAGGAACTCCGCGATCCAGGGCGTCTCGGCAGCTCGGTCGAGGATTTCTCCGAGCGGCGTGTCGAGGATGTTGCCACTTGTGAAGTCGCCGTACCGGGGGTCGTGAAAGCCGGCCAGCTCGGGCGAGAGCAGGACCACCGAGCCGTCGTGCGCGATCGTCGGTATCGGGTCGAGCCGGCGCGGCAGCACCTGGTCGGCCGTTCCGTCCAGGGCTGCGGCCGCATAGCGCAACGACCACTCGACCTCACGCAGGTGGATCCGCGGATCGCGGCGCCAGGCAGTCACCAGCTCCGACCAGAACGCGGTTACCTCCCGCGCCGGGTGCCGGTTGGTCCGCCGGTTGACGCCCTCGAGTTCCTCCACGTTGATGCCCAGCACGTCGCAGCCCAGCTCGAGGAAGAAGTCGTACAGTTGGGCAGCCAGCCCCGGCCCGGGACGCCCGACCACGCAGAGGGCGGAAAAGGGTATGCCGTGGCGGCGCAGCGCCTGGACACCGCGCAGGATCCGGTCGTAGGCGGGCTTCTGCGCCCGGGTCACCCGGTCGCCGTTGCGCTCGCGCGGGCCGTCGACGCTGACGCTGACCCGTACCCCGCGATCCTGGAAGAATCGGCACCACTGGTCGTCGATCAGCGTCGCATTGGTCTGGATGTGGTGTTCGACGCCCTCGTCGAAGGGCGCGAAGAGGGCGGTGAGATGGTCCCGGCCGGCCGCGAGCGGTTCGCCCCCGTGCCACACGACTGAGAACCGCCCGCTCACCGCCCATGGGCGGACCGACTTCGCCACCGCCTCGGACACCGCCACCGGCATGCGCCGGTCGTCCTTGCGAAACGGCAGGTAACAGTAGGCGCAGTCGAGATTGCAAAGGGTGGTCGGCTGCATGACGACGTACGTGGGTGTCGCGGCGATGCCACGCATTCCGCTCCAGTTCACGGCCCACCTCCGTCCGTCATCGAGTCGAGCCGCGCTCTGCCGTCCACCCCTTCCCGTCGCGGCACACCAGCAAGAACCGCATGTGCGACCATCGACACATACGGATCATTTCACAAGAGTACGAAAGATTTTCAGCCTCGGGTGAACTGGCCCATCATCTGCACCTGACCGGTGCCCTCGATGATCTCGCCGACCTGCCAGGCTTCGATGCCGCGACCGGTCAGATACGCCATCGCGCGGTCCGCGTCGTCGGACGTGACGATCGCGAACATGCCGACGCCCATGTTGAACGTCGCTTCCATCTCGCTGTCGTCGATCCGGCCCTTGGCCTGGATCAGGTCGAAGATCGACTGCGGCCGCCACGTGGACCGGTCGACCACCGCGTCGACGTGTTCCGGCAGGATGCGGACCAGGTTGCCCGGAATACCGCCGCCCGTGACGTGAGAGAACGCGCGTACATCCGTCTCCTCGATCAGGCCCAGGCAGTCCTTGGCGTAGATCTTGGTCGGGCTGAGCAGTTCCTCGCCGAGCGTGCGCTGCCTGCCCAGGTCGTCAACCACGGTGTCCAGGCGCATCCGGCCGGCGCCGAGCAACACGTGCCGGACCAGCGAGTACCCGTTGGAATGCAGGCCGGATGAGCGCATCGCGATCACCGCATCCCCCACCTCCACCCGGTCGCGGCCGAGGATCTCACTTTCCTCGACGACTCCGACGCCGGTGGCCGAGACGTCATACTCGTCGGGACGCAGCACGCCCGGGTGCTCGGCCGTCTCGCCGCCGAGCAGCGCGCAGCCCGCGTACCGGCAGCCGTCCGCTATGCCGGCGCCGATCTCCGCCACCTTGTCCGGCACGACCTCGCCACAGGCGATGTAGTCGAGCAGGAACAGCGGCTCCGCGCCACAGGCGACCAGGTCGTCGGCGACCATGGCGACCAGGTCTATGCCGATTGTGTCGTGGATGTCGAGTTGCTGGGCGATGACCAGCTTGGTGCCCACCCCGTCGGTCGAGGAGGCCAGGATCGGGCTCTTGTATTTGGCCGTGTTGAGTCGGAACAGGCCGGCGAAACCGCCCAGGTCACCCATCACCTCGGGGCGAGTGGTCTTCTTGACCTTGGATTTGAGCAGCTCGACCGCCTTCTCACCGGCGTGAATCGAGACACCCGCGTCCGCGTAGGTCACCGTGCGCTTCCGCGTGGTCCGGCCGCTCGCCGTCCAGGGCTGGCGGTCGGCACCTTCGGCACCGTTCGATCCGGCACTACTGCGCTCGGACACGTGCGTCACGGTTCTCCCCTTAGTAGCGGTGGTGCGGTCTTCTGTTACGGACGGTTCAGAGCGTCGGAGTACTCGCGGGTGTCGTACTCCGCCTCCATCTCGGCGACCGCAGCCGTGGCCTCCTGTGGGGTGGCGTCCGGCATGGAGGCGCGCTTGCCCACACCTTCCAGGAGATGCTTACCGATCAGGTTGCCGGCGGGCAACTCGATCGGATAGTGACCATCGAAGCAGGCCATGCAGAGTCGTGTCTTCGGCTGCTCAGTCGCCTGGACCAGCCCGTCCAGAGAAACGTAGCCCAAGGTGTCGGCACCGATCGAGCGGCGGACGCCCTCGAGTTCCAACCCGTTCGCGATCAACTCGGCGCGCGTGGCGAAGTCGATGCCATAGAAACAAGGCCATTTCACCGGTGGAGAGGAGATGCGTACGTGTACCTCGAGCGCGCCGGCCTCGCGCAGCATGCGGATCTGAGCGCGCTGGGTGTTGCCCCGCACGATGGAGTCGTCGATCACCACGATCCGCTTGCCGCGTACGACCTCCCGCAGCGGATTCAGCTTGAGCCGGATGCCCAGCTGGCGGATCGTTTGTGACGGCTGGATGAAGGTGCGGCCGACGTAGGCGTTCTTCATGAAGCCCGCGCTGTACGGAATGCCGGACTCCTCGGCGTAGCCGATCGCCGCGGGGATGCCGGACTCCGGGACGCCGATCACGAGGTCCGCGTCGACGGGATGTTCCTTGGCGAGCCGGCGGCCGACCTCGACCCGGGCCGAGTAGATGTTGCGGCCGGCGATGGTGGTGTCCGGCCGGGCCAGGTACACGTACTCGAACAGGCAGCCTTTCGGCTCCGGCGGGGCGAATCGGGTGGACCTCAGCCCATGCTCGTCGATGGCGATGATCTCGCCGGGCTCGACCTCGCGTACGAAGCTGGCGCCGACGATGTCCAGGGCGGCGGTCTCGCTGGCCACCGTCCAGCCGCGTTCCATCCGGCCGAGCACGAGTGGGCGGACGCCCTGGGGGTCACGGGCCGCGTACAAAGTGGCCTCATCCATGAAGACGAAGCTGAACGCGCCCCGCAGGCGCGGCAGCACCTCACACGCCGCGGCCTCGACCGACAGGTCGGGGCGACTCGCCAGCAGCGTGGTGACCAGCGCGGTGTCCGAGGTGGCCAGATCCGCCTCAAGCCCGCGCTCGGCGACCTCGCGGGCCAGCTCGGCGGTGTTCACCAAGTTGCCGTTGTGTGCCAGTGCGATCGTGGTGCCGGCCGTCGTCGCGCGGATCGTCGGCTGGGCGTTCTCCCAGTTCGAGCCGCCAGTGGTGGAGTAGCGGGTGTGTCCGATCGCCAGGTGACCGCGCAGGCTGGCCAGCGTCGGTTCGTCGAATACCTGGGACACCAGGCCCAGATCTTTGTAGACCACCACGCCGGATCCGTCGCTGACCGCGATGCCGGCGGCTTCCTGACCGCGATGCTGCAAAGCGAAAAGCCCGAAATACGTGAGCTTTGCTACTTCCTCCTGAGGTGCCCAGACACCGAAGACACCGCAGGCATCCTGGGGGCGGCGCTCCTGGGGGTCGAGATCGTCCGTCAACCGGCCGTCGCCTCGGGGCACAGACTCGCTCCCTCATGCTGATCTGCTCGAACATGGTGTGCTGCTCAACCGACGAGTGTACGCGAGGGGCGAGCGCGTGGTTCAGCTCATTCGGCGGGGGTCAAGGGCAGGTATCCGGTGAGGTCGGTGCGGATGCCGCTCGCCTGGACACGACCCGAGGAAACCGCATCCGTCCAGCTCAGACGCCCGGTGCCGACGAGCAGCCAGGTCATCGGATCGGTCTCGACCACATTGGGAGGTGTACCTCGCGTGTGCCGCGGACCCGCGACGCACTGAATCGCGCCGAATGGTGGAATGCGCACCTCCACCGATCGGCCCGGCGCAACCCGGGCCAGCTCGGCCAGCAAGGTTCGGACAGCGTCGCGAAGCACCGTACGGTCGGGTTCGACACCGCGATCCAGCGCGTCCAACGCGTGGTTCACGGACTCGGATTTATTGTGCGCAGGGGACACGTCGGGACGATACGACTCGGTCCGGCGAGATTCCCCATCGGCCCTGGGTCGCGCAAGAGACCAGTGACAGGGCATAGTGACCGACGGTGTATTCGTCGCCGGATCTACCGGACACTCAGCGGCCGGAGACCGTGCGACCGGAAGGCGGTGGACGTGAGAACGCACCTGGGCGCCCGGGCGGTCCAGGCCGGTGCGTTACTGGCGCTGGTCAGCGGCATGATTGCGGTGGCTTCGTCACCGGCGCAAGCGGCACCGCCGAACGTGCAGATCGCCAGCGTCTCGTCGACGATCATCGCCTCCGGCGGACGCACGACGGTGAAGTATTCGATACAGAACGTGAACCCGGACGTGCCTGGACCCAACCAGGTACGCATCGAGGTCACCGGCATGAACTGCAGCGGCGACTGCTCGCCGGCGGCAAAGATCGATCCCGGTGAGACCCGCGAGTTCACCGCGATCCTCACGGCGCCGACCGTCGCGGCAGGTGACACCCGGCAGGTCGAGGTGCAGGTGCGGGCCACGATCAACAACGAGAGCAACACCGACACCGCAACGATCACCGTGCGGGGGCCGGATGCGCCACAGCAGGTGCGCCAGATCTACGGGCGAGTCCGCGACACGGACGGCGACGCGATCGCCGGCGCCCAGGTCGTCATGCAGGACAGCGCGGATCACAGGTACGAGACCAAGAGCAACGGTGACGGCGGCTATTCCTTCACATCCTCTGCCGACCGTCCGATCACACCCGGGGCAGTGTCCGTCGGCGCCGGCAAGGACGGCTTCCGTCCCACCGCGGTGACCGTGCAGGCGGGGGCGGGCAGGACGGTGAACGTGCCGCTGACCCTGAAGGCGGAGGCGGTCGCCACGCCGTCTCCCACACCGTCCGCGACCGAAACGGCCAGCGAGGAACCGGTGGACGAGGTGACCGACGGCGTGACCGCCGACGTCACTGAGACGGCCGGGGCGAACACCGATGCGGCAGCGAACAACTCGGACGGGAACGGCTCGCTGTTGTTCATCATCTTGGGCGCGCTTCTGGTCGCGGCCGGTGTCGGCGCCATCGTGCTGGTCCTGATGCGCCGCAAGAACGACGATGATGATGACGCCGACATGCCCGGTGGTGTGCCGCCATTGGGCGGCGGTCGGTACAACGGCGGCGGTGACGCGACACGGGTGGCCGAGCCGGTCGGCCGGAACGCCACAATGGCGGCCAGCATGTCCGGGGCGGGCTCGATGTCGGACGCTCCCACGATGTTGCAGGGGCCGGCGCCCGGGGACGACGAGTTCGCGGATCCGTACGGCGTGCCGGCCCGTCCGCAAGGGGCTTACGGCAACAGCTACGGCGAAGCGGCTCAGATCCCGGCGCAGAGCGGCGGATACGCCGATGGCTACGACGCCGGCCAACCCACGCAGTACGGCCGTCCGGCATACGACGATGCGCAGTACGGCGACGGATACGGAAGCGTTCCGCACCAGCCGCAGCAGCGGTACGACGAGCCGACCGGCATGCACCGCCCCGAGCCGGCCTACGACCAACGGGATGCGTACGACCAGGGTGGATACGGCGGACATGAGCCGGCGTATCAGCCTCTCGCCGGTCATGCAGGGTCTGAGCCCACCGGTGCCGCATACCCGAGCGGTGGCTACGGCCAGGGCGGTGGCGGTTACGGGTTCTGGGGTGCGCCGTCCGGTGGCATCGACAGCGGAAACGCGTACGGGTCATCGTCGGGTGCCGGGACCTATGGTGCGACCTCCGGTGACGGCGGCTTCGATGGCGGTTACGCCCAGGGCGGCTACGACGACCAGGGCCCTCAGGACCAGCGTGCCGGTTATCCCGGGCAGGGTTACTACTACGACCAGCGCGGCGGCTACGACGATCGCGGCGGGTACGACCAGCACGGCGTCGACGACCGTGGTGGTTACGACAACGGCGACTACACAAACGGTTATGACCAAGGCGGGTACGGCGAGCAGGCCGGACGCCACGGTGGACACCCGAGTTCCGCGGAGCCGGGCGGCCAGCCGGGGTCGCGCCGGCAGGTCAACTGGCTGGACGACTGAGCGGAGCCGGACGACGACGTGCGAGGGCCGGCTTTCCCTCTCCGGGAACCGGCCTTGCGTCTTACCGAGCGTCCGGGATGTCGACGCCGGACCGTTGCGGGTTCGCCGTGTGGGGAGCGATCGGACCGCCCGGCGCAGGCTCGTCGACCTTGGCGGCGTTCTCCGGGAGGGCGCCGGCCACCTCGGCCACGAAAGCGTTCGGATTCACCGACTCCACCGACGGTCCGATCTTGCCGGATGTCGCCGGCTCGTGGTCGGGGCCGGTATCCCGCAGCGGAGCCGTCGCCGGCGCCCGCGTCTCCCCGGCCGGTCGGTGCACTTCTTCCGGCCGGTGCACCTCTTCCGGCCGGTGCACCTCTTCCGGCCGGTGCACTTCTTCCGGCCGGTGCACCTCTTCCGGCCGGTCTTCCGCTGCGGACGGGCCTTCGGCGGCCGGCTTCGCCTCCTCGACCGGGACGGGCTCGCGCTCATCCGCCTTGGCCGTGGGCTGGGCCGGTGCCTCGGCGGGCGACGCCTCCGATCCCCCCGGCTGCCGCGCCTTCTCCGAATCACCGTTCCGGCCGGCCGGCTCGCCCGGGCCGGCGAACAAGTCAGGCATCGTCGCCGTGAACGCCGCGCGTAGCTCCTCCAGCGGGATCGAGAACTGACCCTTGACCTCGAGCACCGGTTCGTCGGTGGTCACGCCGATCGGTGTGCAGGTGACCTCGTGCTCCTGCGCCAACCCTACGAACGCCTTGTCGTGCCCGAGCGGCACGGCGACCAGCGCCCGCCCGGCGGACTCGCTGAACAGCCAGACGAACGCCGAGTCGTGCTCGGGCAGCGCGATCCGGGCGCCGATGGTGCGGCGCAGCGAGCTCTCCACCAGCGCCTGGGCCAGACCGCCGTCCGACAGATCGTGCGCTGCGCTGACATGGCCCGCCCGGGACGCCTTGGCCAGCATCGCGCCCAACGACTTCTCGTGGGCCAGGTCCACCTTCGGCGGGCGGCCGCCCAGGTGGCCGTGAGTCACCCACGCCCACTCCGAGCCGGACAGCTCACACCTCGTGTCGCCGAGCAGGAACAGGAGGTCGCCCTCGCCGGTGGTCGGCGGCTGGAAGCCCATCGGTACACGCCGCGCCACGTCGTCGAGGATGCCGAGCACACCGACCACCGGGGTCGGGTGGATCGCCGCGGCGCCGGTCTGGTTGTAGAAGCTGACGTTGCCGCCGGTCACCGGGATACCCAGCTCCAGGCAGCCGTCGGCAAGACCGCGTACCGCCTCGGCGAACTGCCACATCACCGCCGGATCCTCGGGCGAGCCGAAGTTCAGGCAGTCGGTGACCGCGGCCGGCTCGGCGCCGGTGACCGCGACGTTCCGGTACGCCTCGGCCAAGGCCAGCTTGGCTCCCTCGTACGGATCGAGCCGGGCATACCGGCCGTTGCCGTCGACCGAAAGCGCCACACCGAGACCGGTACGCTCGTCGACGCGCAGCACACCGGCGTCCTCCGGCTGCGCCAGCACGGTGTTACCGAGCACGTACCGGTCGTACTGCTCGGTCACCCAGGTCTTGTCGCACAGGTTCGGCGAGGCGGCCATCCGCAGCACTGTCTGCCGGAGCTCGTCCCCAGTGGACGGACGCGGCAAGGTCTCGGCCCGGTCGGCCTGGAGCAGGATCAGGTCTGCGGGCTCGCGCAGCGGGCGCGCGTACACCGGGCCGTCGTCGGCGAGCGAGCCGGGCGGCACGTCCACGACCACGTGGTCATGCCAACTGATCACCAGGCGGCCCGGCTGGCCCTGTGTCTCGCTGGCGGTGACCTCACCGATAGCGGTGGCCCAGACGCCCCACTTCTCGGCGACGCTCAGCACCTGCTCGAGCTTCTCCGGCGCGACGATCAGCAGCATCCGCTCCTGCGACTCGCTGGCCAGGATCTCCGTCGGCGACATGGACGCCTCGCGCAGCGGCACCCGCTCGAGGTAGATCCGCATGCCGGTACCGGCCGCCGCGGCGGTCTCGGTGAGTGCACAGGTCAGCCCGGCGCCGCCGAGGTCCTGGATGCCGACCACCAGTCCGGCGTCGTACAGCTCCAGGCAGCTCTCGATCAGCAGCTTCTCCATGAACGGGTCACCGACCTGTACCGACGGACGGCGCTGCTCGGCGCCGTCGTCGAAGGTCGCGGACGCCAACACCGACACGCCGCCGATGCCGTCACGCCCGGTACGCGCACCGAGCAGCACAACGACGTTGCCGATCCCGGCCGCTTCCTTCTTCTGCAGCCGCGCGATGGGCAGCACGCCGATGCTTAGCGCGTTGACCAGCGGATTTCCCTGATACGTGGGGTCGAAGACGATCTCACCGCCGATGTTCGGCAGTCCCAGGCAGTTGCCGTAGCCGCCGATCCCGGCGACCACACCAGGCAGGACGCGAGCAGTGTCGGGATGGTCCGCCGCACCGAACCGCAGCGGGTCCATCACCGCGACCGGCCGGGCGCCCATGGCGAGGATGTCGCGCACGATGCCACCGACGCCGGTAGCCGCGCCCTGGTACGGCTCCACGAAGCTGGGGTGGTTGTGCGACTCGACCTTGAACGTCACCGCAAGCTCGTCGGAGATCTGCACGACGCCGGCGTTCTCCCCGATGCCGGCCAGCATGCGGGTGTTCTTCGGCGCCTTCTCGCGGAACTGTCGCAGGTGTACCTTGCTCGACTTGTACGAGCAGTGCTCACTCCACATGATCGAGTACATCGCCAGCTCGGAAGCGGTGGGCCGGCGGTCGAGGATCTGCCGGATCCGGTCGTACTCGTCGTCCTTGAGACCGAGTTCGGTGTGTGGCTGCAGCTCCTGGGGCGTGTTGAACGCCCGCTGCACGGTGTCCGGCCCGCCGTCGAACTCGTCGACGAGCACATCCGTCGCCGCGAATCCGGTCGGCTTGCTGGAAAGCCCAACCGGCGGCTGATCGGGCACAGCCGGCGTCACCGCGCCGCTCGGTGCCGTGTCGTGCTGGGTGGTCATCGGTGTCCCCCTGCGATATGGCCCCCTGCGAGCTGATCGCCTGCCGGCGACCCGGCCAGGGCACGCAGGACGGAGGTGAAGAAACCGAGGCCGTCGAGCGACGGGCCGGTCAGCGCCTCCACCGCGTGTTCCGGATGCGGCATTATGCCGACGACGTTGCCGGTCTCGTTCGCGATCGCGGCAATGTCGCGTTGCGAGCCGTTCGGGTTGCCGTTGATGTATCGCGCCACCACCCGGCCCTCGGCTTCCAGCTGGTCCAGGGTCCGCTGGTCCGCCACGAAACAGCCCTCGCCGTTCTTCACCGGGACCAGGATCTCTTGCCCCTCGGTGAACTGGTTCGTCCACGCGGTCGAGGTCGACTCGACGCGGAGGTACTGGTCCCGGTTGCGAAAGTGCAGGTGCTGGTTCCGGGTCAGAGCGCCGGGCAGCAGATGCGCCTCGCAGAGGATCTGGAAGCCGTTGCAGATGCCGAGCACCGGCAAGCCACCCTGCACCGCGTCGATCAGCGTCTCCATCACCGGCGCGAACCGGGCGATCGCGCCGCAGCGTAGCGCGTCACCGTACGAGAACCCGCCCGGCAGGACGACCGCGTCGACCCCACGCAGATCCGCGTCGCCATGCCAGAGGCGCGTCACGTCCGCACCCGCGATGCGGGCGGCTCGGGCCGCGTCCCCGTCATCCAGTGAGCCCGGGAATGTGACCACACCGATGCGCATCGTCACGCGTCCTCGGTGACGGTCTCGTCCACCCGGACGTCAAAGGTCTCGATCACCGGGTTGGCGAGCAGCTTGTCGGCGATCTGGTGGGCGGTGTCGAGGTCCGGCTCACCGGCGAACTCGATCTCGATCCGACGGCCGATGCGTACGGAGGAGACGTCGGTGACGCCGAGCCGCGGCAGCGCGTTCGCGACCGCCTGGCCCTGCGGATCCAAGATCTCCGGCTTGAGCATGACGTCGACGACGACGCGAGCCACGGGCACTCCTGTGTCTGTCTTTGTGCTCCAATGCGGCGAAGCCGCCTTGGCAAACACTGTATGTGCGCAGTTGGGTGCCCCTGGAAGGGGCGAGCAGCCGAAGCCTACCCTGTCGACTTCGCGATCGGCCTAGTGGCAGGTGTCGCAGGCCGACCACGCGCTGCTGAGCCGGCGTGACGGGAGCCACCTAGTCGGTGATGGCTTGGATCAATGTGATCACCGCCAGCACGGTGCAGACAACGGCGGCCACGTACCGCACCAGGGACAGCTTGACCCGTTTCAACAGCCAACGTCCCAACAAGATGGCGAGGCCACTGACCACGGCCAGACCGGCCCACGCGCCGAAGAAGACCGGGACGGCTGGACGGCCACTGGCGACCAGGCCGGCCGTCAGTAACTGGGAGAGATCACCCCATTCCGCGGTGAACAAGATGAGAAAGCTGGCCAGGGCAGCCCGCCAGCCGCGACGCGCGTCGGCGAGCTTGCCGGCGTACTCGTGCTCTGCCTCCTCCTCGGTCGTCTCACCTCGCCGCGCCCCGCGGACCAGAACCACCGCGCCGACCGCGAAGAGCGTGGCAGCCACGAACTCGACCGGGCGCTGGGGCAGCCGCGAGATGAGCGTGCCGGCAACGACGGCGATCAGGCACTGCACGCCGAATGCCACGAGAACGCCCAGATAGACCGGGAGCGGCCGGTAGCGCGTGCTCAACACGAGAGTCGCCACGAAGGTCTTGTCCGGCAGCTCGACCGGGACAATCGCGACGAATGCCACCAGGGCGGCGGTCAGAACTTCCACGAGACTCCATCCATCACACCGCGGAGATCTCCGGCGCGTACCGGCGGCATCACAGGATCGGGGCCGGAGCGTACTCGGCGGCTGCGGGATGTTCGACGACGATCGCGGCGACTCGGTGGGCCACCGCTGAAACCTGAGCGGCGGCGGCGCCGGCGAAGGCCGTGCGGTCAGCCACCAGGGCGTCGATCTCGTCGCGGGACAGGTCGAGACGACCGTCCGCGGCCAGCCGGTCGAAGAGGTCGTTCTCCGGGGCGCCCTTTTCGCGCATGGCCAGGGCGACCGCGACCGAATGCTCCTTGATGACCTCGTGCGCCACCTCGCGGCCGACGCCCTTGCGTACGGCGGCCACCAAGATCTTGGTGGTGGCCAGGAAGGGCAGGAAGCGGTCCAGCTCGCGGGCGATGACGGCCGGATACGCGCCGAACTCGTCCAACACGGTGAGGAATGTCTGGAAGAGACCGTCGGTGGCGAAGAAGGCGTCCGGCAGCGCCACCCGGCGCACCACCGAGCACGAGACGTCCCCCTCGTTCCACTGGTCGCCGGCCAGCTCACCGACCATCGACAAGTAGCCGCGCACGATGACCGCCAGGCCGTTGACCCGCTCGGACGAGCGGGTGTTCATCTTGTGCGGCATCGCGGAGGAACCGACCTGACCCGGCTTGAAACCCTCGGTGACCAACTCCTGGCCGACCATCAGGCGGATCGTCGTGGCCAGGGACGACGGGCCGGCGACGATCTGGGCCAGCGCCGACACCACGTCGAAGTCCAGCGACCGCGGGTAGACCTGACCGACGCTGGTCAGTACCCGCGAGAAACCGAGGTGGGCGGCGACGCGCTGCTCGAGGGCGGCCAGCGCCTCCGAAACACCGTCGAGGAGGTCCAGCTGGTCCGCGGCCGTACCGACCGGGCCTTTGATGCCGCGAAGCGGGTAGCGCCGGATCAGATCGTCCAGCCTGTCGTACGCGATCAGCAGCTCCTCGGCCGCCGAGGCGAACCGCTTGCCCAGCGTGGTGGCTTGGGCGGCAACGTTGTGTGATCTTCCGGCCACGACGAGCTCGGAATACTCCACCGCGCGTTCCGCCAGCCGGGCCAGCGTGGCAACGACGCGATCACGGATCAGCAGCAGCGACGCCCGGATCTGCAGCTGCTCGACGTTTTCGGTGAGATCCCGCGAGGTCATGCCCTTGTGGATCTGCTCGAAGCCGGCCAGGGCACTGAACTCCTCGATCCGCGCCTTCACATCGTGCCGGGTGATCCGCTCGCGCGCGGCTATCGCAGCAAGATCGACATCGTCGACCACGCTCTCGTACGCCTCGACAGCGCCCTCCGGGACTGCCACGCCCAGGTCCCGCTGTGCCCGCAGCACCGCCAGCCAGAGCCGCCGTTCCATTCTGATCTTTTCTTCCGGGGACCAGAGTGACACGAGTTCGGCGGAGGCGTAGCGGGCGGCGAGGACGTTCGGGACGGTCACCCAGCAATTCTTCCATGGTCGTCTTCGGCTGTTCCGCGCTGGACGAGCCGATAGACGCTAGGGTTACCGGCGAGTAGGTCCGCGATCATCCTTGGAGAGGTCCTATGACTGAATTCAACCCCGAGTCGCTTGCTTCGATCGGTCCGAAGGAGTTCGCAAAGCTCGTCAAGTCGACGCCGGACGCCACGCTGGCCGAGGTCATGGCGGGCGACAGCCGAAAGAAGATCCTCGACGAGGTGTTCAACCGGATGCCCACGCTGTTCCGCGCGGACCGGGCCGGCTCGACCCGAGCGGTCATCCACTGGAACATCACCGGCGGGCCGGGCGGCAGCAACGATGCCTACGAAACGGTGATCGAGGACGGCGCCTGCACGGTCAACAATCAGCCGGCGCGCGACCCGAAGCTGGCCATGACCATGGACCCGGTGACCTTCCTCAAGGTGGTCTCGGGTGACGGAAACCCGATGATGATGTTCATGACCGGCAAGATCAAGGCGAAGGGTGACCTGGGGCTGGCGGCTCAGGTGGCCAAGCTCTTCGACATACCCAAGGGCTGATTCACGGCACCTTGATCCGTCCCTGGGCGGCCCGCAGCGCGATGTCCGTGCGGTGCTGCGAGCCGTCCATGGTGATGCCGTCGATCAAGGCGTATGCCGCATCGCGCGCCGCCGCCAGGTCCGGCCCGACAGCGGTTGGGCTGAGCACCCGGCCACCGGCTGACACCAGCGCGCCGTCGGCGCGGCGGGCGGTGCCCGCGTGAATCACGCCGGGTCGTTCGGCGCCTCCGATGACGTCCCCGGTACGGGGATTGCCCGGATAGTTGGCGCTCGCCACCACGACCGTGACCGCCGCGCCCGGTCGCCATGTCAGCGGCCCGTGGGCGGCCAGCGTGCCCGTGGCGGCCGCCCGCAGCAATCCGCCCAGTGGCGTATCCAGCAGGGCCAGCACGACCTGGGTCTCCGGGTCGCCGAAGCGCGCGTTGAACTCGATGACCTTGGGCCCGTCGGAAGTCAGCGCCAGCCCCACGTAGAGCAAACCGACGAACGGCGTACCCCGGTTGCGCATCTCGGTCAAGGTCGGTTCGACCGTTTCGGCCATGACCCGCTCGACCAGATTCGGCGGCGCCCAGGGCAGGGGCGCGTACGCGCCCATCCCGCCGGTGTTCGGCCCGGTGTCGTCGTCACCGATCCGCTTGAAGTCCTGCGCCGGTGTCAGCGGCACGGCCGCCGTCCCGTCGGTGACCACGAAGAGCGACACCTCGGGCCCGGAGAGGTACTGCTCGATCACGACCTTGCCGCAGTCCGCGGCGTGCGCCAATGCCTCCTCGACGGAGGACGTGACGACCACGCCCTTACCGGCCGCGAGCCCGTCGTTCTTGACCACGTAGGGCGGACCGAAGTCGTCCAGGGCCCGTTGCACGTCGGCCTCGGTTACGCAGGCGTGGTGCCGCGCCGTCGGCACACCGGCCGCGGCCATCACCTCCTTGGCGAACTCCTTGGAGCCCTCCAACCGGGCCGCCGCGGCGGACGGACCGAAGCAGGCGACGCCCTTCGCGCGTACCGCGTCGGCGACGCCCGCCACCAGCGGCGCCTCCGGGCCGACGATGACCAGATCGGCGGCGACCTCGACGGCCAGCGTGGCCACCGCGGCCGGATCGCTCGCGTCGACGTCGCGAAGTTCGGCGACCTGAGCGATGCCCGGATTACCGGGAGCGGCGATCAGGTGCTCGACGGACGGGTCGGCGGCGAGGCCGATGGCGAGGGCGTGTTCCCGCCCGCCGGACCCGATGAGAAGTACGCGCACGGGCGCCGATCCTACCCAGTACGGTCGATCACGCGGCCGACCGCACGGCCGCGCGCCAAGAGCGCGCTGATCTGGGAAGGCGCCGTCCCGGTCGCGTAAACTTCGGCAGTACCCGGGCACTCCCGCGTACGACGTTTCCCACGGAAGGCGTCAACAGAAGTGCCAGTGATCGTGTTGGTCGGCGCCCAGTGGGGCGATGAGGGCAAGGGCAAGGCCACCGACCTGCTGGGTGACCGGATCGACTACGTCGTCAAGTTCAACGGCGGCAACAACGCCGGCCACACCGTGGTGATCGACGGCGAGAAATACGCACTCCATCTGCTGCCCAGCGGAATCCTGACGCCCGGCGTCATCCCGGTCATCGGCAACGGCGTGGTCGTCGACCTCTCCGTGTTGTGCCAGGAGATCGACGACCTTCAGGCCCGCGGCTTCGACACGTCCCGGCTGCGGATCAGCGCGAACGCGCACGTCATCGCGTCGTACAACCGCTCACTCGACAAGGTCAGCGAGCGCTTCCTGGGTGCGCGCCGGATCGGCACCACCGGGCGCGGCATCGGGCCGACATACGCCGACAAGATGAACCGTCTGGGCGTGCGCATCCAGGATCTGTTCGACGAATCGATCCTGCGGCAGAAGGTGGAGGCCGCCCTCTCGTTCAAGAACCAGGTGCTGACCAAGATCTACAACCGCAGCGCGATCCGGCCGGACGAGGTGATCGCCGAGCTCATGTCCTACACGGACCGGCTGCGGCCGATGGTCACCGACACCGCGCTGGAGTTGTCCCAGGCCCTCGACCGGGGCAAGGTCGTGCTCTGCGAGGCCGGGCAGGCCACGCTGCTGGACGTGGATCACGGCACGTACCCGTTCGTGACGAGCTCGAACGCGACCGCCGGCGGGGCCTGCACCGGCACCGGCATCCCGCCGACCCGGATCGACCGGGTGGTCGCGGTGCTCAAGGCCTTCACCAGCCGGGTCGGCGAGGGACCGTTCCCGACCGAGCTGAACGACGCGACCGGCGACTACCTGCGCGAGGTGGGCCAGGAGTACGGCACCACCACTGGCCGCCCACGCCGGATCGGCTGGCTGGACCTGGTCATGGGCCGGTACGCGCAGCGCATCAACGGCGTGACCGACTTCGCCCTGACCAAACTCGACAATTACGACGGCTTGGATGAGATCCCGGTCTGCGTGGCGTATCACGTCAACGGCGTGCGGCACGACGAGATGCCGGTCAGTCAGTCCGACTTCCACCACGCGACGCCGATCTACGAGACGCTGCCCGGCTGGAAGCAGGACATCGGCAGTGCTCGAAGCTACGCCGAGTTGCCCGACAACGCCCAGCGGTTCGTGGAGTTCGTCGAGGCCCGGATCGGAGCGCGGATCTCGATCGTCGGCGTCGGGCCGGGCCGCGAGGCGGTCATCGAACGCCACCGGGTGCTCTGATCCGGGTGTACGACGTCGTTCTGCTCAGCCTTGCCGAAGGAGCCGGGTCCGCTTCCCGGGACGCCTGCGGTGGCGGCTGTGACTCTTGCGGTTCTTCCGAGAACGCGGTGTGCGCGCCGCGCGTGCCCGTATTGGCCTGCGCCGACGCGCTACGCACCGCTGGCGCGCGGGTCGAGATGATCACCGCGGCCTCCGATGCCGAGATCGACGCGGTGATCGCGCGTTTCGACGGCGCCGGCCGGCCCGACGGTCTCACGTGGCCAGACCTCGATGGAAAGGTCCGCCTCGTCGTGGCCAGCGCCACGGACGGGCAACTGCGTGCGGTCTTGCGCCGACTCGTGCGCCGCTACGCGCCCCCGCCCAGCAAGCGACCCGCCGACTTGGCCGCCGATCGCACGGTGCCGGATCTGCCGCCGATCGCCATCCTGCCGCTGGATCCGGCCTGCACCACCGATCTCGCCGCCCAGCTCCGGTTGCCGCGCACCGCGTCGGGCGTCGCTGCCGCGGTTCTCGGCGACCGCGTCCGGCGGCTCGACCTGCTCCGGAACGACGGTGGATCGGTCACTGTGGACGGTGCATTGATCGGCGGCGCGGACGCCGGCGGGCGGGCGGTCCCATGGCGCGGCCGGGTCGAGGTGGACGATGCGGTGCTTTCCGACGGCAGCGACCCGATCATGGTCTGCGCGATCGGCAACGCCGGCGGCTACGCCAGCTTCGACGGCCTGCCACTGCTGTTTGCGGGCAATCCCACCGACGGGCGGGTCGAGGTCGCGGTGGCGGTTCCGGTGGTGGTCGAGAAGAGATTCGGGCCATCGCGGGTACGCGTCGAGGTGCGGCGCGCCCGCGGGCGCGCCGTCTCCGTCCAGTCGCGTGACGGCGATCTGCCGTTCCTGGACGACGGCGTGAGCGGCACGCTGAATCGCAAGCGTTCCTGGTGGACTGAAAGCGGAGCATGGGCGGTGTACGCGACATGACCGTCTATGCGAGGCTGAACCGGGACTCGGCTCACGGGGTCTGCTTACGTAGGAGGCTTGGTACGTCCGCCGGTTGACGGGGAGGAAGCATCCGTGGAGGACGAGAACGCCGAACGCGTCTACGCCCCGGGCCCGAATTCCACGCCCGTCGCCCGAGACGTGGAGCCGTTCTGGCCACCGGACGAGTTGGACGACGGTCCGGTGCACGGTGGTCCGCCCGTACCGCACGAGACCCCGCCGATGCCACCCGGCCGGCCCACCCGCCCGCGGCCGCCCGGCCCGCCGGTCTCCACCCGGCCGAACGGGCACGCGGCGCCGGCTTCGCCATGGTCGCAGCCGCCGCACCGGCCGGCACCGCCGGCACCGATACCGCACCCACGCGGTACGCCGCAGCGGGCCGCCCATCCGACGGTGACGCCCTGGCACAGCCCGCAGAACGGCGCGGCGAAGGAGGGAAACAGCCCGCAGGATGGCCCTGTCTACCGGCCGGGCCCGGTGGAGCCGGCCGAACGCCGGCCGGATCCGCCCGTCCAGCCGGTGGCCCCGCGGACGAGTCACCACCCACCCCTCCGGCGCATCCCCGACGATCCGCCGGCGGACGATCCTTACCAACAGGTCCCGTGGATCTCCGACGGCAGCACCCCGACCGCGGAGGAGTTCGCCCGGCGCCGGCTGGCGAAGCCGCCCGACCCGATCGCGACCATGGGTGCCCGCGCCCTGTTGCAGAAGGGGACGATGGGCCTGGTCCGGTTGGCCCCCGGCAAGTACGAGCGCGAGTTCAAGCAGGACGTCGAGATGGTCCGCCGCAACTTCGGCGGACTGCGCCAGGTCACCGTGGTCAATCCGAAGGGCGGCGCCGGCAAGACGGTCGCCGTGTTGCTACTCGCCATGACCTTCGGGCAGAAGCGTGGCGGATACGTACTGGCCTGGGACAACAACGAGACACAGGGGACTCTCGGGATGCGGGCCCAGCAGGACTTCCACGCCCGTACGGTCCGCGACATGATGCGCGACCTGCACCTGTTCCGCGGCTCGCACGGCCGGGTGGGCGACCTCTCGCAGTACGTACGGGCACAAGGCGAGGGCATGTTCGACGTGCTCGCCTCGGACGAGTCCGCGACGGCCGGCGAGATGCTGACGGCCGGCGCGTTCGCCGAGATTCGCGAGGTCGTCAGCCGGTTCTACAAGCTGATCTTCGTGGACACCGGCAACAACGTCCGGGCGCAGAACTGGCAGGCGGCAATCGACGCCACTGACCAGTTGGTAATCACCATGTCGGCTCGGAACGACTCGGCGGAGACGGCCGCCCGGATGCTCGATCACCTCGAGCAGAGCGGCCGCCGACGCCTGGTGCGCCAGGCGGTGAGCGTGGTCACCATGCCGCCGACCCGCAAGGACATCGACCTCCCGGCGATCCAGCGGCACTTCGCGGCCCGCACCCGCGCCGTTCTGCTCGCGCCGTACGAGAAACTCATCGATTCCGGCGAGCCGATCCGCTACGGCCAGCTGTCGAACAACACCAAGGACGCCTGGCTCAAAACCGCCGCAGCCGTTGCCGAGGGTCTGTAGCAGGGTCGGATCTCGCTCATCGCGAGGCCGTTCAGCTCAGCGCGTCGGCGGCCGCCGGGTCGCTGTCCCGCAGAAATTGGGCACACCGGGCGGCCTCGTCCGACTCGCCGATTTCTGCGGCCGCCACCGACAGGCTGTGCAGGCAGCGCAGGAAGCCCTGGTTGGGACCGTGCGCCCAGGGCACCGGGCCGTGTCCCTTCCAGCCGTTTCGACGCAGCGCGTCGAGGCCGCGGTGATAGCCGGTCCGGGCGTACGCGTACGCGACCACCGGTTTGTTGTCCGCCAGCGCGTTGGCGGCCAGCGCGGCCCAGCCGCCGCTGTACGCCGGGAAGCGCGCGGCGACGCTCTCATAGGCCTGATCTGTCCCGGTCTGAGTGGCTTCCGCGAGGGCCTTGTCGGCCTCCTCGTCGGCGGGCAGCTGGGTGGCCGGCGGCTCGGGAAGAAGGTTCTGCATGTCCCCATTCAACTCGAGCGACGACCATTCATTCCGCTCGGGTGCGGGCGCAGCTCACGAGCAAGCGATGGCTGGTTACCCTACGCTCATGTCGGGTGATCCGTTGCAGGCCGTCCTCGGCGGGCAGGCGCCGTTCGACGGCACCACGCACGAGATCGAGTCGCGTGCCGAGCTCGACTTACACCTGGCCCGCGGGTCGCTGGCCGACCTGGTCGTGCTCGGTCTCCGGCTGGATCTCGACCCGCCCGACCTGACCGATGTCGACCTGCACAACACCCTCTTCGTCGGGTGCAAGCTGGCGTGCGCCGAGGTGGAGATCGACCTGACCCGTCGCGGCGCGCACGTGATCCCGCCGTTCGAGGCGCGCCCCTACCCGACGCATCCGGCGACGCTCTACACACCGGAAGACCTGGCGTTCGGGTTCGTGCCCGACGGTTTCAGCGGCATGTACGACACGCTGGTCTACGACCACTTCCGCGCCCACGGCGGCGCCGCCCCGGACATCCGTGAGGCGATCGCTCAGCGGCTGCACGACGCCGGGATCGACAACGCGCTCGGCAAGGCGCTGGCGGCTTGGGTCGACGTGCACGGCACGCACGGGGCGGTCGGAATCATGGGCGGGCATGCCGTTCCGCGTGGCTCCGGCGCGTACCGCAAGGCCGCACTTCTGGCCCGGCACCTGGCCGGCGCCGGACGTCTGATCGTGACCGGCGGCGGACCGGGCGTGATGGAGGCCGGCAACCTGGGCGCGTTCTTGGCGCCACGGCCGGCCGATGAACTGAGCACGGCGATCGACATGCTCTCCGTGGCGCCCGACTTCCTGGATCACGACCCCTATACGGCCGCGGCCCTCGCGGTGCGCGAGGCATTTCCGCAGCCTGCGGCGGCGGTGCAGGACGTGGTCGGGCGGCTCGCCCGGGGCGGTTTGGCGCTCCCCACGTGGCTCTACGGACACGAGCCGGCCAACTTGTTCGCGGGCCAGATCGGTAAATACTTCTCCAACGCCGTACGTGAGGATTCGATCCTGCGGTTGTCCCGCGGGGGAATCGTCTTCGCGCCGGGATGGGCGGGAACCGTTCAGGAGGTGTTCCAGGCCGCGACGAAGACGTTCTACCGAACCGATGGCCCGTCTGGAGCCTTCGTCTTCCTGGGTGTCGAGCATTGGGCGGCGCTGCCGGTCGTGGCGCTGCTCAAGCCACTGCTCGAAAGGTCGCCGTACGGCGACCAATCAGATCTGATCGTGGTCACCGACTCCTTGGACGAGGCGATGGCGGCGCTCGCGACCCGCGGGTGAGTCGCGGCCTGACAGCATCGGCCTAGGCAACGTGCACGCGGCGCCAGCTGGTCACCGGCAGATCGATCTCCGGCACGTCGGTGAGCCCGTTCTCGTCCATCGCGTTGTAGACCGCGAGTCGTGCCCCGTCGAGAAGGAACTCGACCGCGTGCAGGATCCGCGGGCGCCACTCGGCAACCGTGACCAGCTCGATGATGTTGACCGCACGCAGCACCCTGCCGCGGGCGTGACGCAGCGTGGCGTGCGGGTCGGGACGCCAGTCGAAATGCTCGTACCAGTCGATCGGCACGGTCAGGTCGATCTGGTCCCAGGTGATCGCGCACTCGTCGAACTTGCGATGAGTGATCTCCACCCGAGCCACCCCGAAGTCGAGGACGACCGGGCCGTCGGCGAACCAGCCACGTTCGGCGATGTCCCACATCAGCCAGCCGGCCCGCAGCCGGCGGCCGATGAGCCGGGCGAACCGGTGGCGGTGGACGGCGGCGAGAGCTTCGGCGTCGTGCTGCCAAACGGGCTCATACCCGTCGATACCTATCACGATCACCTCCCACCGGCGTAGAAGGTGACAATCGTACCCATGTCTCTCCAGCAGCCCGCAACACGAGAACGGCCGGTCTCCCTCCTCGGAGACCGACCGTCCGGTGCTGACTACTTCGAGAGAGTGGTACCGGAGGAACGCAAGTTCTCGCACGCCTCGACGACGCGCTTCGCCAGGCCGTCCTCGGCCAGCTTGCCCCAGGAGCGCGGGTCGTACGCCTTCTTGTTGCCGACCTCGCCATCGACCTTGAGGACGCCGTCATAGTTGCGGAACATGTGTTCGGCGATCCGGCGGGTGAACGCGTACTGGGTATCGGTGTCGACGTTCATCTTGACCACGCCGTAGTCGAGCGCGCTGCGGATCTCCGAGAGCAGCGAGCCCGAGCCGCCGTGGAAGACCAGATCGAACGGCTTCTCCCTGCCGTACTTGGCACCGACCGCGTCCTGGATCTCCTTGAGGATCTCGGGCCGCAGCTTGACGTTGCCAGGCTTGTAGACGCCGTGCACGTTGCCGAACGTCAGCGCGGTCATGTAGACGCCCTTTTCGCCCAGCCCGAGCGCGGCAGCGGTGGCCAGACCGTCCTCGACCGTCGAGTACAGCTTGTCGTCGATCGCGCCGACCACGCCGTCCTCCTCACCGCCCACTACGCCGACCTCGATCTCCAGGATCACGTGCGCGGCCGCGGCGTCGGCCAGCAGTTCCTCGGCGATCTGCAGGTTCTCCTCCAGAGGCACGGCCGAGCCGTCCCACATGTGCGACTGGAACAGCGGGGCCTGGCCGTTCTTGACGCGCTCCTTGCTGATCGCCAGCAGCGGCCGGACGAACTTGTCCAGCTTGTCCTTCGGGCAGTGATCGGTATGCAGGGCGACGTTGACCGGGTAGTTCTTGGCCACCTCGGTCGCGAACTCGGCCAGCGCCACCGCGCCGGTGACCATGTTCTTGACGGTCGGGCCGGAGACGTACTCGGCGCCACCGGTGGAGATCTGGACGATGCCGTCGCTGCCGGCCTCGGTGAAGCCCTGCAGGGCCGCATTGAGGGTCTGCGAGGACGTGACGTTGATCGCGGGGTACGCGAACGCGCCGCTCTTGGCGCGGTCGAGCATCTCGCGGTAGACCTCAGGGGACGCGATGGGCATCGGGAAAGCTCCTTGATCTTCCGTACGACTGAGGACAGGACCGCGCTGTCCCCAGCAGGCAGTATTCCGCAGCCGCCGACCCATACGGAAATCGACCCGTCCGTGGGGACCGTGGACGGTTCGTGGCCTACCGTGAAAGGCGCAGAAACTCGTGAGGAGCCGACCATGACCCGACCCGAGAGTCTCGAGACGGAAGCTGAAGAGGCGGACGTGGCCGAGCAGGCCACCAGCGCCGACCCGGGCGATTACGAGGGCACCGCGTCGCAGAGCCTGGAGGCGCCCGAGTGGGACGCCCTGGAGCAGTCCCGCACCGCCCGCCTGGACGATGACGACTACCGCTGACCGTCTCGGCTCCGGCCGGCCTGCGGCGTCAAGTACACAGCTCATGGACAGGTGATCCCGAGGCGCGACCCCGGTACCCTGGCTCCTCGTGGACACTCGTGCGCTCACCGAGCAGCTGGCTCTCAACCCGTTGGATCCGAAGGATCTGCTACAGACCTTCGGTCTCTACGGAGTCTGGGCGATTCTCTTCGCGGAGACCGGCCTCCTTGTCGGTTTCTTCTTCCCCGGAGACTCGCTGCTCTTCCTGGCCGGGGTGGCCGCATCCCCGGTGGCCGAGTCGATCTTCGGTGACGGCGCCCGCGTGTCGCTGGCCGGCCTCTTGATCGGCGCACCCGTGTGCGCGATCGCCGGCGCGCAGCTCGGCCACCTCCTGGGCGCGCGCTATGGCCGCCGAATGTTCGACAGGCCCGACTCCAGGCTCTTCAAGCGCGAGTACGTGGAGAAGGCCGAGTACTACTTCGCGAAGTTCGGCCCCGCCAAGGCGGTGATTCTAGCCCGTTTCATCCCCATCGTCCGAACGTTCTTGAATCCGGTCGCCGGCACGCTGGGCATGCCCGCACGCAGGTTCCTGCTCTGGAACATCATCGGAGCCATCCTCTGGACGGACGGCATCCTGCTGATCGGCTATCTTCTGGCCCGGCAGATCTACGAGGCCATCGGCGACCAGATCGACAAATACATCCTTCCGGTAGTCGCGCTGATCGTTCTGATCTCGGTCCTGCCGATCCTGATCGAGATGCTCCGCGAGCGGAGGGCGAAGAAGCACGCGGCGTCCGAGGCGGGCCCGGCCACCGCGATCGGGGTGGTCGCCGCCGCCACGGTGGCTGGCATCGCGGAATCGATCCACGACGAGGCCGAGGAACATCGGCACTCGTCGTGAGGATTCGGAGATCGAAGCTTGATCCGGATGCGGCCCGCCGGGAACGGGGGGCCGCATGTCAGACCGAGACGGCGCCGTGCAGCCGGTCCAGGAATTCATCCGGACACTCACGCAGGCCGTCGAGGCGACCGGCGGTCAAGGCACGGTAGGTGAGCAGTGCCGCTTCCTCGAGATTGCGGGCGCGCTTGTGCGCCAGCTCGACCGAGTCGGCCAGGACTACGCAGCCGTGCTGGCTCAGCACCAGGCAGTCGGTGCCGTCGGCGGCCATGGCCGCGGTGAGTGAGGCCAGCTCGGTGGTGCCGGGCAGGCGGAACGGGACCGTGGATACCCGGTGCAGGTAGTACGCGTGGTCGGTGGTGACGATGCGGATGTGTTCGCCGAGGGCGTCGAGCAGCAGGGCTGTCTGCGGATGCAGGTGGACGACCGCATTGACGTCTTCTCGCGTGCGGTAGAGCGCCAGGTGCAGGGCCAGCTCGCTGGACGGCTCGACGCGTGGCGGCGGCAGGGCGCCGACGGTCGCGGGCGAGCCGTCGGAGATGCGCACCGGTGCGAACGACGTCCGGCTGAGCCTGTCCAGCCAGGCACCGCTCGCGGTCACCCAGCAGGCATCCTCGTCCGGGATTCGGGCGGACAGATTGCCACCCGAACCACAGACCAAGCCGGCCTGGACCACGTCGTAGCCCACGTGCGCGAGCTGATCGCGCAGGTCGCCGGGCACGTAGTTCACCCGTTCACTCCTGAGGTCCTCGGGGGGTGGACTGACGGAGATCTCCGGCCTGGCGTCACGTACCGGGTTTAGGGCAAACCAGTGTGCCGGTGACGCCAGGCGTTGCCGGTGCGCCTCAGCGCGCCTTCTTGGTGGCCCGCTTGCGCGGCGGGGTCAGCAGATCGGCGATGGTCGCGATCGCGCTGGGCACCAGGCGGTAGTACGCCCACACACCGCGCTTCTCGCGCTCGAGCAGACCGGCCTCCGTCAAAATCCGGAGGTGGTGACTGACGGTCGGCTGCGACAGGCCGAGCGGGGCGGTCAGGTCGCAGACGCAGGCCTCGCCGTCCGTGGCGGACTGAATGAGGCTGAGCAGCCGTAGCCGGGCCGGGTCGGCAAGTGCCTTCAGCACTCCCGCCAGACGCTCGGCGTCGGCACGTTCGATTGGCTCGCCGGCAAGCGGCGAGATCTGAGGCATCGTCATTTCCGCCAACGCAGTTCCCACGATCTCCATCCTTCCACCAACTACATCGATTCTCCTGCATGCCGCAGGAACGAACCGGCTGACTTTCAGGCCGTAAGGCCGACATCGATCACCGGCTAGCCCGATCGGTACGGCAAGCCGGTGCCCAAGCGGCTCCCGTTCGCACTCCGATCACGCTTCCTCCGACACCGACTTCGGTCTCTGCCTCCTGCAACGCCTCAGCCGCCATCTGGTCGCTGCCCAACTTCGTCAAGCTCCCGACTTCCACCCGCAAAGTGAGACGCTTCACATTGTCGATTTGTCGATTCTCGGTGCCGGCGGTCCTTCCGCACGGGCCACCGGCGTTGGCTGAGGTCACCCCCTTGCTTCACGACCCGATGAAAGCACGTCACAACTCTGCGCGACGACCGTTTCAGTGATGAATTTACGCTGGTAGCGGTGGACTTCCTGACATCGAGAGTACTGGCTGGAAGGAAACTGGAACGTTCCGCCCTGCGGGGGCGGAAAGGAACTATCGACGCGGGCGTTAGCCCGGGGGTACCGGAAATCTTGTTTACTGAAGCACTGTCGATTTAGGTATTTCGGCGGCTATAGATCCAGCTCAAAGCAACTATTTTTCGGCTGTGCACGGTCAGTGCACAATGATGGTCCCCACTGCGGCCGCGAGACCGCGTTCCGGCAGCACACCTACACCTTTGACCGTACGACGGGAAACACCCGCTGATAGGTGGTGGTCGATGCACCCGGATGGCCGACGCCGTCGCATCCTGGGGGTTCAACGTTACCCGTTCGGGTGACCCACAACCATCGATGCCAGAACCCCGTCGAGTGACCCCCGCACCCCTCATCAGCTGGACGGACGCGCCCAGTAGTCGTCGTCGGGACCCGGAGACGGTGGCACGGACGGCGGCTGAGAAGTTCCTGTGGCTTGTGCCGGGCGCGCGTGAGGATACCCGGTTGCGGAGCCGTATGTCGGCAATGCGACATGGGCGCCGGACTGTTTCGCCGAGGCGACCGAACCGGCCGCTGCGCCATCGCGGCCGAAGAAGGCACGCGGACCACGGATCAACAGCACCGCCACGGCGGCATAACCGACCACCTGCGCGATGGACAGTCCGACGTTGAGGCTGATCCAGGGGCCCGGGTACGCCTCGGAGAGGGCGAAACCCAGCGTCCCGGGCTTGTCCTCCCCCGCCCGTTGCACCGCGACTGTGGTGATCGAGCCGAAGCCGAACAACACGCCGAGCCCGCAGGCGACCCAGGTGCCGATCCGGGCGGCATTGCTGCCTCGGCGCAATGCCAGCGCCAACACCACATAGAGCGCCAGGAGAATCATCGCGAGGACGGCGCCGAGCGCCGCTCCGATCCAGACGACCGTGACGTACGCGTCCACGTCGGAGTTCTGCGCGCCGGACGAAGCGTCCCGGAACCGGTCCACCACGCCGGGCGCGATCGCCAGCGTGGTGATCGCGTAGACGACCCCCACCAGCGCCATCAGCACGAGCAGCGCGGCCGCTGTCCGCACCGTGGCCGGCCGCCGTGTTGCCGCGGGCGCGACAGGCGACTGGACTACGTACGACATCGACGACTCCCGGGTGATCCGTTTTGCACGAACCTACCGGGACGGGCGGGTGCGCGCGGAATTTCCCCCGCCGGTCCGGCTCAGCGGAGTCCGGTCGCCCCTAAGCATCCGGATCGGAGGGCGGGCGCCGGTCGTCAGCGGGCGGCTTTTCCCACGGGTCGATCGGCGGAATGCTGCCCGTGTGCGGTGACTGGTCCGCGGGCGGCCCGGACGAGGATGGCGGCGCCGGGGTGTAGCCACCGGACGACGGCGGCGGGGCCCACGGTTCGCCCGTGGTGGGATGCGCCGGGTAGGCCGAGTGTGGGGATTGGCCGCCCACAGGAGGCTGGCCCGACGGGGTATACGGGTACGGCAGCGACGGATCCCACCCCGCGGTCACGGGTTTGCGGAAGTACGCGTTAGACGCGGGCAACGCCAGCAGGATGACCGCACACAGAATCGCCAGCGACGAAGTCACCGACAGGGTCGTCGAGACGGGCTCGTACCAGGACGGGAGCACCTCGTTGAGCCGGCTGTCCACTTCCGACGCGCTCGGCCCGCCGTCAAGCGAATCCAGGTTCATCGCGCTGGTCACCGCCGTGCTGGCCAGCCCTAGGCCGCCGCAGCAGAGCGAGACGCCGCCGAGCACCCACGTGGTGATCCGAGCGCCGTTGCGACCCCGGTTGTTGAAGATCGATAGGATGGCCAGGCCGGTGGCGAACAGGATGTTGATGATCACACCGATCACACTGAGGCCGACGACCACCGCCTCCGTGCCCTCGGCCTGAGTGCCCGCAAACAAGTCCCGGTAGACGTCGGTCATCCGCCCCACCATGCTCAACGTCAGCCCGGCGCCGATCAGCGAGATGGCCGCGGTCATCCGCAGGAGGTACGAAGAGACGGTCACGGTGGTCGGCCTCGGCTGCTGCGCCGCGGCGACCGGATGCGTCGGATAGGCCACGATGCCCCCTTCTTGATCGAATCACGGTATCGGGCGCGCGCCATATCTGCGACTTGCTACGCGTTGCGTGACGGTGTGGCAACATCGGCCCGGAACGGAGGAACCGCCCGATCAGGTCGCTCGTTCAGGGGGGCGACAGAAGTCGAACCGACCCATACACTTCCATCCCGTGACGCCTCGCTGGCCGGTGAGAACCCCAGCGACGTCCTGTGCCCGACCGAGTCGCCGCCCGCGCAAAATGATCGCCCGGGAGCAGGCAGACCGGACTCGGGCGCCTTCCCGATTGCGCCGGCCGCGTGACCACACCGCGGCCGCCCCAGACCTGACAAGGACCGGTGAGTCCCATGCCACACGCAGACACCCTGACCGTCGTGCACCATGACGACACGAAAACCCGCTACAAAGACGTTCGCTACCAACTCGTCCGGGACGGGATCAGAATCTGGTCCGACGAAGGTGAGCACGCCCTCACGGACATCCTGATGACCCACGCCTACCGGCAACGGGAGGCGACGGACTAAGCGAAAGGGCCCCGAAGCCGGGGCCCTTTCCTCATGCGCGACTGACCGACAAAGCGTTCTTGGCGTCGCTCAGGTCGACCCGAACCGTGTCGCCGTCGGTGATCTCTCCGGCCAGCAGAGCCTTCGCCAGCGAATCCCCGATGGACGACTGGACCAGCCGGCGCAGCGGACGGGCGCCGTAAACGGGGTCGTACCCGTGCTCGCCCAGCCAGAGCACGGCGGCCTCGGCCACCTCCAGATTGAGCCGACGGTCGGCGAGCCGGGCCCGGAGCTTGCCGAGCTGGATGTCCACGATGGCCGCGAGGTCCTGCGTGGTGAGTGCGTGGAACACCACGATGTCGTCGAGCCGGTTCAGGAACTCCGGCTTGAAGTGCGACCGTACGGTCGCCATGACCTCTTCACGCCGCTGATCCTCGCTGAGCGTGAAATCGGAGATGACCGACGAGCCCAGGTTGGACGTGAGCACCAGGATCGTGTTGCGGAAGTCGACCGTCCGGCCCTGGCCGTCGGTGAGCCGGCCGTCGTCCAGCACTTGGAGCAACACGTCGAAGACATCCGGGTGCGCCTTCTCCACCTCGTCGAGCAGCACAACGGAGTAGGGCCGGCGCCGGACCGACTCGGTGAGCTGGCCGCCCTCCTCGTAGCCGACGTATCCGGGCGGGGCGCCGACCAGCCGGGCCACCGAATGCTTCTCGGCGTACTCGGACATGTCGATGCGGACCATCGCCCGCTCGTCATCGAACAGGAACCCGGCGAGCGCCTTGGCGAGCTCGGTCTTGCCGACGCCGGTAGGACCGAGGAACAGGAAACTGCCGGTCGGACGGTCCGGATCGGCGACACCCGCGCGGGCCCGGCGTACCGCACCGGCAACCGCGGCCACCGCCTCGGCCTGACCCACCACCTTGGCCTGCAACGACTCCTCCATGCGGAGCAGCTTGGCGGTCTCACCCTCCATCATCCGGCCGGCCGGTATGCCGGTCCACGAGGAGATGACCTCGGCGATGTCGTCGGCGCCGACCTCCTCCTTGACCATGGGCGGCTCGGTGTTCCTCGCCTCGTCGTCCGAGGCGCTCTCGATCGATGCGAGCAGCGCCGGGATCTCCTGATACTGCAGCCGGGACGCCTTCTCCCACTCCGCGTCACGCTGCGCCCGCTCCAGTTCGGCCTGCGCCTCGTCCAGCTGCTTCTTCAGCTCGCCGACGCGGTTCAGGCCGCCGCGCTCGCGCTCCCACCGGGCGTTGAGAGCGGTCAGTTCCTCCTCGCGGTCGGCCAGGTCACGTTCCAGGCGGTCCAGCCGGGCCACCGAGGCCGGATCGGTCTCCTTTTCCAGAGCCAGCTTCTCGACGCGCATCCGATCGACCTGACGTTGCAGCTGGTCCAGCTCGACCGGGCGAGAGTCGATCTCCATCCGCAGCCGCGAGGCGGCCTCATCGATCAGGTCGATGGCCTTGTCCGGCAGGAAGCGATCGGTGATGTACCGGTCGGACAGCGCGGCCGCGGCGACCAGCGCGGCGTCGGTGATCTGGACGCGGTGATGGGCCTCGTACCGGCCCTTGAGCCCGCGCAGGATGCCGATCGTGTCCTCGACCGTCGGCTCGCCCACCACCACCGGCTGGAATCGGCGCTCGAGCGCCGGATCCTTCTCGATGTGCTCGCGATACTCGTCCAGTGTGGTGGCGCCGACCATCCGCAGTTCGCCCCGGGCCAGCATGGGCTTGAGCATGTTGCCGGCGTCCATCGAGCCCTCGCCCTTGCCCGCGCCCACCACGGTGTGCAACTCGTCGAGGAACGTCACCACCTGCCCGTTGGAGTTGCGGATCTCCTCCAGCACACTCTTCAGGCGCTCCTCGAACTGGCCTCTATACTGCGCACCGGCCACCATGGCACCGAGGTCGAGTGAGACGAGCTTCTTGTCCCGCAACGTTTCGGGCACGTCGCCGGCGACGATGCGCTGCGCGAGTCCCTCGACGATGGCGGTCTTGCCGACACCGGGCTCACCGATCAGGACCGGGTTGTTCTTCGTACGCCTTGAGAGAACCTGCACGACTCGGCGGATCTCGGCATCCCGGCCGATGACCGGGTCTATCTTGCTCTCCCGCGCGAGGGCGGTCAGGTCGACGCTGTACTTCTCCAGCGCCTGGTAGGTCTGCTCGGGCTCGGCCGTGGTCACCCGCCGGTCACCGCCGCGCACCTCGGGGAAGGACGCGACCAGCGCCTCCTCGGTGGCGCCGGCCTCCCGCAAGGCCTTGCCGACCGCTCCACCGACCCGGGCCAGGCCGGCCAGCAGATGTTCGGTGGAGACGTACTCGTCACCCAGCGGCTTGGCGATCAACTCCGCTTCGCCGATCGCGTTGACGAACTCGCGGGACAGGCTGGGCTCGGCGATGCTGGCACCGCGGGCGGACGGCAACTGCTCGACCGCGCGCGCGGCCATCCGGCGAACGTCGGCCGGATTGGCGCCGACCGCGCGCAGCAGCGCGGGCGCGGTGGAGCCGCCGGTGTCCAGTAGCGCGAGAAGCATGTGCCACGGCTCGACGGTTGCGTGGCCACGCTTGCCGGCGTCGGCGACCGCACCGGTGATGACATCGCGGCTCTTGGTGGTCAAACGTTCGGCGTTCATGGGCTCCCCTGATCGATCTGCCGCCGGAGGTCAGCAAACTTGAGCGTACTCCGCTCAACTCTAGACCGGCGAATCCAACGGGAGAATTCGCCGTATCATCCATGCTCGACGCTTCGGCAGTCGGCCCCGCTCGGCGTGGCCTTCCCGGCATTGCATTACTGACGCCGCGCCTTCCGCCGTACCGTGCTGATACATGGCCCAAGCAACCACGCTTTCCGAGCGGCACGTCGGCCGCGCGCTGTTACCGCTGGGCCTGGTTTTCCTCGCGGTCGGCATCTCCACCGCGCTGGTCGTGCCCTTCCTCGCTCTGTTCCTCAACAGCGAGGTCGCGGCGGGGCCCGTCCGGGTGACGGTCTTCCTGTTCGTGGCGCCGCTGTCCGGGGTGTTCGTGTCCTGGCTGATCGGCCGGCTCTCGGACCGCCGGGCGATGCGCCGCGGACTGCTGATCGCCGCGGCGCTGGCCGGGTTCGCCGGCGCGGTGCTGACCGCCTTCATACGCGATTACTGGATGCTCCTCGGCCTGGCGGTGACCGCGACGGCGCTCGCTACGTCGTTGTTTCCACAGACCTTCGCGTATGCCCGCGAGGTGTTACAGCGCGACAGCCCGGCGCGGGCTGCGATGGGGATCAGCAGCCTCCGCACGGTCTTCTCGGTGGCCTGGGTGGCCGGTCCGCCGGTGGGCGCGGCGCTGTTGCAGGCCGGTGGATTCCGCTACGTGTACGGCGTCGCCGCCCTGACGTACCTGGTAGCGGCTGCCATCGCGATCTTCTGGCTCGACTCGCTCGGACCGGCCGCACCGTCACCCGCGGTGGAGACGCTGGTTGAGCCGCCGCCCGGAGCCGCCACGTCTCGGTGGAGTCTGCTGCTGATCGCGGTGGCGTTCACCTTGCTGCAGTGCCCGCTGACGCTGGGCGCGCAGGCGCTGCCACTGTACGTCAGCCGCGACCTCAACGGCGACATCGGCGACGCGGGGTTGCTCCTCGGGCTGTGCGCCGGACTGGAGATCCCGCTGATGCTGGCGTTCGGGGCGCTGTCCATCCGGATCCGGGTACGCACCTTGATCCTGGCCGGAGCTGCGTGTGGGGTCGCCTATTACGGCATCGCGACGTCCGCGTCCGCGGTCGGTGTCCTGTATCCGGCTCAACTGGTGAATGCCCTGTTCATAGCGGCGGTGACCGGGTTGGGGATCAGCTATGTGCAGGACCTTCTGCCGGCCGAGCCGGGGCGGGCCACCACGCTGTTCACCAACACGTTCCCGATCGGCGCGATGCTGGCCGGGCCGCTGTTCGGGCTGGCACAGCAGTTCGGGTTCCGGCTGGCGTTCGCCATCGGCAGCGGGTTGTGTCTGCTCGGGATGCTCGTCCTGATGACCGCACCTCGGCTAGCGTTGCCACGTGCGCGTACGGGTTGAACAGACACCGTTGCCCGGGATCGGCGTCCGCCATGACCTGGTCACGTCCTCCGGTCGTACGGTGGGGGTGGTCTCGCACCGCAACGGCCGTCGCGACCTGGTGCTGTACGACGTGGACGACCCGGATTCCTCCCTCGCCTCGATCCCGTTGACCGACGATGAGGCGGAGGCGCTGGCCGACGTGCTCGGCGCCTCGCTGATGCTGGGCCAGCTCGCCGGGCTCAGGCAGCAGGCCGCCGGGTTGCTCACCGAGCAGATCGCGCTCCCGGCCGGCTCGCCGTACGTCAACCGCCGCCTGGGCGACACCCGCGCCCGCACCCGGACCAGCGCGTCGATCGTCGCGGTGTTGCGCGATCGCGAGGTGATCGCCTCTCCCGGGCCGTCATTCCTCTTCGAGGCCAACGATGTGGTGGTCGCCGTCGGCACGCGCGAAGGCCTGGACGGCGTCACCGCCATCCTGGCCGGCGACCACTGAGCTGCGGCGGACTTCGCCGTGCACGGTACGACGATTCTGCTCATCGAGGTCGGCGCGCTGCTCTTCGCGCTCGGCATGCTCGGCCGTCTCGGCCGCCGGGTGGGGCTCTCCCCCATACCCTTGTACCTGCTCGCCGGCCTCGCCTTCGGGCACGGCGGTTTACTACCACTCTCCGCCAGCGAGCAGTTCATCGAGATCGGCGCCGACATCGGCGTGGTCCTGCTGCTGGTGATGCTGGGCCTGGAGTATTCGGCCGGCGAGCTGGTCGGCAACCTGCGGGCGTCCGCCCGGTCCGGGGTCATGGACATGCTGCTCAACGCGCTGCCGGGTGCGGGCTACGCGTTCCTGCTCGGTTGGGGCTGGCAGGCGTCGATCGTACTGGCCGGGATCACCTGGGTGTCGTCGTCCGGTGTGATCGCGAAGGTGCTGGGCGACCTCGGCCGGCTCGGCAACCGGGAGACCCCGGTGGTCCTGTCGGTGCTGGTCATCGAGGACCTCGCGATGGCCTTCTACCTGCCGCTGGTAACGGCCGTCCTGGCCGGGGCGGGCTTGATCGGCGGGGTCGAGGCACTGGCGGTCGCGTTGGTCACGGTGGTCGCGGTCCTGGTGGTGGCCATTCGGTACGGCCATGCGATCTCCGGCTTCATCTCCGTACGCGACCCCGAGGCGTTGCTGCTCAGCGTGCTGGGACTGACCCTGTTGGTGGCCGGGGTGGCGGCCCAGCTGAAAGTCTCGGCCGCCGTCGGTGCGTTCCTGGTCGGCATCGCGCTTTCCGGGCCGGTGGCGTACAGCGCGAGCCAGATCCTGTCGCCGCTGCGAGACCTGTTCGCCGCCGTGTTCTTCGTGTTCTTCGGGCTTTCCACCGCACCCGCCGACATGCCGCCGGTCCTGCTGCCGGCCCTGGGGCTCGCGGTGCTGACCATGGTCACGAAGGTGCTGACCGGGTATCTCGCGGCCAAGCGCGTGGGCATCGCGCTGCCCGGGCGGATACGCGCCGGGCTGGCGCTGATGCCGCGTGGCGAGTTCTCGGTGGTCATCGCCGGGCTCGCTGTGGCGTCCGGGCTGGAGCCGCAGCTCGCGCCGCTGGCCACGGCATACGTGCTGATAACGGTGGTGAGCGGCCCCTTGCTGGGGCGATTGCCGGACTACGCCTGGTTCAAGGCCCTCATCCGTCGATTCGCCGGTCAGGGCACCTCGGTTCGGGCAGCTCAAAGCTACTGACCAGTATCGGATCGTGAACCCGTACACCTTCCGCATGACGGTTTCACAGAGATACCTTTTTCGCTCGGAAGTTTCGTGGTAGTTGGCTCTGAACGGGTGCGGAGCGGTGACGTGAGCGTGCGTGACTCGACCTTCTTCGGATTCGCGAACCCGGTCGATCCTCGGCCGGAGGAGTTGCAGGCGTGGGCGTATCACCCCGAAGCCGTACCGCTGGAGGCCATGCCCCCGGACTGGGATCTGCTGATCGCCGGCGACGTGCTGGCGCCGACGCTGTTCGAGCTGGCCATGGACAGGCAATGCCCGGCTCGCCGGTTCGCGCAGCATTGCATGTACATCTACGCCGCCGACGGCGTCCGGCCGAATGCGTCCGCACAGCGCAAACGACGGCTGAAGAAGTATGTGGAACGGGCCGAGGAGGTCGGCGACGAGCCGATGTCGATCTGGGCACATAACTGCAGGGTGTTGATGACCCGGCCGGAGATCTTCGAGTACGAGGAGTGGATCGAAGGCGGGCTGGTCCGCCACCCGCGTCGACTGGGGTTGTTCGGCCGCCGCTAGTCGAGGTGCCGGAGCGGGAGCTCGGGCCGCGCCGCCCCCTCATTCGGTGCAACGCTCCGGCCGGTGCCGTGCCGTTACTTGTCCGGCGAGCGGCGCGGCCGCCAGACCACCAGCGCGGTGGAGGGCGCCTGCGGACGGACCAGATCGCGGCCGGTATAAGGGCCCATCGCTTCGATCTGCGCAATCCGGGCGTACGCCTCGTCGAGCTGCTCCTCCAGCTCGGCCACTCGATGCTGAAGGTCGCCGACGAGCTGCTCGAGACCGATGATCCGCTTGATACCGGCCAGGTTGACGCCGTCCTCCTGGCTCAGCTTCTGCACCTCGCGCAGCAGCGCGACGTCGCGGTGGCTGTACCGGCGACCGCCGCCGCCGGCCCGGCCGGCCTGCACCAGCCCGAGCCGGTCGTACTGCCGCAGGGTCTGCGGGTGCATGCCGGCCAGCCTGGCCGCCACAGAAATGATCAGGACCTTCGCGTCCGAGGACTGCTCCATCCGGATGCTGATCTCTTCATACATGTGGCACCTCCGGAGCGTCGGTCGTACCTGTTCACACGTCTCTTACCCGAATCTGCGCAGCCGGGCTTCGATGCGCTGCCGCTCCGCGGGCGGAGTGAGCTTGGCGAGTTGCTCCAGCGCGTCCCGGGCCTCGTCGGTCACCCCGGCCGGCACCTGCACCTCGACGGTGACGATCAAGTCACCGGCCTCGCCGTTGCGCCGCAGCACTCCCTTGCCACGCGCCCGCAACTTGCGGCCGCTCGGGGTGCCGGGCGGCACCCGCAAGGTCACCGGAGTGTCCATCGTGGGCACTCGCAGGTCGGTGCCGAGCACGGCCTCCGCGAAGGTGATCGGCACGGTCAACGTGAGGTCGTCACCGCTGCGTCCGAACAGGTCATCGGGGCGCACCTTGACCTGCACGTAGAGATCGCCGGCCGGGCCGCCGCGCTCACCGGGCTCGCCCCGGCCGCTGAGCCGGATACGCTGGCCGTCCGCAACACCGGCCGGAAAGCGGACGTTGATCGTGCGGTTCTTGGTGACCCCGCCGGTGCCCCGGCACTCCGGGCACTTGTCTTCGACGATGGTGCCCGCGCCCTGGCACTCGCGGCAGGGCTCGGAGAAGCTGAACGACCCCTGGTTGCGAGAGATGAGCCCGGAGCCGGCGCACTGCGGACATGTCCGGGGTATCGTCCCCGGTTTCGCGCCGCTGCCGTGGCAGGTGTCGCAGACTCCCGGCGAGCGCAGGGTCAGCGGCAGAGTCGTGCCCTGGACGGCGTGCACGAAGTCGAGTGTCACCTCGGCTTCGACGTCCCGGCCGCGCTGCGGGCCGCTGCGTCGCGGGCCGGTACCGCCGCCGGAGAAGATCGAACTGAAGATGTCCGAGAAGCCGGCGCCGCCGAATCGGCGGTCACCGGCACCGCCGGCTCCGGCACCGGAGAATCCACCGAACAGGTCGGACGGATCGAATCCGGCCGGGCCACCGGCACGCGCACCACGGCGGAACGCGCCGGAGCCGAACAACGAGCGCATCTCGTCGTACTCTTTGCGCTTCTTGTCGTCCGACAACACGTCGTACGCCTCGGACGCGGCCTTGAACTTCTCCTCGGCGTCCCGGTTACCGGGATTGTGGTCCGGGTGAAGGTCCCGGGCCATCTTCCGGTACGCCTTCTTGATCTCGTCGGCGGAGGCGGACTTGCTCACGCCCAGCACGGAGTAGAAGTCCTTCTCGAGCCAGTCCTTCGAGCTCATGGTGTCCACCTCCTCCTGGTGCAACGTCCCGCCCGCCAGTGTCGGCGGGCGGGACAACCGAACCCGGTCACTCCGGATCGGCCACCGCGACCATGGCGGGCCGCAACAGCCGCTCGCCCAGCGTGTAACCGCGACGCATCACCTCGACGCAGGTCGACTCCGTGACGTCGGCGGAGGTCTGGTGCGCGACCGCATCATGCCGGGTCGGGTCGAAGGGATCACCCTTCTCACCGAACGCGACCAGCCCGAGCTTGCCGGTGGCCGCGGTGAGCGACTCGGCCACCGTGGCGAACGGACCTACCAGGTCACCATGCTCGCGGGCCCGGTCGATGTCGTCCAACACCGGCAGGAGCGACGAGAGCACCGCACCGGTGGTCTGCTCGGCGGCCGCTCCCCGGTCACGGTCCACCCGCTTGCGGTAGTTGGCGTACTCCGCCGTCACCCGCTGCAGGTCCCGCGTCCGCTCGTCGAGGTCGTTCCGCAACGCCTCCAACTCGGCACCGAGACCGGGAGATCCGGCTTCGGGGCCTGCCGTGGCGGTGGCGGATGCGCCGTCCTCCTTCTCGGAGGTGCTGTCCGCACCGCCGCCGGCCACCTCCTGGGCCTGGGCTTCCGGAGCGTTGCCTTCCTCGGCCTGGGTTTCCTGAGCCTTGGCCTCCGGGGCCTTGGCTTCCTTGGCGTCGTCGCTCACCGATTCCCCTGCTGCCTTGCCGTTGGATTTGATCTTGCGTCGATCACGGATGACGACCCGCTCGGTCGCCTGACCGTCGTTCTCGCCCTCCGCCCGGCTCACTTCTTGTCGTCCTCGACGATCTCGGCGTCCACCACGTCGTCCGCGCCGCCGGCGCCGGCACCCGCCGAACCGGCGTTCGGAGCCTGCGTGCCATCCGGGCCCGGGTTGCCCGCACCGCCGTCGGCCTGCTGCTGTGAGTAGAGCAGAGACCCGGCCTCCTGGGAGACCTTCGCCAGGTTCTCGTGCGCGGACTTGATCTTATCGATGTCGGTGCCGCCGAGCGCGCCACGCAGGTCGCCGAGCGCCTCCTGGATGTTGTTCCGGTTGGCCTCGGGCAGCTTGTCGCCACTCTCGGCAAGGAACTTCTCGGTCTGCCACTGCAGCTGCTCGGCCAGGTTGCGGGTCTCCGCGTCCTCGCGCCGTTTCTTGTCTTCGTCGGCGTGGTCCTGTGCGTCGCGCAT
>Ga0081539_10000685_pt1 | contig 67866 bp, 45 predicted proteins | sample TabmetS4T2R2_FD_71023 | JGI IMG/M metagenome (GOLD analysis project Ga0081539, IMG submission 71023) | Tabebuia heterophylla rhizosphere microbial communities from the University of Puerto Rico - S4T2R2 | ecosystem: Host-associated > Plants > Roots > Rhizosphere ...
TCTATCAGAATTTCAATGGGCAGCTGATCGTCGAGTTGTAAAGCAATTGGTCGTGCCCACAGTTTGCCGTGATGTGCGCGCCTACGAGCCTCACCTCTCGACGAGATCGTTTCGGCCATTTCACGGTAAATAACCCAAAGAATTGTTCACGGCAATCTGCGAGGCGTAGAGTGTTAAGCATCGAGATAGCAAAAGTTGGGAGAGAAATGGTAGCTACCATGTGGACCGGATTCCAGAAGCCGAAGCGTCTGTCATGTGAAACCATGACCGATCGCTATGGGCGATTTTCAGCTCAACCCTTCGAGCGCGGTTTCGGGACGACGATTGGCAACAGCCTCCGCCGCGCCTTGCTCTCGTCGATCGAAGGAGCAGCGATTACCGCCGTTCGTATTGAGGGAGTGTTGCACGAGTTCTCCTCAATTCCGGGGGTCGTTGAGGATGCAACTGACATCATTCTCAATCTTAAACAGATCCCCTTCAAACTTCATTCGGGCGAGACCAAGACCTTGCGGATTTCGCGCGTGGAACCCGGAGAGGTGAAGTCAGGAGATATCGAAGTCGATGACGATGTCGAGGTCCTCGATCCGAATATCCACGTTGCGACCGTCAGTGAGGGTGGAAATCTGAATATCGAATTACGCCTTAAACGGGGCCGTGGATATGTTTCAGCGGATCGCAACTTTGATGATGATCTGCCGGTCGGTTATATCCCGGTCGATTCGGTCCACTCGCCGATCAAAAAGGTCAATTTTCAGGTCGAGGCGGCGCGGCTGGGACAAGATACCGATTACGACAAACTTCTCCTCGAAGTCTGGACAAACGGCAGCATCACTCCGGAACACGCCATCGGCCTGGCCGCTAAATTGATCAAGGATCATATGGCGATCTTTATCAATTTCGAGGAAGATATTCAGGAGCAGCCTGAACCGATTGTCCAGAAGCCGACGGCACCGGCCAATGAACACCTCGATAAATCAGTTGATGAGCTTGAGCTGTCGGTCCGCTCATATAATTGCTTGAAGAATTCGGATATCAAGACGATCCGCGATCTCGTTCAGAAATCCGAGGCCGAGATGCTGAAGACCAAGAACTTCGGCCGCAAGTCTCTCAACGAGATCAAGGACATTTTGACGACGATGGGGCTCAGTCTCGGGATGAAATTCGACGAGCACGGCAATCTCATCAAGAGTCCGGATCAGGAATGATTGAAATTTCGGGTTTCGAGCGTTCACTGGACTGCCAGGGAGCTGCTCAATGCCTGAAATTCGAAACCATAGAGAAAGTAGTCATGAGACACCTTGTTGCACATCGAAAACTGGGTCGCACATCTTCACACAGAAAGGCGCTCTTGCGTAATCTGTGCACGTCATTTGTGTTGCGCGAACGAATTATTACCACCCTCCCGAAGGCTAAAGAGCTGCGCCCATTTGCCGAGCGTGCGATAACGCTCGGACGCCGCGCCCGCGCTGCCCGCACCGCCGGACAGAACGAAGTGGCTTTGCACGCCACACGTCAAGCAGCCGCATTTCTTTTCCCGGGGAATGCTGGTTACGATAGCAAGCAGCACAATCCAACGGCCGAACGCACGGCTGGCGTGGCTGCTCTACAAAAGATCACCGGTGAATTGGCGGAGCGTTTTGCCGACCGTCCCGGCGGTTACACGCGCATTTACAAACTCGGCCCACGCAAAGGTGACGGTGCCGAGATGGCGTTAATTGAATTTATCGGCAGCGAAGACAAGAAGGCTGCTCAAGACAAGACGGAAAAAGCTGCGAAGCCAGAGAAAAAGTAAGGTAAGCTGAGGATGATCTCTCGCACATTTTGCGAAAGCCTCAACCGTGCGAAGCATCGAGCGGTTGGGGCTTTGACTTTCCCGGCACTTATTGCAGTTGAATGCGGACCTCGATCCCTCTCGACCACAATGTCCGCCCCGACAACTTATGAAAAAAAATGAGCGCAGACCCAGAGGGGTAACGAGTGGAGCCTCAACCTCTCCTCTGGATGAGGATTCACCCAGGAATGAAACTAACGAATCTATGGACCTGGGCGAGATTAAGGAGCTGATCGATCTCATCTTTGAAAAACAGTTCAATGAATTCGAGCTTCAGCGCGGCAGCTTCCGCTTATATCTGAAAAGAAGCTCTGACAGGATAGTCACCGAATCGAATCAACCAATCGCCGTTGTTCCGGCCCCGATTGTCGAGAGCAGGCCGCGGGAATCTGCCCCGGCCGCCGCCGCTCCGCCTCAAATAGAAGAGACACTGCACATCGTCACTTCGCCAATCGTCGGCACTTTCTACCGCGCTTCATCTCCGACGGCTGAGCCATACGTCAAATCCAACGATCAAATCGAAAAGGGAGATACGCTTTGCATTATTGAGGCGATGAAGCTGATGAACGAGATTCAAGCTGATATCAGCGGCGTCATCGTGAAGATCTTCGTTGATAACGGTCAACCGGTCGAGTATGGCCAGCCATTGTTCGGAATCAAAGTCTAGATGTTCAAAAAAATTCTGATTGCCAACCGAGGTGAGATTGCTTGCCGTATCATCTGGGCTTGTAGAGAGCTGGGGATCAAGACCGTCGCTCTGCATTCCGAAGCTGATCGTGACGCCTTACATGTGCGGTTTGCCGACGAGGCCGTTTGCATTGGTCCTCCTGCGTCGTCACAGAGTTATCTGAACATCCCGCAAATTATCTCCGCTGCCGAGATCTTCAATGTCGATGCCATTCATCCGGGCTATGGATTTCTCTCGGAGAATCCGCATTTCGCCGAGGTCTGCAAGGAATGCAACATCACATTCATCGGGCCTTCGCCGGAAGTCATGCGGATGATGGGAGATAAATCGGAAGCCAAGCGCACGATGAAGTCGATCGGCGTTCCCGTAACGCCGGGCAGCGATGGATTACTGGATGAAGAAGAGACAGCGATTGACGAGGCGGAGAAGATCGGTTATCCGGTGTTGATCAAGGCTACGGCAGGCGGTGGCGGCCGTGGCATGCGCATCGCTCGCAATCGCGAAGATCTGATCAACGCTTACCGCACTGCGCGGGCTGAGGCTGAGGCGGCTTTCAAGAACAGCGGCGTCTATCTCGAAAAATATGTCGAGAATCCTCGCCACATCGAGATCCAGGTGCTGGCCGACAATTATGGCAATGTGATTCACCTGGGAGAGCGGGAATGCTCGGTTCAGCGTCGTCACCAAAAATTGATTGAAGAATCTCCTTCGCCGGCGGTGAGCTATGAGTTGCGCCAAGAGATGGGGCGAGTTGCGGTCAAGGCTTGTGAAGAGGTTGGTTACAGCAACGCCGGAACCATCGAGTTTTTGCTCGATGAGGACGATCGCTTCTATTTCATGGAGATGAACACGCGCATTCAGGTCGAGCATCCGGTGACCGAACTGGTCACCGTCTCTGATCTGGTTGCAGCGCAGATCAACATCGCTGCCGGAGAACGACTGAACTATTCGCAAGACGAACTGATCTTTGTCGGCCATGCGATGGAATGCCGGATCAACGCCGAAGACCCCGTGACTTTCACGCCGAGTCCCGGCCGGATCACCACACTGAATTTACCGAGCGGTCCCGGAGTCCGCATCGACACGGCAATTTATGACGGTTACTTTGTCCCACCCTACTACGATTCTTTGATTGCCAAGGTGATCGTTCACAGCCGGACGCGCGAACGTGCGATTGCTCGCATGCGCCGCGCGCTCGAATCGATGGTCGTCGAAGGAATCAAGACGACTATCCCACTCCACCTCAAAATTCTCAATGACCCGGATTTCATCGCCGGAAACATTTCGACGCGATTTATGGACAGATTTCTGAAATAGCTTGCGCTCGCCTTTCGCGCATTTTGCCTCAAGTGTCATCTAGTTGTTCTTGATGCTATACTGCCTGCCGTGCTCAATCGACCGAAGGCCACACCGGTGTATCGCATTCCGATAAGCGATAAAAGCCGCTGAGATCCTGAGGAAAATCCAACCACGAACCTCCAGTCCGATATTTCCAGAGCAATTATTTGTGGGAGATCGTTGTGCGCTTGAAAAAGATAGCAGTGCTTCTTCATGAAAAGGATATATTTTTCGATTCGACCGATTATCTGCTGAGGCTATTGATCAACAAATGGAGAGAGAAAGGGCTCACCGTTGAAATCCTCAAGGGGATCAAACGTTTTATCCCGGCGGATATTATTATTCCTCATCTCGATTTGACCGTTATCCCCGCCGAATACCGCAATTTTATCAATCAATATCCAAACATCATCAACAGGCGAGTCATCGATATCTCAAAATCGGTGATCAGTAATAACATCATGGCGAGAGATGACGATTATACCGGTCCAGTCATTGTTAAGACCGATCGTAATTACGGCGGCATGCCCGAAAAACGCCTCCAAGCCGGAGCGAGTTCGAGCAGTTCGCTCGCATCAAATCTCATGAGCAAGATCGCATCGAAACTGGGATGGGGCCGTGCCGAGCGCACTGAGACAGCATCGTGGAGCGACATTGAATGTATCAAACCGAGCGAATATCCCATCTTCCCCTCGTTGCGAGAGGTGCCGCAAGAGATCTTCGATAACAACCATCTGGTCGTCGAAAAATTTCTCCCGGAGGTCGAAGGGGACAATTATCTTTTAAGATATTACTACTTTTTCGGTGACAGGGAGATCAACATTTTACTGAAATCTAAAGAGAAGATCATTAAAGGCTCGAACGTGTTCGAGTGCGAAGAGGCACCTGTCCCGTCCGAGCTCCGTTCAATTCGAAAGCAGCTGGGCTTTGATTACGGAAAGCTGGACTATGTTCTGCGGGATGGGAGAGTCGTCCTGTTCGATGCCAATCGAACCCCATCGTTTACCACGCTTGAAATGAGACAGCTCACTGACCGAGTAGCAAGCCACCTCGCCGAGGGCGTTCAAAGGGACCGCGAGTTCTGATGAAAATGCTTCATCGACGGTTCTTTGCTCTTTCAATTGCCTTCCCGCTGGCATTAGTATATCGCCCGAACAAGCTCTAAAGTGTGCGATATGGATGATTGAGCGCATAACATATGAACCTTACGACTCTGTTTCGCAAGAAATCGATTGATCGAATTCAAGCAGATGCGGCGGCAGGCTACAGTGACGGTGAGATAGGCGTTGGCGGGCTCAAACGCGCGCTGAGCGTGACGGATCTGACCTTGTTGGGCGTGGCGGCGGTGATCGGAGCGGGCATCTTCTCGACGATCGGAAACGCGGCAGCCAACGGCGGCCCGGCTGTGTCATTGCTCTTCGTTTTTACGGCGATCGCATGTGCATTCGCCGCGCTCTGTTATGCCGAGTTCGCATCGATGATTCCCGTTGCAGGGTCAGCCTATACCTACGCCTATGCTTCATTTGGAGAATTGGTCGCGTGGATCATCGGGTGGGATTTATTGATGGAATATGCCATCGGCAACATCGCCGTCGCCATTTCGTGGAGCGACTATTTCACGACCTTGCTCGCCGGATACGGCATCAACCTACCTGAATACCTGACAATGGACTTTCTGACGGCTTCACGCGGCTTCGATAAGGTCAATGTGCTGTTACAGGCCGGAAACACGTTAGATCAGGTGAAAGCGATGGAGGGGATGGGGACCGCTATTGATGCATATCAGGCGTGGACCAAGGCGCCGGTCATCGGCGGATGGCATTTCGTCTGTGATTTTCCCGCATTGTTGATCACCTTCATCATCACGCTGCTCGTCTACATCGGGATTAAAGAATCAAAGACCGCTTCGAACTTCATGGTCGCATTGAAACTGGCGGTCATTGTGCTGGTGATCGTGCTCGGCGCGTTTTACGTCAATCCTTCGAACTGGAGTCCTTTTGCTCCAAACGGCGTCTCGGGGGTCTTGAAAGGCGTTTCGGCGGTCTTCTTCGCTTATATTGGATTCGACGCGATCTCGACGACTGCGGAAGAGTGCAATAATCCACAACGAGACCTGCCGCGAGGAATGATCAACTCACTTATTATCTGTACCATCCTCTATGTTTTGATCTCGCTCGTGCTGACGGGAATGGTCAATTACAAGAATCTGGCCGTCGGCGATCCGATGGCCTATGTCTTTGGGCCGGATGGCGCAAATCTCAATTGGATCAAGGGCATTATCGCGGTCAGCGCGGTGTTCGCGATGGCTACCGTCTTGCTCGTCTTTCAACTCGGCCAGCCGCGAATCTGGATGTCGATGAGCCGTGACGGGCTGCTTCCGCCGATCTTCTCGGCGATCCATCCGAGATTTAAAACACCCTGGTTCTCGACAATCATCACCGGGCTGGTCGTCGCGATTCCGTCTTTATTTTTGAATTTAACCGAGGTGACGGATCTGACCAGTATCGGGACCCTTTTCGCGTTTGTCCTGGTGTGCGGTGGTGTCTTGATTCTTGATAGTTCGAACTCCGGGATTGAACGCAGATTCAAAATACCCTATATCAATTCGAAATATCTTGCCCCCGGGATCTTTATCGGAATCTGGGTCGTGTTGTTCTTCAAAAACCGCGAGTTCGTGGCGAATCTATTCAGTGCGACCGACCCGGCCGATCCTTCGATCCACGGATGGGACGTGATCAAGCATAAGGTTCCGTTTTACCTCTACCTTGTTTGCGCCGTCGGACTATTAATTCAATGTTTTAGAAAGAACCTTTCGTTGATTCCGGTCCTTGGTCTGCTCACGTGTGGCTATCTCATGACAGAACTCGGATGGACTAACTGGACGAGATTTTCGGTGTGGTTGATTGTGGGACTGTTCCTATATTTTATTTACGGCAATAGCCATAGCAGATTGGGTCGAAAAGCATAATCCGACGCGTTACACTTTGTGACGCGCTGAGCGATCAGAGAATACCAAAGCAAAACCGGAAGAGATGGGGACCTCACAGAAGTTTCCGTCTCTTCCGGTTTCGCTTTGGTATTCTCCGATCGGTCTCAGGCAGTTAATTACTCGATATTTTAGCAATATTTATCATAGCGTCCCGCCGCATTTCGGAGTATGATCTGCTTCCCTGATTTTCCTCAAATGATTTTATCCAAATCAGGCTGCTAATCCGGCGTTCAATTACCGACTCCGGGCCTGTCAAAGGCCACGTCTGAGTCCTCACAACTCGTTAAGCCTTTAGGAAAATCACGATTGCTTGCCAAATAGGGGTCGAGAAAAATCTTCTCGATTTTTGGGAGGAGGATGCCCGTATGAGATCTGGATCAACCCACCTCAATCGTTTATTAAAGTCAAAATTAGAGGTTTGGGGATTACTTTGTGCGCTGCTGCTGATCGGCAGCTCAATCTATATGCTCGGCTCGGTCAGCGCGTCTTTCGAGGCGCTGCCGAATCGGTCTCGTGTTGCTCTGGCGAAACTGCTCAATGTTTTTCAGAGTTCAGAATCCGAGCAAGAACCGAATGAGACAATAGAACAGGCAAATCCGCTTGCGCTTCCAGGGCAGGTCACCGGCAAGGTGAAGTATGGCGATGCCGCAGATTTCGAGTATGTTTACAGCAATGGTCCCAAAGACAAAATCGAAGATTTATTTAAATTTACCATTTCAAATGATTCGCCGAGACAGATCGAGATCGTTCTGACTTTCAGAGATCCGGTAGCCGATCTCGATCTATTCCTCTTCAGGGTTGATAATGGCAAGCTCTCGGCTATCAAAGTTTCTAACAGTGGGACGACTACTGAGCGAATTGCGCCCCAGCCTCTGCTCGATCCAGGGACGTACTACATTGGTGTTTCCGCTTTCGACGATCAGGGTAACACGACAGACACTAACTACATCCTCAGTGTCACGCCCGTTAATAGTGCTCAGTTACCTGCAATTACGAGTATTAACCCTGGTGCGATAGCGGCAGGCAGTGGTCCATTTCCACTAACGGTCAATGGGCGGTTCTTCGTCAACGGCCAATCGGTAGTCCGCTGGAACGGCGAGAATAGAAGCACAACCTTCGTCAACGAGACACAGTTGGTTGCGCTCATTACGGCTGCCGACATCGCGGTTCAGGGGACGGCGCCCATCACCGTCTTCAATTCCGGTCCACAGGGCGGGCAATCGAACGCCGTGAATTTTCAGATTCTTTCATCTGGAGACGCAGAGCCTGAAGTCGAACCAAATGAGACTTCGCAACAGGCCAATCTTTTGCTTGTACCGGGTAAACGCCGCGGAACCGTTGCGATTGGAGATGCGGCATCGATCACGCTCAATTCCGGTAAAGACTCGAGTGATCAGATTGAAGACGTCTTTGCCATCAGTCTGGCAGAAAGCTCACGGCTGGATTTGTTGCTGACTGGCGCCAACTCAAACGCCGATCTGGCGCTCTATCTATTAAAAGAAGCAGAGTCGGGTCAATTGAGTGTAGTTGCCAGCTCTCGCGAGGGCGGAGCGGTTCAACGCATCATCACGCCGGCGGTTCTTGCTCCCGGTCGCTACCTGGTTGGCGTTTCGAGCGTCACCGGCTCATCAAATTATTTCATCGAAGCGAAAATCCCCGGCGATCGATTGCTACAGATCTTGACCAGCAGCGCCGCCAACAACACGGTCAACATCCCGCTGATTTTTAACTCAGAGGGAGACGAGAACTTTCTCTCCTTCAGCTTAAGTTTCAACCCGGTAATCCTCAACAATCCTCAGATCAGCCTTGGCAGTGACGCTGCGACTGCAGCGCTCAGCATCAACAATACTCAACTCGCCCAGGGCCGAGTTGGAGTGCAGATCGACCTTCCCGCCGGGCAGAAATTTAGCGCAGGTAAGCGCGAAGTTTTGAAGGTCAACTTCGGCATCAACGCCGGAGCAGGGACCAATACGACGCCGGTCAATTTTACAGATCAGCCTGTGGTGCGGCAGATAGTCGATTACAACAACAATGCAGTGATTGGTAGTTATGCATCGGGAGCCGTAGTTCTCACTGCGGGATTTGAGGCGGATGTTAGTCCCCGGCCGACCGGGAACGGCGACGGCACGGTGACGACTGCCGATTGGACGCAGGTCGGCCGTTTTGTCGCGGGACTTGATACTCCGGCAGATGGCAGCGAGTTTCAACGAGTCGATTGCGCGCCGAAATCAACCTTGGGAGATGGCCGATTGACCATTGCTGATTGGGTCTTAGCCGGACTGTACGCCGCGGGACTTGAAACACCAGTGCCGGCCGGCGGACCGGTGACTTTGGCCAGCACCCTCTCCGGCGTTGAGAAATCTTTTCAAACTCTCTCCATTGAGCCTTCAATCGTGGAGCAAGGGCGCACCGTGCGGATCAAAGAGACCATTTTCCAGCGTGGAGAGGACAATGATCTATTCATTGAGCTGGTTTCGGAAGGGAATGAAAATGCAATTGGGTGCAGTCTCAACTTTGATATCACTCAGCTTGCCTTCATCCGCGCGTCTCTCGGACCCGATGCGGCGGGCGCCATTCTCAATATCAATACCAACAAGTTGACAGAGGGCCGAATCGGTCTGAGCCTTGCTCTGCCGAGCGGTCAGAAGTTTACGACCGGGATTCGTCAGATCGTGAAGCTCACATTCAATGTTCCGCGGGGCAACTCGGTCAATTCGACGACGATCAGTTTCGGCGATATTCCGATCGCTCGTGAGATAGTGGATGCAACGGCGGCCGTCTTGCCCGCCGTTTATACGCCCGGCAACATCGCAGTCAATCCGCCAATCAATCAGACGCCATCTCTGACAAGCCTGGATCCGAGCACCGTGATCGTCGGCAGTCCGTCATTCACTTTAACAGTCAATGGTTCCAATTTCGTCAATGGCGCCGTTGTCCTGGCTAATGGCGTGGCTCGCGCCACCAGTTTTGTCGGCGATACACAGCTTCGCGCGGTAATTCCGGCTCAGGATCTTGATGAGGTAGGGACACTCAATTTTACCGTTCAAAATCCTCCTCCGGGCGGCGGGGTCTCAAACGCGCTCGGTCTGCCGATCATCAACCCTCTTCCAACATTGACGGCTCTTAATCCGAACGCTGCTGCAGTTGGAGACCGCGGCCTCACGCTGACGGCGATCGGAACGAACTTTGTGCCCGGCGCGACCGTGCGGTTCAACGGCAATGATCGCTCGACGACCTTTGTCAGTAGTACTCAGGTCAATGCGCTCATTTTAGAATCCGATCTGGCAATAGCCGGAAAAGCCACCGTTCGTGTCGTCAATCCCGAACCGGGCGGTGGTCAGTCAGGACCGCTCGAATTTACGATCAGCACTCCCAGTCCGGTGCCGCGCATCAGTAGCATCAATCCGGCGGCGGTGACGGCGGGCGATCCGGGTTTCACCATGACAGTGAACGGAAGTAATCTCTCCAGTACTTCCCTGGTGCGATTCAACGGCAATCCTTTGCCGACGTCATTTGTCAATAACACTCAAATTACCGCGCAAGTCTCCGCCGAAAACATTGCCCGCCCAGGCACGGCAAGTATCACTGTTTTCACACCGGCGCCGGGCGGCGGCAATTCCAACGCGCTATCGCTGACAATCGGCGCTCCGCCAAATCCGGCGCCCAATCTCAGCGGTTTGAGCCCGAACGTCGTGACGGCCGGAGGCCCGTCGTTCACGCTGACTGTCTCGGGGACCAATTTCGTATCCGGCTCTGTGGTGCGTGTAAATAATCAGGATCGCGCGACGACTTTTGTTTCTGCGACTGAGTTACGCGCTGCGATACTGGCTGCGGATATTCAAAACGGCGGCACCGCGAGCATCAGGATCTTCAATTCGGCTCCGGGCGGAGGATTGTCGAACGAATTGCCGCTCGCAATCAGCTTCATTGCGCCGGCTATTACAATACTGAGTCCAAGCTCAGCCGTGGCCGGAGGACAACCGTTCACGCTTTCAGTTAGCGGAACCAATTTCGCGCCCGGATCAGTTGTCCGTTGGAATGGACAGGACCGCGTCACAAACTATCTCAATGTCGTTGAATTGAGTGCGCAGATTCCCGCTGCTGATATTGTCAATGTGGGCACCGCCGACGTCACTGTCTTTAGTCCTGTGCCAGGCGGTGGTCTATCAAATGCCGTGACTTTTACGATCACTCAATCATCCCGTCCTACGCCGCGCATAACAAGCGTCAGCCCCGATCATACATTGGCCGGCGGCCCGGCCTTTATCTTGACCGTCAATGGCCAGAATTTCGTTTCAGATTCGGTAGTGCGTTGGAATAACTCGCCGCGTCTGACGACTTTCGTCAACAGCGGACAGTTGACCGCCCAAATTTCGGCCTCAGACATCGCTGCATTCGGCAGCGCGCGAGTCACGGTCTTGACACCACCGGCAGGAGGCGGCGAATCGAATCCATTGACCTTCGCCATCAACACGCCGCCGAGTCCGGTCCCCGTCATTACAAGCGTCATTCCTGGTACAGTGGTTGTCGGCAGCCAGTCATTTGTGCTTACTGTTAATGGTTCGGGCTTCATTGCTGCTTCGACAGTGCAAGTCAACGGCGAAAATCGTCAGACCACTTTCATTGGCGTGAACCAATTGACGGTGCCGATTACTGCGGCAGAAATCTCGACAGTGGGGACGTTGGCAATCCGAGTCGTTACGCCATCGCCGGGCGGCGGCACATCGAATGAAGTCATGATAGCGGTCGTTAACCCGGTTCCTTCAATAGTGGCCATCAATCCGGGCATTGCAGCAGAGGGCAGTCCGGGATTTATGCTGGCCGTGACCGGGACAGGCTTTGTCCCCGGGTCAGAGGTGCTGATCAATGGCAACCGCCGTGCGACGGTTTTTGTCAGCGGCACTCAATTAAATGCGCAAATTCTGGCCTCCGACGTTGCGACAGTCGGAACGTTGAATGTTCAGGTCGCAACTCCCGAGCCGGGTGGGGGGATTTCCAATGTTTTAGCCCTCGAAGTAAGAAAAACGAATCCAATTCCGCGTGTCACCGGCATCAGTCCCGACACCGTGAATGCCGGTGAACAAAGCTTCATGCTTGTTGTGAATGGTCTGAATTTTGTCAGAGGATCGATCGTTCGAGTTAATGGCCAGGATCGTCCGACGGAATTCGTCTCAGAGACGGTATTGGCTGCTCAGATTCTGACTGCTGATGTCGCCGTTGGAGGAATACTGAATGTCTCTGCTTTCACTCCCGCTCCTGGCGGCGGCAGGTCAAACTCCGTTCCGTTGACAGTCAATAATCCGAGACCGCGTATCACTAGCATCTCTCCAGATAACACACCGGCCGGCAGTCCGGGATTCACTCTCATCGTCAATGGCCTGGGTTTCATCGGCAGTTCAATCGTTCGGTTCAATGGAATTGACGTGCCGACGACGCTTGTGACTGCCACTCAACTGAGTGCACAGATTCCGGCTGGAGCGGTCGTGGAAGGCGATATGGTGCCAGTCGCCGTGTTCAATCCGGAGCCGGGCGGAGGAGTTTCAAATGCTTTGGCCTTTACGATCAACAATGTGGCTCCAGTCATCACCGGACTGAACCCTGACCAGGTAGTCGCAGGGAGTTCTTCATTCACGTTGATGATCAACGGAAACAGGTTCGTCAGCAACTCGGCCGTGCGGGTCAACGGGCAAGATCGCCAGTCGATGTTCATCAACAGCACACAACTCATCACTACAATTCAAGCCGCAGAAATTACCGGCGCGGGCTCGATCAGTGTGATGATCATCAACCCTGATCCGGGCGGTGGGACGTCGAATACTATGAGATTGATCATAACGGCTCAGCCCAACCCCGTGCCTACAATCACAAGCTTGAGCCCAAATTCGATTGCCGCAGGTAGTGCGGCGTTGACGTTGACTGTCAACGGCGCCAATTTTGTACCAGGCGCTGTGGTGAACTGGAGCGGCGCCGCACGCCAAACAACGTTCATCAACTCCACGCAATTGACCGCGCAGATTCCATCCACTGATCTTGCGAGCGTCGGCATGTCCACTGTTACGGTTAGTAATCCGGCGCCTGGTGGGGGCACATCGAATGCTCTGACATTCTCGATTACGCCGCCCAACCCCGTACCTGTACTGTCAAGTCTGAATCCCGCCATTGCAACGGCAGGCAGCCCTTCATTCACCCTGATGGTAAAGGGAACGGGCTTCGTTAATAGCTCAGTTGTGTTGTGGAATGGCAGTCCGCGTCAAACAGTGTTTATTGATGATACACAATTGACGGCGCAGATCACTGCTGCTGATGTGGTCAATGTCGGAACTGCCGGTGTGACGGTCTTCACGCCAGCGCCCGGCGGCGGGACATCGAGCGCATTAACGTTCACAATCACCGCTGTTCCCAATCCCGTGCCCGCACTGGTTAGTTTGAATCCGAATGCAGCGACGGAAGAGGATGAGGCATTTACCTTGACCGTGACCGGCGCTAACTTCGTTGCGGGTTCATCCATATATTGGAACGGCAGTCCGCGCCCAACGATCTTTATTGACGGCACCCAGTTGGCTGCACAGATCTCAAGGGAGGATGTCGCAAATTCGGGCAGTGCAAGCGTCACCGTCTTTAATCCTGCGCCTGGTGGTGGCCAGTCCAGCCCTCTCGTCTTCACGATCAATCCTTTGACGCTGAACTGTGACACGGTTTGCTTGCGATCAGCAGCCTACTATTCCATCAACAGCGACCGTTTGCCGCGCGGCTCGGTGTTGATCGGCGGTGTAAACTTCAATAAGCCGATTCTGATTCAGAACCATATCATCATCATCCAAAGTGCGCTCAACGGTGGGTTGAGCCCCCTGGAACAGCTCAATCAACAGTTCGTCGCGACTCAACTGAGTCTTGCTTCGACCGGTCGCTCAAATTCTGAAATCATTCTCAACAGCCGCTTGCGCTGCTATGGCGTGAGTTTTGATCCGGTCCGACTCGGCAATGGGCTGATGCTCTCGCGAAATACACTATTCGGCGATCTGTTGGAGCAGGCGCGATTGGCTATTGTCGATGATAGAACCGAGGATATGGTCAAACTCACGACCGTCTTCCGTCTTCTCAACGGCGACGATCCATCTGGAAGATGCCAATGAAAGGTAAAGGATGAGGAAGAGAAGGATGAAGGATGAAGGATGAAGGATGAAGATGTAGAACTTTATCTTTTTTATTCGTCCTTCATCCTTCTTTTATTCATCCTTCATTCTTCTGTTTCGTCTTTCATCCCTCATCCTTTTAACTTATTTGCTGTTTCGTCGATTTGAGCTGAGACGGTGTCGAGCGTTTTACTGATAACTTTCACCTGCTCTGTCGCTTCGGCCCAATTCTTCTGTTCAATCGCTTCGCGTACTCCGGGCAAAGTTTTGACGCCGTATCCGGTGTAGAAACCTGGGGCGTAGATTTGGTGTTTGAACCATTCACGCCGCGGCAATCCAGCGTCAGATACCAATCTTCTTTCAGATTGATAAAGCAGCTTATTCAATTCTTTTAAGAACCCGGGGGACTCGGCAAAGACACCTGCATTTTGTGCAAATGAACGAAGGGCACGATCATAATTATCCGATGCCCGCTTGAGCCGTTCAACCGATTGCCGCAACGGCGCGAGATCGACATCCTGTTTCGGCAATTTGTTGATCTCTTCAACGTAATTACCGATGGTTTCGGCCAGATTTGTAAATTCAAAAGGTAGAATCTGGGCGTCCGCCAAACGCATGGTCAATGTGCCCGCCGCCTGCACGAGCGTGCGACCATATTCGAACGTCGTATCAGAAAATTTTGTATACCAAGCGAAGGAATCGTAAATCGAGTGATAAATCCCGCCGCTCGATTCGCCTCCGAACCCAACATTGAGCGACGCGATACCAAGATGATCGAGAAAGGCGGTATAGTCCGATCCTGAGCCGAGCGCGCCGATCCGAATATCTGCCCGGTCTCGCACTTCGCGCTTCTCCTCTTCGCTTCGCGCCGCATCGATCCGCCGTGACTGGGCGGCATCCCAGAGAGACCCTTTGCCTTTAGGATCTTTGACTGAGCGCATCACTCCATTGACGAATTTTTCGAGCGTATGCGAACCGCCGGCGCCGAACCACCCTTTGCTGGTACTGTCGGTATTGATGTAGGCGACGGCCTTCTGTTTCAGCTCTTCCGCGTGTTGTTCAACCCATTCGGTCGAACCGAGCAATCCAGGCTCTTCGCCATCCCACGCGCAAAAGATGATTGTGCGTTTGGGCCGCCAACCTTGTTTGAGGAGTTCACCGAATGCCCGAGCCTCTTCGAGAACTGTTGCCATGCCGCTGACCGGATCGTCCGCGCCGTTGACCCACGCATCGTGATGATTTCCCCTGATGATCCATTCGTCGGGGTAGATGCTGCCTTCAGCGCGTGCGATGACATTGTAGATTGTCTGAATCTTCCAATCAGAGACCACTTTCAATCGCACCATCGCAGGCCCCGGACCGGCGTGATAAGTTAACGGCAGAGCGCCGCGCCAACTCTCGGGCACGACTTGACCGCCGAGCGATTTAAGCAAAGGGGTGGCGTCGCCATATGAAATTGGCAGCACCGGAATCTTCATCAATGTCTTTGCCTCTTCGCGTGATTGCCGGGTTGCGGTCTTTGTTGCGCCCCACCCAGGTGTCAGTGGATCGCCCGGATAGATCGGCATATCCATGACGCTGCCGCGCTGGACGCCGTTCTCATTACGATAAGGTCCTCGAGGATAGACATCACCCTGATAGTAACCGTCCTCTTTTGGATCGGAATAGATCAGGCAGCCGACAGCGCCGTGTTCATACGCGACTTTGGGTTTGATGCCACGCCAGCTTGCGCCGTAGCGCGCGATCACGATCTTGCCTTTGACGTCAACACCCATCTTCGCCAATTGTTCATAATCAGCAGGGATGCCGTAATTGACGTAAACGAGCGGCGCGGTGATATCGCCATCTCCTGAATAAGCATTGTAAGTCGGTAGTTGATTCTCATCTCCTGAATCAGAATCTTCAGCAATCTTGGGTTCCTTTAACTTAGCCTGATACTTTTCAGGCGAGACAAGTTCAAGCACTCGCTCTTTCGGCGTTGGAAACAAGACATCGAATTCTTCGATCGAGACATTGAAGCCCCATGACTTCAGTTGATCGCGAATCCACTCGGCATTGCGTTTATCTGCGGCTGAGCCGACGTGATGAGGTTCGGCAGAGAGCACTCGCATATATTCTTTGAGCCGTTCAGACTGTGGAATCGCACGAAATTTCTCTTCCCAATCGGTCTGATTCTTGGTTTGAAGCGAATAATTGTTGCTTGAACGTTCATCAAGGCTCGGCCCCGCGCCGACGGGAGCAATCGAAGCATCAAATGCCAATATCAAAATCATCGCGGCGACAAGGCTGCGATCAACGATTCGGGCGCGCATAGAGTCTCCTCAGTAAAGAAGAACAGCTTGCTGTCTCTTCGATAATTATCTTGTGTGAATGACACAGACCACGATCTGTGCGGTGAATACGCGTGATTATGCATTGATGTGATCATTACCGCCAATCAGAATGCGCGCGCTCTCAACATCATTTATAAATTATCAACGCGATGTTTGATGAAGATCACGCGCATGACTCAGTGCGCAAGACTGTCCGACAAAAATTTTTCTTGACACGTATTGCGAAGAAGTTTATAAGCTACATCTAGTATGTTAATTGCTCTAGACCACAAGAGATAATTCAATACTTCATCTTGTGGTCAGGCTATCAATCAGAGAAAGGAGAGACACTATGCCAGCCAAGAAAGCTGCTAAGAAGGCGCCGGCTAAGAAGGCCGCCAAGACGACGAAGAAGGCCGCGAAGAAGAAATAGCCGTTCTCTCGCGAATTGAAAATTTGATTGTCGAGATTTTTAGAGTAGGGGTGGGAAACCACCCCTATTTTATTGAACGCGATTCTGTGGACCTTTCATCTTTACCGAACTTATCTCATCTCTTCGCATCGAATGAAAGAATCTCGCTTATATAATTTCGCGATGCTGGCCGGAATTGCCATCTTATTGTTAGGATTGATTACTCATTCGTGGAAGGCGGTGGCTTTCGGCGCGTTGATCGCCGGCGCGGGCGGATTGTTCGGTGCATTTTCAACAGCGAAGAGTTAAGCAGTTTACAATTCTGCCGAGACGGACCGGAGACTGAAGACTGAAGACTGAAGATCGAGTTGATGATTTTTCGCTGAATCGAGAGAAAGAGAAAGAGCATGCAACGATTGCATGCTCTTTCTCTTTTCTTCATGGATGGTGGAGATCAGCGCGTTACCTGATCGGTTGGAGGTCGTAATATCTAGCAAGAGTGTTGAGGTCTCGCTTGATGACGTTCCATCTTCCTCTGATGTTGAGATATTGCCGATAGCGATTGATCACGCGATTGGTTCGCTGCGCTGATTGGAGCACCACTTGAACTTCGTTCCGCGTCTCCCACCAGCTATCGGTTTGATTGAATCGCGCGCGCAGCTGATTGGTGGCGCGCTCGAAATCGCTCACGCGTTCCCAGACCCGATCTTCGGCTGGCAGCTGATCAATCGCAGAACGATTCAACGCGCCGTCGATATATCGCTTGAAATCATCCGTATTGGTCTCCATCCGCGCGATGGTGCGCTCTATCTGTTGCTTATTGTATCTTCGTCCCCAGGCTGGTACCTGTGCCTGGGTTGAAGGGATTAAAGTCAATGCCAGGCTGGCAGCTATCAATACCGAATATACTGTCATTGAAAATCTCATCATGGATTCTCCTCTTCTCAAAACCTCGTGAGTCCGCGCCTCTATCGCGCCGGACTGGCGATCTCGGCTCTTGATCGAAGCCCAAGCGCGCAGACTGGGCGGTCTCCTGAGGTGGAGTCACTTTTTTAAGGTACCGCCAACGACGATACCCCACTGCTTAAGAAAGGGGAGTACGCTAAAAGGTAGGATCCGGGACGATAAATTTTGGGATACACCCGCCGCGATTCGAACGCGGGACCTTCAGCTCCGGAGGCTGACGCTCTATCCAGCTGAGCTACGGGTGCGAACAGAATTTAAGATACATCAGTGATTGATGCCGGTCAACCGCAACGGCGGTTCATTTAGTCGCTGCGGCCGGCGAGCATCCGATAGAGGGCAAGTAAAATCAAGGCTCCTACAATCGACATAATCCATCTGGCCTGGTAATAAGGCCCTCTGTTTAAGAGTGTCCGGCCAAGGAAAGTCCCAAGCAATGATCCGGCCATGCCGATAATAGCCGTCATGATGATCCCGCCCGGATCTCTGCCCGGCATGATCAGCTTTGCGATGACGCCGACGATCAAGCCGAAAATGGCCATTCCGATGAGTTCAAACATATCTCTCCTTCGAAAAACAGTTTTCAGTTTTCAGTCTTCAAACTTCAGCTCCGCAACTAAAAACTCAATACGGTCAGGGCGTTTTGATGGTTCCCTTGCGTCGCAAAGCGACCGGCATGATTTTTCCGAATCGCTGCCGAAAATCAGCCCCGAATTTCGAGTATCTATCATGTTCGACTCCCAGGTTCCGATTCCTAACCATCCCAGGTAGCTTTCAAAAGAAAAATGCTAGATATTAGCGTAAGTCTAACATCTAGCATTCGGCTTCTGTTAATCAGATCGTGACGTTCTCAAACGTCTGCGCCATGGCATTTCTTATATTTTTTCCCTGAGCCACAAGGACAAGGATCATTGCGGCCCACTTTCGGATGATCACTGACGACCGTCCGTGGTTTACCGGCATCCTCGCCTGCGGCTCCCGCGCTCGCATTGGCTTTAGTAAATGTCACCTGGCCGCGGCGCGGACGACGCTGCAACCGTTGCTCGGGCGGCTCTTCGACGGTGACTTGCAGGTGAGAGAGCGCGCGAACCGTCTCGAAATCAATACGGTCGAGCATCTCTTCGAAGAGATCGAACGATTGTTTCTTATATTCGACCAGCGGGTCTTTTTGCGCATATCCGACTTGATTGATCCACTCTTTCATATGGTCGATCGCCAGGAGGTGATCTTTCCACTGAACGTCGATGATATTGAGGCGGATGATCCGTTCGTAATAACGCATGGCCTCAGCGCCGACGAGCGCTTCTTTCTCCGCATACTTCTTGTCGATTATTTGCCAGAGCGCATTGCGAATCTCATCGCGTTCCGTCTCTTCAAGCTTGATGCCCGACTCATCAAGATCGAGTGCGAATTGATAGAGCAACTGAACTTTGAATGCCTGGAAATTCCAATTTTCGGGCATCTCCTCCAGGCTCAGATATTGATCCATCAAATCATCAAGGATCGCTTCGGCGATCGATTGGATCTCGCTCCGATGATCGATCTGTTCAAGCAACTGGCGACGCAAGGTGTAGATCGTCGCCCGCTGCTTGTTCATGACGTCGTCATATTCGAGCAAATGCTTGCGGATCGTGAAGTTGTGGGCCTCGACGTTCTTCTGCGCGGCCTCGATGCGTTTGCTGACCATCTTCGATTCGATGGCGACGCCTTCTTCCATGCCCAGGCGCTGCATAATGGCTTTTACCCGATCACCGGCAAAGATCCGCATCAGATCGTCTTCCAGCGAGAGATAGAATCGTGACGATCCTGGGTCTCCCTGGCGACCGGCGCGTCCGCGAAGCTGGTTATCGATGCGGCGAGACTCATGCCGCTCGGTTCCAAGGATGTGCAATCCGCCCAATCTGACCACTTCATCGTGTTCGGCATCGGTCTGCGGTTTAACATCTCGAACGGCTTGTTCAATCTGCTCGGCCGTTGCTTCGTCAGGATTGATCTCTTGTTTCTTGAGCTGCTCCTTCGCGAGGAATTCCGGATTGCCGCCAAGCAGGATGTCGGTACCGCGTCCTGCCATATTGGTCGCAATGGTAACGGAGCCTTTACGTCCGGCTTGCGCAACGATCTCGGCCTCGCGACCCGCATTTTCCGGCTTCGCGTTGAGGACATTGTGTTTGACTCCGCTCTTTCTCAATCGCTCCGAGAGCAATTCGGAGTTCTCGACCGAGACGGTGCCGACCAACACCGGTTGTCCCTTGATATGAAGTTGTTTGATCTCCTCAACCACCGCATCCCATTTTTCGGCAAGGGTGCGATAGATCATATCCGGGTGATCGGTGCGGACCATCGGTCGATGTGTCGGAATGCTCGTCACATCAAGGTTATAAATCTTGGCGAATTCGACCGATTCCGTCTCGGCGGTACCGGTCATTCCTCCAAGTTTTTGGTACATTCGAAAGTAGTTCTGTAAGGTGATCGTCGCCAGAGTTTGGGTCTCTCGCTCAATCTTGACGCCCTCTTTCGCTTCGACCGCCTGGTGCAGGCCGTCAGACCAGCGGCGGCCGGACATAATGCGTCCGGTGAATTCGTCAACGATCACGACTTCGCCGTCTTTAACAATATAGTTCTTGTCGCGATGATAAAGTGTATGCGCGACCAGGGCTTGATTGAGGCAGTGCAGAATCTCCATATTTGACGGATCAAAGAGATTGCCGTAACCGAGCATCCGTTCCGCCTTTTCAATCCCCGATTCGGTCAATGTCGCGCGATGTTGTTTTTCATCAACCTGATAATCGGTTTCGCGCGTCAGCTTCGGAATTATCGCGTCAGCTTCGTAATACTTGCTGGTCGAATCATCGGAAGCGCCGGAGATGATCAAGGGCGTTCGCGCTTCATCGATCAAGATCGAGTCGACTTCGTCGACGATGGCGAAATAATGCCCGCGCTGGACGCAGGTCGCCAATTCGAACTTCATGTTGTCGCGCAGATAATCAAAGCCGAACTCGTTATTGGTGCCATAGGTGATATCGGCATTATAGGCTTCCTGCCTGGCGAAATCGTCCATATCGTTCTGGATGATGCCGACGTTGAGGCCGAGAAACTTATAAATCCTGCCCATCCATTCGGCGTCGCGCCTCGCCAGGTAATCGTTAACTGTAATAACGTGAACGCCTTTGCCGAGCAACGCGTTGAGATATACCGGCAGGGTCGCGACCAGCGTTTTGCCCTCGCCGGTTCGCATCTCTGCGATCATCCCTCGATGCAACACCATGCCGCCAATCAATTGCACATCGAAATGGCGCATGCCTGTGGTGCGGATCGAAGCTTCTCGGACGCAGGCAAAAGCTTCCGGCAGGATCTCATCGAGCGCTTCCTGCTCCAGCTGTTTCCGGGTTTCAGGATCAAGATCTTCTAATCCTTTCACCCGCTCGGCCAGCCGCGCCCTGAATTCTTCAGTTTTGGCGCGCAATTGGTTATCCGAGAGCGCCTCGATTTTCGGTTCAAGCTGATTGATGGCAGCGACGACCGGCCACAGCCTTTTGAGTAATCGCTCATTGGCGGAACCGAAGATTTTGGTAAGAGCTTTTTCGACGGCGTTCATGATGCGTACTTTATAACCTCAAGGTTGGTAACATTGACTACGATACAGCGACTAAATATCGCGCGAACGATAGAGAATTTTAGTTGGATGAGATAGGGGGCGTCAAGCAGGAGCAACTTTGACGCAATCTCACCGGCTGTGGCACAATACATTTTACTTTGGACGCCTCATTCAAGACTCAGGCTACCAACAAAAATCGTAGAGTCATCAAATTCAATATCAATTCAGGAGCGACAATTTAATGAGTGAAAATACTAATGCTGAAAATCAATCTTCTGATGTGCATCAAGAAGAGATCTCCTATCACGCAGTTGAAAAGAACGGAAAAATAACGGCGATTTGGGAGATGCGTGGACGCAAGCACATTCGGACGATTGACCCCCGCAGCGAAGAGGGCCGTCATCTGCTCGGCCACACCGATAATCAAGAGGTCGTGCAGAATGCACAGGCATAGTTTTAAACTTTGAGTCTCGAGTTGTGATTGGGTAAAAGATCCAATCACCTCGAGACCCGAGACTCGAAACCCACAATTTCCCCCTGTTTCCTGCCTTGCAGATCACTAGAGTTGAACTCAAAAACATCAAGAATCATGCCGAGGCTGAATTCATTTTTCGGCCCGGAGTGATTGCTATCTGCGGTCCCAACGGCTCGGGGAAGACGACCATTCTCGAAGCCATCGCCTGGGCGCTTTTTGATCATCTCGATTATAAGCGTGATGATTTCGTCAAACGTGGGACGAAACGCGGCCAGGTCACCGTCAGCTTTATTTCGGACCTCGACGGGCGGGAATATGTGGTGACGCGTGATACCGGAGGCGGATATTATATCTATGATCCGACCACGAAAACGCGGCTGGTCGAGCAAAAGAATCAGGTCATTCCCTGGCTTCAGCAGCATATCGGCGTCGATCCGGGGACGGATTTAGCGGCGCTTTTCAAAACGACGATCGGCGTTCCCCAGGGTGCTTTCACCTACGATTTCACGCTCGCGCTGTCAAATCGCAAAAACATCTTCGATCAGATCCTGAAAGTCGAAGAGTATCGTCAAGCATCCGACAATCTGCGCGATACGGTCCGACATCTCGACGCGCGCCTGGCGGAGGCAGACAAGAAAGTTGCCCAGTCCGAGGGGGAGCTCAAAGCATATGACGAGACCAAGCGTGAGTACGAGGCTGTTGAACAACGGCTGAAAATGCTCGAAATTGAGCAACAGACCGCGATTGCCACGCGTGATCAAATCGCCGGAGAGATGGAGCAGCTCAACGAACTGCAGCGAAAGATCGAACAGCAGCGGGGGATGATTGAACGTCTCGGAGTCAAACTGGAACTGACGAAAGGGACGCTCACCACAGCACTCGAGGCGGCGGAACAAGCGCGCGTCGCGGCAAAGATTATTGAAGCCGCGCGCCGGGGCTACGAAAGCTACCTCGCGACCATGGGCCGTCTGGCCGAACTGGAGCGCCAACGGGAAACGCGCGATGAATTACGAGCCAAATTGGCGGCGATTGAGCATGAGCTGATCGAGGCGCGCAGCTATGCGATGCGCAGCCGAGAGCGGTTGAACGAGGTTGCGCATTCTCGCGAAGAGATGGCGCGGCTGACCGGAAGGGTGGAAGAGCAGAACGCGATCGAACAAAAAATTGCATCCCTGCGCGAAGGGCGCGGCGAATTGCAAAGCCTCAAAAGGGCGCTCACCTCTCTCGATCGCGAACTTGAAAAACTGCGCCGGCGCTATTCATCGCTTTCACAGCAGATCGAAACGGCCGAGGCCCAGCGTGAAAAAGCCCTCATCTTGCAATCCCTTGAGAAAGAGCGCCTGCAGCTGGACGAAAAGATTCCGCAAAAGGAAGTAGCGCTCGGAAATTACCGGCTCAAAAAAGATCATCTCGAAATCTTGCGCAAAGAACATGGGCGATTGTCCGCCGCGCTTGAAAAGAGTCGGGGCGAGATCGCAAGGCTTGAGGCGCTCGAGCTCATTGCCTCGCGGTTGGAAAAAGTCGAATCAGAGCAACAAACTCAAACAGAGAGACTCGCGCGGTTGCGCGCCGAGGTCGCGCGAGATCAAGACATGATTTCGGCTCTTGAAGGCGGTGGCATCTGTCCGTTGCTCACGGAAAAATGCCTCAATCTAAAACCTGGCGAATCTCTCGACAACCGGTTCCGTTCCGGCCTCGAAACTCGGCGTGATGAGATCCAGGCGCTGCAGGCGGCGCTGGTCGGACTTGCTGAGGAGGTCAGGCAGACGCAAGCGGCGGCGGCGGAAAAGTCGCGATTGCCGGATCTCCAGACTGAATCACTCCGTCTGTCGCAAGATCTCGAAGCTCAAGGCCAACAGATCATCAAGGTTGAAGAGGACCTTTCTGCCGGAGCAGAGATCGGCGAGGAAGATCTGGGACGGCTCAAGGCGAGGCGCACCGAGCTGGAGAAACTCCTGGTCGACGCGCGCCAGGCCGAGCGGATTTTCAACACGGCCGAGGTTCTCCGGGGCGAGATCGGCGAAGTGGTGAAAGAAGGCGAGGCAAAGAAACAAGAGCGCGAAGAATTGAACCAACGGATTGCTAAACTCGGTGATCTTGAGACCCAGTTGGCGGCGGCTGAAGACCGCCTGCAAGCTCTTGCCGATCCGCGCGGCCGCGCGAACGCGCTCAAAGAGGTCATGGCGCGTGAAGATGAGTGGCTCCACGAGGCGCAAACGGCCGAGCGGAAGGTCCTCGAGATCGGTGAAACTCTCGAAACCAGGAATCTCGAGCTCAAGTCTTATGCTTCACTCGATTCCGATCTGGCAGCGGTCAATCAAGTGCGGACAGAGAGTGAACGGGATTATCATTCCTTCATCTCCAATGAAAAAATCGCGGCGCGGTTGGCTGGGTGTGAACAAGAGGTCAGCCTGCTTTCACTGGAGATTGAGGAGGTGACCAGTTCTCACGCTCGCGCTCTGGCCGAACTGAGCGAGTTTGAAAGAGGATACAGCGCCGAACGGCATCATCATACCCAATCCGAACTCGAGAGGTGGCGTGAACGCTCGACACAAATTGCCGCGCAACTCGACCATACGCGAGAACAATTCGGACGATTACTGGCTCAACTCACCCGTCTCAATGAGGTTCGCGAAAAGATGCGCGAACACCTGGTCGAGAAAGAGAAAACATCGCATTTGCACGACGTGGTTGATTTCATCCGCGATATTTTGCAAAAAGCCACACCGTATATTACTGAATCCTATCTTTTCACGATCTCAAACGAGGCTAATCAACTCTTTCGTGAAATTACGGGACGATACGATGTCACATTGCGTTGGACCAAGGATTATGAGATTACGCTCGAAGAGGAAGGCCGAGAACGCCCATTCCTTAATCTCTCCGGTGGAGAGCAGATGGCTGCGGCATTGTCGGTTCGTCTGGCTCTTCTGAAAGAGTTATCCGAGATTAATCTGGCATTCTTTGATGAGCCGACGACCAACATGGACGAAGAGCGGCGTCGTAATCTGGCGCAGCAGATTGGCCGCATCAAAGATTTCCAGCAACTCTTCGTCATTAGCCACGACGATAGCTTTGAAGAATTCACCGATCAAATCATCTCACTGGGCGAAAAGAGTTAGAATCAGGATTACGTAAAATGCTCACCTCGCCGACTGAAATGAGGTGAAAGAGGTAGCTTTATGTCACAGAATTCTCTGATCCCGGAACTACAGGAATATCGTCGCCAGATTGAAACCATCAAGCAGGAGGCCGAAAGTTTGTTGAACGGTCTGACGGAGCCGCAATTCAACTGGCGTCCCGGCCAAGGACGCTGGTCGATCGCCGAATGCTTTGAGCATCTCAATATGACTGCGCGGCTCTACCTTCCAATCATTCATAACACGATCAATGAGGCCCGAGAGCGCGGAATGATGAGCCGAGGACCGTTCAAGTATGGATTATTAGGCAATTGGTTCGTTCGCACTATTGAACCGCCGCCGAAGCTGAAGTTCAAAGCGTTGAGACGTTTTATTCCGCCGCACGACCGGCCGCTGTTGGAAGTCTGGCCGGGTTTCATGGTCTTTCAGGATCGTTTCATTGAACTCATCGACCGGGCGAACGGCGTTGATCTGGTTCGCGTCAAGATTCAAATCCCCGCGACGAAATTGATTAAATTGAGTCTAGGACAGGGCATCGGATTTGTGACTGCTCACGAGCGGCGTCATGTATGGCAAGCCACTCTGGTCAAAAATGATCCGAACTTTCCAACCTGAAACAGGCCTGAAACGGGCCTGAAACGGGCCTGAAACCGGATCCTCGCTCCTCATTACCAATTCGGCGGGCCACCCACAGGATGCTGCTCCAAATCGAGCACTGATCCGGTAATACACTCGCTCTCATCACCGGCAAAATAGAGAGCCGCCATGGCGATGTCTCGTGGCAAGAGCAGTCGTCCCCAGGGGCGGGTTTTGACTGCCTCGGCCAGCCAGTTTTCGGATTTGCCTTCCTCTTCGATTTTGACGCGATTCTCATTCGGCGTGAGCGTCCAGCCGACATTCAACTGATTGACGCGGATGCGGTATTGGTTGAGGTAGCTCGCCAGATTTTTAGTCAATGTCATCAGCGCTCCTTTCGACGCCGAATAAGCCATTAACTTGGGCTCGCCGATATAGGCGTTGACCGAGCCGATATTAATGATCGAACCCCGCTTTTGCTCCTTCATGTATTTGACGGACTGCTGAATGCAGATAAATGCGCTGCGCACGTTGACTGCAAAGATTCGGTCCCACAACTCAACGGTTGTATTCTCAATGTTGCCGCGCGTGGTCAATCCGACATTATTGACGAGGACGTCGATCCGGCCGAAATGTTCGATGGTTTTGTCGATCAGCGCTCGGCATTCCTCCTCAATCGAGACGTCCGCACGCTGAAAAATTGCCCGGCCACCTTGCGCATTGATACTTTCGGTGACGGCCGTCCCCGTCTCTTCATTACGATCGGAGATCACAACCTGTGAACCTTCTTCGACGAAAAGACGCGCGATGCCTTCGCCCATTCCCGCGCCGGAGCCGGTGATAACTGCGACTTTATCTTTCAATCTGTCCATTTTCTCTTATTGCCGCTCTCTTCTCATTTTTCAAAATGCTCGGCCATCTTCGAGCGCAAAAAATGCACGGACTCGCGCAACTCTTCCATTCCATTTTCTCCGTCTTCAATCGAGATCCAGCCATTGAAACCCTGATCGCGCAGGGTAGAAAAGATTGTGTCGTAATCATTCAAGCCTTTGCCGATCACTCCGTGCTTGAGATTCTTCGCATAACCCAGGGAGCCGTCCTGCTTTTTTAAATCTTCGATTGTGCCGCTTATCAGGTAACGATCGGATGCATGCATCGAGACGACGCGGTGTTTGACGGCGGCCAAAACTTCGAGCGGATCTTCACCACAGATGATTGCATTCGATGGATCGAAATTGACGCCGAACCACGGCGAGTCGATTTGACCAATGACTTCGAGAAAGACATCGAGGCGCTGGGCAAACTCGGGATATTTCCAGTAACCATCCTTGTAATGGTTCTCCATATTCAGTACGACGTTACGTTCGGCGGCATAAGGAATCAAGGCTTTGATGCACTCGACTGTCCATCGTACGCCGTCGGCGCGCGAAACCTCTTCGCGCCGTTGTCCGGAGAGGACGCGGCAATAACCGCCCCCGAGCTGGACGGTCACGTCGATAATCTGCTGCTCTCTTTCGATCTCTGACTGACGAGCGGCCGGGCCAGGCTGCGTGAAATCGGGTGAGGCGCACATCATCGGCGCTTCGAGGTTTTTGGCTTTCAAATGCTGATTGATCCGATTGAGGTAATCCGGCTCGAAACTTTCGAAAAATCCCGGATACATCTCGATCCCATCAACATCGAGCGTCGCGGCCAGGTCGATCCAGTCAAAGAGCGTCATGGTCCGCGTCACACACAGCTCGTCCATATAACATTTCGGAAATACACTGAGTTTGGGCATATGATCTGAAAATAAAGTTCGGACAGTTATTAGTCATTCAAATTGGCCTTATTGCTGCGATAAGGCTGAAAATCTCGGCCCCAATCAACCCCGATCACCTCGAGCTTGATCTGATCGCCATCTACCTGCACCAGCACATAATGATAAGCGCCTCCGCCCGGTTCAGCGGGCGGCTTAGCGATCCGTTCGAGGGTCACTTTCTCCGCTGCATTGGCCTGAAGATATGGCTTGATGTCGGGATCACCGGCATAGGCATATAGAGGCGCCCCACCGCCGCCGGTGAGGACTTGATCAAGACGATGCCGGCCCGCGGCGTCTTCATAACGTTCGACCCAATGCTCGAAGAAATGTTCATGTCCTGCAAAAAAGACTCTGACGTGATGTTTGCGGAACAAGGGCATATAGCGTTGCCTGATGGTAATGGTGGACGGCTCGGCTTTGGCTCCGCCATGCGGACCTGAAGAGAACGCCGGATGATGAGCATAGACGATGACATTCTGATAACGTTTACGGTCAAGCCCTTCGAGCTGGGATTTGATCCATTGATACTGCTTCTCATCATCAGCAATGTTTGAATCGAAGGCGATGGCGAACAGATTGCCATAGCCGAAAGAGAAGACCGGATAATCCGCTAAGCGGCGCAGAGACCCATTGGCAGGAATCAATTCTGCATTGGCGGAAAAATAATTTTTCAATCCCGGCTGTCGCTGTGGATCATCGTGTTTCGACGCGCTCGATACGTCGTGGTTTCCGGGCGCGAGGAAGTAGGGGACGTCGCCTTCCTGGGTCAGACGGTTGATGAGATCGACGTAACTCGCGTTCCACTGTCGTCCAATCCGGCCGTTGACGACGCCGTCGCCGGTTTGCAGAACAAAGCGCACGGGAAAAGGCGTATTTCGGAGGTCTTTGATCTTGGCGACCACGGAGTTGACGATCAGTGAATGTTCGTATTGAAGCTCATACCCGTCGCGCCTCCCTCGCGTGTCGCCATAGACGATGAAAGAGAATTGCTTCGCGCCGGCTGAAGCTTCTTCACTGGGCAATGGCGTGCGCGGCGGTTTGATTGCGCGAACAGGTTCATTTTCCGCCTCCGGTGGTAATTCCGGCGCTCTCTGAGGTGTTTGGCCTCGGGCACATGATGGAAGACACAACAACAAGAGGGCAAAAATCGTAAGTACACGTGACATAGGTTGATTGACCGGCTCCTCGCTATAATTTGGGTTGGAGAACAGTTTTCACATACTTTGCGTTGTGCATTCCGTCGAAACAATCTTGCCAATCCGCCAATTCGGCAACTCGGCTGATCACTGGTTTGAGGTTGATCTGGTCTGAAGCGAGCATCGCTACCACTTGCTCCCAATTTTGAAAAGTGTGGCTGAAACTGCCCTGAAGGGTGACCGCTTTTTGCACCAGCGGATCGAGCGAAAAGTTGAGAGGTTGCGGACCCCAGCCGACCTTGGTGATCTGCCCGGCCGGCCGGACGACATCCAATGCCGTCTTCAATGCGGCTGAAGCGCCTGCGGCGTCGATTACCAAATGTGCGCCTAGGCCATCGCCGACACTGCGAACGAATTGAACCAGATCGGTCTCTTGAATATTAATTGCGGACGTGACTCCGAGTTCTTTCGCGGCCGCCAATCGCGGCGCGTCTTGGGACATTCCCACAATGATCACATTTCCGGCGCCATTGAGCCGCGCCATCTCGGCGCAGAGTAACCCGATCGGCCCGGGTCCAAGGACAACGACCGTATCGCCGGGCCTGATCTTGCTTTTGACGGCGACGCAGTTGTATGCAACACAACAAGGCTCGGTCAACGCCGCTCGTTCGAACGGCAGTGAATCAGGAATATGATGAAGACAGCGTTCAGGAACTCGCACGAAATCGGCCATCGCGCCGTTGATGCCGTAACCGAAGCCCTTGCGTTGCGGACAAATGTTATATTCACCCGCACGGCAATACAGACATTGGCCGCAGATCGCAGCTGCGGTCTCTGAAACGACTCGATCTCCTTCCTTGAAGCCATGAACCCGCTTGCCGGTCCTGGCGACAATGCCGCCGAATTCGTGCCCTAAAACGACGGGCGTCTGCACCGGCCAGCTTTGCGTCCCATGATATTGGTGAACGTCACTCCCGCAGACGCTGACCGCCCCGACCTTCAGCAGGATCTCTTCTTCGCCGATTTCAGGAATCGGCACCTCACGCAGTTCAACCGCGTGCGGCTTGGTATCGAATTGCACAATTCCGGTCATTGTTTCGCTCATAGTCTTCTCCATAAAAAACGCTGTTGATTGCGGATGATAAGAAAGAATCTGACCTATTCTCTGATTCTCCTGGTAATTTCCATCAACATCCCTTTCAAATCGCCCTCGGCTACGTTGAAAGAGTAGGCGCTGATTGCCAACGGCGCTCCGATCACAACCAGGGGGGCGCCGCGCCTGGGCATTTCAATGGCTTCTTCAATCGTCAATCCGCCCACGGCCTGGACTGGAATACTGACAGCTTTGACGACTGCATCCAGATCGTCAAGTGGGCTCAAACGCCTGCCCGTGGCGGCCATTATTCCATTGCGTTCGTCAAATCCGGTGTGGTGGACGATGTAATCTACGCCCAGATCTTCCATCCATTTGCTGGCGGCGGCCTTGTCCTCATAGACCATATTATCGCCCATGACCTTGACGCCGTGATCGCGTCCGGCTTTAACGACGGCTTTGATCGTCTCTTCGTGAGCGCGCGCCATCACGACGACGTGCGTCGCTCCGGCTTTCGCCATCATCTCGGCTTCGAGATAGCCGCCGTCCATTGTTTTGAGGTCGGCGACAATCGGGTGATCAGGAAACTCTTGGCGCAAAGCCCGCACGCACCGCAAGCCTTCGGCGAGGATCAGCGGCGTGCCCGCTTCAAGCCAATCGATCCCGGCCTCGACCGCGATGTGCGCCGTTTGGATTGCTTCTTTCAGATCGGTTAGATCAAGTGAAATCTGGACTATTGGTTTCATAAATGTTTAGTCTGAATTTACTTCAATTGGCGAACCTTGATGCTGCGGTACCAGACCTCGTCGCCGTGATCCTGGAGCAAGATATGGCCTCTCGCTGTCTCGCCAAAGCCTTTCGTCTCTTTGAATTTACTTTGCGCGATGTGTTGTTTGAACTCGTCGCTGCCGCGCTCGAATTCGAGGACTTTAACACCGTTGAGCCAGTGTTCGATATGTTTGTCTCTGACGACGATCTTCGTTTGATTAAATTCACCCACCGGATTGAGCTTTTTCTCGCTGCTCGGAGGAATCAGGTCGTAGAGCGCCCCGGACGTTCGGTTGCCATTGATGCCTTTTTTGGCGTCAGGATGGTTGATGTCATCCAGGACCTGGTATTCAAAACTGATCGCGGATTTGCCTTCAGGCGGCAAGCTCTCTGAAACAAGGTACTTGATGCCGCTATTGCCGCCGCTGCTGATCTTCCATTCAATCTGAAACTCAAAATTGTCGAACTGCTGAATAGTGATCAGGTCGCCGCCGGCTTGTCCCAGTTCGCCCTGGGCTTTAACTTTCTTGATACAACCGTTTTCCACGACCCATCCCGGAGGTACCTGGTCGCTGTGAAATCCGCGCCAGCCTTTGAGAGTTTTGCCGTCGAAGAGTAGATACCACCCAAAATTCTTTTCCGTTTGGGTCACTTGATTGATCTTTTCTTTGTCCGGTTTATCCTGAGCTCGTGCCGTGACGATGCAAAACACAATACTCATCAATAATAGGGCCATTTTGATTCGCATTTTTACCTCGATTTACTGATTTATTGTGAGTGAATTGCTCAATTGTTTGCTTGACAGTGTGGAAGTGCGAAGATAAAGTCGCCGCGACTGTCTCCGGTACTGATTCGATTGCAGGTTGTGAGCCAATTATAAGGTGCTTTTTTAAACCCGCAATCTACAATCCGCAATCTAAAGCGCTGGCATTATAAGCGCGTCACTGCTCCAAAACCAAAAGCGTCGTGAATATCATAGTTTGTCTCAAACAGATTCTTGATCCTGAAATCCCCGCACGTGATTTTCGAATCGATTCCGAGAAACGCGAAGCCGTGCGCGGCAATACCAATCTCGTCACCAATATCTTCTGTGAAAACGCGCTCGAAACCGCCTTACAATTGCGTGAGCGCTCCGGCGGCCAGAGTACGATGAAGATTGTCGCTCTCACCTTCGCCGCGGAGAGCGGGGAAGACGTTCTCCGAAAAGCTCTGGCGATGAAAGCCGATGAAGCCGTATTGGTCCGGAATGATGGACACCAGCATCCCGATCCGCTGGCGGTCGCGCAGGTCCTCGCTGCTGCGATCCGTAAAATCGGCGCTTTCGATCTGATTATGGTCGGGCGCGAGTCCGGTGACTGGGGCGCTGGTCAGACGGGCGGCCTCATCGCCGAAGAACTGGGTTTGCCGAGCATCTCTCTGGCCGATCAAATCGAAACGAGCGCTGATGGGTTGATCGTCAAACGCCAGACCGACAACGGTTGGGAAAAGTTGAATGCCAAAACGCCGCTTGTCGTCACCGTTACTAACAACGAGTTCAATGTGCCGCGTATCCCGAAAACTCGCGACATCATGATGTCGGCCCGCCAGCCGATTACAAAGTGGACCCTCGAAGAGATTGGGGTAAATGCGGCTGAAATACGTGCCGGCGGCGGTTATTACCAGGTTGTTGATCTCAGCATTCCGATCAAAGACACGATTTGTGAGATTGTCTCTGGTGAGACGCTGGAAGAGAAGGTTGATAAATTGGCGCAACGCATCATCGAAGCTACGCGCGCGTTGTAACGCGGCTAACTGGACCGATTCTTTTAGTCCCGCCAAAACGTTACGCTAAGAATGTTACGCTAAAAACGTTACGCTAAAAACGTTATGCCAAGAATGTTATGCCAAAAACGTTATGAATGATGTCCTTATCTGTTTGTTCGCTGCTGCCGGGTATGATCGCTCGGCGCAAGGAGTTCTCGGCGCCGGCCGCCGGCTGGCGACTACTCTTGGCGGGCGGTTACACGCGATCACGATCGGCACCCACAACCCGGAATTGAATGTGAGGATTGCCTCAGTGGCAGATACGGTAGTTTCAGCCGATCAGGCTGAGCTGATCGAATATCAGCCGGAGGTCTGCCTTGAAGCTCTGGCACAGTTATGCCGCGAACTGGCGCCGCGCGCAATTTTATTCAGCAACGATGTCTACAGCCAGGAAGTGGTCCCGCGACTGGCGCACCGGCTTGGCGGCAGCGCCGTGGGCGATGGAATCGAACTGCTCGTCCGGGATTCTGCGGTTTGTGTCAAGCGCAGCGTTTACGGTGGCAAGGCGATCGCGACGATCGAATTGAAGCGGTCGCCGGCCGTTGTCTGGTTGCGTGCGCGCGCATTTGAGCCGATCTCTGCGGGGTCTTCGTCAATCTCGACTGTCAGACAAACCAGACTCAAGCTGCGGTCTGACGAACGGACGCGCATCATCGAACGCAAGTCCGAACCAACAGGAGCGGAACGGCTCGAAGACGCTCGCGTCATAGTTTCCGGCGGACGGGGATTGGGCGGACCTGAGGCCTTCAAAGATTTGCAGGAGCTGGCAGGGTTGCTTGGAGCACAGGTCGCCGCTTCGCGCGCAGCCTGTGATTCCGGCTGGTGTCCGCCATCCTGGCAGGTCGGTCAGACCGGCAAGAAGGTTGCGCCTGGGCTCTATCTGGCAATTGCAATTCGCGGCGCCAGTCAGCATCTGGCCGGGATTTCCGACGCGAAAGTAATCGCCGCAATCAATATCGACTCCGATGCTCCGATCTTCAAATATTGCCGCTTTGGAATTGTTGAAGACTACCAGAAGGTCGTTCCGTTGCTGAAGGAGAAACTGGCGGCTTTACAAAAGTGACTTGACAAAGTGAGAAGAAGAACACGATAGATCAGGTCAGGTAGCACCGCGATTTTCGTTCATTTCAACGGGCGATATTCTCTTTGGCAAAATTATGCCCCCAGCTGAAGCCACGCGCGAAGTGCTTTGGAACATCACGGGTGTTTGGGTGATGTACGTCATGTTTGCCGCCTCGCTCGTCGTTGCGGGATATGGCCTCTATCGTCGTTTGAGTCTGTGGCGGCGCGGTCTTGCTGCCGACCGTTTTGACTATTCCTTCCAGCGGATTAAGCTTTTGGTGCATCATGCCCTGGAGCAGCGCCGGACAATGCGCGCACCCGATGCGGCTGTTTTTCACACCTTTATTTACACGGGATTTATCATCCTGAGCGTGGCGACGACGATTGTCCTGTTGCATCACGACTTCAACCTGAAGTTGATGCAGGGCGCTTTTTACCTCTATTTCCAGTCATTCATTGTTGATCTGTTCGGTCTTCTGGTCCTGGCCGGCGTCGGATTTGCGGCCGTGCGGCGAGTAGTGCTGAAGCCGAAGAGATTGATCTATACGGATGAATCGCTCTGGATTTTGTCGGTGATTTTTTTGATCGCGCTGACCGGCTTTATGATCGAAGGCTGGCGCATCGCGGCGACATCCGATCCGTGGGGCCGGTGGTCGCCGGCCGGTTATCTGGTGGCGTTGATCTCCAAGTCATTGCTGGGAGAATCATCGGCCGGCCTGGTCACAATAGCGACCGCACATCGATTCGTATGGTGGCTGCACGCGGCGCTCGTCTTCGGTTTCATCGCCTGGGCGCCATACACGAAGATGCTTCATGTTCTGACCGCGCCGCTCAACATCTACACCGCGCGACTTGGGCCGAGCGGAGCAGCGTTGAGAGCGATCGATTTCGATCAGGCTGCTGAAAGCGGAGAACCGCTTGGAGTAAAGACTCTTGCCGGGTTCACCTGGAAAGACCTATTGGATTTCGACGCCTGCACCGAATGCGGCCGGTGTACTGCTGTTTGCCCGGCGAACATTGTCGGCAAATCACTTTCGCCCCGCGACATAATTGTCGATCTGCGGGATTTCATGCGATCCGCGAGCGATCCCGAGACCTGGAAGCAGTCAGCAATCGCCGGCTCTTTCGCCTCGACATCGGCCGAATCGCTCTGGTCCTGTACGACCTGCGGCGCATGTCTGGAGACCTGTCCGGTCTTTATCGAACAGATGCCGAAAATCGTTGATCTGCGCCGGTATCTGGTTATGGAAGAGACTGCATATCCGGATACAATGCAGGAAGCGATGACCTCGCTTGAATCTCGCGGCCATCCGTTGAGAGGCACTCAAATCTCTCGCATCGATTGGGCCGATGGCTTGAGTCTCAAAACTATTTCAGAGGTGAGTGACGCTGAAGTCCTATTCTGGGTTGGTTGCGGTGGAGCGTTGATCGAGCGAAATCAGAAGATCGTGCGCGCGGTGGCACAATTGCTTGAGAAAGCAGGGGTCAAGTTTGCGGTTTTGGGCCGTGAAGAGAAATGCACCGGCGATCCGGCGCGCCGGATTGGCAACGAATTTCTGTTTGAAATGCTGGCGAAAGAGAATATCGAGAAACTGAATGGCTACCGCGTCAAAAAGATAGTAACATCCTGTCCTCATTGCTTTAACACGTTTCGCCATGAGTACCCGCAGTTTGGTGGAAATTACGAGGTCTATCACCACAGCGAGTTTCTGGCGAGTCTCGTCAATGAAGGCAAGTTGTCGCCGGTTATCCAAAACGAGCAAAAAGTCGTCTATCACGACCCCTGTTATCTCGGTCGCCATAATGGAGTGTTCGATGCGCCGCGACAATTATTGCAGATCTCTACGCGGTCGGTTGTTGAAATGAAACAGAGCCGGGAGAACGGGTTTTGCTGCGGCGGCGGCGGCGGCATGAGTTTTGTCGAAGAACCAAAAGATAAACGGGTCAATCAGGAACGCGCGCGCCAGGCTCTAGAGACCGGCGCGGATGTTCTCGCGGTCGGCTGTCCTTTCTGCATGACAATGATGGAAGACGGAATCAACGCCCGTCAAGGCAGTCGTGATGTGCGCGTCATGGATGTTGCCGAGTTATTGTGGCAAGCCGTTAAAGACTGAAAGGCGGCACGGATTTCGATCTGTGCCGCCAAATGGGGAAATCCGATGGACTTAAATCTTACTCCGGGCGAACAACAGTTTCGCGACGAATTGCGCGCGTGGTTGCAGACCAACGTCCCGCCGCCGTGGACGGGGAACAATCGAGAAGATGGAAAAGGCGAATATTTCAACTTCTTGCGCGATTGGCAGAAGAAAGTCTACGAGGCGGGCTGGGCCAGCATTTCATGGCCGAAAGAGTACGGCGGGCGTGGAGCCGCCTTAATTGAACAAGCAATCTTTCAGGAAGAGTGGGCGCGCGCGGAAGCTCCGCCATTGATCAATGTGCTGGGCCTTTCTCTCATCGGTCCAACAATTATTGCCGTTGGCAGCGAGGAGCAGAAGCAGCGATTTCTGTCCAAAATTCTTTCGGCGGAAGAGATCTGGTGCCAGGGATTTTCAGAACCGAATGCCGGCAGCGACGTCGCGTCACTCAATACCAAGGCCACATTGGACGGTGATCATTTCATCGTCAATGGGCAGAAGATTTGGACGAGCCTCGCGCATGCCGCCGATTGGTGCTTATTACTGGTTCGCACCGATCCCCATGCGCCGAAGCATAAGGGCATTACGGCTTTGCTGGTCGATATGCATAGTCCCGGCGTGACGGTTCGTCCGCTCAAGCAAATCACCGGCGATGCCAGCTTCAACGAGGTCTTCTTCGATAATGTGCGAGTGCCGGTGGATAATGTGCTCGGCGAGATCAATAAAGGTTGGACGACGGCGATTACCACCTTGATGAACGAGCGTGCGCATCTCGGCACCGGTATTTACATTCAATTCAAACGCAACCTGGATCAACTGATCGCCCGTTCACGAGAGACCAGACGAGGCGGCGGGACCGCGAGCCAGGACCCGGTCATACGCCAAAAACTTGCGCAATCGTTGATTGAGCTCGAGGTCTTTCGCCTGACCACTATGCGCTCGTTGAGCAAGATGCATCAGACGAGCACCCCGGGGCCGGAAGGCTCGATCCTCAAGTTGCAATGGAGTGAATTGAATCAACGTCTGCAGCAAACCGCGATGGAGACGCTTGGCCCTTACGCCCAATTGCACGGACTGGACGATGGCCAATGGGTTTTCAACTACTTGCGTTCACGCGCGAATACGATTGAAGCCGGCACCAGTGAAATTCAACGCAATATCATTGCCGAAAGAGTCTTGGGACTCCCAAAGAGCTATTAAGCTGACGCTATGGATTTCGATCTTTCGAAAGCTCAAAAACTACTGCAACAATCGGCCCGCGATCTCTTCGCTCGCGAATGCAAGCATGAGCGTGTACGCGAATTGATGGCGACCGATACTGGGTTCGATGAAAAGCTGTGGCGGAGTATGGCCGATCAGGGCTGGATCGGATTGATTATTCCTGAAGAGTTCGGTGGGTTGGGATTGAGCCTCGTCGATTTGATTGCCGTTGCCGAAGAGATGGGACGCGCATGTTTGCCGGGACCATTTCTCTCGACTTTGTGGGCGGCGGCTTTGATCGACCGCGCAGGGAGCGACGGTCAGCGTAAACAGTATCTGGAGCCGATCTCTTCCGGAGACCTCAAAGCCACGGTCGCATTGCTCGAAGAGACCGCTGATTGGAACCATTCCGCAGTGCAAATGCGCGCTGAAAAAGAGGGCAAAGATTATCACTTGCGCGGGCGCAAAGAGTTCGTTACCGACGCCGATGTGGCTGATGTGATCATCTCTGTTGTGCGCGGCGATGACGGACTGGTCCTGCTGCCTATTGAAAAGGGCAGCCGCGGCTTGCAGGTCATGGCCACGCCCGGCATCGATGCCACCCGGAAATTATATTCGCTCGAATTTGACGACGTCGTTGTGCCCGCAGCGAATGCACTGGCTTTTACCACTCGGGTCCAGAGAGCGGTCGAAGCCGCAACTGAGATTGCCACCATCGCCCTCTGTGCGGAGATGCTTGGTGGAATGCAATGGATTCTCGAAACATCGGTCGATTATGCGAAGACACGTCAGCAGTTCGGGAAGCCGATCGGCATCTATCAGGCCGTCCAGCATCAGTGCGCGGAGATGTTCCTCATGGCGGAGAGCGCACGATCTGCCGTTTATTATGCGGCGTGGGCAGTTTCAGAGAACGATCGGATGGCCAAACTGGCCGTCTCGATCGCGAAAGCCTATTGTTCCGACGCCGTCCGCGAAGTCGGCAATCGCGGATCGCAAGTCCACGGCGGGATAGGATTTACCTGGGAACATCAGCTGCACCTTTACTATAAACGCGCGAAAAGCTCAGAGATAATGTTCGGTGATGCGATTTATCATCGTGAGGTGATTGCTAAAGGAGTAATTGATGAGACAGAATAGCAGCGCGTGCCCCTCCTAAATCTTTAGTGCTTACTAAGCGTTTGCCAAATTTTGAAAGTCAATAAAATTGTGCCGCCGCCTTCGCTCTTTGACTCGAAGCGGCGGCAAATTAGTTTGAACAGATTTTAATTTTGAGGAGGGAAATAGATGAAGAGAGTATTATCGCTGCTGGGTGCTTGCACTGTACTGATGTTAGTCCTCTGCGCCGCCGGCACGGCTCAAACGAAATCGAGCGGAACCAGTTTCGCCGGGACCTGGGTCTTGGACAAATCAAAGAGTGAGTTGCCGGATATGATGCATAACATTGAGAGCATCACCTGGGTGATCACTCAGGACGACAAACAGATCAGCAGAGAGTCGAAGATGGAAGAAGGTGGCCAGGGCGCCGGGCGTGGAATGGGAATGGGCAACAATCGTCCGCTGACGCTCCAATTAGATGGAAGCGAGACGGTTTCAGAATCACCGCGAGGCAAATCGACAAGCAAAGTGAAATGGAGCGGTGATAATAAAATTCTTGAGGTCAACACTATTTCCAATCTCAACATGCAGGGCAATCAGTTCACTATGACCACGACTGAACATTGGGAATTGACAGAGGGAGGCAAAGTTCTTAAGGTTCATCAATCCAGAGTGATACCGATGGGCCAGGTCGAGACGATTCTGGTCTTCAATAAGAAATAATTATTGAAAAGAGAAAAGGGGAACGTGAAAGACGTGGAGAGGCTCTTTGCCTCTCGTCTTTCACGTTCCCTCTTTTCAATTGAGGGCCTTGACCAAAGCCTGCATTCCTTTGAATTCCGGTGTCCCGGCAGAACAAAGCTCGAACAACGCCGTCTCGATCGAAGAGACAATTGCTCCTGAACGCGCCATCTTGTTGATTCCCACCTCGCAGTTACGAGGCAGTCGAGTTGAAACAGCATCACTCAACAAATGGACCTGATAACCGTTTTGAAGCAGATCATGCGCCGTCTGGCTGACGCAAATATGGGCTTCAATTCCGCAGATCATAATTTGTTCGACATGAGATTCACGCAGCCTGGTGTTGAACTCCTGTTCTCCGCAAGCCGAAAATAGAATCTTTTCAATTGGCTCGGGACCTTCAGTCAGGTGCTGGGCAATTTCATTGACGGTCCGGCCAAGACCCTTGGGGTATTGCTCGGTGACAATAATTGGAACGCTCAGCAGTTGACATGCCTGGACAGTTAAGGCGATTCGCGCCGCGATTTGTTCAAACTCGGAGATGATCGGGCGAAAAGCCTCTTGCATATCGATAACGACGAGCGCTGCTCGTTTGCGATCGAGTAATGATGGATGTCTCATAGGAATAGGATTTCAGATTTCAACTCTCGCGACAAAGATCAGAGTCCCGAAATTATTTCAAACCACACTCAATCTCAACCGATTCGTGACAGATGCACGACAATTATTAGGAATAATAACAATGACAGCGAAGAGGGGCTGGTTCGGGTCAGGTAAATGGTTCGGGATAGTGCGGAGCCTGGCTCGGACAGCCTCAGTTTTTGGGCTGCCTGGGATTGGGGATGCAATCAGGGTTAATTGCTGGAGATCTCAGGCAGCCGTCTTCTTTTACCCTGAGCTAACACGCCAATCGATCTTCAATCCTTATTCACAGATTTCTGAGGTGTCGCCGGGGTCAGGGCCGGATCACTCGTCACCCACGCCGTCCACCACAGATCACGCAACATCTGAGCTCCGGCTGCCAATCGTTCGCCGGCAAATTTTTTGTGCTCCGGCGACGTATTGGTCAGGCCGAACTGCTCTTTCTTGTCCAAAATGTAGAGCTGTTCGACCAGAGCATTCGAAGCCCGCAAGTATCTCCAGGTCTCCTGGCGCGGGTTTTCGATCACCTGTGCTTTCTCTCCAATCAGCGGCAGAATGTCAGTCAGTTTGATCTGTGCGCCGACAAACTCTTCTTCAAAGCGAAAATGGATGCCGCGTTCGCGCGAATACACGGTGTAGCCTTTAGGATTGTCGCCTGTCCAACCATTGTAATGAACGGTTGTGTGATGAGGATTGGCGCCGTCACTGACATAATGGCCAAGAATACCTGCGTCGTTGATGATTCGCTGCTCGATCAATTTTCGCTTTTCGGGACTATTTTCGACGCGCCACAGCCTGAACTCGACGCGAATCCGCTGAAAGAGTTCAAGGATGCGATAAGGCAAAAAGCCCGCCGCCGTGGGTTTCTGTCCGGCTTTGATCATCTCGGCGACAAAATCGTAGCGGCTGATCGCCGTGGTTGCCGCTTCCGGCACCAGTTCCAGATCCAGGAAATGGTCCGGTGCAGAGGCGTAATCGAGAGCCTTGTCCAAATTGGCTTCAGTGCGATCACGCCAACGGTCAGGTTCAGGGTTGAGATAGGCGAGTTGCTCGGTCGATTGGCTGAAAAACTTCGGCATCTCTTGAGGCAATTTCACGGCGGCGGCGCGGCCAGAGATTTCGTGGCCGTGCTGGCCCCAACCTTTCACCTTGCCCGGATAGATTGTCAGAAACGCAACGGCCATCAACATTATCCAGCCGAAGAAGAGGAATGACTGTAAGCGATGTGGTTTTAAATTTGTCATAAAACTGATGGGCTTCGTTATTGCGGGGAGAGATCAACCCCGAACAACTTCTTACCGGATAGATCGTGTAGACTAACGGTCATTGTTTCGGACTTTCCATTGATCTTGACTGCGCCGAAAAATTGCAGCCCTTCTTGAGGCGAGCGGTTCGGTTGCATGCCCGGTGGAATGCCTTTGAACTTCACCTGCGGCCCGAAAGTGTCGTCCATCTCACCAGGGCCGAATGTGCCGGCATTGAGCGGCCCGGCGATGAATTCCCAAAATGGATTGAAGTCGGTAAATTGCGCCTTTGCGGGATCATAATAATATGCCGCCGTGTAATGGACATCAGCTGTAAACCAGACGACATTTTTGATCTTGCGTTGTTTGATAAAACGCAATAGTTCGGCCAGTTCCAATTCGCGCCCCAATGCCGGACCATTACCGTTGGCCCAACTTTCGAACCTCTTCTCATCAGTGACAATGACTCCAATCGGCATGTCGCTGGCAATGACTTTCCAGGTGGCTTTGGAGCTGAGCAACTCTTGCTTGATCCGGTTCAATTGCGCATTTCCCAGAAAGGCCGTCTCATCGCTCATGGTCGTCTGTCTGTTCTGCGTATTCGGGCCGCGATAGCTTCGCTCATCCAGCATAAAGATATCGAGCAACGGGCCATAATGGTAGATGCGATAGACACGCTCCGGGTCTTCGGGATTGAAACGAATCGGCATGTAATCTAAGAAAGCTCGTTTTGCGCGCGCCGCCAGCATGTCCACGCTCTTCACCGTGTACCGGTTATCATCGAGGATTTGGCCCGGATACCAGTTGTTGCGGACTTCATGATCGTCCCATTGCGCAAACATCGGCACTTCAGCATTGAAACGCCGCAGATTTTCATCCATCAAGTTATAGCGATGATTACCGCGGAACTCATCGAGCGTTTCGGCGACCTTCGATTTTTCCGGTGTCGTGATGTTCTTCCAGATCGAGCCGTCGCCGAGTTTTACTTCGGCTTGAATGACGCCATCGGCATAGATCGAATCGCCGGAATGGATAAAGAAATCCGGCTGAAGCTTTCTCATCTCCTCGAAAATTTTCATCCCGCCGAAATCAGGATTAATTCCCCAACCCTGTCCGCAGACGTCGCCGCCCCAGACGAAACTCACATCGCGCTTTGTCTGGGGCGCCGTCCGAAAACTGCCGATCATCGGATCGCTCAAGCGTTTGATGTCGTTCAAATCCTGAAAAACGACTCGGTAAAAGACCTTCTGACCGGCCGGTAGATCATTGAGATCAACCCGCACCGTGAAATCGCTCGATTCGAGCGCCGCCGGGCCGACAATACGCCGCGCGTTTTGAAAAGATTCGGTCGTCCCATACTCGACGATCATCCGCGCGGGTCGATCGCTACGGCTCCAAACGATCCCTCGATTGGACGTAATGTCGCCGCTTTGCGCGCCGAAAGGCGCCTGCGGGCGAAGATTGTCGGAGGTGATGAGGGCGGGCACCGATCCGTTCTTGAGACGCGTTGAAAGCACTCCGCCGCTCGCCATTGCTGCTCGAACCAGAAAATTGCGACGTTTCATACCCTAAGTTTGTTGCTTCTCCCAATCTTCGACCTGTTGTTTTGACCGGTTGAGCAGGATCCGCTCTCGTTCGATCTTGGCGATCCAGTCGGCCGGCACTCGCATCGGATGTTTCAACACGAAGCCACGCGCCATAATGATGCCGCTCAGCCCCCAATCAGATTGAGTCAGCAATACCTCGTGCACTTCACCCAGTTTGTGCCCATCGCTGGATTCGACCGGCAGCCCCCTTCTGACCGCATTTTCCGAAGAAGAGAGCAGTGGTTCTGTGACGACGACTCCGGGAGTGTGCAACGGATCGCCAAATGCATTGGCAAAAAGGGGAACGAAATAGTTGATCCAGTCGGCCGGTTTAACTTTGGACCTTGGGCGTTCCAGGCTCTCCTGATCCAATTGATCCAGGCTGGTGTAATGTTGTACCTCAAAATTCGGGAGCGACTCGATCTCGTCATCCGCCCGATCGATCCGGATCTTATTGTGTTCGGCGCTTTCCACCCAATCGACAGGCATCACCTGGTGTCGCGGATAGAGCGTGCCGCGTTTAATGACGAGATGTGTCGCCTCATAAAATTCGCGATCGAGCACTACGCGTTCGATGCGCCCCACTTCATGCCCATTATTCTCTACTGAAGCCCCAATATTAATTTCGATCATATATCACCTCTCTCTTCATCTGAGAGCTCTTGGTTTGTTCTGTTTATTTCGTTTAGATCGCGGCCTCTCATTTTCATCATTGTCGTCATCGTCGTCCTCGATCGCCTTGACAAAGGCGCTCCGGACGGGTGCAGGCATCTGTGAATTGGCTCCGCGTATCGATTTCCAAATAATCTCATTGAATTCGATGTCGGGGGCAGCATCCTCTTTATCGAAATTGAGCTGCGCAGAACGTTGTGCGCCCGGCGCATTTGGGGAGTTCTTCTCTGCCAGATCGATCCGCGCGGGGCGATGTTTAAACGCCGCCAGATCAGGTCTGTTCGTAAAACTATTATACATCGGCGTTGCGGCTGCATCGTACTGACTCATCGGCGGCAAGCCCAGAATTAATTCCATCGTCCGCAGCATGCTTGAGGTTGTATACATTGTCGAATCGACATATTGACGTTTCGTATAGGGGCTGACCACAAATGCGATCGAACGGTGCGCATCGACATGGTCCGGCCCGTTTTGCGCATCGTCTTCAATGACGAAGATCGCCGTCTCTTTCCAGTACCGCTCGCTGTGGGTGACGGCTTCGACCAGTCGGCCCAGCGCCAGGTCGTTCTCGGCAACATGGGCGCGGGGCGTGGGCGCCCCGGCGCGCGTACCCTGGGTATGATTACCGCCGATACGAACGATCTGAAATTGCGGCAGTCCACCGGTCTTCTCATACTCGCGAAACTCCTTGAGCCACTCATCGATCCGGACGTTGTCGGGAATATTCAGATCCCAGGCAGGGAATGTCGAACTGAAATGGCCTTCGAGTGCGGGTTCATGCGTATAATTTTCGCGCTTCGGTTTGACGTTCGAATCCCAATCCAAATCGCCGCCTCCTCCGGGTTTGCCTTCACGGCTGCTGACATACTCGCCATAGCTGCGGTAACTCACGCCGGCTCGCTGGCAATAGTCCCAAATGTAACCGCCGGTCGGGCGCGCGATCTTCTTGCTCCCCTCATAATCATAGGTCCGACCGCGATTTGAATAATTGGTCGGCCAGGTCTTTTCAACATAATCGGTCGCGTAAGCAGCCATGGACCAGTTGTGGCCGTCGGCCGAGACCTCGGCATCGACATAAAAGTTATCGAGCAGGACGAATTGGCGCGAGATGGCATGTTGGTTGGGCGTCACATCTTCGCCGAACAGACAAAGGGTCGGATCACCATTACCCTCAGCTATATCTCCGAGCACCTGATCATAGGTTCGGTTCTCTTTGACCACATAGATGACGTGCTTGATCGGAGAAGGCTCGCCGATGCGGACCGGAATGGCCGTCTTCTCGCGCGGCGCGCGCGCCGCTTTGAGCAGTTCGTCGGTGTAAGGCGAATTGGCATAGACGCGGCGCGTGAGCTGAGCGAGCCTTGCCTTGGTCGGCAGATTGATCAGTGAAACAGTGCCTTTCAGGATGCTGCCGATATACTCTGTGTCTGAGTCACGCCGTTGGTAGGGATTGGGGCCTTTGGGGTTGGCCGCCGAGGCCACCCCTTTACCGTTGGCGACAAAGATGCGTTTGCCGTCTTTACTCACCCGAACCGATGTCGGATACCAGCCCGTTGGAATGAAACCCTCGATCTCGCTCTTGCCACGATTCGCCACGTCAACAATGGCGATATTATTGTTGTCGGCGTTGGCAATGAAAATCGTCTTTTCATCCGGCGAGAGCGCCACCGCGTTCGGCGTGCTGCCGATCGGCGATTTCGGATGGAGCGCGGTTGAAATCGCCTCGATCTCTTTCATTTGCGCCGTGTCGATGACAGAGACCGTATTGCTGTTGGCATTGGCGACATAGAGCGTTTTGCCGTCGCGCGTCAGTTCCAAATCATTCGGATGATCGCCAACCTGGATCTTGCCGATGATCTTGTTATCTACCGTGTCAATGACCGCGACGCTGCGTGATCCCCAGTTGCTGACGTATACTCTGCTGCCGTCGCTCGAGATGAGACAATCATACGGATATTCGCCGACCTCAATCTTGGTGATCACTTGCTGAGTGTCGAGATCAACTACAGCAACCTTATTGGTCAAATTCTCTGCGACGTAAAGACGCTTGCCATTGGGCGAGGCCGCAATTCCTGCTGGAAAAGCGAACTCACCTTTCCCAGTCCTGCGTGCCTCCGCGCGGCCCCTGTCATCAAGTTTGTGATATTCGCTGCTGCCAAGGATGATCTTGCCGGTCTGAGTTGCTTTGCCGTTCGCAAAATCGAAGACAATGACTTCATTGTCGTCACCGCCGGAGACAAAAAAACGCCGTCCGTCGGTGGCGAATGTCAGTCCGAGCCAGGATTTCTTCACCTCAATCGTTTGTGTGCTCTGACCGGCGTTGAGGTCGATGATATTGATTGTCTGCGGGCCATTACCATTGGTCGTCACCAGCAGATAACGGCTATCAGCGCTCATCGCCATGTTCATCGGCAGATCGCTCACCGGGATTTGCGTGCCTTCAGGAGTCAGCATCCATCCGTTAGGGAGCAGTGTCCCGTTGGCTTTCTTGCCGGGAAGCTGGCGAGGCGCAGTTTTTGATTTTACCTGTGCGAATCCGGAATTGATCTTGACCGGCAACAACAATGAAAGGCAGGTCAACAAAACAAAAGGCTTTGCGAGGCGAGTGGGCATTTCTCCTCCTTAGTCTAGAGCATCCCTTTTTCGGAAATTACAGCAAGGACCGGGCAATTTGCCGATCTCTGATCTCTGATATTTATAAAAAAGCATCAGGGATCAGAGATTAGGGATCAGGGATCAGTTCAATCTCGAGTATCGAAGTGAAATCAGCGAACTAACGAAACGAGTGTCGGCTCGGCAATTGTTTCCCCGTTCTCGTCGTGCATGCCGACGGCAGCATCGAGTTCGGCCGACACATCACCAATACCAGCCGAGAGCGATTTGAAGTCGAACAAATTCGGATCGAGCAGATGAGACCGCACGGTGTTACCCAGCGCGGCCAGCATCGATTGGCGGATACTGGGGATCTCTTTCTGCAACTCATTAATCAAATGTTTGACCCGCTTGCGTTTGAGGTTCTCCTGCGAACCACAGAGGTCGCACGGGATGATCGGGAATTTCTGGATTTCCGCATACTCGGCCAGATCCTTTTCCCAGATATAGGCCATCGGGCGAATGACGGTATTGCGCTCATCGTCCGAACGCAGCACCGGAGGCATGGCCTTCAGCGAGCCGACATAGAACAAATTGAGGAGGAAAGTCTGCAAAATATCATCGGCATGATGACCGAGCGCGATCTTGGTACAGCCCTCTTCGGCTGCGATGTTGTACAGAATGCCGCGCCGCAAACGCGAGCAGACAGAGCAGTAAGTCTTTCCTTCCGGGACCAGGCGTTTGACCACGGAGTAAGTGTCGCGTTCGATGATTCGGAATGGAACGCCCAGGTTCGAAAGGTAAGCGGGCAGAATGTGCGCCGGAAAGCCGGGTTGCTTTTGATCAAGGTTCACCGCGAGCAATTCAAAATTGACCGGCGCCCTGCGTTGCATGATCATCAGCAGTGAAAGCAATGAAAAACTGTCTTTGCCGCCGCTCAAGCAGACCATAATCCGGTCGCCTTCGACGATCATCCCAAAATCTTCGATTGCCTCGCCGATTCTGCGCAACAAAACCTTCTGTAGTTGTTCGCCTTTGTCCATCAAACTCGTGTTTACTCCGATTCCTAACGGTTATTTGAAAAGAGAGATTAGGCTATGGTTGTGTGGAAGGTCAAATCGAGAAGTGATCGTATCCGCCGGCTAATATAGGTTTAACGTTGCCATGATGGTGAAAAATGACGGGGTTTAAATTTTTGTCGGTCTTCGTGATTTCACCGATGCGGGTCAGGGCGAGCCCGCAATTTTCAGCCACGGCCATTAGCCGATCTTCAAGATCCATCCCGGCGGTCAGCAATAGTTCGAAATCCTCTCCACCACAGATCGCCAAAGAGAATGCCTCTTCCTGATTTTCGACGACCAACTTGACCTCTTCAGCAACCGGCAGTAGTTCAAGATCGATGATCGCGGCCGTGTCGCTCTCTTCGCAAATATGCGCCAGATCTTGCCCTAGACCGTCACTCACATCGATCATGGCGTGGGCCAGATTGAGCTCACCAACCAGTTTGCCGAAACCGACCCGAGCTTCCGGCCTCAGATGTGCGCGAATGGCACTCTGCGAAAGACTTTTTTCGCCTTCATGGACGCGGAGCCCCTGCAACAGCAGCTTCAGCCCCGTGGCCGCCGCCCCGATCGTTCCGGTCAGGTAAATCCCATCGCCAACCCGTGCGCCGCCTCGCCGCACGGCTCTGCCGGCGGGACAATGTCCAATCACAAACGAATCGATGGTCAGACGGTCAGGTGCGGAAGAGATGTCGCCGCCGATCAGCGTTACCCCTTCTTGCGCAGCCAACGCGAAATAGCCGGTGAAGAACTCTTCCCAAAAATCTTCCGATTGCAGGCGCAATTTGGGAATGCCAAGGGTGAGCAATGAATATCGAGGCGCGCCGCCCATCGCCGCAATATCGCTCAAACTGACGGCCAGAACTTTATGTCCCAGCCAGCGTGGCGGCGCGTACTCAAGCTTGAAATCGATCTCCTCAACGAGCAGATCGACCGTGATCAGTGTTTCGCGACCACTTTGTTCGCGTAAGATGGCTGTATCATCACCGATGCCCAGGGCCAGGTCGGCGCCGGAATGATTGACGACCCGATTGCGGATGCGATTAATTAAATCGAACTCGCTCTGCATTTAATTCAATCATCCGTCAATTCTTTTTGGGCGCTGCCGGTGCGGTCTCCCCTCGCACCACACCGCGGCCTATTCGATTGGCATTGAACATACTTTCAGCGACGCGTTTGATGTCGGCCTTTTTCACCGCGCGGATGGAATCGGGCTGTGATTCGACGTCTGAAGGCTTTCGTCCGAAGATGATCGCCCGCGCATACTCCAAAGCGCGTTCCGGATGGGATTGCAGCGTGATCGCGTAGCGGCCGATTGCCGCATTGCGTCCCTGCTCGAACTCATCATCAGAGGGCAATTTGCCGGCCAGCCGCTGCAACTCAGTCTGGATTGTGTCGCGCGCGCGCTGCTCATTTTCAGGCAGCGTCGTTATTTGGGCGAAAAATGCGCCGGAGGCAAGCCTCTGTTCCAGTTCAACAGACACTTCATCTGTTAAACCCAATTTGTCCCGGCTCTCTTCGATCAAATTTCCGGAAGCCGCGATATATCCAAACATCGTGGCGGCAAAGGGGTCGTTCGGGCCGCTGATGGATTGATTGAGTATGCGGTAACCGGCGGCTTGTGTAGACGTTTGACAGACCCGCTGTTCGACATTGTCTTGCGGTTCGGAGAGCGAAGTCGGTATGTTCACTTTAAGGCTTTTGTCGAGGTCCTCGCGTTTTAAACCCTCCGAAAAGACCCTGGAAACGAGCGCCGAACCATCGGTGTCGCCGACCAAAATCAGAAGCGGGAATTGTTTCTTGATTGTTTTGGTATGCCAGGCTTCCAATTTCTCGTCGGTTGCCGCCTTGACGACTTCGGCCAGTCCGAATCGCGGCAGGCCGTAAGGATGACCGGGATAGAGCGATGTCCAGAAGAGTTCGACAGCGCGCGCTTCTTTGTCATCACGTTGCGTCAGCTGCCGAGCCAGCAACGCCGTGCGTTCTTTCGTCAACTCGTCCTTGTCGAAGAAAGGATTTTCGATTATTTCGATCAAGAGCTTGACCGCCGGCTCGGCGTTGCGCGACAACACGTCGAGCGTATAACCGAAGAAATCGGGTTCGTTAATGATCTGAATTGTGCCGCCATAGCTTTCAAGCTCAAGCGCAATTAGATCGGCCTTGCGCGTGGTCGTGCTTTTAAGCATTGTGCGTAACATCAACTCGGTGGTCCCGCTCGTCGTCTGATCTTCGATTAATCGCCCACCCTGGAAGAGCACGCTGACCGATATTTTGGGCAGAGATTTATCCTCACGGACATAGGCACGAGGCCCGCGAAGCAATGAAAAATCTTTGATCGGCAGCGGTACGGATGAAATGATCACATTCTGGCCTTCGCCTCCCAGGCCGCGCTCAGGACCTTGGGCGAAAGTTTTGAGTGAGATCGCGGGTTTGATCTCTTCCGGTTTGATCGGTTGGACCATACCCGGCGCAAATGTCACGGCCAGTTCAGCAAATTTCTCCGGCGTAAACGTCCGCGTCTGCGCGTTGCGCGGCTCGTATTCGCAGACCGTCGTGTTCGCCAGCACGAGGTATTTCACCGCGGCTCGTTGAATGTCTTGCGCGGTGACGGCGCGAATCCGTGAGAGATTATCAAACAGGCGATAATCGCCGACTCGTACCTGATAGCTTGCCAGCAAACCGGTTTCGGTCTCCAGCCGCGAAATAGCATCAAAATAACTTTTTTCGAGCATCGTGCGCGCACGTTGCAACTCGCCGTCGCCGATCAGTTCGCGACGGAACCGCTCGATCTCTCGGAAATATTCTGCTTCGGCGCGATCAATCCGGTCGCTTTCGACACGCAACTGCGTGATCAGCATCCCGGTGCCGGGCAAAATCAGATAATCGGCCTTCGTTTCGATTGCAACGCTCGTTTTGTCGCGCGATGCCTGGCCTTCACGCAATCCCTGCCACAATCGCGAGCTGTTGCCTCGACCCAGGACGGCGGCGAGCAATTGCAGCGTTGCTATCTCTTTCAGGCCCTCCTGGTCTGTTTTGAAAAGCGGAATCCGGTAGCCGACGGTTACCAGGCTTTGATTAATATCGGCTCGAATATTGGCATAACGCAGTTTGTCTTGTGCGGGCTCATCGGGATTGGGCGAGAGCCCATCGGGCGCGGGCGGCGGTGGCGGCGTCGTTGATTGCTCCGGTGTGGCGTTGCGAATGCCTGATGAAGGCGGAGCCGCGGGCTGCGGTCCCGGTTTTGCCGCTCCTGCTTTCTTGAAATCGCCGAATTGCAATTGCACCTGTCCCAATGCTTGAATCGAAAAAACATCGCCGACGATCGTGACTACCGTATTGGCGGGATGATAGTAGCTTTGATAGAAAGCCATCACCTGTTCGCGCGTGACCGACGCCAGCATTGTCTCAGAAATACTGCTGCCGCGTTTCAACCGGTTGGCGGTGAAAGCCGTGGCATATAATTTCTCGATTGCCACGGCATCGGCGCGGTCCTGTTCCCGCTTGTTTTCGATGATCGATGCCTGCGCCGCTTTTTTCAGATCCTCGGCATTGAATGCCGGCCGCTGAATCAGGTCGGCCAGCAACTCAACCATCACCTGATAGCTTTCAGACGGGGCAATGATGTTAAACGCCGTTTGATCAGCGGAAGACTGGGAAGAGAAGATGCCGCCGAGCCGCGCGACCTCTTTGTCGATGGCCGAGCCGGAACGCTTGGCCGTGCCTCTAAGGATAAAATGTCGGACAAGATTGGCCATTCCCGCCGCATCATCGGTCTCATTGACCGAACCGGCTTTGACTGTAATATTCATCGATACCAACGGCGCCGAATGGCGCTCTCGAATAATCACGGTCAATCCGTTTCGCAGGAAGAATCTGGAGGTCGAACCCTCGGGAGGGTCTTGTTTGACCAGCTTGCCGCCATCAGGTATGCCGAGCACCGTTGTCACCGGCACATTAGGCTTGGGCGTGGGTTTCGGCTGTGGCGGCGGCGTGGACGGCTGACGCCCGCGCCCACTCTGTGCGAAAGCGCTCATCGCAATGGATGAAAACGAAATGAGCCAAATAAGCCAAATCAGAATAATGAAGAGTGGTTTGTTGTTGCGGTACATCTTCGCTTCCTCTTTACAGTTGGAGTTCAGCTCAAACTTTAGCACGAACGAATTGAATTACAACTTGTGCCATCCGTCAGAATTAGAAGACAAATGAAAATGAGGAAATAGACGAAAAAATATGACTTTTCGTCTATTCCGTTATTCTTGTTTATCACCTATTCTTTAAATTGGAATTTGGTCGTCGCCATCATTAGTTAGAACGGTAGCCGCCGAAAATATTGCCATCAGAGCGAGATCATCTTTGTTTAACCAAGAGACCGGAAGGGAGAGGGGAAAAAAAGCCTGTAAATCCCTGCATCACTTTACTTTTCAACTTCCTTAGGTTTGTCTATAATCCGCGTTTTGCTGTATCGACCCAAAACCAAATTTCACCAAAATGAGGTATCACCACGTATGGTTCTGAACGTCCTAGGCATCAGAATTTTAACGGTTCTGCGTAAGAATAGCAGACTATTTCCTTCAATTTCGCAGTTTCGTCGCCCCGCTATGTTGATTGCATTCAGTCTAGCATTGATTGCGATCAATGCGATTGTTGCCCTGGCACAGCCCCACGGCGAAGGTACTTCGCATCAACCGGGCGGCGAAGCGAATCTCGTCCTGCCTGATCTTTCTCAGGTCAGCTTCCTCAACGGTATTAACGGACACTCGCTGTTGTTAATCGGATTTCTCGTCTCATTCCTCGGCATGGTTTTTGGGTTCATCGTTTTCACCCAATTGAAAAAGCTTCCAGTCCATCAGTCCATGCGCGAGATCTCGGAGTTAATTTATGAGACTTGCAAAACCTATCTCGTGACGCAGGGTAAATTCCTGCTCGTCCTCGAAATATTTATTGCTATCATCATTCTACTCTACTTTGGGCTGCTGCTCGGATTTCCCGCCTACAAAGTAGCAATCATTCTGATCTTCAGTTTGGTTGGTATTCTCGGAAGCTATGGTGTGGCATGGTTTGGAATTCGCGTTAATACTTATGCCAATTCGCGCACCGCGTTTGCCTCTCTGCGAGGCAAGCCTTATCCGGTCTATGCCATTCCGCTCAAAGCCGGAATGAGTATTGGGATGATGCTGATCAGCGTTGAGCTGATGATCATGCTCTTCATCCTATTGGTGGTTCCCGGCGACTATGCCGGCCCATGTTTCATCGGGTTTGCAATCGGTGAATCTCTCGGCGCGGCCGCCTTGCGTATCGCCGGTGGGATCTTCACCAAGATCGCCGACATCGGTTCGGACCTCATGAAGATCGTCTTCAAGATCAAGGAAGACGATGCGCGTAACCCGGGCGTAATCGCCGATTGCACGGGTGACAATGCCGGCGATTCGGTCGGGCCGAGCGCGGATGGTTTTGAAACCTACGGCGTGACCGGCGTCGCCCTGATCTCGTTTATCCTGTTGGCTGTCAAAGACCCGACGGTGCAGGTCCAGTTGCTCGTCTGGATCTTCGCCATGCGCATTATGATGGTTGTCGCCTCGGCGATCTCCTACTTCCTTAACGAGGCAGTTGCCAAATCGCGTTACAGCAATGCAGACGAGATGAATTTTGAACGACCGCTGACCAATCTGGTCATTCTCACTTCGGCGGTTTCAATTGTTCTGACGTTCGTCGCATCGAAACTGATCATTCCGACGCTTAGCGGGAACAGCGACCTCTGGTGGCAACTTTCAATTATTATTTCGTGCGGCACCGCGGCGGGTGCGATCATTCCCGAATTGGTCAAGGTCTTCACCTCGACCGAATCGCGTCACGTCAGTGAGGTTGTTAAATCGTCCGAAGAAGGCGGCCCATCGCTCAACATCTTATCAGGGCTGGTCGCGGGCAATTTTTCGGGATTCTGGCTAGGCATCAGTATCGTCATTTTGATGTCGATTGCATATGCGTTCAGCCTCCAGGGCCTGGGCGCTTTGATGACTGCGCCTGCGGTCTTCTCTTTCGGCCTGGTAGCATTTGGATTTCTGGGCATGGGGCCGGTGACGATCGCGGTCGATTCGTACGGCCCGGTCACCGACAACGCTCAATCCGTCTACGAACTGTCATTAATCGAACAGGTGCCGAATATCGAAACGGAAGTGAAGAATAAATTTGGCCTCACCGTCAATTTCGATCGCGCCAAACACCTGCTCGAAGAGAACGACGGCGCCGGCAATACGTTCAAAGCTACGGCCAAACCGGTGCTGATTGGAACCGCAGTGGTGGGCGCAACGACCATGACCTTCTCGATCATTATGGCCCTCACGCAGGGGTTAACGGTCAACCAGGAGAAACTTTCGCTGCTGCACGCTCCGTTCGTGCTCGGTTTAATTATGGGCGGCGCCGTCATCTACTGGTTTACCGGCGCATCGACACAGGCCGTGACGACCGGCGCATATCGCGCTGTCGAATTCATCAAGCGCAATATCAAACTTGAAGGCGTTGAGAAGGCCTCGGTCGCCGACAGTAAAAAGGTCGTTGAGATCTGCACCCAGTACGCGCAGAAAGGCATGTTCAACATCTTCCTGACGATCTTCTTCGTGTCGCTCTCATTCGCTTTCGTCGAACCGTTTTTCTTCATCGGCTACCTGATTTCAATCGCAATCTTCGGTCTGTATCAGGCGATCTTTATGGCCAATGCCGGGGGCGCCTGGGATAATGCGAAGAAGGTGGTCGAGGTCGATCTTAAAGCGAAAGGCACCGACCTGCATTCGGCAACCATCGTTGGCGACACCGTCGGCGACCCTTTCAAAGATACGTCATCGGTGGCGCTCAACCCCGTCATTAAGTTCACGACGCTCTTTGGACTGCTTGCTGTCGAATTGGCCGTGAGCCTGACAAATCAGCGCGGAGAGACCTTTAGCCATGTGCTGGCTGCGATCTTCTTTGTGGTTGCGCTGGTCTTTGTTTACCGGTCGTTCTACGGAATGAGGATCGGCAAAGGAACAGATTAGCCGGCGGAGGAATAGTTGCTATCGAGCTTAACGATGGAGCACAGGGTTATTGGATTAATCCTGTGCTCTATTATTTTTTAGAGAAGCTAAGGATTGTATAATCAATGGTGAAATGACCCTGACTTACAATTTGGTTAATTGAAATTTGGTAATTGCCAAGGTTGTTCATGATCAACTACAATCACTGATGTACAGATCAAAACTCATCATCAATCAGAGAGATGCCCTTTCCCGAGATCACGCGACTTGAACTGCCGATCCTTCAGGAGCTGAAAGCTACTGGAGGAAGCGATCATTTACGTTACCTCTACCAGCGCCTGATTCGTTATTTCCCTCAACTAACACCAGAGGATTTGAATGAGCGGACAGAGACAGGACGGAGCCGCTGGCGCCGGGTTGTGCAACGCACCGGGAGACAATTGGAAGAGCAAGGTGAGTTACGGCGCGAAAAGAATCTATGGAAATTGACGAGCAAAGGGCTTAAACGAGTCGAAGCCGAAGCGTTGCAGTTGGAGGCGAGACCTTCGCATGTTGAACAAAAAGGCAGAGCTGTTACTCACAAAGAAGCTCAGTCAATGCTGGTCGAAATTGGACAGATGCTAGGTCGTCACGCCGAAGCCGAGTTTGAACATTACGATGTTGTCTGGCGTGACAGCGCAAATGCGCCACGGCTGAGCCATGTTTTCGAGGTCCAGATTGCCGGCAGCGTTGACGGTGCGCTCACCCGGTTGAAATGCGCTTACGAAACGCAAAGATCCAAAATATTTCTGGTGATCGCCGATGAACGCGACAAGAATTTTGTTCGAAAGAGGTTGACTGGATCGTTTCACGAAATTTGGGAAGTGGTCGCAGTTATCGGGGCGGGGGAGTTGCAGCAATTATATGAATCGCTCAAACCGCAAGAACACCTGATTGCCAGGCTTATGACGAAATATTAAGTATGATGACCCCGTTGCGCCGCCAATACCTGGATATCAAGCGTCGTTATCCCGGTATGATTCTGATGTTTCAGATCGGTGATTTTTACGAAACATTCGATGAAGACGCGCATGTTTTAGCGCGCGAACTGGGCGTCGCGCTGACGCGAAAATGGTTCGGCAAAGGACAGGTCCATCCGCTTGCGGGGGTGCCGATACGTTCGCTTGAAAGCCATTTGGCCAAACTCATCAACCGCGGATACAAAATCGCGATCTGCGATCAAGTCACGCCTCCAGGAAAAGGGTTGGTCGAGCGCGAAGTGACGCGCATTATTACGCCGGGCACGATCGTCGAACCGGTCTTGCTCGAAGGGCGCGCGAACAACTATCTGGCCGGCTTGATCGTCGCCGAAGGAGCCGCCGGATTAGCGTTTGCCGATGTGACCACGGGCGAATTTGCAACGACAGAGTTGGATCTGGCGCAAGCGGTGGCGGAATTGGAGAGAATTGCCCCTTCGGAATTGTTATTGCCGCAGAGCCAGACACCGCCGAATATTGAATTGGGCGCGATGACGCGGCTCAGTGACGAGCAAGTGGAGTCACGGGCGGCGCGACGCGCACTGCTCGATCATTTCGAGGCGAAATCGCTCGAAGCATACGGCTGCGAAGACAAGCCTTTGGCTACCCAGGCGGCCGGCGCCATCATTATCTACCTGCGCGATACACAGCCCGATGCGCTCGCCAATCTGACGCGACTCCAGAGTTTCTCGACTGATAATTTTGTCCGGCTCGATCCGCAGACAATACGCAATCTAGAGATCTTTCAGGGATGGGATTTCACGGGCGGCGTGCCGACCGGATCACTGGTCTCGACGATCGATCTGACGATTACTCCGATGGGCGGACGTCGTCTGCGGCGATGGCTGCGGCATCCGCTCCTCGACATTCACGAACTGCGCGCGCGGCAGAACGCGATCGATTGGTTCTTTAAGCGCGAGGCCGTCAGAGCAAAGGTGCGCGAGGCGTTGAATGAAGTGCTCGACCTGGAACGTCTGCTCGGGCGAATTCGACGCAAGCTGGCCGTGCCGATGGAGGTCGTTGGCCTGGCGCGCAGCTTAAAGGCGATTCCGGCTATTCGTTCGATACTCGAAAAGCATCACGCCCCCTCAGAGTTTGTGCAATCACTCCAGGATTGTGAAGACCTTGTCGATTACGTCGCGCGCGCAATCACGGACCGGCCGTCGTCGGATTTCGAGCGCGGTAATATCATTCGGACAGGCTTTTCAGACGAACTCGATGAATTGCGAACGGTGTTGACCGGGGGCAAGGATTTCCTGGCCAGGTTTGAAGCGCGCGAACGTGAGCGCACGGGGATTCGTTCGCTCAAAGTCGGTTATAACAAGGTCTTTGGATATTACATTGAGATTACGAAATCGAATCTCAAACTCGCTCCGAGCGATTACACGCGCAAACAGACGCTGGCCAACGCCGAACGCTTCTTCACGCTCGAGCTGAAAGAGCATGAATCTTTGATCGCCAATGCCAGTGAGCGGATTATCGAGCTTGAAACAAATCTTTATCGGCAAATCTGCGATGAAATCGCTCGTCACGCCGAACGCATCGGTCAAATTGCTGTGGGCATTGCTCACGTCGATCTTTGTCTGGCGCTGGCCGAGTGCGCGGCGCGCTTTGATTATGTCAAACCGGATCTCGATGAAGGCGATGAGATTAGCATCACTCAGGGCCGCCACCCGATGATCGAGCAGCGCCTTGAGAACGGGCGCAAATTCGTTCCGAACGATATCCGGCTTTCGAATAGTGAGATCCAGATTATGCTGCTGACTGCGCCGAATATGGCCGGCAAGTCCGTTTACCTGCGGCAGGTCGCGTTGATCTGCCTCCTGGCGCAGATCGGCAGCTTCGTCCCTGCCGCGTCGGCAAAACTCGTCATCGTCGATCGGATCTTCACCCGCGTCGGTTTGCACGATTACACTCTGCGAGGCCATTCGAGCTTTATGGTTGAGATGATCGAGACCGCGCATATTCTCAATCAGGCGACTCCGCGCAGTTTGGTCCTGCTTGACGAGATTGGGCGCGGGACTTCGACGGCTGATGGATTATCGATTGCCCGTTCGGTGATCGAATATCTTCACAACAATCCTCGCCTCGCAGCCAAGACCTTGTTCGCGACCCATTACCACGAATTGACCGATTGCGCCGATTATTTGCCGCGCGTCCATAACTTCCATCTGGCCGTCCGCGAGCACGGAGGCGGCGTCGAGTATTTGCACAAGATAGAGCCGGGCCGCGCCGAGAAGAGCTTCGGAATTTATGTCGCGCAATTGGCGGGATTGCCGAAACCGGTGATTCACCGCGCGCAAGAGTTGTTGAGCGAACACAACGGCGCCAAAGAGCCAGGGACGCCGGAAAAGCCGGAAGAGATGGAAGGGACCATGACATCTCCTCTCTCGGGCTCTGCGTTGTTGCTCGAGGCCATCTTAAAACTGGACATTAATCAGTTGAGCCCGGTTGAAGCCTTGACCAAGCTCTATGAGCTCCAACAGAGCATCGCCGCGCAAAAACGTAAGCCGTAGCGGTTAAATACGTAAGCACCCATCAGGGAAATTTTGCGCGGTCGCGTGCCCTCTCCTTAAACTTTGACTGGAAGCACATAGAACACCACCGCACAATAATGACAAATGCTTCCGGCCATAACGAAGACGTGCCAGATCGTATGATTGAATGGAATTCTCTCGCAGGCAAAGAAGATCAGGCCGGTCATATACGCTATTCCACCTGCTAAAATCCACCCCAGTCCTCCGAGCGGAACCACCGCGAGCAGCGGTTTAACTGCAATAATAGCGGTCCAGGCGATGATCAGATAAAGAGCCATCGAAAAAGCCTTGTAGCGATCGATGAAGACGATCTTGAAGGCGATTCCGAACAACGAAAGGCTCCAAACCAGGAAAAGCAGTGTCCAACCCCAGAAACCGCGGAGATTGACCAGCGTAAACGGCGTGTAAGTCCCGGCGATGACCAAATAGATTGCGATCTGATCAAAAAGTCGGAAGAAATGTTTGATCCGAGGCCGTTGAATACTGTGATACAGCGTTGAGGCCCCATATACCAGGACCAATGTGGCCCCATAAATACTGCAACCAGCGAAATGCCAGACGCTACCTTTCTGCCAAGTTAGAATGATCAGCGCAGCCAGGCCTGCCAAGCTTAAGATCAAGCCAACGCCGTGGGTTAAGCTGTTGGCTATTTCTTCGACAAACAGTCTTCTTTCAATATGCATGGGGTATACCTAAATAGGATTGTTAATCAGGAGACAGGACAATTATAAAGTCAAAGCCGAAATCTCAAACAAAATCTTTACAATGTGCAATATCGATAATTCCGATTAAATGTCCGCCCGTTCGGTCGAAATTTCGGTTCGTCTCACGGGCCGCTTGTTTTCTGCGATTCAGGGCAGTAGACTCCAAAACCAGCGAGGGCGGTATGGACCCTGTGTAGGTCTTTGCTATTCTCTGGTCACCTGCAAAGATTCGGCAAAGCATTAAGCAAAGTAAGGAGATGTCAACGATGACAAAAGGTTTTGTGAAGTTGACTGGCGTCGCTCTTTTGTCGCTGGTCTGTGTAGTCTTATCGACCGTCGTGGGTTTTGCCCAGTCGCATCCGGTTGAAGGAACGTACGCTGTGACTGCAAACAGCAGTGAACTTGGCACGCTCAATTTCCAAATGACATTTAAACGGAATAGCGACAAGTGGACTGTTGAGGTTAAGGATTCGCCGACCCCATTGGCAGTCAGCAGCGTCACGGTTAATGAAAGCAACCTGGTCACGATCAACGCCGATGCCGGCGGGACGGCTGTCACGATCATCGGCAAGTTCGATGGCAAGAAAATCGCGGGGGACTGGTCGGCCGGTGATGTTAAGGGCACCTGGTCGGCGGTTAAGAATGACGTGGCGGCCGCGCCTGCCAATAATGCGGCGGGCGCAACCACCGCTGTCGCGGGGGGAGCCACGGCCTCTAAGGTTGCGGCGGCAGGCCTCGAAGGTTCCTATGACGCAAAGGTCATAGCTGATGGCCAGGGTGAACTGGCATTCACGTTGGTTATTAAAAAGGATGGCGAAAAACTGGTGACCGAGGTTCAAGGCGGCGGCGATTTAAACGTCGTTGGCATTGAGGCCAAGGACCCTGACGTCGTCAATCTGACTGCGACCTATCAAGGCAATGGCCCAATCCCACTTCCCGGCAAACGCACCGGAGATGAACTCGGCGGAAAATGGGAGTTCGGAGGATTTTCCGGTTCCTGGTCGGCTAAAAAGAAGAAGTAGATCGGATCACAGAAAACGTGAAGCGCGCGAAAGGACCGATATCGTTCATCTTGGTCCTTTCGCGCGCTTCACGTTTTCTGTGTAATTAATCGCTTGCCGTGGCAAGGTGCTGGCGTGCGGTGGCGAGCGGAAGCGTAATCTGGAAGCGGGTTCCCTCGCCCGGATTGCTCTCGACGTTGATGTTGCCGCCGTGATCCTGAATGATGCCGTAACTTACGGCCAGCCCGAGGCCGGTCCCCTTACCGATCTGCTTGGTGGTGAAGAACGGATCGTAAATCTTTGAGAGATGTTCGGGCGCAATGCCCACTCCGTTGTCGCGGAAGCTAATGATGACGAAATTATTGTCGGCCTCGATGGAAATCTCTAACTGACCTCCTTCGGGCATCGCATCCCGAGCATTGAGGATCAGATTCATAAATACTTGTTGTAACTTGGGTGCATTGCCGGGAGCGAGCGGTAGCTGGTCGGCATAATGGCGCACAACTTCAATCTGCGTGTTGCGAAGTTGGGCATCGAGCAACTGGATCGTATCGTCGATTACTCGATCGAGATTGACCGGGGCAAACCGTGAATCGCTGACCCGAGAGAAATTGAGCAGGTTGTTGACGATCGATGACGCGCGCGAGGTCTGGCGATGAATCTTTTCAAGCAACTTATGGCGCGGATCATTCTCGGGGATCTGCTGCATCAGCATCTGCGAATATGACGAAATACCGGTGAGCGGCGTATTTACTTCGTGCGCGACTCCGGCGGCGAGCAAGCCAATAGATGAGAGCTTGTCGGATTGCTGTAATTGTTCTTCGAGTCTCATCCGCTCGGTCACATCTTCGATGGCGACCAGGGTCCCCTCGATCTCTTCGGTTTTGCTCTGCAAGGCGGCGAGCGAGATATTGAGCGTCAGATCGCGGCCATTGCATGAACGAGCGCGGAATTTGTAGATATTGACCGGCCCTTCTTTCTGCGATTCCGACCGATCCATCAAAGTGCGGATCGCTCTGAGCAGCTCAGGTTGGAAGACCTGAACGAGCCGGCGGCCGATGGCGTTTTCGCGTTCGAGCCCATAGATCTCTTCCAGGGCGCCATTCCAGTTGGTAATACGGCCGTGGAGGTTCAGCACCATGACGCCGACATTGATCGATTCGATGATGTTTTCGTTGAACTCCTTCAGCCGAGCCAGCTCTTCAGCCCGCTGCGCCTGCTCTTCGAGCAACAAGGCGTTCTCAATTGCCACCGCGACATACCCAGAGATCGCTTGCAACTGGTCGGTATCCTCCGAAGACAGAAGCGCTCCGTCAGTCGTGCGTCCGAGCGCGATGACCGCCGCGATTCGTGAGCGCATAGCGCATGGGACATAGTAACTGAAGAGACGGTCTGACGAAGGCCGGAAGACCTCGTCGGATGCGTCATTATCTTCGGAATCAAGATTATCGACGCAAACAATGCTGTTGATGTTGCCGGGATTGCGCAACATTTGCAGGAAGTCGTTCGGCTGCGTGATTTCGCCGTTAACGCCCTCTGCGCGCGCAACCCTGAAACCAAACAGGGAGTGCCGGTCTTCAATAAAGATGGCGAGGCGCTCGACCGAAAAGACCTCTTTTAACCGGCGCATCAAAGTGTCGAGCAAAGGTTCCAACTCAGTCGTCGATGAGAGCGTCCGGCCGAAATCTTGCAGCGTCACCCGGTAATCGTATTTCTCGCCATAAAAGATTCGGTCAATGCGCTCCTGTACCCAGTTCTTGACAGGTGCGAAAAGCATCGCAATAACCGACATCGTGATCGCCGCGATGAGCAGCGTCGCTTCTTGAGAGAGCAATGACCGCAAGAATTCGTAGCTGACGGCCATCACCGAACCGAAGAGCGCTGCAACCGATAACGTGGCGATGATATAAGCGAATGATCGCCGCATAACCACATCGACATCGGTCAGACGGTAACGCACGATCGAATAGCCCAGCGTCAACGGGATCAGGACCAGCGGTCCGACAGCGATCAGTTCGAGCAGTGAACCGACCGAAGAGTGAACAAGGTAGGATGGCAAATAGAATGTCGCAAATGCGATCCCGGCGACGCTCATGCCCCAGATTACCCATTTCAACTGCTGACGGACCATAATCGATCGCGTCTGTCTGAAAGTCCGAGTCAACAGGAGGGAACTGAGGATGATGGAAGCCGCAAAGACCGTGACCTCAATCTGAGACAAAAAGCTCCTCAGGTTGACGGGTGAGATCGGGATAAGTTCGCGAACTTTCGCAATCCGCAAGCCGACCTCAATCGTGATCAGCAAGAGCGCATGAGCATAGAGCCAGCCGGCCAGCCAGCGGCGACGAGTAAAAAGGTGGTAGCGGGCCGGATAGATTGCCGCGAAATGGACGAACATCGGCGCCACCAGGATCAACGCGAGCCCATCGAGAATATCGATGCCCTTGTCGAAGTGTGTCCGCAACTCCTCGGTTGGACTGTAAAAGTGGATGATGAATGCCAGCAGGCAGATCAAAAAGAAGTGTGTGACATACGGAGCGCGGCCTTGCTTAAGCAGAAAATAGAGTCCGATCCCGAGATAGACCAATCCAATTAGAGCCAGATAAAAGCCGCGCACCGGATGGGTCTCGCGCACCTGCAGTTTCTGTAGATCGGCAATCCCCTGGCGAATCGTCGTGTCTCCAGCATCGTTTCGTCGCTCGATCCAATAACTGAGCGTCAGCGGACGGCCCAATTGGACCAGGTCCTTGGCCTCATCGAGATAAATCTGTACCTGGTGGGCTTCGGTGATCTCATCGAACGGTTCCGAACCTGTATTGCTGATTCCAACCAGCACGTCTCCGCGCCGGACGTCCGCCAGAGCCGCAGGGCTGCCGTGCTCGACCAATTCTGCAACGACCCCGAGGTTCGCATCATCTTTCCAGATGACGCCATCGGTCGGAACAGGTTTCTGATTCAACCGGTCGCGCAGGTTAAAGCCGCCGATTGCCAAAGCAAGAAGCGCAACGAAGAGTAAGATCATCGTCCGCGTCGTAACTCTGGTTGTACCTGCTTGTGGCTTCACAATTTTCTACTCATCTCCACACGGTCCAAATTCAGACAGGCCGTTTGGCTCTTTGATCGAGATTATTCTCGGGCAAAAAAGCAACTGTTATTCCAGCAGGAATAAGTCACAATTTAATCGCGAATAAAGGGTTAAACCTTGTATTTCTTACAGCTTCAGGCAAAGAGGATGATTTGCCTGACCGAGGCCGAAAGCATTTCCGAAATAACCGTCCAGAAATTTGAATTTCCGATTTTGAATTTTGGATATCTTGCAGTTTTAGTCTTTATTTTCAGCCTGAAGTAAAATTCAACCCAACTTACCATCTAAAAGCCAGACCGCCGCGAACTGTCCGGCGAGTCCGGGCGGCAATTAGTTGAATCGTCCCATCGTCAATTCCAGTGGACTGATCAAAGAGATTGCGAATATCGACTATTGCTTGCCAGCGAATGGGCAACCCAAAGCTGGGCAGATCCTGAGTAACATAAATGTTGATGTTCGGATCATAAACGCTCATTCGTCCGGCAAATGGGTCGATCGCGAAGACGACGGCCGATGGTGAAAGCCTGATGACCGTCGAAACACGAGTGCCCGTTTCGTGCGTTAAGTCGAGATCGACTTTGGCCGTCGCGACCTGAAAGAATCCGCCTTTGAACATCTCTGACGGCGCCAGGGAATAGATGTCAGCCTTATTTAAACGTGCGCCTCGGCCAAAACTGTAACCGATCGATGAAGACAGATGATGATTGAAATCGTGTTTGTAAACGACGCGCATGCCCCGTGACGTGCCGTTCATGGCCGTCACCTGATGAACGACCTGGCGGAATGTTGCCTGCGTTTCAGGGGACATTTCGAGAGGGAGCGCGAGAATGCCTACTCCGTGACCTGAGATCAGATCGTAGAAGGCCGAAGCTTCGAGGCTGGAATCGCCGTCATTGAAGACGCGCTCGACGCCCGCCTCAAAACGGCGGCTTCGATCGTGAATCGGGCGGTCGCTGAAAGGAATCTCAGCCGGCGTCTCTTCGAAGGTCGCTTGAATATTTTCGGTATTAAAGCTCTCAATCGATTGGCGGGTTTGACTGGCGCCGGGAGTGACGGCTGCGTTCATGCGCAGATTCGACGACGGCGCATATTGGACGGCGATCCGCGGTAAGATGCTGTCGTTTTCTCTCCCCGTCGATCCAAGAAAGCGTGAATAATCGAATCCGTAAATTACCAGCAAAGGTTGGAAGACTTGCCATGAGTCAATCGCCGAGACCGAAAGCTGGTCAAGTGAACGACCACCAGCGGCGATGGATAAAGCATTATGAGCCTGAACGGCACTGTGCGCCGGACTTTCCGCTCCTAAACCTCCGATCAATCCGGAGATTTCGCCGTCCAGATTCATCTTTTTGGCGAGGGTTATCTGGCCATAACCGACGGCTGCCGTCACCTGATGCCTGTCGCTCGGCCGCATGGTTGCGATTGCCGAGATCCGCTGCGGAGCAAGTTCCCCGAATCCGCGCTGCCCGATCAGGGCCATCTCGACATTGCTGGAAAGCGTGCCGGAGAGCGCGAAGTTTGAGCCAAAAAAGTTAGGTCCCGACTGACCGGCGCGATCGGCTGAACTGATCGCAACGAGCTGGGCCATCCCATGAAATGATGCCGGCGGCGCTTTAAGATTATTTTGAACTGCGACCTCGTCGCCCGTATTTTTATCGGCGGCCTCGTCGCCGACATCTTGCAAATTCAAGACGTGGCGTGGCGCACTTCGTTCGATCCAGCGGTAATCTTTGCTGTCACCGCGCCTTTGCACCATCGTGTTGTCACGATTGAGAGCAAAGTCGTAACTGACTCTCACCGGGCGGTCGAGAAAGAGGTTTGTGACCTTCGCCTTAAATCCCTCGGCTGTCGCTCGCAAGCGATAGATGCCTGGAGCGATATCGGTCGAAAATTTGCCTTGAGGATCGGTCTTCACACTCTTGATCTCTTTGCCCCGCAATTGTGGCTCGAGCAACGCAACCACGGCGCCCGTCAACGGCGCACCGCGTTCGTCCTTGACCGTGCCCGTGATGAATGCCAATGATGGCGATGCCTCGACAATACCGGGAACCAATCCCGGATGTGTGGTGGGAGAGATCGCCAGTGCGCCCAGCACACAACCAGCGATCAAAATGTTGAATGCTTTCTTCATAAGTCTTCCGCCTTTCGATAACTGCTGCCCATTGCCTGCTGCTCAGTCGTTCAGCAGGGAAGCAGAAAAGGCTTAGGGGGAAAGTACTGCCTAGTTTGTCTTGTCTTCAAAATCCCAGCGCTTACTCGTCGTGTTCAATTATTGAACGTCGAATAGTCCGAAAATTGTCGAATATTGACAGGATGGTGTCAAGGAAGAGCTTGGAGTTTCCGGCCACAAGTTTTAGTTAGAAATCCATTAGAAACTTATGGCCGGAAAAAGGGTTCTACTTTTGAGATGAAGATCGGACGGAGGCTTTACGGCGGCGTGTCGGGCGCGAAATGGAATCGGTCGAACTGCGCTGAGCCGGACGTTGCCAAATCACCGTCTCGTTCGGCGAGATCAGATCATAACCGATGCCTCGCCAGACGATCCGCCTCGTTCGGAGCGAGGCGATAATGTCGTAAAGGTAGACGAGTGAGACGATCGGTCCCATCAATGCATAAGCCCACCAATATTTTTGCACTCGTTCCCGATCCGCTCGAAGAAGCTGGGCCGCGACACCGGCTCTCACCCATCCGGTGATGGCTCCGAGCGTAAAGATCCCGAGCAGTAACAGCGCCAACGTCTGATTGATCGCGCCATGAACACTTTCGGCGAGAAGCCAGAGGATTCCACCCCAGAAGGTGAAGTTGTAAAGGCTATGGCTCACGCCGGCGAGTTTCCAAACGCGTGGCGAATAGACTCGCGTAATGCGAATCTGGCGCACGGTAAATTCGAGCAGCTCCTTGAAAGTGGCATCGATGTATGAGGGGACGAGGCATTGCGGGATAAATTTGATGCGCTGCCTGGCCTCGTGAATCGCAGTGGTGAGCATATAGTCGTCGCTGACTGACCCTTGCCAGCGGAGTTTGATGCCCAGTTTATCAAAGTTCTCGCGGCGAATCGCCATCGACCCGCCCCAGGCGAAACTCGAATGCTCACCAAGCAGCGAGACGGCGCTGGCGTTCCAGGCCGAAATCAGGATCGAAGAGAAGCTCCCCCCGAGCCACCTCGGGGTCTGGACGGGCAGATGCCAGCGGAAACCGGTCGTTGCGCCGATCTTTTTATCGCTTAATGGCGCGACCAACTCCGCCAGCCACTGCCGGGAAGGGCGGGCGTCGGAATCGGCGAAGACCAGGATCTCCGCGCGCCGGTCGATCACATTGAGCATGTCGATGGCCGCGCACAGATTGTGGACTTTTTGCCCACATCCCTTGGCTTCGCCCGCGACCACCATCCAGGCCGAGCGGCGGAACTGTTTAATCAGTTTCGAAAGCTGCGCATGCGCTGGATCTGACTCGCTTTCGGTGACAAAAATGATCTCGTAATCGCGGTAGTCCTGGACGAAGAGTGCGCGGATGTTTTCGTCAAAATCCTCGTCGAGACCTCGGCAGGGAACGATGATGACGGCCTTCGGTTGATACCGATTGGGTCGCGAAGGTTGTGCGCGGAGGGCATAGCGCGCGAAGCGGATGGCTGCCCCCAGAGCGAGAAAACTTTGAAGCAGAACGATGAGACTCAAAACAATAAATGATGTGTCCATAGCCACGACCGTAGGCCCTACCAAAATCCTTTTGAGATCACGAACTTGAAGCTGGGGTCTGTCATTAACGGGGTAGGCAATTGTGCGCGAAGTTGCCCTTAATTTCCAGACAGATATTTCACTCTGGCGAAATTTTTTATCTTAATTTCGTCCGGACAATTCATTTCGCTCGGACAATTCGGCACAGAGACCGTTGCTGTCACCCGGGCCGTGCCCCAGCAATGCTCAGTTTGGAGGAAAACAAAAGACTTGTAGGACGACACTCACCGAGAGGTCTTTGGTCTTTCTCTAAACTGAGCATTGCCGGCCGTACCCCTAGTTTTGTTGCGAGACCGCCAGTGATACCGCTTTTGACTCGGCCAGCCGCTGTTCGATTAAGTCGGTGATTTTTGAAGGTTGTTCGTCACTCAGCGCGAGGCGCTTGGCCTCCAGAATCAAGCCCGCCATGAGGACCGCCTGCTCACGGAATCGGGCATCACGCGAAATTAAATCTTCAATTACTCGGCGCTCCCTTTCGGCGCGTGAGACATGTTCGCTCAGACCAGCAGCAATTGCATATTCGACCGGAACCGTCTGGTTCCGCACAATGGCCAGCAAGGGGTTGAATTCGGCCTTGATTTCATCGCGCAGGCGAGCAATTTCGAGCAACGAATTTTTAAATCCAAGATGGCCGCGTAGCGAGAGCTCAATGACCGGTTCGGGAGAATCGAGTTCATTCGAGTTGTGCGGGGTCAGCTCGCGACGCAGTTGGTCAAATAGTGCCGTGTGCAATTCTTCGGGGCTTGCCTGGCCGCTCACGTCAAAACCTAAACGCCGCACCGGACGTTGATGATATTCCTGCACCAGACCGGCCAGATGCCGCCCGCCACTGACTTCAACCAGATAGGCGCCGCGCACGTTGGCGTATTCATCCACATTGCAGGCTTCAAGCGAGCCGGGATTATAGACCCAGCCGTCGATCTCGAAGTTTTTATGGGTGTGGCCGAGCGCCAGGTAATCGATGTAAGTCTTCAGTTCATTGATCTTGGCAATTTGCAGCGCCGGAATGGGACGATTCAGCTGACCTTCAACATCAGTGTGCAGCATCATGATATTAAAGAGCTGTTCATTGTGATGTTTCCGCAATTCATCGATGAGACCCGGCAAGGCCTGTCCAACTGTCGTCCCGTACCAGATCGAACCGAAGATCCGCACCCCGTCAACGTCAATGAATGAACCCGACCGCGTCTCTTCATTCCAGGGCACGAGTCGTACTCCGCCCTCGCCGTGCAGAGGTTCGAGCAATTTGATAAATCCCCACTGGGAAAGGCTGCGCAGCCAGCTGAATCTATTCTCGGTCTCGTGACAGTCGTGATTGCCCTCGATCACGATGACCGGAATTCCCGCGTCGCGCAGTTTCGACAGGCAGTACATGGCTTGATTCATCGCCTGAGGTTCGACCTTGCGAGCATCGAATAGGTCGCCGGCGATGAGCACGAACGAAACCTTTTCGGCCAGCGCATAACGGTCGATACAGTCACGCCAGGCGAGAAAGAAGTCGCGGGCACGATCTTCCGAACGGTAGCGTCTGATGCCGAGATGAATATCTGCAGTATGAAGAAATTTGGTCATCGGTCTTTCCGCGTCAGGATCTCTTTCCCCAAGTCAAATGGCAGCAAGAAGTATAACATAGCGGTCGATCCCAGTCGTGGTCAGCCTGGTCGTGATGAGATGGAGAAGGTGTGGCCAAAGATGTAGGGTGTCCCGAGCAGCATTAGGCTGCCGGCAGCCTCGAAAAACTGCCGGCAGCCTATTGTTGCTGGGGTGAGGACCCGATTCGCACGCTTGTGCAGAGAAACAAAAACTTTTGAGCCCTCGGACTCCAAGTGGGAGAAGTCCTTGTAGCGGGAGAAGACATTTTTTCTGCGGTCATTTTGTGAGGGCTCAGCGCCACTTTCAGACTGATTGGGTATCGGCCTTCACGGTGGCAAGCGCGGCTTGGGGACCACGCTCTAAAACCTTTTCAAAATCTTCAAACTCGTTGGTGTCATCGCGCTCGACTCATTAAGTTTGGTTTCCGATTCGCAAGTTGCGCCGCACAGTGTGCCCCGTTACCCGTGTAGCGTAACTTGCGAATCGAAGCTGTAATCGCCGGTTAAATCCGACCCCCGTGTCCTTTACTTTAGCCGGCGATTACATTCCCTGAGGAGCTGCGCTCCGAAATCGATAAATTGTCAAAATCTGCTTCGAACTTCTAAACAAAACTCTTGCCAAAACTCTTGTTCTCACTCGACTCAATTCAGCACTCAGAAGTCCGATCCGCAAGTTACGTCACCCGGTGTGCCCCGTTCTCCGAATGGCGTAACCTGCGAATCGCGTGTTGTAACTGCCGACTAAAATCCGACCCCCGTGTCTTTTCCAGCCGACAATTACAAGCCTGAGCCGCAAGTTACTGCTCAGCGGCAATCTCTCATCTCTTTCCGGTGCTCGACCCGCAAGTTACGTCGCCTGGCGTGCCCCGATTATCCAAGCGGCGTAACCTGCGAATCGAAAGGTGTGATTACCAACCAAAATCCGACCCCCGTTTTCTTCTGATCGGCAACCACAAACTCAAGAAGAGTGTTATTCTTAATTTTCAAAAGATCGTTGTGTTACTGGTGTTACTGTGTAACTATCAAACTCTTTAAAACTCTTTAAAACTCTTTAAAACTCTTTAAAACTCTTTAAAACTCTTTAAATCTCGCGCTCGCTCTTTTACT
>Ga0081539_10000686_pt1 | contig 67858 bp, 75 predicted proteins | sample TabmetS4T2R2_FD_71023 | JGI IMG/M metagenome (GOLD analysis project Ga0081539, IMG submission 71023) | Tabebuia heterophylla rhizosphere microbial communities from the University of Puerto Rico - S4T2R2 | ecosystem: Host-associated > Plants > Roots > Rhizosphere ...
AGACGTTGCGCCCATGGGCCCGGCGGACCTCGGCAAATTCATCCAGAGCGAAGTGGCGCACTGGGCGAAGCTGGTGAAGCTGGCGGGCATCCAGCCTGAATAAGCGCGTGCGCATCGGCGCCGGCAGCGGCTTTCAAGGCGATCGCCTCGAGCCGGCGGTGATCCTCGGCTCGCAGGGCGAGCTCGACTACCTCGCGCTCGAATGTCTCGCCGAGCGCACCATCGCGCTCGCGCAGCTGCGCAAGCTCGCCGACCCGGGCGCCGGCTTCGATCCGCTCCTCGAGACGCGCCTGCGCGCGCTGCTGCCGCTCGCCGTACGTCACGACTTTCGCATCATTACCAACATGGGCGCCGCCGACCCGCTCGGCGCGGGCCGCAAGGTGCGCGCGCTGGCGAAGGAGCTGGGTCTCGCCATCAAGGTGGCCGTGGTGAGCGGCGACGATGTGCTCGCCCTGCTGGATCCGGCGATGCGCACCATCGAGGCGCGCGGCGCGCCGCTCGCCGAATACGGAACCCTGGTCTCGGCGAACGCCTACTTCGGCGCCGAGGAAATCCTGCCGGCGCTCGCAAGCGGTGCCGAAGTGATCATCACCGGGCGGGTGGCGGATCCGTCTCTGTTCGTCGCGCCCCTCGTCCACGAGTTCGGCTGGCGCCTCGACGACTGGACGCGCCTCGGGCGCGCGACCGCGATCGGACATCTGCTGGAATGTGCCGGCCAGGTGACCGGGGGCTATTTCGCCGAGCCGGGCCTGAAAGACGTGCCGAACCTCGCGCAACTCGGCTTCCCGTGGTGCGATGTCGACGCCGACGGCAGCGGCGTGCTCGGCAAGGTCGCCGGCACCGGCGGCGCCATCACCCTCGCGACGACCACGGAGCAACTGTTGTACGAGGTCACCGACCCGGGCGGCTACATCACGCCGGACGTGGTCGCCGATTTCACCCGTGTCTCGCTCGCGCAGACCGCGTCGGACCGCGTGGCGGTGCGCGGCGCCGGCGGCCGCCCACGCACCAGCACCTACAAAGTCAGCGTCGGCTATCGCGCCGGCTTCCTCGGCGAAGGCGAGATCTTGTACGCCGGCGCAAACGCGCTCGAGCGCGCCCGGCTCGCCGGCGAGATCGTGCGTGAGCGCCTGCGCGAAGATATGCCGGACTTGCGCGTCGACCTCATCGGCGTGGACAGCGCGCACCGGAGCGACTTCGGGCATGGGCACGCGCCCTACGAAGTGCGCCTGCGGGTCGCGGCGCGCACGCCCACCCGCGCGCTCGCCGAGCGCGTCGGCGCCGAGGTCGAAGCCCTGTGGATCAACGGCCCGGCCGCCGGCGGCGGCGTGCGCCGCCATGCTCAGGAGCGGATCGGCGTGGTGTCGCTCCTTCTCGAGCGCTCGCACGTCCGACCGCAGGTGACGATCATGGAGGAAGGGCGTGAAACGCAAGCTGCATGACCTTGCGCATGCACGCGCCGGCGACAAGGGCGACACGCTGACGCTCGCGCTCATCTGCTACCGCGAAGCCGATTACCCACTCGTTCGCGAGCGCGTGACGGCCGCAGCGGTGAAGCGGCACCTCGCGCACATCGTGCAAGGTGACGTGCGCCGCTACGAGCTGCCGAACCTGCATGCGCTGCAATTCGTCTGCGAGCGCGCACTCGACACCGGCGTCACCACCTCGCTCGCCATCGATCCGCACGGCAAGACACTGTCCTACGCGCTCCTAGAAATGGAGCTCGAGGCATGAGCGGTCCGCTTGCCGGCGTGCGCGTCGTCGACCTCACCACCGTGGTGATGGGGCCGTACGCGACGCAGATCCTCGCCGACTACGGCGCCGATGTCGTGAAGGTCGAGCCGCCGGGCGGCGACGTGATGCGTTACGCCTGGCCTTTCCGCAACCCCGGCATGGGGCACATCTTCCTCAACGCCAATCGCAACAAGCGCTCGATCGTGCTCGACCTCAAGCAGGAGGCGGCACGCGAAGCCTGTCTTGCGCTCGCCAAGCGCGCCGATGTGCTCGTGTACAACATCCGGCCCCAGGCGATGGCGCGGCTCCGGTTGTCCTACGACGACGTCCGCGCCGTCAATCCGCGCATCATCTATGTCGGCTGCTTCGGCTACAGCCAGCGTGGACCGTACGCGGCGAAGGCGGCGTACGACGACCTCATCCAGGGCGCCGCGGGGATTCCGGCGCTCCTGAAGATGCAGGGCGCCGAGACGCCGCGCTACGCGCCGGTGATCATCGCCGACCGCTCGGTCGGCCAGCAGGTGGCAAGCGCGGTGAGCGCGGCGCTCTACCACCGGGAGAAATCCGGCAAGGGGCAGCGCGTCGACGTGCCGATGTTCGAGCACCTGCTGCAGATCGTGCTCGGCGAGCATCTGGGCGGCTACACCTTCGAGCCGCCCCACGGCCAACCCGGCTATGCGCGCATGCTCGCCCCTGACCGCCGTCCGTACCAGACGAAGGACGGCCATGTCTGCGCGCTGATCTACAACGACAAGCAGTGGGCGGCGTATTTCAAGGTCATTCGCCGCCCCGACATGGCGGCCGATCCGCGCTTCGCGACGCAGGAGGTGAGGAGCAAGCACTACGATGCGGCCTACGCCTTCGTCGCCGAAGAGATGAAGAAGCGCACCACCGCCGAATGGATCGAGGCGCTGGAGGCTGCGGACATTCCGGTGCAGCGCATGAACAGCCTCGCCGACATCGTCGCGGACCCGCACCTCGCCGCCACCGGCTACTTCCGCACCATAGAGCACCCGAGCGAGGGCCGCATCAAATCCATGGCGGTGCCCTCCGAATGGTCGGAGTCGGCGCCGGAGTATCGGCGTCATGCGCCGCGGCTTGGCGAGCACACGCGCGAGGTGCTGCGCGAAGCGGGCTACAGCCCGGACAAGATCGAGCGGCTGATCGCGACCGGCGCCGCCGTCGTGCCGCCGAGGGGGGACATCTCGTAGTTATAATTCGCGCGCGCCGATTTGAGTCAGCTTGCGGGCGCCTAACAAATACCGCTAAAGAGACATGAACGCTCCCCATGATCCTTCGTCGGTCGGCGCCGTAACGGCGCAGAAGGCGCATTTCGAGCAGCCGCTGCGGCTGAAGGGCGGCGCCGAGCTCCCTTCGTACGAAATCGCGTACGAAACCTACGGCGAGCTCAACGAGCAGCGCTCGAACGCGGTGCTCGTCTGCCATGCGCTGAACGCCTCTCATCACGTCGCCGGCTACTACGCCCATCAGCCCGACAACATCGGCTGGTGGGACAACCTGGTCGGGCCGGGCAAGCCGCTCGACACGCGCCGCTTTTTCGTCGTCGGCTCCAATTACATCGGCTCGTGCTTCGGTTCGACCGGGCCCGCGTCGCTCAACCCGGCGAGCGGAAAGCCGTGGGGTGCCGATTTTCCGGTGGTCACGGTGGAGGACTGGGTCGAGGCGCAGGCGCGCCTTGCCGATCGGCTGGGGATCGAGCGCTTCGCCGCCGTGATCGGTGGCTCGCTCGGCGCCATGCAGGCGCTGCAGTGGACGCTTTCGTATCCCGACCGCGTACGCCACTCGATCGTCATCGCCGCGGCGCCGCGCCTGACGCCGCAGAACATCGCCTTCAACGAAGTCGCCCGCCAGGCGATCATGACCGACCCCGATTTCCACGGCGGGCACTATTACGACAAGGGCGTGGTGCCGACCCGAGGCTTGCGCATTGCGCGCATGATCGGCCACATCACTTACCTTTCGGGGGAAGCGATGGCCGAGAAGTTCGGGCGGCTGCTGCGCCGTGGGGCGCCCGGGTTCGATTTCGATATCGATTTCGAGGTCGAGTCATACCTGCGCTACCAAGGTGACAAGTTCTCGACGTATTTCGACGCGAACACGTACTTGCGCATCACCAAGGCGCTCGATTACTTCGATCCCGCCGCCGACTACGGCGGCAACCTGTCGGCGGCGCTCGCGCGCGCAAGCGCCGCATTTCTTTTGGTGTCGTTCAAATCGGATTGGCGCTTTCCGCCGTCGCGCTCGCGCGAGATGGTGCGCGCGCTGCTCGACAATCGGCGCATCGTTTCCTATCTCGAGATCGACGCGCCGGGCGGCCATGACGCGTTCCTCCTCGAGGACCCGCGCTATCACAAGGCGCTCGCCGCTTACTTCGCCAACGTCGAGCTATGAGAGCGGACCAGGCGGCGATCGCGCAATGGGTGGCACCGCAGGCCCGGGTGCTCGATCTGGGATGCGGCGACGGCAGGCTGCTTCGCTACCTCTGGCAGGAGCGCGAGGCGCCGGGCTACGGCGTCGAGATCGACGACGCGAAGGTGCTCGACTGCGTGGACAACGACGTGAACGTGCTGCAAGTCGACCTCGAGAGCGGGCTCTCGCTCTTTGCCGACCAGTCTTTCGACTGCGTGATCCTTTCGGAGACCCTGCAGACCATCCATCGCACGGAATTCCTGGTGCGCGAGATGCTGCGCGTCGGGCGCGAGGCGATCGTCAGCTTTCCAAACTTCGGCCACTGGAATGCACGCCTGCAGGTGGCGCTCGGGCGCATGCCGGTATCGGAAACGCTGCCTTACGCATGGTACGAGACGCCCAACGTGCACCACTGCACCATCGTCGATTTCGAAGACCTCTGCCGGCGCCTCGGCGTGCGCATTCGCGAGCGCCTGGTGCTGCACGAAGGCAGGCCCGTCACCTGGCTGCCGAACCTCCTCGGTAGCCTGGCGCTCTACCGCTGCACTGCCACCTAGCGGGATCGTGCGGTGATCAGCGCTTTTATTCAACGAACGCTTCCCTGATAGGTCGCAAGCCCTACCGCAGATGGTTCAGCTGGGCCCGGTCGCATGCGCGGGCACGCCCGCTGCTCGAGGCTCACTGCCGACATGATCCGTAAGCTCGCAAGCGGCGAATACCGCCTTTACTCTCGCAAAATCAATCCGAAAACCGGACGACGGCGCAATCTCGGCACCTTCAGCACACGCGCCGCGGCCGAGAAGCACGAGCGCGCGGTGCAGTTCTTCAAGCGCAAGGGCTGACCTGCGCCGCTCGGACCATGGCGGAAGTCCGTATGTGTCTTGGCGGACGATTGCGGCCGCTTGCGCCGCAGACGAGGCTTAGCGTATGCCGGAGAGCGAGCTCGAGACCCCTGCCGAGGCCAAGGCGAAGGTGGAGGCGCTATTTGACTCGCTCGCGCTCGAGTACGTGCGCGAGCGGGAACGGCAGTTCTCCTTCGTCTCGCAAAAGCGCATTGTCGTGGAGCTCCTGCGCGGGCAGCGCGGCCGCCTGCTCGAGGTGGGCTGCGGTCCCGGCATCATGCTGCCGGAGCTCCTGGCGATGGGTTTCGAAGTGCACGGCATTGACGTTTCGGCGGAGATGATCCGCCGCGCCGAGCAGCGCATGGCGTCGCATCCGCTCGCGTCGCGCTGCACGCTCGGCATCGGCGATGTGGAGAAGATCGATTTCGCCGACGGCAGCTTCGATGCGGTGCTCGCCATGGGGGTACTGGAATACTTGGCGAGGTGCGACTTGGCGCTGCATGAAATCGCCCGCGTACTGAAGCCCGGTGGCCACCTCGTGCTGACGATCCCGAACCGCGCCAGCGCTTATCACGTGGCCCGCAGCGCCTATCTGGGTGCCCGTCGCATGATTGGCCGGCCGCGTACCACCACCTTCTCGGCGACTCCGTGCCTGCCTTGGGCGCTCGATCGCGCGCTTGCCGCCGCCGGCCTGCGCAAGGTCACGAGCCGCGCGTGCAACTTCATCTTCTTCCCGCTGAAGGAGGCGCACGAGCGCGCCTCCGAGGCGCTCAATCGGGCGCTAACGCCGCTCGCTGCGTCGCCGGTCGCGCCGTTCCTCGGCGCGCAGTACATCGTCAAGGCGCAAAAGACGGCTTGGCCCTCCGCGTCGTCCGGCTAGGCACTGCCCGCCGGCCCGGCGAAGGTTTGCGTATCGGCGTGGTGCGCCGGCCGCCGCGCGGCGTGCGCAAGAGCGATTACGCGCGCCGCGGCTACTACGACCTCTGGCTGCCCGAGCTCGCGCCGAGCGAGAAATGGGTGAGCTGGGCGCTGTCGGAGCCGTGGACTGACCGGCGATGGACGAAATATGCGCGCAATTACCGCCGCGAGATGCAGGCGCCTTCGGCCCGGCGCCTGATGGAGCTGCTCGCCGCACTTTCGCACCGCACCGCGCTATCGATCGGCTGCTACTGCGAGCGCGAAGAGCGCTGCCATCGGTCGCTGCTTGCGGAACTTCTGCGCCGCCGCGGTGCCAAGCTCGCATGAGCACCGCGAGACAGCGCCGCGCGGCGCGGCGCAACATCGGAAAAGCGGCCAAAGCCGCCCGCCGCAAGCGCACCATTTCGCACCTGCCGAAGAAGACCCGGCGCGCGCTGGGAAAACAGGCGTCGAAGCTCGCCAAGCGCCGGCGCAAGAAGCGCTAGGCGCTCTCTTTGCCGGCCGAGCCGATCGAGAGATCGGCGAGTCCCGAACGGATCATGAACCAGAAAAGAAACACGCCGGGCAGGGCGATGACGGTGGTCAGCAGGTAGAAGTTGACGTAGCCGATCGCCTCGATCAGCGAGCCTACGGCCGTGCCGGTGATGAAGCGCCCAGCGATGCTGGCGAGCGCCGAGAGGAGCGCGTACTGACTCGCGGTGAAGCGCAGGTTGCAGAGCGCCGACAGATAGGCGACCACCGTCACCCCGCCCATGCCGCTCGCGAAGTTCTCGAAGCCCACCGCGGCGGCCATGCCGAGATTGCTGTGGCCGACGGCCGCGAGCGCGGCAAAGCTGAAGTTCGAAATCGCCATCAGCACGAGGCTGATGAGCACCGAGCGCTTCATGCCCAGGCGCTCGTAGACGATGCCGCCGACAAAGATGCCTACCAAGAGCGCGATGAAGCCGATGCCAACGTCGTAGAAGGCGATCTCGTCATTGCTGAAGCCCAGATCGGCGAACAAAAGGCGCAGCGTCAGGTTGGCGAGCGTGTCGCCGATCTTGTGGATGAGGACGAAGGCGAGCACCACCACCGCGCCCTCACGTCGCAGGAACTCGGTGAGCGGACTGAAGTAGGCGACGATCGCTTCGAGCGCGCCATGCGGCTTCGCCGGCTCCCGATGCCGCGCCGGCTCGCCCATGGCAGCCGCGGCGAGCATCGCCGGCAGTGCGAAGGCGGCGCAGGCGACATAGGCGGCCGTCCAGCCCAGGCGCTGGGCTATGACGAGCGCCAGTGCGCCGGAGGCGGCCGCGCCGATGCGCCATCCGTACTGCGACATGCCGGAGCCGGCGCCGAGCTGCTGCGGCTGCAGAAGCTCGATGCGGTAGGCATCGATGACGATGTCGAAGGTGGCGCCGGCGATGCCGACGACGATCGCCGCTAGCGCGACCATGTAGAGCGCGCCCCCAGGATCCGCCGTTCCGAGGAACATGACCGCCGCCATCACCAGCACGCCGACCAGCCACAGCCAGCTGCGCCGCTGTCCCCAGCGGCCGATGATCGGCAGCCGGACATGGTCGACGATCGGTGCCCAGAGGAACTTGAAGTTGTAGGCGAGGAAGGTAAGCGCGAAGGCGGTCACCGCGCTCTTGGTGATGCCCTGCTGCGCGAGGCGCGTGGTGAGCGTCGCGCCGATCATGGCAAACGCAAAGCCCGATGAGATGCCAAGGAATAGCGCCGCGAGCGGCGCCGCCTCGAAGTACGGCCTCAGCCCCGCCGGCAGGCGCGCGCGCCAGTCGCGCTCAGAGCGAGTGGTCATAGTCGATCGTGAGCGGCGCGTGATCGGAGAAACGCCGGCGCTTGTAGATCGACTCTCGCAGCGCCGTCGCGGCGATGCCCGGCGTGGCGATCTGGTAGTCGATGCGCCAGCCGACGTTCTTCACCCAGGCCTGGCCGCGATTCGACCACCAGGTGTACTGGTCGGGCTTGTCGTTCAGGCGCCGGAATACGTCGACGAAGCCGATCTCGTCGAACACGCGCGTGAGCCAGGCGCGCTCCTGGGGCAGGAAGCCCGAGTTCTTCTGGTTCGAGCGCCAGTTGCGCAGATCGATCTCCTGGTGAGCGATGTTCCAGTCGCCGCACAGCAGGATCTCGGCGTCGCGCTCGCGCAGCCTTTTCAGGTGCAGCAGAAACTGCTTCAGAAAGCGGAACTTCGACGCCTGGCGGTGCGGGCCGGCCGAGCCCGACGGCAGGTAGACGCTGATCACCCAGAGGCGGCCGAAGCGTGCTTCGACGTAGCGGCCTTCGGCGTCGAACTCGCGGCTGGCGAAGCCGCGCCTCACCTCATCCGGCGTCTCGCGGCTGTAGAGGGCGACGCCGCTATAGCCCTTCTTGGCCGCGAACGCGTGGCAGCTCTGGTAGAGCTTGAGACCGTGGAGCTTCGCGTCGAGGTCGGTCTCGTGGCACTTCAGCTCCTGCAGGCAGACGATGTCGGGGCGCTGGGTGGCGAGCCAGCGGAACAGCCCCTTGTTTGCCGCCGAGCGGACCCCGTTGACGTTGAGCGTTATTACTCGCAACTCAACCGCTGGGGAACGCGGAGACGCCGCCATGCGCGGCGGACCATTTGGCCGGCTCGTGCAGGAACTTCTCGACTTCGGCGATCTGCTCGGCGGCGAACAGGCGGTCCTTCTTCACCACCGCCAGCACGTCCCACCACGTCGCGAGGTAATGCAGCCGCACCTGGAGTTCCTCGAACGTGGCCTTCGCGTCGGGGAAGATGTCGTAATAGAAGTTGACGAACACGTGCTCGACGATGGCACCCGCCTCGCGCAGCGCCTTACAGAAGTTGATCTTCGAGCGCCCGTCGGTCGTCAGGTCCTCGACCAGCAGCGTGCGCGCGCCGGTCCGCACGTCGCCTTCGATCTGTGCGTTGCGGCCGAAGCCCTTGGGTTTCTTGCGCACGTACTGCATCGGCAGACCGAGGCGGTCGGCGATCCAGGCGGCGTACGGGATGCCGGCCGTCTCGCCGCCGGCGACGACGTCGAACTGCTCGAAGCCCGCGTCGCGCGCGAGCGTCGCTGCGGCAAAATCCACAAGCTGGCGCCGGATACGTGGATAGAAGATGAGCTTGCGGCAGTCGATGTAGACCGGGCTCGCCCAGCCCGAGGTGAAGATGAACGGCTTTGCCTCGAAGAACAGCACCGCCTTTACCTCGAGCAGCATCCGGGCCGTGATCTCGGCGATGAGCGCCTTGTCGGCAAAGTGCATGCGCGGCGCGAATCTTAGCAGGTTAGAATCGCCGCATTCGCCGTTCTGGGAGGGACGCGATGCTCAAAAACAAGACGTACAAAGCGCTCGCCGCTGCCGCACTTGTCCTCGGGCCGCTCGCCGCACAGGCGCAGCAGCCGCAGCAAGCCACCTACCGCTGCACCGGCAACGACGGCAAGAAATACTATGGCTCCACCATTCCAATGCAGTGCGTTGGCCGCCCGATCGAGCAGCTGAACAAGCAAGGCATGGTCGTGCGCCGCATCGACCCCGAAGGCGAGGAAAAGGAACGCGCCGAGAAGGCGGCCGAGCAGGCGAAGGCGAAGGAGGAGGAAGCGGCGACCCGCGAGCAATCGCGCCGCAATCGAGCGCTCCTCGCCACGTACACCAGCGAGCGCGACATCGAGGACGCGCGCGCCCGGGCACTGAAGGACAACCAGAGTGCGGTGCGCGACGTCGAGAACAAGATTGAAGCGCTGAGGAAGCGCCGCGCCGGCTACGACAAGGAGCTCGAGTTCTACAAGGACAAGAAGGGCGGCGCGCAGCTGCCGACGAAGCTCGCCGAGGACATCAAGAACACCGAGATCGACCTCAAGGCGCAGGAGGATCTGCTCGCCGTGAAACAAAAGGAGGTCGACGTCATCAACGCGCGCTACGACGAGGACAAGAAGCGCTACGGCGAGCTCACGCGCCGTCCCGTCAGATAGTCAGCGCCCGAGCTTGCGGCGCAGGATCTCGTTCACCTGCGCCGGATTCGCCTTACCCTTGCTCGCCTTCATCACCTGCCCGACGAGCGAGTTGAACGCCTTCTCCTTGCCGGCGCGGTAATCGGCCACTTGTTGTGCGTGGGCGGCGAGCACCTCGTCCACGAGCCTCTCGATCGTGGTGGCATCGCTGATCGGCTTCAGGCCCTGCTTCTCCACCACTGCCTGCGGCGCCTCGCCGCTCGTCCAGCTCGCCTCAAAGGCCTGCTTCGCCATCTTGCCAGTCAGCGCGCCGGCGGCGACCTGCCGGACCAGCCAGCCGAGCGCCTCGGGCGCCACGCGGCTCTCGGCGATGTCGCGCTCGTCGCGGTTTAGCGCCGCCGCAAGCTCGCCCATCTGCCAGTTGGCGCAGAGCTTCGGATCGGCGCCCGAAGCCTTGACCATCGCCTCGTAGTAGTCGGCCGCCGCGCGGCTCGCGGTGAGGACGCGCGCGTCATACGCCGGCAGCCCATATTGGCGCTCGAAGCGTGCCCGGCGCGCCTCCGGCAGCTCGGGCAGCGTGTCGCGGATGCGGGCGATCTGCGCCTCGGTCACGACGAGCGGCAGCAGATCGGGATCGGGGAAGTAGCGATAGTCGTGCGCCTCTTCCTTCGTGCGCATGGAGCGCGTCTCGTCGCGCTCCGGATCGTAGAGGCGCGTCTCCTGCTCGACCAGGCCGCCCTCGTCCAGCAGTTCGATTTGCCGCCGCGCCTCGTACTCGATGGCGCGTTCCATGAAACGGAAGGAGTTCAGGTTCTTGATCTCGCAGCGCGTGCCGAGCCTGTCGCCCGCTCGGCGCACCGAGACGTTGGCATCGCAACGGAACGAGCCTTCCTGCATGTTGCCGTCGCAGATGCCGATCCACGTGACGAGCGCATGCAGCGCACGCGCATAGGCGACCGCCTCCCTCGCGCCGCGCAGGTCGGGTTCCGAAACGATTTCGAGAAGCGGCGTACCCGCGCGGTTGAGGTCGATGCCGCTCATGCCGCGCAAATCCTCATGGAGCGATTTGCCCGCGTCCTCTTCGAGGTGGGCGCGCGTCAGCCGGATCTCCTTTTCGGCCTCGCCGACCGCAATGCGAAGCGAACCGCCCTGAACGATCGGCGTTTCGTACTGGCTGATCTGGTAGCCCTTCGGCAGGTCCGGGTAGAAGTAGTTCTTGCGGGCGAAGATCGAGCGCCGGTTGATGGTTGCGCCGATAGCGAGGCCAAAGCGGATCGCGTGCTCTACCGCCGCGCGGTTCAATACCGGCAGGACACCCGGAAGCGCGATATCGACCGCCGAGGCTTGCGTGTTCGGCGCTGCGCCGAACGCAGTGGCCGCGGCGGAAAAGATCTTGCTCCGGGTTACGAGCTGCGTATGTGTCTCGAGGCCGACGATGACTTCCCACGCGCTCATAGCGGAGTTTCGCGCGGTACGCGCAGATGCCAGTCTGTCGCCTGCTGGTAGCGATGCGCTACGCCGAGCAACTGAGCTTCGGAAAAATAATTGCCGGTGAGCTGCAGGCCGATCGGCAACCCGGCGCGATCGAAGCCACAGGGGATCGAGAGCGCCGGCAGCCCGGCGAGCGGGGCGGAGACCGTGAAGATGTCGTTGAGATACATCTGCACCGGATCGTCGATCTTCGCGCCGATGGCAAAGGCCGTCGTGGGCGACGTCGGGCCGATGATCACGTCGCACCGGGCGAACGCCTGGGTGAAATCGCGAGCGATGAGGCGGCGCACCTTCTGCGCTTGCACGTAGTACGCGTCGTAATAGCCATGCGAAAGGACGTACGTGCCGACGAGGATGCGGCGCTTCACTTCAGGGCCGAAGCCTTCGGCGCGCGTGCGGCAATACATGTCGACGAGGTCGCTGTACTCGGCGGCGCGATGGCCGTAGCGCACGCCGTCGAAACGCGAAAGATTGGACGATGCTTCGGCGGGCGCGATGACGTAATAGACGGGCACACCGAGGTGCGAATTGGCGAGCGAGACCTCGATGCGGCGGGCGCCCTGCGATTCGAACCAGCGCACGGCGTCTTCCACCGCTTCGCGCACCGCGGGGTCGATGCCCTCGCCGAAGTACTCGCGGGGAAGCCCGATGCGTACCCCCGAGAGCGCCATGCCGAGGGAGCGCGAATAGTCCTCCTTCGGCCGCTCGAGGCTGGTGGAATCGCGCTCGTCGAAGCCCGCCATGGCGTTCATCAGGAGCGCGAGGTCCTCGGCGCTTTTGGCAAGCGGCCCCGCCTGATCGAGCGAGGACGCGAAGGCGACGATGCCGTAGCGCGATACGACGCCGTACGTCGGTTTTAATCCCGAGACGCCGCACATCGCCGCGGGCTGGCGCACGGAGCCGCCCGTATCCGTCCCCGTGGCGGCGACCACGAGGCGGGCGGCGACCGCGGCGGCCGAGCCGCCTGAAGAGCCGCCGGGCACGCGCCGCGCGTCCCAGGGATTGCGCGCCGGACCGAAGTACGAGCTCTCGGTCGAGGAGCCCATCGCGAACTCGTCCATGTTGCACTTGCCGACCACCACCGTGCCCGCGCGCTCCAGCTGCTCCACGACATGCGCGTCGTATGGGCTGATGTAGCTTTCAAGCATTCGCGAGCCGCATGTCGTGCGAAGCGCGCGCGTGCAGAGGATGTCCTTGTGTGCGATGGGAATGCCGCTGAGCGGGCCGGCCCCGCCGCGCGAGCGCATTTCATCGGCTCGCTTCGCCGCGGCGAGCGCGCCCGGCTCGTCGAGCGTAATGAAGCTGTTCAGCGCGGGGGCGAAGCGCGCGATGCGCTCGAGGCAGGCGCGCGTGAGCTCGGCGGAGGAGATCTTTTTCGCTGCGAGGGAGGCCGAGAGCTCCGAAAGCGTGGCGTTCAGCACTACTCCATCACCTTCGGCACGAGGTACAGGCCGTCTTCGACCGCCGGAGCGACCGTTTGGTAGAGCTCGCGCCGATCTTCTTCGCGAACCTCGTCGGGCCGCAGGCGCTGTGCCACATCCACGGCGTGGGACATCGGCTCGACGCCGCGGGTGTCGACCGAGCGCATCTCGTCCACGAGGCCGAGCACCGCGTTCAGCCGCTCGAGTGCGGCGGCCGACTCGTTGTCGTCGATGGCAATGCGGGCGAGGCGCGCGAGGCGGCGCACGTCGTCGGGGGTAAGCGACATTTCCTTCTGGACCAGGGGAGCTCGGGGATGAATGCCTTATCGCCCGCAGCGCGCTTAGCGTATCATATCGACCGTTTCACGGAGCTTTAGCTCGCCGAGCTAAGGCTTGATTTAGTAACGAAAAAAGCGGAAACATTTAAAGGTTCGACCTTGCCCATGCTCGGATTCCTGCGAAGCTACTTCTCAAACGACCTGGCCATCGATCTCGGCACGGCCAATACCCTCATCTACGTCCGCGGCAAGGGCATCGTCCTTGATGAGCCCTCGGTGGTGGCGATCCGCCAGGAAGCCGGCCCGAATGGCAAGAAAACCATCCAGGCGGTCGGCAAGGAAGCGAAACAGATGCTCGGCAAGACCCCGGGGAACATCATCGCCATCCGGCCGATGAAGGACGGCGTCATTGCCGACTTCACCGTGACCGAGCAGATGCTGAAGCAGTTCATCAAGAAAGTGCACGATAACAAGCTCTTCTCGCCCTCCCCGCGCATCATCATCTGCGTGCCTTGCGGCTCGACGCAGGTCGAGCGGCGCGCGATCCGGGAATCGGCCATCGGTGCCGGGGCCGGACAGGTCTATCTGATCGAAGAGCCGATGGCGGCGGCGATCGGTGCCGATCTGCCGGTCGCCGATGCGACCGGCTCGATGGTCGTCGACATCGGCGGCGGCACCACCGAAGTGGGCGTGATCTCGCTCGGTGGCATGGTGTACTCCGGGTCGGTGCGCGTCGGTGGCGACAAGTTCGATGAGGCGATCATCAACTACATCCGCCGCAACTACGGCATGCTGATCGGCGAGACGACCGCCGAGCTGATCAAGAAAGAGATCGGCTCCGCGTTCCCCGGCTCCGAGGTGCGCGAGATGGAAGTCAAAGGCCGCAACCTCGCCGAAGGCATTCCGCGCAGCTTCACCATCAGCTCCAACGAGATCCTCGAAGCGCTGACCGAACCGCTGAACCAGATCGTCTCGGCGGTGAAATCGGCGCTCGAGCAGACTCCCCCGGAGCTGGGCGCCGACATCGCCGAAAAGGGCATGGTGCTCACCGGCGGCGGGGCGCTCCTGAGAGACCTGGATCGGCTGCTGATGGAGGAGACGGGCCTGCCCGTGATCGTTGCCGACGATCCGCTGACCTGCGTGGTGCGCGGCTCCGGCAAGGCGCTCGAGAAGATGGAGCACTTCGGCCCGATCTTCACCAACGACTAAGGACTAGGGGGTGGACCATACCCCCCCGCCATTTTTCAAGCGCGGACCGGCGCCGCTCGTCCGGCTTTTCTTTTTCGCTTCGCTTTCCCTGGCATTGCTGGTCGTGGATGCGCGTTTTCGCTACGTCGAAGGATTGCGCAGCTGGCTGGCGCTCGCGGCATACCCGCTGCAGCGCGCGGCCACGGCGCCGATCGACCTTCTGAGCGCCGTCAGCGGCTATTTCTCGACGCAGGCCAGCCTCATCGCCGAGAATGAGCAGTTGCGTGAGCGGGCGCTCGCCAACGCCCAGGACGCCCAGCGCTACCTCGCCGCACAGGCGGAGGCGGCGGAGCTGCGACGGCTGATCGGTGCCGCCGAAAAAATCCCGGTGCAGACGACGCCGGCAGAGGTGCTCTACCTTGGCCGCGACCCGTATTCGCACAAGCTCTTCATTGATCGCGGCGCCCTGCAAGGGGTAAAGCCCGGCAGCCCGGTCGCCGACGAGACGGGCGTCGTCGGCCAGATCACGCGGGTCCACTCGCTTGTGTCCGAAGTGACGCTCCTTACCAATCCCGACCAGGCGATCCCGGTGCAGGTCGTGCGCAATGGGCTGCGCGCCGTGGCCTTCGGCGGCGGCAATGCGGGGACGCTCGAGCTTCGCTACATGCCGGCCAACGCCGAAGTCCAGCCCGGCGATCGTCTCGTCACCTCCGGCATCGACGGCGTCTATCCCGCCGGACTCGCGGTGGCAAGCGTGGTCAATGTCGAGCGGGACGCCGAGCACAGTTTCGCGCGGGTCGTGTGCCGGCCGACGGCCGGCGTCGACCGCGGGCGCTACGTGCTGATCCTGACGAGCGACGCGGCGCGTCCGCCGCGGCCGGACGAGGCGCAATCGTCGAAGGACCGGCGCGGCGACAAGACGCGCCGCTCGCGCGCCAAGGAAAAGCAGGCCGATGATTCCCAGTAGCTCGCAGATCCTGCTGCCGGTGCGCCTGAGCACCATCATCGCCTCGTTCGCGGTGGCGCTGTTGCTGAACTTCCTGCCGTGGCGCGACCTGCGTCTCATCCCGGATTTCGTCGCTCTGGTGCTCGCGTTCTGGTGCGTGCGGCAGCCCCGTCTGGTCGGCCTGGGAGTGGCGTGGGTGCTGGGCCTCCTGAGCGATGCGGGCAACGGCGTGCTGCTCGGCCAGCATGCGCTCGCCTATTCGCTCCTCGCCTTCCTCGCCGTGTGGCTTTCGCGGCGTATTCTCTGGTTCGGTCCCATGCTGCAGTCCCTGCACATCGCGCTGATCCTGCTCGCCTCGCAGGCGGCGGTGCTGGTGGTGCGCATGGCGGCCGGGGACCCGTTCCCGGGCTGGCCAATCTTCGTCGGCCCGCTGGTCGCGGCGGTGCTCTGGCCCGGCGTGACCTGGCTCCTCCTCCTGCCGCAACGGCGCCCGGAGCGCGAACAGGCGATCTGAGATGCGCGGCAGCGAAATCCGCAATTCCGAGCAGGAGCTCCATCAGTTCCAGCTGCGCGTCGGCGTCGCGGGCGCGGTGGTGCTGATCGCCTTCGGCCTGCTCGCCGCGCGCTTCCTCTGGCTGCAGGTCCTGCAGCACGACGTCTATCAGGCGAAAGCCGAGGACAACCGCATCTCGATTGTGCCGGTCACGCCCAACCGCGGGCTGATCGTCGATCGCAATGGCGTGGTGATCGCGCGCAACTATTCGGGCTACACGCTCGAAATCTTTCCCCGCCGGGTAAGGAACATCGAGCGCACGATCGATGCCGTATCGGAATTCGTCGACATCACGCCGCGCGACCGCGCGCGCTTCAGGAAGCTCCTGCAGGAGACGCGCAACGCCGAGAGCCTGCCGCTCAAGAACCGGCTCTCTGATGAGGAGGTGGCGAAGTTCGCCGCCAACCGCTACCGCTTCGAGGGCGTCGAGATCAAGGCGCGGCTCTTTCGCCAGTACCCGTACGGCGACGTCGGCTCGCACGTGCTGGGCTACCTTGGGCGCATCAACACGCAGGACCAGCAGAAGCTCGAAGACGAGGGCGTCGGGCCGAACTACCGCGGCACCGACTACATCGGCAAGGCGGGCATCGAAGCGACGTACGAGTCGGAGCTCCACGGCACGACGGGCTTCGAGCAGGTCGAGATCGACGCCGCCGGCCGCGGCATCCGCACGCTCTCGCGCACGCCCTCGCAGCCAGGCAACGACGTCACGCTGACCCTCGACATGCGTTTGCAGCAGGTTGCCGAGATCGGCTTCGGCGATCGCCGCGGCGCCCTGGTGGCGATCGACCCGAACACGGGCGGTGTGCTCGCGCTGGTCTCGAAGCCCGGCTTCGACCCGAATCTCTTCGTCGATGGCATCGATCCGCAGTACTGGGGCGAGCTCAATGGCTCGATCGACAAGCCGCTCAACAACCGCGCCATTTCCGGCCTGTATCCCCCGGGCTCGACCATCAAGCCTTACCTCGCGCTCGCGGCGCTCGAGACCGGCAAGCGCCGGCCCTCGGCCAGCATTTTCGACCCCGGGTTCTTCGATTTCGGCGGCCGGCGCTTCCGCGACGACAAGAAGGGCGGCCACGGCGTCGTCGACATGTACAAGTCGATCGTCGAGTCCTGCGACACGTACTACTACCACCTGGCGAACGACATGGGCATCGACGCGATTGCGCGCTTCCTCGGGCCGTTCGGTTTCGGTTCAAGAAGCGGCATCGACCTCGCCGGTGAATTCTCCGGCGTGCTGCCTTCGCCCGAGTGGAAGATGAAGCGGTTCAAGCAGCCCGCACAGCAGAAGTGGTTCCCCGGCGAGACCATCTCCATCGGCATCGGCCAGGGCTATCACTCGTACACGCCCCTGCAGCTCGCGCAGGCGATGGCGATGCTTGCCACGGGCGGCACGATGTACAAGCCGCACCTCCTCGCGCACATCGGTAATCCGCGCAACGGCGAGCGCCGCGAGGTGCCCGCCGCCGTCCTGCATACCATCGCGCTAAGGCGCGACAACGTCGAATTCATCAAGCGTTCCATGGCCGGCGTCAACAAAGAAGGCACGGCGGCACGTGCCTTTGCCGGCGTTACCTACACCGTGGGCGGCAAGACCGGGACGGCGCAGGTCATCGCCATCAAGCAGAACGAGAAGTACGAGGAGGCGAAGGTCGCCGAGCGCCACCGCGACCATTCGCTGTTCATCGCCTTTGCGCCGCTCGACAGTCCGCGCATCGCGCTCGCGATCATCGTCGAGAACGGCGGTTTCGGCGCGCGCGCCGCGGCGCCCCTCGCACGCACGGTGCTCGACTACTTCATGCTCGGCAAGGTGCCTGCCGGCATGGACCAGCCGACACCGGAAGACGAGGGCGCGAGCGACGAGGAAGACGAAAGCGACTGATGGACATCGCGCGAGTACCGCTTCGCCGCATAGTCCTGCGCCTCGCCGACGGCGTCGACAGCACGCTGCTCGTGCTGATGCTGGCGCTGTCGATGCTCGGCCTGCTCGCGCTTTTCTCGGCGAGCTACGAGAACCCGGGCCGCGTCACGAGCCAGGTGGCGAACCTCGCGGTCGCGGTGGTCGCGATGTGGCTCGTTGCCCAAGTGCCGCCGCAGACCATGATGCGCTTCGCGGTCCCGGCCTACGTCGTCGGCGTGGCCTTCCTCGTCGCCGTGGCGCTCTTTGGCGACGTGGTCAACGGCGCGCGCCGCTGGCTGCATGTCGGCGTCACGCGCTTTCAGCCCTCGGAGATGATGAAGCTTGCGCTGCCGCTCATGCTCGCCTGGTACTTCCACAAGCACGAGACGACGCTCAAGCTGCGCAACTTCGCCGTCGCCGCAATGCTACTGATCGTGCCGCTCGGCCTGATCGCGCGGCAGCCGGATCTCGGCACCGCGGCACTGGTCGGCGCCGCCGGCTTCTACGTCATCTTTTTGGCCGGCTTGAGCTGGCGCGTGCTTGGCACGCTCACCGCCCTCGGGCTGGCCGCCCTCCCGATCGGGTGGGGCTTTCTGCATGGGTATCAGCGAAAGCGTGTGCTCACACTGCTCGATCCGACAACGGATCCCCTGGGCGCTGGTTACCACATCATCCAGTCGACCATCGCCGTGGGCTCGGGCGGGCTGTGGGGCAAGGGCTGGCTGAACGGCACGCAGGCGCATCTCGAATTCATCCCGGAGCGCCACACCGACTTCATCTTCGCCGTGTTCTCGGAGGAGTTCGGCCTGATCGGCAACGTCGTCCTGCTCGTCCTTTACTTCCTGCTGATCGGCCGCGGCCTCTATATCGCCGCCAATGCGGCGACGGTTTTCGCGCGCCTCCTCGCCGGCGCCATTTCGCTCATGTTCTTCACCTACGCCTTCGTCAACATGGGCATGGTGTCCGGCATCCTGCCCGTCGTCGGCGTACCGCTCCCTTTCCTTTCCTACGGGGGTACGGCGCTCCTCACGCTCTTCATCGGCGCGGGCATCCTCATGAGCATCCACCGCTACCGCAAGCTGGTCCAGACCTAGCTTTTCGCAAAGCAGCAGATTTCGCAACCGGCTCCCGCATCGTGAAACGGGGATCAGGTAAGCCTATGTAACGTCTTGTTTTTGTAATGCCGAGATAGCCCGGCCGGCGTGTTGCTGCGCGCCATAGGCACCGCGCACACTTGCACGGTCGACAACCTCGCGGAGGCAGTGATGCAACGAGAAAAAGAAGTTCAGGCGCTCGAGCGCGACTGGGCGGAAAACGCGCGCTGGCAAGGCGTGCAACGCGGCTACAGCGCCGCGGACGTCGTTCGGCTGCGCGGCAGCGTGCAGATCGAGCACACGCTCGCAAAGCGTGGCGCCGAAAAATTGTGGCGCCTGATGCACGAGCGCCCGTACGTGAACTCGCTGGGGGCGCTCACTGGCAACCAGGCGGTGCAGCAGGCGAAAGCGGGCGTGCCCGCCATCTATCTCTCGGGCTGGCAAGTCGCCGCGGACGCCAACGATTCGCTGCAGATGTATCCCGACCAGTCGCTCTACGCCGTGTCCTCGGTCCCGACCGTCGTCAAGCGCATCAATAACGCCCTCATGCGTGCCGACCAAATCCAGTGGATGGAAGGTACCGGGGATGTCGACTACCTCGCCCCAATCGTGGCCGATGCGGAAGCGGGCTTCGGCGGCGTGCTGAATGCGTATGAGCTGATGCGGGCGATGATCGACGCGGGCGCCGCCGGCGTGCATTTCGAAGACCAGCTCGCGTCGGTGAAGAAATGCGGCCACATGGGCGGCAAGGTACTCGTGCCGACGCAGGAAGCGGTGCAGAAGCTGATCGCGGCGCGCCTCGCGGCCGACGTGGCGGGCGTACCGACGGTGCTCCTCGCACGCACGGATGCCGAGGCGGCGAACCTGCTCACATCGGATGTCGACGAGAACGACAAGCCGTTCGTCACCGGCGAGCGCACCGCAGAAGGTTTTTACCGCGTGAAAAACGGGCTCGAGCAGGCCATCTCGCGCGGCGTCGCCTATGCCGCGTACGCCGACATGGTGTGGTGCGAGACCGGCAAGCCCGACCTCGAGTTTGCGCGCAAGTTTGCTGAAGCGGTGCAGAAGGCGCACCCGGGCAAGATGCTCGCCTACAACTGCTCGCCCTCGTTCAACTGGAAGAGAAACCTCGACGACGCGACCATCGCCAAGTTCCAGCGCGAGCTTGGCGCGATGGGCTACAAGTTCCAGTTCATCACGCTCGCTGGCTTCCATTCTCTCAACTACTCGATGTTCGAGCTTGCCTACGGCTACGCCCGCGGCGGCATGACGGCGTTCGTCGAGCTGCAGCAAAAGGAGTTCGCGGCGGCGGAGAAGGGCTTTACCGCGGTCAAGCACCAGCGCGAGGTCGGCACGAGCTACTTCGACGAAATCACGCAGGTGGTGACCGGCGGCGCAGCATCGACCACCGCGCTGCACGGCTCGACCGAGGACGAGCAGTTCTTCGACGACAAGAAGAAGGCCAAGCTCGCCGCAGTGTGAGCGCCGTTCAAAAGGTCGTGCCGCTCCGGGAGCGGCGCTCGAACCTCCCGCAGGAGATCGCGCGCTGCATCCTGGCTGGCTTCGACAAGCACTATCGCCTCTTCCGTGCCGCGGCGCTAAAGGCCAAGGAGCTCTACGAGCGCGCGGCCTGGGCCGAGATGCGCGCGCTCGCGCGCGAGCGCATCCAGATGTACGACCGCCGCGTCGAGGAGGGTGTCGAGGCGCTCCTCGAGCGCTTTCCGCAGGCGCGCGACGAGTCGCTCTGGCCGGCGATCAAGGTCGCCTACATCGGGCTCCTGCACGAACACATGCAGCCCGAGTGCGCCGAGACGTTCTACAACTCCGTCGCCTGCCAGGTCCTGCACCGGCGCCATTACCACAACGAGTTCATCTTCTGGCGCCCGGCGGTGGCCACAGAGCACCTCGAGGGCGAGCGGCCGACGTACCGCTGCTATTACCCGCTGCGCGATGGACTGAGGAAGACGCTGCGCGCCATCGCTTCGAGCTTCGACCTGGCCAACAAGTGGGAGGACGGCGAGCGCGACCTGCGCAACGTGGTGCGCTCGCTCCGCGCGCATTTCCCGCGGCCGGCGAAGGCGCACCCTGATCTGCAGATCCAGGTGATCGGCTCGCTCTTCTTTCGCAACAAAGGCGCTTATCTCGTCGGCCGCCTGATCAACGCCCACCGCGAGCTGCCGTTCGCTGTGCCGATCCTGCAGAACGAGCGCGGCGAGCTCTATGTCGACACGCTGCTGGTGGGCGAAGACCAGCTGCTCGTGCTGTTCTCGTTTGCCCGGGCGTACTTCTTCGTCGACATGGAGGTGCCCGCCGCGTGCGTTTCCTTCCTGCGTTGGCTGATGCCGAAGAAGCAGCGCGCCGAGCTCTACATGGCCGTCGGCCTCGCGAAGCAGGGCAAGACGCTCTTCTATCGCGACCTGCACTACCACCTCAAGCATTCGACCGACCGCTTCACCATTGCGCCGGGCATCAAGGGGATGGTGATGCTCGTCTTCACGCTGCCGTCCTACCCCTACGTCTTCAAGTTGATCCGCGACCGCTTCGCGCCGCCCAAGGAGATCGACCGGCAGACGGTCATCGATAAATACCTCATGGTCAAGCTGCACGACCGCGTCGGCCGCATGGCCGACACGCTCGAGTACTCGCTCGTCGCACTGCCGCTCGAGCGCTTCGAGCCGGAACTGGTGGAAGAGCTCAAGCGCGAGTGCAGCTCGCTGATCGAATTCGACCGCGATCATCTCGTGATCGGGCATGTGTACATAGAGCGCCGCATGCAGCCGCTCAACCTGTACGTCGAGGACTGCCGTCGCTCGGGCGACGAGGAAGCGCTGCGCTGGGCGCTGCGCGACTACGGCCAGGCAATCAAGGAGCTCGCCGGTGCCGGCATCTTTCCCGGTGACATGCTGCTCAAGAACTTCGGCGTGACGCGCCACGACCGGGTCGTCTTCTACGACTATGACGAGATCCAGCCGATCACGGATGTGAACTTCCTGCGCATTCCGCCGGCGCGCACCGACGAGGAAGAAATGTCAGCCGAGCCGTACTGGCGCGTCGGCGAGCACGATGTCTTTCCCGAGCAGTTCGATCGTTTCCTTGTCTCGGAGCCGCGGGCGCGAAAGATCTTCTACCAGCATCACCACGATCTGCTGGATCCGGAGTTCTGGAACGCGAAGCAGGCTCTGGTGCGCTCGGGCGAGCAGGAGGACGTCTTCCCGTACCCCGAGGAAATCCGCTTCCCTAGGAAACCTCGCACCACTGGACAAGGCGCAGCCACCCCTTGACGATGCGGTAGCTGATCCACACGCCGTCGGCCGCGAGAGTGCGATTCCAACCAGGTTCCGGCCGCGTCCAGGAAAGCGCCCGCGGCCTGCAGTGCACAGACGGCCGTGGCGATGGTCTCAGGCCTTGTCTTTGTCGGCGACTCGTCCGGCCATTGCGCCCCCTCGATCACGACCCGCTTGCGGCGTGACCTGAGCCCTGCGGCGATGCGCACGTTGCGCTTTGCAACGCCGAAGTAGCCGGCGAGAAATTCGACCAGCGCGTCGTTCGCCTTGCCCTCGACCGGCGGCGCCGCGAGGCGCACCTTTAGCCGGCCGCCGTGCTCGCCGGCGAATTCCGAGCGGGTCGCGCCCGGCTGCACGTGCAGCTCGAGGATCACAATCCGGCGGCGGCGAGGCGCAGGTGGGCGAGGGGGATCAGCAACACGTAAAGGATCACGAGCAGCACGAGCGGCGAAAGGTCCACCCTACCTACCGGCGGCACGTAGCGGCGCACGGGCCGCAGGAAAGGCCGCGTCAGGAGGTCGAACAGCGGACCGAGCGGCGCGTCGGGATTGATCCACGAGATCGCCACCTGCACGAAGACCGCGAACACCAGGATGTAGATGCTGTAGCGCACAAGGTCGACCGCGGCGACCGCGGCGATGGCGAGCCCGCTGGGGTCCGCGCCACCGATTGCCGCCTGCGTCCACAGTCCGACCGCTTGCAGTACCCAGGCGAGGATCAGCGTCGCGAGATCGAGGCCGACGAGACCCGGGACCACCCGCCGCGTCGGCACGACGACCCAGTTGGTCGTGGCGAGCAGGAACTCGCCCATCGGGTTGCGGAACGGCACGCGCAGCCACTGGAAATGGAAGCGGGCAAGCAGCAGGAAAACGATGAACGAGACCACCGTGTCGATGAGGAAGGTGGCGATCTGCGCGAACATCGCTAGTCCTTGGCGAGCTCATCGCCGAGCTCGTGGCCGCGCCGCGTGGCGGCGGCGAGCGCCCGAGCGAAGCGCTCGGCGAGCTCCTCTTCGTTGAACACCTTCAGCGCCGCCTCCGTCGTACCGCCTTTCGAGGTCACTTTCGCGCGCAGCTCGGCAGGGGACTCGTTGCTCTGAGCCGCGAGCTTCGCCGAACCGAGCGCCGTCTGCGTCGCGAGCTTCAGCGCCTCGGCGGCTCCCATGCCCGCCCTTTCGGCGAAGGCGGCGAGCTGCTCGATGAACCAGAACACGTACGCCGGCCCGCTGCCTGACACGGCGGTCACGGTGTCGAGCAGCGCCTCGTCATCGACCCATACGACTTCGCCAACGGCGGCGAGGATCTGCTCGGCGCGCTCGCGCTCGGCGGGTGTCACCTCGGGAAGCGCATAAAGGCCGGCGATGCCTGCGCCGACGAGCGCTGGCGTGTTCGGCATGCAGCGCACGAGGCTGCGATGGCCGTCGAGCCAGTGCGAGAGCGCCGCCAGGCGCAGCCCCGCGGCGATGCTGATCACGAGCTTGCCGTGCACCGAGCTCGCCACGGAGGCGAGCGCCGCGCGCGCGTCCTGCGGCTTCACCGCAAGGACGATGGTATCGGCCTTGTCGCTGGCGGCATCGGGCGCGGTGCCGACGCGCACGCCATGCACCGCGATGCGCTCGCGCGCCGCCGGGCTGATTTCGATCACCGAGATCGAACGCGGGTCGTAGCCGCGGCCGATCAACCCCCCGACTAGGGCATTGGCCATGTTGCCGCCGCCTAGGAAGGCAATGGTCACGCCGCGTGCTTTTCGGTGCGCCGGGCGCCGAAGATGGCGGTGCCGACGCGCACGAGCGTCGCGCCCTCGGCAATGGCGATCTCCAAATCCTCGGACATTCCCATGGAAAGCGTATCGACGTCGAACTCGCTTTTCAGCCTTTCATAGGCCTCGCGCACCTCGCGATAGCGTTGCGCCGGCGCGCCCGGTTCAGGGATGGCCATCAGGCCGCGCAGCCGCAGCCGCGGCAGTGCCGCGATCGCCTTCGCAAGCCGCGCGATGTCGTCCGTCGCGACGCCGCTTTTCGTGGCTTCACCCGACGCGTTCACCTGGATGAGCACATTCAGCGGCGGCAACCGCGCCGGGCGCTGCTCGGCGAGCCGTCGCGCAATTTTTTCACGGTCGACACTCTGCACCCATTGGAAACGCTCTGCCGCGAGGCATGTCTTGTTGCTCTGCAGGGGTCCGATCAAGTGCCACTCGAGCGCTGGAAGCGCGACCATTTTCTCCACCGCTTCCTGCACGTAGTTCTCGCCGAAGGCGAGCTGGCCCGCCTTGCGCGCTTCGTCGATGCGCGCGACCGGATGCGTCTTCGATACCGCGAGAAGTGTGACGGCTTTGGCATCGCGACCGGCGGCTCGCGCCGCCCGACCGATGCGTGCCCGCACAGCTTGCAGGTTTTCTGCGATTGTTGCCATAATGGCTTGAAGAAGCGAAGAAAAAACGCCTCACACCCTTCGGGAGGGATTGTAATGGATCTCACTGAGCTGCTCGCCTTCGTGGTGAAGAACAAGGCGTCGGACCTGCATTTGTCGTCCGGTCTACCGCCGATGATCCGCGTGCATGGCGACGTGCGAAGGATCAACGTGCCGCCAATGGAGCACAAGGACGTGCACGCGATGATCTACGACATCATGAACGACGGGCAGCGCAAGTTCTACGAGGAAAACCTCGAGTGCGACTTCTCGTTCGCCGTGCCGAACTTGGCTCGCTTCCGTGTCAATGCATTCGTACAGCAGCGCGGCGCTGCCGCGGTGATGCGCACGATCCCCTCCAAGATTCTCTCGCTCGAGGATCTGAAGGCGCCCAAAATCTTCGCCGACATCGCCGACCAGCCGCGCGGGATCGTCCTGGTCACCGGCCCCACCGGCTCGGGCAAGAGCACGACGCTCGCAGGCATGGTGAATCACATTAACGAGAACGAGCACGGCCACATCCTTACCATCGAGGATCCCATCGAGTTCGTGCACGAGTCGAAGAAGTGCCTGATCAACCAACGCGAGGTGGGACCGCATACGCTGTCCTTCGCGAACGCGCTGCGCAGCGCTCTGCGGGAAGACCCGGACGTGATTCTCGTGGGCGAGATGCGCGACCTCGAGACCATCCGCCTCGCGCTCTCCGGCGCCGAGACCGGCCACCTGGTGTTCGGCACGCTGCACACCTCGTCGGCGGCGAAGACCATCGACCGGATCGTCGACGTGTTCCCTGCCGCGGAGAAAGAGATGGTGCGCGCCATGCTCTCCGAATCGATCCGCGCGGTGATCTCGCAGACGCTGCTCAAGACCAAGGACGGCTCGGGCCGCGTTGCGGCGCACGAGATCATGATCGGCACGCCGGCCATCCGCAACCTGATCCGCGAGAACAAGATCGCGCAGATGTATTCGGCGATCCAGACCGGCCGGCAAATCGGCATGCAGACGCTCGATCAGAACCTGCAGGAGCTCGTGCAGAGGAACGTCATCTCGATGGCGGAAGCGCGCAGCAAGGCCGCCAACAAGGACAACTTCGCCGGCTAAACAGAACTAGACCCCAAAGGGCAGGGAGCCGCCATGGAACGCGAACAAGCCACGAAGTTCATCTACGACCTGCTGCGCGCGCTGATCGCGAAGAGAGGCTCGGACCTCTTCCTCACCGCCGGCTTTCCGCCGGCGATGAAGATCGACAGCAAGATGACGCCGGTGTCGCAGACGGCGCTCACCGGCCAGCACACGGCGATGCTGGTGCGGGCGATCATGAACGACAAGCAGGCGGCGGAGTTCGAGGCGACCAAGGAGTGCAACTTCGCCATCGCGCCGCAGGGGATCGGCCGCTTTCGCGTCAACTGCTTCGTGCAGCAGGGCGTGGTCGGGGCCGTGCTGCGCGTCATCACCACCACCATCCCGAAGTTCGAGGACCTGAACCTGCCGCCGGTCCTGAAGGATGTGGCGATGACCAAGCGGGGCATGGTGCTGTTTGTCGGCGGCACCGGCTCCGGCAAATCGACCTCGCTCGCGGCGATGATCGGCTACCGCAACGAGAACTCGCATGGCCACATCGTCACCATCGAGGACCCGGTGGAGTACGTCCACCCGCACAAGAACTGCATCATCACCCAGCGCGAAGTGGGCGTCGATACCGAGTCGTGGCATGCGGCGCTCAAGAACACGCTGCGCCAGGCGCCCGACGTGATCCTGATCGGCGAGATCCGCGACATGGAAGTGATGGAGCATGCGATCGCCTTTGCCGAAACCGGCCACCTGTGCCTCGGCACGCTGCATGCGAACAACTCCAACCAGGCCATGGACCGCATCATCAACTTCTTCCCCGAGGCACGGCGCCAGCAGCTGCTCATGGATCTGTCGCTCAACCTCAAGGCGGTGGTCTCGCAGCGCCTGATCCCGCTGAAGGAAGGCAAGGGCCGCTGCGCGGCGGTCGAGATCATGCTCAACTCGCCGCTCATCTCGGACTTGATCTTCAAAGGCGAGATCCACGAGATCAAGGAGATCATGAAGAAGTCGCGCGAGCTCGGCATGCAGACCTTCGATCAGTCGCTGTTCGATCTCTTCGAGGCGAACAAGATCAGCTACGAGGACGCGCTGCGCTTTGCCGACTCGACCAACGAGGTGCGCCTGAACATCAAGCTGAACAGCAAGGTGGCGAAGGATCGCGACCTCAGCAAGGGCATCGAGCACCTCGACATCGTCTGAGGCGCACGCGCTCAAACAGGGCCGCGTAAGCGGCCCTGTTCATTTCTAGTCCGGCACCAGGAACTCAACCGCGTCGTCGTCGATGCGCGCCTCGACGACGCCGGCGATTTCCTTCGGCTTCACCGTGGCCTTGGGCTGCAGCTTGTCGTCGATGTGCAGGGCGAACCCGGTCCACTCGAGCTCGAGGCGCCGACCGCGGCGCGACGGCAGCACCGAGATGCGCTCGCGGTTGTCCTGCCAGTGCTCGAGGTAGTGCATCAGCCGTTCGCGCTCCGCATCGGTCACGAGCACCACGTCGAGATGGCCGTCGCCCGGCTGGCTTTCCTGCGCGAGATGCAGGTTCGGTCCGATATAGGGGAGGTTGATCGCCTCAAACATGAGGTAGTGACCGGAGATGTCCTCCCCGTCCAGGCGCGCGCCGATCTCGAGTGGCTCGCTGTGCAGCGCATGCTGGCGCAGGCGTTCCAGGGCGGCATCCACGGCGCTCTTGGGTTCCTTCGGCTTGTGGCTCGCCGGGTGGGCGAGCAGCATGGCGAAGAGTCCCGCGCCCACGCCCTCGACGAAGTAGCGCTCGCCCCAGGGCCCGGCGGCAATGCCAACGTCCAGCTTTACACGCCGCGCGCCCTCCCAGCCGCGCACCAACTCCTCGAAGGGACGCTCGACCAGGCCGAGCGTGCGGGCGATGTTGTTGGCCGTGCCGCTCGGTAGCAACGTGACCGGCACGCCACGCCCGGCCATGCGGCGTGTCACCTTGCCCACCGTACCGTCGCCGCCGGCGACGACCACGAGGTCGGCAGGCTTTTTCAACGAGCGCTTCCACTCGCCGTCCTTGGCCGACTGGTAGCGCACCTTGTGTCCCGCGTCCTTCAACAGCTTGCGCAGATGATGGGCCTCCTCGTCGTCCTGGTTGCCCGCTTGCGGGTTGTGGATGAGCGTAATGCGCACGCTTATTGCTCGCTGTTAGGCAAATCCATCATCGCTCGATCAGCCCCATGCGCATCCTCATCACGAATGACGACGGCGTCTATAGCCCGGGCATAGCCGCCTTGGCGCAAGTCGCTTCCCGCTTCGGCGAAGTTCGCGTAGTCGCTCCCGACGTGGAAATGTCCTCCGCCAGCCACTCGATCACCGCTTCGCGGCCGGTTTCCTACAAGCGCACGCCGCTGCCGGGCATCGAGGCCTATCGGGTGAACGGCACGCCGGGCGACTGCGTCATGCTCGGAACGACCCTGTGGGAAAAGGTGGACGTGGTTCTCTCCGGCATCAACATCGGCACGAACCTGGGTAACGCGGTGTGGCACTCGGGCACGCTCGCCGGCGCCAAGCAGGCGGCGCTGCTTGGCCTGCGCGGCGTCGCCTTCAGCGCGCCGGCGACGGATAGGGAGCAGCCCGATTTCAATGCGCTCAAGCCGTGGGTGGCCTCGGTGCTCGAGATGCTGCTCGCCATCCCGGATCTTTGCCTCGTGAACGTGAACTTCCCGGGGAAGCCGCCGCGCGGATCGGTGTGGACGCGCCAGTCGCTTCGGCATTACGACGGGCGCACGGTGCCGATCAAGGACCCGACCGGACGCACGTACTACTGGTTCACTGTCGTGCCGGTGGAAGCGACCGAGGAAGGCACCGATCGCTGGGCGATCGAGCAAGGCTACGTCTCCATGATGCCGCTGACGCTCGACCTCACCGACCATGCGGCGCTCGCGCGCGTGCAGAAGCTCGAGGCCTGGAAGCAGCTGAAATTCGCCTGAGACGTCGATGATCCGGATCGGCATCTCCGGCTGGCGCTACGACCCGTGGCGCAAGGTGTTCTACCCGGACGGCTTGCCGCAGCGCCGCGAGCTCGAGTTCTGCGGACGCCATTTCCCGACGGTCGAGATCAACGGCTCGTTCTACTCGCTGCAGCGGCCCGAATACTACGAGCAATGGTACGCCGAGACGCCCGAGGGCTTCCTGTTCGCGGTGAAGGGCTCGCGCTACATCACCCACATGCTGCGGCTCTCGAAAATCGAGAAACCGCTCGCCAATTTCTTCGCCTCGGGCATCCTCAACCTGCGCGACAAGCTGGGGCCCTTCCTCTGGCAGTTCCCCCCGATGTTCACCTTCAAGCCCGAGCGCCTCGAGGCGTTCTTCCGGCTCCTGCCACGCACGACGGAGCAGGCGCTCGCGCTCGCGCGGCGGCGCGATAGCCGCATGATCGGCCGCTCGCGGCTCGCCATCGATGCGCACCGCAAGCTTCGCCACGCGGTGGAAATCCGCCATCCAAGCTTCATGACCGCCGAGTTCGTCGCGCTCCTGCGCAAACACCACATCGGCCTGGTGGTCGCCGATACCGCGGGCAAGTGGCCGAAGATGTTCCATGTCACCGCGGACTTCGTCTACGTGCGGCTGCACGGCGACATAAAGATCTACAGCAGCGGCTATTCCGAGCGCGCGCTCGCGAGCTGGGCCCGGCGCATTCGCAACTGGCATCGCGATGGCCGCGATGTCTATGTGTATTTCGACAACGACGTCAAAGTAAAGGCGCCGTTCGACGCTTTGAACCTGATGCGCAAGCTCGGCCTTGAATGGCGCCCGGCCGATGCGACAGGCGAGGAACCGCTGGCGCTGCACAAGCCCGGCACACGCGTGCCGCGGCTGAAATATGCCTACGGACCGCGCGTCACCGGCGGCAATCCGGCATGGGATTACCTGGGCCGGCGCTGAATTTTTCTATTGGATCCCGCCACGATCCGGAACTCATAGAGCCGGCACTCGAGAGCTCCATTCCATAGCGGTACGCGGCGCGCGGGCTGCAGGCGAATGAGCTGTGGCAACCGCAAGTCCGCCGTGAAGATATAGCAGCGCCAGCCGGCAAAGCGCTTCTTTAGGGCATCGCCCAGGAGCGGATAGAAGCGCGTCAATTCAGCCGCGCTCCCCATGCGCTCTCCGTACGGCGGATTCATCAGCATGACGCCCGCCGCGGCCGGCGATGGGCGTTCCAGCACATCGACACGCTCTAGCGCCACCCAGCGCTCGACGCCGGCCTGCGCGAGATTGCGCCGCGCGGCGGCCAACGCCTTGGCGTCGATATCGCTGCCGTAGAGGCTCGGCGCCGTTTCCTTGCCATGCGCCTCGCGCTTGATGCGCTCCCAGAGCGCGGCGTCGTACGCCGCGAGCTTCTCGAACGCAAAGGCTCTTTTCGCCCCCGGCGCCCGGCCGCGCGCCATGGCCGCGGCCTCGACGAGTAGCGTGCCGCCGCCGCACATTGGGTCGAGCAGCACCTCGCCGCTCGTCCAGCCGGTCAGCATGACGATGCCCGCCGCCAGGTTCTCGCGCAGCGGGGCTTCGGCCTCTTCGGCCCGCCAACCGCGCTTGAAGAGCGGCTCACCCGAGGTATCCATGTACAACGTGCCCGCCTCCGCTTCGAGAAAGGCGTGCACCCTGACGTCGGGGCTGGCGCGTTCGACGCTAGGCCGCTTGCCGAGCGCATCGCGAAACCGATCGCATACCGCGTCCTTGATGCGCAGCGTGGCGAACTCGAGGCTCTTCAGCGGGCTTTTCTGCGCCGTGACGTTGACGCGCAGCGTGCGCTCGACGCGAAAGTAGCGCGGCCAGTCGACGGCGCGTGCCGCGGCGTAGATCTCCTGCTCATTGCGATAGCGGAAATCGCCGATACGCCAGAGGATGCGCGAAGCGAGCCGCGACCAGAGGTTGGCGCGATAGCACGCGTCCCAGCCGCCGGCGAAAGCGACACCGCCCGGCACGGCGTTCGCAGCGATGCCAAGCGCCGCGAGCTCTTGCACGAGGAGCGCTTCTAGCCCGCGTGGGCAGGTCGCGAAGAACTGTTCAGAACGGCTTGAAGACAACGATGAACACCACAGCAAACAGCACCACGATGGGCGCTTCGTTGAACCAGCGGTACCAGACGTGGCTCTTGGTGTTGCGGTCAGCCGCGAAATTGCGCAGCAGCGCGCCACACCATACGTGATATGCAACGAGCAGCGCCGTAAGCGCCGCCTTCGCGTGCAGCCAGCCGCCCGCGCCGCGGAACCAGCCAAGCCACAACCATAGGCCGAACACGATGGTGAGCACGCCGCCCGGGGTCATGATGCCCCAGTAGAGCTTGCGCTCCATGATCTTGAAGCGCTCGCGCGAAGCGACGTCGTCGGCCAACGCGTGGTAGACGAAAAGCCGCGGCAGGTAAAAGAGCCCCGCGAACCAGGTCACCATGAAGATGATGTGCAGCGACTTGACCCAGAGCATCAGGCGGTGAAGCGGCGGCGCGCGAACTTGAGCGCGATGGCATAGCCGACGCCTGCGTAGGCGAGCAGCACGGCGATATGCACCGCCACGTGCACGGGCCAGGTGCCGGCCACCAGCGGCCGCACGAGCTCGATCCCGTGATAGAGCGGCAGCGCCTGCGCCACGGCCAGCACCGGACGAGGCAGCTGCTCCGCGGGGAAGAAGACACCGGAGATCATGGTCATCGGCGTCATGATGAGCGTCATGTAGAAGCTGAAGAAGTCCCAGTTCTTCGCGAGCACCGTCATGATGAGGCCGACCGCCGCGAAGGCCAGCCCGACGAGGAAAGCGACCGGCAGCGCGAGGACGATGACCGGCGAGGCAGCAAGGCCGAAGGCCACGGCCACCGCGAAGATGGTGGCGCCCGAGAGCCACGCCTTGCTGGCGGCCCAGACGATCTCGCCCGCCACGACATCGTCGATGGTGAGCGGCGCGTACAGGATCGCGTCCCAGGTCTTCTGGCCGTGCATGCGCGAAAAGCCGGAGAACATCGATTCGAAGGAGGCAGTGAACATCGTCGCTGAGCAGAGCGTCCCGGCGGCGAAGAAGGCGATGTACGACATGCCCGCGACCGAGGGCAGCAGCGCGCCGAGGCCGTAGCCGAGGCCAAAGAGCAGGATCAGGGGGTCGGCAAGGTTCGAGAGCACCGAGGCGATGAAGAGCTTGCGCCAGACAAGGAAATTGCGGCGCCAGACGGCGATCCAGCGCATCAGTCGCGCAGATCCCGGCCGGTGAGCTTGAGGAACACATCCTCGAGGCTCGCTGGGCGGTGGAGATAGCTCAGCTCATCGCGCTCGCGCAGCGTGCCGATGAGCGGCGCCGCGTCAGCGGCGTAGACGAAGGCGGTGTCGCCGGCGCGCTCGACACGCGGCGCAAGGCGCCGCGCCTCCGCGAGCCAACGCTCAAGGCCGCTGCCGTGCACTTCCACGACCTGCGGCTCGATGTGCTCGGCGATCAGGGCGCGCGGCGAGCCCACCGCGATCAGCCGCCCGCGGTCCATGATCGCCAGGCGGTGGCACAGGCGCTCGGCCTCCTCCATGAAATGCGTGGTGAGTACGAGCGTCTTGCCTTCCTGGGTGAGGCGGCGCAGGCGCTCCCAGATGAGATGGCGCGCCTGCGGGTCGAGGCCGGTGGTCGGCTCGTCCATAAAAAGGAGCTGCGGATCGTTGATCAGCGCGCGGGCGAGCGTAAGGCGCCGCTTCATGCCGCCCGAGAGCACGTTGATCCGCGCATCGGCGCGCCCGGCGAGGCCGGCGAATTCCAGGAGCTCGGGCACGCGAGCGCCGGCCGCGGCGTGCGACATGCCGAAATAGCGGCCATAGACCTGCAGATTTTCGGCGACGGTGAAGTCCGGATCGAGGTTGTCGAACTGCGGCACGACGCCGACGCGCCTCCTCGCTTCGCGCGCCCGTGCCGGGACCGGCTCACCGAGCAGCGCAATGGTGCCCTCGTCCGGGTACGTGAGGCCGAGACACAGGCGCAGGGTGGTGGTCTTGCCGGCGCCGTTGGGACCCAGAAGGCCGAAGCATTCCCCCTGCGCCACGTCGAGGTCGACGCCGCTCACGACTTCCAGATCGCCGTAGCGCTTGCGTAGTGCGCGCGCCCGCAATGCGCTCATGCGCAATAGGCGCGGACGAGTCCCCGCAGGATGTGCAGCTTGCGATGGAAGAAGTGGTCGGCGCCGGGCAGCACGACTACCGGCAGGTCCTGCGGACGAGCCCAATCGAGCACCGTGCCGAGCGGGACCGTATCGTCCTGCTCGCCATGGATGACGAGTGTTCCTGGCTGCACGTTAGGGAGCCGGAAGCGCGACACGGCGACGCCGATGAGCACCAGCCGCTCCGCTTTGACGCGCTGCGCCAGCATCACTTGCACGCCGGCGCCGAATGAGAAACCGGCGAGCGCGAGCCGCGCGGGCTTGAGATGCTCGACGATGGCGGCAAGGTCTTCGAGCTCGCCGCGCCCCTCGTCGTGCGTGCCCTCGGTCTCGCCGACACCGCGGAAGTTGGGACGCCAGGCCTCGAACCCGAGCTCGACGAAGGCGCGCGCGAGCGTTTGAACCACCTTGTTGTCGAGAGTGCCGCCAAAGAGCGGATGCGGATGGGCGATGAGCGCAACACCGATCGCGGCGCCTTCCGGCGCGTCCACGGCGCACTCGATGCGGCCGACGGGTCCGGCGATGAATTCGCGGCGGGTGCTGGCCCTCACATCCTCAGGCGCTCGACGACGCGGCCGTGCTGCAGGTGCTCCTCGATGATCTCGTCGATGTCGGCGCGGTCGAGATAGGTGTACCACACGCCTTCGGGATAGACGACGACGCACGGCCCCTCTTCGCAGCGATCGAGGCACCCCGCCTGGTTGATGCGGATCTTGCCTTCGCCGGAGAGGCCGAGCTCTTTGACACGGCGCTTGGCGTAGTCGCGGATCTCGCTCGCGCCCTTGTCGTTGCAGCAGACGCGGCCGTTGTCGCGCTGGTTACAGCAGAAGAAGACGTGCTTTGCGTAATAGGACATACGCGATTTTAACCGACCGCCTCGCGGCGCCACGCCGCGAGGAACATGAGATAGCCGAGCGCCACGTACGCCCAGAGGGCGCTCACCACGCGGGTCAAGCCGTTGAAGTTGACGAACGGTCCCTGCTGCCAGAGCTTGAGCGTCGCCGCGAGATACGGATTGGGCGGCGCGAGATTCACGAGCACCGTCGCCACCATGAGGAGCACCGCCGCCGCGGCAAGGCGCAGCACGCGCGGCAGCGCCACCGCGCCGAGCGCGACCACCACGCCGCTCAGCAGACCGAACTGGGCGCCTGGCGTAAGCCAGACGAGCACATTCTCCGCGTGCATGATGACCGAGAACGCCGCCACCTTGACGGCGAGCGCCGCGAGCACCAGCGCCGCGAATATGGCGCGCACCGGCTGCGCCGGCTGCGAGAGCAGCGAAACAAGGAGCGCCACGCTCACCAGATTGGCGGCGCCGATGAACGCCTCGAGCGTCACGAAAAACTCGGGCGCCCGCGCGCGGCCGATTCCGGGCGAGAGGAGATCGCGCAGATCGCCGGCGCCAAAGAGGAGCGTCGCCGGATTCAGCTGTATGAAGAGCCAAAGACCGATGAGCGCGAGGCCGACGTCGATTTCTGCGCCCGCGAGAAACGCCGTTGCGCGTGCGCGCTTGAGCGGGCCGCCAAGGAGCGCCGGTGCCGCGATGACGGCGAGCGCGGCACCGCAGGCCGCGCCGGTGAGGTTGCACAGCACATCAAGATTCGTGGCGACACGGCTCGGCAGGTAGCTTTGCACCGCCTCGAGGGCGAGCGAGAGTGCCGTGGCGCTCGCGAGCGCGATGGCAAACGCGACGAAGGGCGCAAACCTCGGCCGCAAAGCGAGCACGCAAAGGAAGCCATAAGGCACGTAGCCGAGCACGTTCGCGGCGACGTCGAAGCTCGTGATGTAGCGCGGCCACGGCGAGGTGAGGTACGCGAGCGGCGAAAGACCGTGATCGCGCCAGCCCTCCATCGGATAAAGCGAGGCATAGGCGACCAGCGCGACGTAAATGACGAAGGCGATGCGCGCCAGCGGCGAGCGCTCACCGAGGTCACTGCGGTCGGCTGTGAGACTGGGCGTGGGCAAGCGGCCGCGGCAGGAGCGAGCCCGCCACCATGCCGAAAAGCGAAAAAGCGAGGCCGACGAGCGGCGGCGGCACGGTCGCCGCGGGCGCGGCGAGCGCCGCGATCATCCAGCTCACCAGACCGAGGAGCGACGACAGGATCGCGCCCGTGTTGTTCGCGCGCTTCCAGAAAATCCCGGCGGCGAGCGGCACGAGCGCCGCGACCAGCGTCACGGTGTACGCGTTCTGCACCATGTCGTACATGGTCTGCTTCGAGTTGAGCGCGAAGACCAACGCGGCGAGGGCAAACAACACCAGCACCAGGCGCAGCGTGAGAAGAAACTGGCGGTCGCTCATGCGCGGGAAGAGCGGGCGGATGATGTTCTCGGTGCAGAGCGAGGTGGGGGCGATGATGGCGCCGCTCGCGGTGGAGAGAATGGCCGAGAGCAACGCGCCAAAGAACAAGACCCTGATCCACATCGGCGTGTGCTCGAGGATGAAGTTCGGCAGCACGCGCTGCATCTCGCGGGCATCCTCGGCTGTCAGCAGGCCGCCGAGCGCCGGATCGACCATCAGGCCCGCGAGTACGATGTAGATCGGCACGAAGACGAAGCAAAAATAGACTGCGCCGCCGAGCAGGCTGCCGAGGATAGCCGTGCGCTCGTTCTTTGCCGACGTGACGCGCTGAAAGATGTCCTGCTGCGGGATGGAGCCGATGGCGAGGGTGAGAAACGCGGTGACGAAGGCGAGCCATTCCTTCGTGCCGCCCGTCGGCCAGAATTCGAACTTGCCCGCCTCGCTCGCCACGGCGATTACCTTGCCGGCGCCGCCCGCCATGTCGCCCACCACCCAGGCCACGAGCGCCAGGCCGACGATGATCATCACCGACTGGAAAAGATCTGTCATCGCCACCGACCACATGCCGCCCCAGATGGTGTAGGCGAGCACCACCACGCCGCTGATGATGATGCCGGTGGAAAGCGATACGGCACCGTCGGTGAGCGTGGAGAACACGAGGCCGAGCGCCGTCAGCTGCGCCGCCGTCCAGCCGAGGTAGGAGATGGCGATCACTACGCTCGTGCCGAGCTCCATGGTGCGCCCGTAGCGCTTGCGGTAGAAGTCGCCGATGGTGAGAAGATCCATCCGGTAGAAGGCGCGCGCGAAGAAGATCGCCACGATCACGAGGCACATCGACGAGCCGAACGGGTCGGCGATGATGCCGCCCAGACCGCTCTTGGAGAACTCGACCGAAACCGAGAGGACACTCTCGGCGCCGAACCAGGTGGCGAACACCGTGGCGGTATTCATGTAGAGCGGCAGGCTGCGCCCGGCGACGACGTAGTCCTTGGAATTTTGCACACGCTGCGCCGCCCACAGACCGATCGCGATGGTGACGACCAGATACGCGATGACCGAGCCGATCAGCATGCGCGCGCCATCATAGCCGCCGCTTCCATACCTGCCAACGCTCGTGGCCGGCAAGGACCGACACCGATTGGTCCGGCGGCACCGCTTCGTCCTCGACCAGCGCAAATGCGCCCTCGAGCAGCGCATGCAGCTCGCGCGCTGCGATCCCGAACGGTGGACCGCGATCCTTGTCCGCGAGGAAAAAGAAGCCGGCGAGCAGGCCTTCCGCGCGCACGAGCTCGGCGGTGCGTCGCGCCCAGCGGCTGCGTTCGCGCGGCGGCAGCGCGCACATGAAAGTGCGCTCGTAGACGAGATCGAAAGGCGGCGCGGCGAAGGAAAAGAAGTCGGCCCGCCTTACGTGATGTGCAAGCTTGCCGAGCGTGCGCCGCGCCGCCTCGAGCGCGCCATCGGCGAAGTCGATGCCGAGGACATCGTCGCCACGCTCGGCGAAGAGCTTCACCTCATAGCCGGCGCCGCAGCCCGGGATGAGCACGCGCTGGCCGACCGGCTGCGAGGCGAGCCACTGCGCAAGGCGCGGCGGTATGTGCCCCGCGTCCCACGGCGTCACGCCTTGGCGGTAGCGCGTGTCCCAGAAATCCGGCTCAGCCGAATCGGAGGCCAAGGAGGGCGAGCGCCACAACGGCAACAACCACAAGAAGCGCGATCAGCCGGTTACGTCGCGCCTGCTCCGCCGCGAGCCGATCGACAGCGAGGCGCAGCGCCCCGAGCCGGTCCTCGGTGAGCGTTCGGTGCACGAGCCGCGGCAATTGCGGCAGCGTGGTCGCCCAGTAAGGCGCCTCGCGCTTGAGCGTGCGCACGAAGCCGCGCCAGCCGATCTGCTCGCTCATCCAGCGCTCGAGGAAAGGCTTCGCCGTCACCCACAAATCGAGGTCGGGATCGAGCTGTCGGCCAAGGCCCTCGATGTTGAGCAGCGTCTTCTGCAGCATGACGAGCTGCGGCTGGATCTCGACGTTGAAGCGCCGCGAGGTCTGGAAGAGACGCAGAAGCAGCCGCCCGAAGTAAATCTCCTTCAGCGGCCGGGCGAAAATCGGCTCGCATACGCCGCGGATCGCCGCCTCGAACTGATCGACGCGCGTGCCGGGCGGGACCCACCCCGCATCGAGGTGCGCCTGCGCGACACGCCGGTAGTCACGGTTGAAGAAAGCGAGGAAGTTCTGGGCGAGGTAGCTTTTGTCGGTCTCGGTGAGCGTGCCCATGATGCCGAAGTCGAGGGCGATGTAGCGTCCGCGGTGCTCGCCGTCGACGGCGACGAAGATGTTTCCCGGATGCATGTCGGCATGGAAGAAGCCGTCGCGGAAGACCTGGGTGAAGCAGATCTCGACGCCCGCGCGCGCCAGCGCCTTGAGGTCGATGCCCTTTTCTCTCAGCACACCGACATGCGACACGGGCACGCCGCGCATGCGCTCCATCGTCATCACGCGCTCGGAGCACAAATCCCAATGCACCTCCGGCACGGCGAGCAATGGCGAATATTCGAAGTTGCGCCTGAGCTGGCTCGCATTCGCCGCCTCGCGCATGAGGTCGAGCTCCTCATGCAGGTGATGCGCGAACTCGGCGACCACTTCGCGCGGCTTCAGGCGCCGCGCTTCCGCCGAGATGCGCTCGACCAGCGCCGCCGCGGTCTCGAGCAGCGCCAGATCCTTGGCCACCTCCCGCTCCACCGCCGGGCGCAGCACTTTCACGGCCACCTCGCGGCCGTCTTTCAGCGTGCCGAGATGCACCTGCGCGATCGAGGCGCTCGCCACCGGTTCGCGTTCCAAGGTAGCGTAAAGCTCGCTGAGCGGCCGCCCGAGGCTCCGCTGGATTTCGGCAAAGGCGAGGTCGGGGGCAAAAGGCGGCACTCGGTCCTGCAGCTTGGCGAGCTCGTCGGCAATGTCGGGCGGCAGCAGATCGCGCCGCGTCGAAAGCACCTGGCCGAACTTGACGAAGATAGGCCCGAGCCGCTCGAAGGCCTGGCGCAGCCGCTGACCGCGCGGCTCGGGGCGGCGCCCGGCGAGAAAGCGCAGCAGGAAGTCGCCGGGCACGCGCGGCATGAACTCGTGCAGGCCGTGGCTCACGGCAATCGCGAAGATGCGGATGAGCCGCAGCAGCCTAATCAAGGCGGCCGATCCGCTGCTCGAGCACCTCGAGCGCCTGCGCGAGGCGCGCTATGTCGGCCGCGAGCTGCGCGTGTTCGGCGCGGCGTACGAGCGCGCGCTGCTCGTCGACCGCATAGTCGGCCGCTGCCTCCCTGAGCCGCTGGGCGGCATCGCGCTGCCAACGGACGAGCGCGCGCAGGCCTCGCCCGATGCGGTGCGCGGCGACATCGCCGATGACGCGCGACAGTTCTTCCTCCACATCCGGCCGCAAGTGGCGCGCGAGGCTGCGAAGCTCGTCGGCGAACTCGCTCTGCCCGCTTATGCCCCCGAGCGTGATGCTTGCCGAGGGCTCGACCCCATCCGGCTCGAGCCGGCCATCGGCGGCGATGGATACACGGACCGCCGGCGCGAGCGGCAGGCGCAATTCGATCGTCTGCCCAGCGAAACGGGCGAGGCGCTCGCGCGCCCAGCGCTCGCGCGCGAGCAGGGGGTTCAGCACAAAGCAAAAGGCCACCGCGGGGGTGGCCTTTCGCGCGGGCGCGGTGTCGCTCAATGCATTTGCTGGATGCCGGCGAGGAGCCAGCCGCTCGAGCCGTCGGCCGGCTTGACCAGGTTCCACACCTCCTCGAAGCCGACCGGCTCGGTGCCCGCCGTCTCGCGCACCATGCCGGAGAAGCGCACGCTCGCCCAGTACTGGTCCTTCTCCGAGGCGAGCTCGATCAGATCGGCGTTCAGGGCCACGACGTCGGTCTGCTGCGCGCCGGCGGGCATGTCGCGGCGCAGCTCGTCGAAGAGCTGCGGCGTCGTGAATTCGCGGATATCGTCGATGCGCCCGGCGTCGTTCGCCATCTGCAGCTTGATGAAGTTCATCTTGGCGGCGCGCAGGAAGCCGGCGGTATCGAATCCGGCAGGAACGCGCGAGGCGCTCGCGAGCGCACTGCCGGTCGCCTGTGCCGCCGGCGGCGCCGCCACCGTTTCATCGCCGAAACCCGCCAACTGCATCGGGCGGGTAGCCTCCTCGCGCCGGCGACGCGCGAGCGCGCGCAGGCCCACGATCACGGCGATGGCGAGCAACGTCAAGAGCAGCAGGCCCATCAAACCGTTACCGCCAAAGAGATAACCCAGCAGGCCGCCGATGGCGAGCCCGCCGAGAATGCCGCCCAGCATGCCCCAGCGGCTCGGCTGCGCCTGCGGCGCGGCCTGCTGCTGCGCCGGCTTGGCCGGCGTCGAAGCCGGCGGCGCGGTGACGCTGCGTTGCGCGCCTACGGAGCGCCCGCCGCCCAGACGCCGCGCATCGGCGTCGGTCGCTACCAAGGCGGCACCACAAATCAAGAGCGAAAGGCCAAGTAACCACTTACGCATAAAGGAAACCTCCGACAGCCATGCTATCAAAACCGCATGCCGCGATGGACGGCTACGACACCGGCGGCCAAGTTGTAGACCTCGATATCGCTGAAGCCGTTCGCCTCCATCAGGGCCTTGAGCGCGGCCTGATCCGGATGCACGCGGATCGATTCGGCGAGGTAGCGATACGGCTCGGCGGCCCCGGCGACGCGCTCGCCGAGCCACGGCAACACGCGAAACGAATAGAGGTCGTAGAGCGGCTTGAGCGGCCGCCACACCTGCGAGAACTCGAGCACCACCGCCCGCCCGCCCGGCTTGAGCACGCGCGCCATCTCGGCGAGCGCCGCATCCTTATGCGTCATGTTGCGAAGGCCGAAACCGACCGTCACGCCGTCGAAGTAGCCCGACGGGAAGGGCAGCCGTTCGGCATCGCACTGCACCGCGGGCGTCAGCACCCCCGCGTCGAGCAGTCGATCGCGGCCCCGCGCGAGCATCCTGCGGTTGACGTCCGTCGCCCATACCTCGCCCTCGGCGCCGACGCGCGCCGCGAACGCGACCGCGAGGTCGCCGCTGCCCGAGGCCACGTCGAGGAAGCGCTCGCCGCGCTGCGGCCGCGCCACCGAAACAGCGAACGTTTTCCAGTACCGATGCAGGCCGAGCGACATGAGGTCGTTCATCACGTCGTAGCGCTCGGCGACGCGGTCGAAGACTTCGCCGACGCGCACGCCCTTGTCCGCTTCGTCCACCTTGCGAAAACCGAAATCGACTTCCTTCGCCATCAGCTCTTTTCCCGCGACGCACCCGCCGCCTGCAGTTTGGCGAGATATTGCGTCCAAAGTTTCTCCTGGTTCTCGCCGAGCTCGTATAAGTACTCCCAGGAATAGATGCCGGTGCTGTGGCCGTCGGAGAAGACCGGCTGCACCGCGTAGGAGCCGACCGGCTCGAGCCTCGTGATCGCCACATGGCGCTTGCCGGTCTGCAGCACCTCCTGGCCCGGGCCGTGGCCTTTGACCTCGGCGGAAGGCGAATACACGCGCAGGAGCTCATAGGGCAGGCGGAAAGTCTTGCCGTCGGAGAATTCGACCTCGAGGATGAGCGACTTCTGGTGCAGCGTGATCTGTGTCGGAACACGCTCGCTCATCATGGCACCTGCTCAAAGGCGACGCGCTCGAAGTCGGCGCCCCGCTCCATTACCTCGGTGAGGCGAACCTTGCTCGGCGCTTCGCCATGGAGCTCGATCACGCGCTTTGGCTTATACCAGCCCGGCCCGAGGATCAGCGATGCCGGGGCATTCAACGCCGGCACCGCGGTCAGGCCGAGCGCCGGCACCCAGCTCTCGGGTTGGACGTTCAAGCCGGCCGGACGCGCTGCGAGCGGGCTCGGAATTCCCGGCAGCAACTTGACCCCGGCGTGCAGGTCGCCGTTCTCGGCGCCCATCACCCAGCGCACGTGCCCGAGCATGAACTGCCGGCCACCGGCCGGCCGCACGCCGATCAGCTGGCCGTGCGCCATGCGCTTGCCGGGATCGGCGGCGCGGCGTACGAGCCGCAGACCCTGGGCGCTCTCGTCGACGATGCGCCACTGCTCGATGAAAAAGCCCTGCTGCCCGCTGTAGTCATCGTCCTCGCGCGAGCTGACGCGCCCGAAGGTGGCGATCTCGTGGCGCTGCTTCGCCGTGAGCTCGGGTTGCTCGCCCGGCGGGCGGAAAACACGTCCGGCGATGTAATGGTGAATCGCCGCGACCTCGCTGCACACCTCGGCGTCGCCGCTGCCCGCGCGGCGCTCGAGCGCGCGCGAGGCCTTGCCCACGCACCAGTGCCGGTAGAGGTGGACGAGCAACTGCTCGCATGCCGGCTGCACGCAGTCTTCGCCGAGCGCGAGCTTCGCCGGCGACTCGCCCTTGCGTAGCAGCGCGACGCGGTTGCGCAGGCTCTTGCCGAGCTTGCGCGTGTCGAGATAACGCGGCGCGCGTGGCGCGGCGGCGGCGCGCGATGGGCTCGCGTCGCTCTCGAGGTCGGCAACGAGCGCCGGCACCTCTTCAGCTTCGACCGGCTTGGGGCTGACCTCGAGCTTCGAGGCCCAGCGCTCGAGCAGGTAGGCGACGAAGGTGAGCTGGCGCTGCGTGAGCTCGTTCGGATTGCATAGCGCCATGAGCACGGCACGCGCGTACGCGACACGCGGCGACGTGTCCTGGACATCGCGGTTCAGGAAATCCTTGACCGGGTCCTCGGCCACGCCGAGCTTCTCCGCCGCAGCGTATGCCGCGTGCAGCGAGCGCCAGTCGCCGCCCGGCACCTCGCGATAGGCCCGGTGATGGTGGAACATCCGCAGGCCGATATAGAAGAGCGCGCGCTGGCAGAGCAGCCCCGCCTGCGCGCGCATCGCCGCGTCGCCATTGGTCGCGCCTTCGATGCAGCGCTCGTAGCCCGCGCGCATCTCGTCCCACAGGCCGATGGTCGCGGCAAAGGCGGCGCCTTCGGCGTCGCTCATCGGCAGCGCCCGGTTCGAAAAGCGCCGCGCCTGTTCGATCTGCACGAAGTTCACCGCTTCGCGCAGCGCTTCCATCACGCCGAGGCGCTGCGTCGCCCCGATCGGCAGCCGATTGAATTCGCCGAGCTCGCGCGAAACCTGTGCCTGCGCGGCCGCGACGTTCGCGAGCGGCACGTGCTCGAGCCAGGCGCGGCAGCTTGCCGCATCGCTGAATTCAGGCGAGGCGGCTTCCGAGAGCGTGGGAAACCTCATGGCGCGGCATCATAGCCAAACACGTCGCGGTAACTCGCGTAGAAGCTCGCGAAGAGCGTCGGCAGCAGAAGGATGACGAGCGGCAGCACGATGCCCGCGCCGATGCGGCCGGCCCCCGCGAGCGCCAATGCCTGTACCAGCACGAACGGCACGGCCACCGTAATGGCCGCCATCAGCGCGCCGTAGATGAGAAACGCGCGCCAGTTCATGAGCGACGCGGCCAAGCTGAAGAAAAGCGACTTCGCGGCGCCGAGTGCGTGCCACGCGGCGAGCGGCGCTGCGAACCAGAATGCGAGCATCACGGGCAAATAGAGCGCTGCGGCGGTGGCGAGCGCGACTGCGAAGTCCGGCGACTGCAGCACCTCGTCCTCAGGCCGCGCGCCGGTCAGCATCCATCCGGCGAGGGCGCCGTCGTCGACCAGCGTGCTCGCAGCGAGAAGTGCCGCGAGGCAGGCGAGATAAATGGTGCCGAGCAGGAGCTGCGTGCGAAGCTCGTGCCGAAAGCCGTCGAACAGCAGCCCGAGCGCGAGCGGCGCGCGATGGCTGGCGGCCCGCGCGAGCGTCATGAAGCCCACCGAGAAGGCGGGCACGAGCACCGCCGCTGCCGGCACGCCGATGAACGGCACGAGCGACAGGACGGCCATCAGCAGCCAGTAACCAAAGACCGCGGCGAACCAGCTAAGCGGCGCAGCGCGAAAAAGCCGCCAGCCTTCAGCGAGCCAGCGCCCGCCGCGCGAGGTGGCTACGACGCGCGCCTGCATTCCAGGATGCGGCGGAAGTGCTCCGGATCGTGCGCGTGCACCAGCATGCCGGGCCGAGGCAGGTGGTAGTCGTACAGGCGTGAGAGCCAGAAGCGCAGGGCCGCCGCCCGCAGCATCACCGGCCAGCCTTCGCGCTCGAGAGCGCCGAGCGGGCGCACCGCGTCGTAGGCATTCAGCAATGCCTGGGTGCGCGCCGGGTCGAGCGACGCATCGCTTTGCAGGTCGGCCAGGCACCAGTCGTTCGCGCACACCGCCACGTCATAGAGAAGGCAATCGACGCCGGCGAAGTAGAAGTCGATGACGCCGGAGATGCGGCCGTTCTCGAAGAGCGCGTTATCGCGAAAGAGATCGGCGTGCACCGGGCCCCGCGGCAGATCGGGGAAGCGCTGATCGGCCTGAAAGGCGAGCTCGCTCTCGAGAAGCGAGCCGCGCTCGGCATCGAGAAACGGGCGCACGTCCGCGGCGGCGAGCCGCCACCATTTGGGACCGCGCGGATTTTCCAGGTACGCCGCGTACGAGCGCCCGGCGAGATGCAGGCGTGCCAAGAGCGCGCCGAGTTCGGCGCATTCGCCAACGCCGGGCCGCTCGAGCGAGCTTCCCGGCAGGCGCGTCACCAGGGCCGCCGGCTTGCCGTTGAGACGGCCGAGGTACTGGTCGGAGAGATCGGCGATCGGCGCCGGCGCCGGAATGCCGTGGCGCGCAAGATGCGCCATCAAGCCGAGATAGAAAGGCAGCTCGTGCGCCGGCAGGCGTTCGAACAGCGTGAGCACGTAGCGGCCCTGCGTAGTGGTGACGAAGTAATTGGTGTTCTCGATGCCGGACTCGATCGGCTCGCAGGCGAGGAGCTCGCCTACCGAGTAGCGGCGAAGCCACGCGTCGAGCTCGGCTTCGGTGACGGGCGTGTAGACCGACAAACTAGTCGAAGGTGTAGACCGGCCACATCGGTACGCGCACGCCGTCGTCGAGCGCGTCGCGGCGCATCCAGTTGCCGTTGCCGGTGGTGTCGAGCAGATAGTAGGGCCGGCCGCCCGGTGGCGTGACTCTCAGCATTACGACGCGCCCGCCCTCGCGGATCTCTTCCACCTTGTCGCCTTCCTGTACCGGGATGCGCACCGCCGGCTCGTCGGATTCTGACATCGGCGGTGGTGGCGGCGGCTCGGGAAAGCGCTCCACCTTGTCCTGCGCAGCGGCGCCGAGCGCGGCGCATATCAGTATGACCACCGCCGCGGCGCGCATGCCGCATTCTACTAAAGGTTGAGTAGCACCTCGCGCTCGGCAGGCGAGGGCTCGAAGCCGCGCTTCTCGTAGAAATTGAAGATCGCGTCCACGACTTCGCGCGGCTCGTTTACCACCTGCAGCAGGTCGCACTCGTTTTCATCGATCATGCCGTCGGCCACGAGCTGCTCCCTGAACCAGGCGAGCAGTCCGCGCCAGAACGGCTCATGCAGCAGGATGATCGGCATCTGCCGTCCCTTGCCGGTCTGCACCAGCGTCAGCGCCTCGAACAGCTCATCGAGCGTGCCGTAGCCGCCCGGCAGCACGAGATAGGCGCTCGCAAATTTCGCGAACATCACCTTGCGCGCGAAGAAGTGCTTGAAGCGCAGGCTCACATGCTGGTAGCGACTCGACGGCTGCTCGCGCGGCAGATCGATGTTGAGGCCGACCGCCATGCCGCCGCCTTCGTAGGCACCTTTGTTGGTCGCCTCCATCAGGCCCGGACCGCCGCCCGAGAAGACGGCAAAGCCCGCTTGCGAGAGGAGCCGCGCTGTTTCTTCGGCGAGCCGGTAGTAGAGCGTCCCCGGCTTCACGCGCGCGCTGCCGAACACGCTCACCGCCGGGCGCACGCCCGCGAGGCGCTCGGTCGCCTCGAAGAACTCTGCCATAATGCCGAACAGCTTCCACGCTTCGCGCGCGGAGATCTCGTGGCCGAGGCCGGCCGCCTTCAGTAGCTTCGTCTGTGTCATCGTGTCGGGAGAGAGTCCGGAAAAAACGTTGTTGCTGGTCGACGGCTCGTCGTACCTGTATCGGGCCTATCACGCGCTGCCTGAGCTGAGAAGCCCGAAGACCGGCGAGCCTACCGGCGCCATCTATGGCGTGCTGAACATGCTACGGAAGCTCGCCACCGACTACAAGGCGCAGGCACGCGCGTGCGTCTTCGACGCGAGAGGCAAGACCTTCCGCGATGATCTCTACGCCGACTACAAGGCGACGCGCACGGCGATGCCGGACGATCTCTCGCGCCAGGTCGAGCCGCTTCATGAGGCCATCCGCGCCCTCGGCTGGCCGCTCCTTATCATCGACGGCGTCGAAGCCGACGACGTGATCGCCACGCTGGTCGAGCAGGCAAAGGCGCGCGCCTGGCGCACCGTGATCTCCACCGGCGACAAGGATCTCACTCAGCTCGTCGACGAGCGCACGCTCTGGATCAACACGATGTCGAACGAAAAGCTCGACGTCGCCGGCGTCACTGCCAAGTTCGGCGTTCCGCCTGAGAAGATCGTCGACTACCTCGCGCTGATCGGCGATCAGATCGACAACATCCCCGGCGTCGACAAAGTTGGCCCCAAGACCGCCTGCAAATGGATCGTGCAATACGGCTCTCTGGAAGGCGTGATCGCGCACGCCGATGAAATCAGCGGCCTCGCCGGCGAGAACCTGCGCAAGGTGAAGGACTGGCTGCCCAAAGCGCGCGACCTCCTTACGGTGAAGCGCGACGTTCCGCTGCCGATCGGCCTCGAGCAATTGAGCGACGGGCAGCGCGACCCGGCGCGCCAGCGTGCGCAGTACGAGCGCTTCGGCTTCAAGACCTGGCTGAAGGAAGTCGAGAACACACCGGCGGTCGAAGCGCCGGTGACGCCACCGCCGGCGGTGAAAAGGCGCGGCTATCGCAGCGTGCTGACGGAAGACGAGCTGCGCGACGTCATGCTGAAGATTGAGGCCGTGCCGCTCGTCGGCATCGCCTGCATGGGCAGCGCCGACGATCCGATGAGCGCGCGCCTGGTCGGCGTCGCGCTCGCGTTCGGCGACGACGCCGTGTATGTGCCGCTCGCGCACGACTACGCCGGCGCGCCCGCACAGCTGCCCATGCAAACGGGGCTCGCGCTACTGCGGCCTTGGCTCGAGCGCGCCGACTGCCGCAAGGTCGCCGAAGATGTGAAGCTCGCCTCGCATCTCCTCGCCAATCACGGCATTCGTCTCGCCGGTTGCGTACACGACACCATCATCGAGTCGTACGTTTTCGAAGTGCACGAGCGCCACGAGCTCGCGAGCCTCGCGCAGCGCCACTGCGGCTGGAGCACGCTCAGCTACGATGAAGTGGCCGGCAAGGGGGCTTCGCGCATCGCGTTCGGCGCCGTCGAGGTCGCGCGCGCCACGGAGTACGCGGCGCAAAAGGCCGATTGCATCCTCGCGCTGCACGATATGCTGCATCCGCGTATCGCCGAGGACGAGAAGCTCGCGTTCATCTACGACTCGATCGAGCTGCCGCTCGTGCCGGTGCTCTTCGCGATGGAACGCCACGGCGTGCTGCTCGACCGGGAAAAGCTCGAGGCGCAGAGCCTGGAGCTCGGCCGCGAAATGCTGGCACTCGAGCAGAAGGCGTATGAAGCCGCTGGCCAGCCGTTCAACCTCGGCTCGCCGAAGCAGATCCAGGAGATTCTTTTCGAGCGGCAGAAGCTGCCGGTGAAGAAGAAGACGCCGTCGGGACAGCCGTCGACCGACGAGGATTCACTGGCCGAGCTCGCGCTCGACCATCCGCTGCCAAAGCTGATCCTCGAGCACCGCGCACTCTCGAAGCTGAAATCGACTTACACGGATAAGCTGCCGCGCAGCATCAACCCGAACACAGGGCGCGTGCACACCACGTATTCGCAGACCACCGCGGTCACCGGCCGGCTTTCGTCGAACGAGCCCAACCTGCAGAACATCCCGATCCGCACCAGCGCCGGCCGGCGCATCCGCGCCTGCTTCATCGCGCCCCCGGGGTCGAAGATCGTGTCGGCGGACTATTCCCAGATCGAGCTGCGCATCATGGCGCACCTCTCCGGCGACGAGAATCTGCGGCGCGCCTTTGCCGAGGGCGAGGACATCCACCGCGCGACGGCCGCCGAGGTGTTCGGCGTTCCGCTGACCGGCGTCGAGCCTGAGCACCGCCGCATCGCCAAGGTGATCAACTTCGGCCTGATCTACGGCATGTCGTCCTTCGGCGTGGCGCAGAACCTCGGCATCGACCGCGGCACGGCGCAGACGTATATCGAGCGCTACTTCGCGCGCTATCCGGGCTCGAAGCGCTACATGGATGAGACGCGCGTGCGCGCCAAGCAGCTCGGTTATGTCGAGACCGTGTTCGGCCGCCGCCTGTGGCTGCCGGAGCTACGCAGCGGCGCGCCGGTGCGCCGCCAGGCGGCCGAGCGCGCGGCGATCAACGCGCCGATGCAGGGCACGGCAGCCGATCTCATCAAGCTGGCGATGATCGCCGTGCAGAAATGGCTCGAAGAGTCGGGCGCGCGCGCGAAGCTGATCATGCAGGTGCACGACGAGCTGGTGCTCGAGGTGCCGGAGGCGGAAATCGAGGGCACGAAGGAGAACGTGCGCTCGCTCATGCAGTCGGTGGCGAAGCTCGACGTGCCGCTCGTCGCCGACGTCGGCGTCGGTGAGAACTGGGACAAGGCGCACTGAGCGCCTACTGCAGTGCGCCGAAGACTTTGCGGATGATGCTCGAGCCGGCGGCGACCGGGTCCTTGCGGATCCTCTTTTCCTCCTCGGCGACCATCAGGTAGAGGCCGTCGAGCGCCTTCTCCGTCACGTACTGGTCGAGGTCGGCGTCTTCCTTGCGCAGCAGACCTACTGCGGCCGCGCTTTGCGCGTACTGGTCATACTTTTGCGCGAGATCGACACGTGCGGTCGCGCGCTGCACGATCGGCAGGAAGCGATCATGGAGCTGGGCACGGGTGCTGCGCCGAAAGTAGTCCGTGCCGGCGGTCTCGCCGCCCGTGATGATGCCCTTCGCGTCTTGCACGCTCATCTTCTTCACCGCCTGGACGAAGAGCGTGCGCGCCTCGGGGACCGCCGCTTCGGCCGCGCGGTTCATAGTCACGACCAGCTCGTCGGCATATTTGCCCATGCCGACACGGCGAAGCATGCGCTCGGCGCGCTGCGCCGAGTCGGGCAGCGCAATACGCACCGCGGGTTTGCCGAGGAAACCGTCCATCCGCCCCAGGCTCGCCGCCGCGCTGAGGCTGCCCTTCTCGAGCGCTGCCCGCAGCGCGGTCGTCGCGTCCTGGCGCGAGATGCTCTCCAACTGGCCGAGCGCGCTCGTCATTGCGCTGGCGAGCAGCACCGCGGGAATCAGCGCTCTCATGAGCCGAGAATTATCGCCGCCGCCGCGGCGCTCGTAATTTTCTAAGCGATGCCGGCCTCGTGGGCCTGCTGGTCCGCGTGGTACGACGAGCGCACCAGCGGGCCGATGGCCGCATGCTTGAAGCCGAGCTCGGCCGCGCGGTCTTCGAATATCCGGAAGGTCGCCGGCTCGACATAGCGCTCCACGGCCAGATGGTGCGGTGACGGCTGCAGGTACTGACCGATGGTCAGCATGTCCACGTCGTGCGCGCGCAGGTCGCGCATCACCGCCACGATCTCTTCGTCGGTCTCCCCGAGTCCCACCATCAACCCCGACTTGGTCGGCACGGCTGGGTATAGCGCCTTGAAGCGCTGCAGAAGTGTGAGCGAGTGCTTATAGTCGCCGCCCGGTCGCGCGCGCTTATAGAGCCGCGGCACCGTCTCCAGGTTGTGATTCATCACATCGGGCGGCGCCGCGGCGAGGATGCCGAGCGCGCGGTCGAGGCGGCCGCGGAAGTCGGGCACCAGCACCTCGATGGTCGTCTGCGGACTTGCGGCGCGCACCGCGCGGATGCAGTCCACGAAGTGCTGCGCGCCGCCGTCGCGCAGGTCATCGCGGTCGACGCTGGTGATGACGACATAGCGCAGGCCGAGCGCAGCGATGGTCCCGCCGAGATGCGCGGGCTCCTCGGCATCAGGCGCGAGCGGCCGGCCGTGCGCCACATCGCAGAAGGGGCAGCGGCGCGTGCAGATGTCGCCGAGGATCATGAAGGTCGCCGTCCCCTTGCCGAAGCACTCGGCGATGTTCGGGCACGAGGCCTCTTCGCACACCGTGTGCAAGCGTTGCTCGCGCAGGATGCGCTTGATCTCGTAGAAGCGGGAGTTCGGGCTCGGCGCCCGCACCCGGATCCAGGCTGGCTTACGCAGCGGCGCGGCGACCGGCACGATGCGAATGGTCTTCGCCTGGCCCTTTTCCTTTACGCCGGCTTCACGCATTTTCAATGTGGGTAATGACGGATTGGGCCAGCCGCTCGCCGATTTGCGCCGGCGTGCCGGCGATACCTATGTCGCGCGTCTGCGTGACCGGCAGGTCCGGGTAGCCGCAGGGATCGATGGCGGTAAAGGGCGCGAGGTCCATGTCGACGTTTAGGGCGAGCCCATGGTATGTCCGGCCACGTGTCACCCGTATGCCAAGCGCCGCGATCTTGGCACCGTCCACATAGACCCCGGGGGCGCCGGAATGGCGCGCGGCGCGCGGGCCGATGAGATCGATGACCGCCTGCTCGAGCAGCCGTACGAAAGCCTTCACTTTGATGCCACGGCGGCCGAGGTCGATGAGGGTGTAGAGCACCACCTGCCCCGGAGCGTGGTAGGTCACTTCGCCGCCGCGGTCAGCGGCTATGACGGGGATGCCGTTCGCGACCTGCACGGGTGCGGCGCCCTGCCCCAGCGTATATACGGGCGGATGCTCGAGGAGCCAGAGCTCGTCCGGCGTGCCCTCGTTGCGCTCGGCGCTAAAGCGGCGCATGGCCTCGAGCGTGAGCACGTAAGGCGTAAGACCCAGCCGGCGGACCGCGATCTGGTCGACTGCGGTCACAGCACCATCACGACCGAGGGGTGGTCGCAAAGCTCCTGGTAGAGGGCGTCGAGCTGCTCGCGCGAGGTGGCGCGCACGACGCAGGTCACGCTAAGGTAACGGCCCTGGCGGCTCGGCCGCATCTCGACGCTGGCGAGGTCGAAGTCGGGCGCGTGCTTGAGCACGATATCGGTCACGGCCTGCGCGAAGCCGGGCTGCTTGCGGCCCATCACCTTGATCGGGAAATCGCAGGGAAACGCTAACGGAGAGCTCGCGGCGAGCACGGGCATCGCCTTGCGCTTCAGGCGGAAACGCGCTCTCGCCGGCCCGCGCGCATGACCTCGCGCTTGAAGTCCTGGTAGAGCTGGTACATCCGGCGGAATACCGGGCCCGGGCGGCCATCGCCCACCGGGCGGCCGTCGAGCTCGACGATCGCCAGCACTTCCTTCGACGAGGAGGTCACCCAGATCTCGTCGGCAGCGCGCACCTCGGCCTCGGCAATCTCGCCGAGCTCGAGCGCAAGGCCATGGCCGCGGGCAAGCTCGACGACCACGTCGTACGTGATGCCCGGAAGGATCAGCTCGTTCTTCGGCGGCGATTGGATCACGCCGCCCTTGACGATGAAGACGTTCGAGGACGACGCCTCGGTCAGCTTGCCGTCGCGCAAAAGAATGGTCTCCACGGCATCGGCTTCGGCCGAGAGTTCGCGCAGCAGCACATTGCCGATCAGCGAGATGGACTTGATATCGCAGCGCAGCCAGCGGTTGTCGCGCGCCGTGATGGCGGCGGCGCCGCTTTCGACCTGCGAGCGCGGCGGCGGCACGAGCGGGTTCGACATCATGAACACGGTGGGCTGCGCGTCCTTCGGGAATGCATGGTCGCGCTTGGCGACGCCGCGGGTGACCTGGAAGTACACGCCCTGGTCTTCAAACGGCTGGCGCGCCACCAGATTGGCGATGAAGCCGCGCCATTGCTCGCGCGTGTACGGATTGCGGATACCGACCGCGCCGAGGCTGCGCTCGAGTCGATCGAGATGCTCCTCGATCCGGAAGGGCACCTTGGAATACACGGGCACGACCTCATAGACGCCGTCGCCGAAGATGAAGCCGCGGTCGAGCACCGGCACCTTCGCCTCGGCGAGCGGCATGAAGCCGCCGTTCAGGAAAACTACTTGGTCCACAGCCTGAGTGTATCCCACGCGCGGCCGAAGATGCCGGCGGGGCCGACCGACTCGAGCGCCACCACCGGGTATTCGGCGAAGGGCTTGCCATCGAGCGTGACGCGCAGTGTGCCGACGCGCTGGTCGGCGGCGACCGGAGCGACCAGCGGCTGCTGCGACACGAGCTCGGCCTTGAGCTTCGCCGCTTCGCCCTTGGGTACGCTGACGAAGAGATCCGTGCGCAGGCCAGCCTTCACCTCGCGCGAAGCGCCTTTCCACACTTCGAGCGCGCGCACCGGCTCGCCAGCGCCGTAGAGCTTCACCGCGTCGAAGAACTGGAATCCCCAGTTCAGGAGCTTTTGCGATTCCTGCGCGCGCCCGGACTCCGAGGTTGCGCCCATCAGCACCGAGAGCAGCCGTCGCGGGCCGCGTTTCGAGGAGGCGATCAGGCAGTACCCCGCTGCGTCCGTGTGGCCGGTCTTCACGCCATCGACCGTAGGATCGAGCCACAGCAACCGGTTGCGGTTCGGCTGCGTGATGTTGTTGTAGCGGAACTCCTTGAGCGCGTAGTAGCGCGCATAGTCCTCCGGAAAATCGCGGATGACGGCCGCCGCGAGCGTATAGAGGTCGCGCGCCGTGCTGTAGTGCTGCGCGTCCGGGAGGCCGGTGGAGTTCATGAAGTGCGTGTTCTTCAGCCCGAGGCGCTCTGCCTCGCGGTTCATCAGCTGTACGAACACCTCCTCGGACCCGGCCGCAGCCTCGGCGAGCGCGATGGTCGCGTCGTTGCCCGACTGCACTTCCATGCCCTTGATCAGCTCTTCGACCGTCACCGGCCTTCTCGGCTCGATGAACATGCGCGAGCCCGGCACCCGCCAAGCACGCATCGAAACCGGCACTGTCTGCTCGAGCGTCAGCTTCTTGTCTCGCAGGGCGGCGAAAACCAGATACGCCGTCATCAGCTTGGTGAGCGATGCGGGATCGATGCGCTCGTCAGCCTTCTCAGCGACCAGCACCTGTCCGCTGGTCACGTCGCCGACCAGCCATGATCGCGCCACGATCGGCGGCGGAGGTGGCGCGGCCGCACGCGCGGCAAAGCAAAAAAGCAGTGCGGCAAGCGAAACGATTCGCAGCGGCATCCGCAGCATGACCAACCCGGAAAAGGCGCGGATTATAAGCCGGCGCGTGCGCCGGGCACGATCGCAACGACCTCGACTTCGCCGCTGCCGGAGCCGATGAGACCGAGCCGATGCGCGGCGACGTACGAGAGATCGATGATGCGCTCGGCATGAAACGGACCGCGATCGTTGATGCGTACCACGACCTGTTTGCCGCTCTTAAGGTGCGTGACGCGTGCGTAGCTCGGAATCGGCAGGATCGGGTGCGCGGCGGTCATCGCATACATGTCGTAAGGCTCGCCGCTTGCGGTCTTCTGCCCGTGAAAGCGCTTGCCATACCAGCTCGCCAAGCCACGCTGATGAAACGGCTGCACGCTGGCGAGCGGCACATATTTCTTGCCGAACACCTCGTAGGGCCGGTTGGCGAAGCGGTGCAGCGCTTCGGCCCGCGGCGTCGCATCCGGAATGGAAGCGAGATTTCCCGGCGGATTCGCCTCGGGTCCGTCGTCCTTGTAGTAGCCGCCCTTCTTCGGCGCCGAGCCGCACGCCGCGAGCAGCGCCGCCGCGACCAACGCCGCGCGCCAGCTCATCCTTCGTAGACCACGCTGCCGTCGACGATGGTGTAGCGCACCCGGCCCGCAAGCTCGTAGCCGGCGAAAGGCGTGTTTTTTCCCTGGCTGCGAAGCGTTTCGGACGACACGCGTAGCGTCGCCCGCGGATCGAAGATCGCGACATCGGCCGGTGCCCCCGGCGCGAGACGCCCGCTCTTGACTCCGAGCACCTCCGCGGCATTGCAGGTGATGCGTGCCAGCGTCTTGGCGAGCGGCAGCTTTCGCGCCTCGCCCCATTTCAGCGTTAACGGCAGGAGCAGCTCGAGCCCTGTGGCGCCGGGCTCCGCTTCGGCGAACGGCAGATGCTTGCCGTCCTCATCGACCGGCGTGTGGTCCGAGCAGACGCAATCGATGGCGCCCTCTTCCACGCCGTGCGCGAGCGCATCGCGATCGCGCTGGCTGCGTAACGGCGGGTCGAGCCGGCAGTTGGCGTCGAAGTAGCCGAGGTCCAGATCGCTGAGATGCAGGTGATGGATGCCGACATCACAGGTGACCGCGAGGCCTTCACGCTTGGCGGCGCGGATCATCTCCACCGCGCCGGCGGTTGACAGACGGCAGAAGTGAACGCGCGCTCCGGTTGCGCGCGTCAGTTCCAGCATCGTCGCGAGCGCGATGGTCTCGGCAAACGCCGGGATGCCCGGCAGGCCGAGGCGCGTGGCGACCTCGCCGTCGTGCGCGACGCCACCTTTCGCGAGCCCCGCGTCCTCGGGCCGCAGCCAGACGCGAAAACCGAAGGTCGCCGCGTATTGCAGCGCGCGCCAGAGGATCTGCGTGTCGGCGATCGGTGCATTGGCGTGCGAAAAGGCGACGCAGCCGGCCTCGGCGAGCTGCGCCATCTCGGTAATCCGCTCGCCCTCGAGCTTCACCGTGAGGGCGCCGATCGGATAAACGCGCACCCGCGACAGCGCCTTGGCGCGTCGTCGCAACATGTCGACGAGGCCCGGCTCATCGAGCGGCGGGTCGGTGTCCGGCGGGCAGGCGAGGCTCGTCACGCCGCCGGCGCTCGCCGCTTCCACCTCGGATTCGAGCGTCGCCTTGTATTCGAAGCCGGGCTCGCGCAACCGCGCCGCGATGTCGATGAAGCCCGGCGCCGCGACCAATCCTTTGGCGTCGATCGTGCGGTCGGCGCGTCCCGCTTCGGCGCTGATCTTGCCGTCGGCGAGGTACAGATCGCCGGTCCCGTCCCGGCCGGACGCCGGGTCGACGATGCGCGCATTCTTGATGGCGAGGCGCATCTAGCCGGCGACGATGCTCATGACCGCCATGCGCACGGCGATGCCGAAGGTGACCTGCGGCAGGATGACCGAATGCGGTCCGTCGGCGACCGAGGAGTCGATCTCGACGCCGCGGTTCATCGGGCCGGGATGCATGACGATCGCATCGGGCTTCGCCAGCGCGAGCTTCTCGGCCGTCAGCCCATAGTGCTTGAAGTATTCCTGCGCCGAAGGTAGCAGCGCGCCTTTCATGCGTTCGTTCTGCAGCCGCAGCATGACGATGACGTCGCAGTCGCGCAGGCCTTCGCGCATGTCATGGAACACCTTGACGCCAAGCGCTTCGACCCCGGCCGGCAGGAGCGTCTGCGGCCCGATGACGCGTACTTGCGGCGTGCCAAGCGTGGTGAGGCCGTGGATCAGCGAGCGCGCGACGCGCGAGTGCAGCACGTCGCCGATGATCGCTACGGTCAGGCGCGAGAAGTCCTGCTTGTAGTGTCGGATCGTATAGAGATCGAGCAGGCCCTGCGTCGGGTGAGCGTGGCGCCCGTCGCCCGCGTTAACCACGTGCTCGTGCGGCTTTACGTGGCTCGCGATGAGAAACGGCGCGCCCGAGGAGGCGTGGCGCACGACGAAGATGTCTGCCTGCATGGCCGAGAGATTGGACACCGTGTCGAGGAGCGATTCGCCTTTGGTCTGCGACGATAGCGCGATGTTCAGGTTGATGACGTCGGCAGACAGGCGCTTGGCGGCGATCTCGAACGTGGTCCGTGTTCGCGTCGAGGGCTCGAAGAACAGGTTGAACACGCTCTTGCCGCGAAGGAGCGGCACCTTCTTCACCTCGCGCTCGGTCACGCCGACGAACGATTCCGCCGTGTCGAGGATCTGCGTCAGGACCTCCCGCGGCAGTCCCTCGATGGAGAGAAGATGCTGCAGCTCACCCTTTTCGTTGAGCTGCGGATTACGGCGCACGATAAGGCTCCAGGGCGAGCGCAAGCCGGCCGTCGGCCTCGCGCTTCAGGCGCAGCCGCATGCCCGCGGGCACGTCCAGCCGTGCGCCGCAATACTGGGCGCAAATGGGCAGCTGCCGGCCGCCGCGGTCGGCAAGCACGACAAGAGCGATGTTCGCCGGCCGGCCGTAATCGAAGAGCTCGTTCATCGCCGCACGCACGGTGCGGCCGGTATAGAGCACGTCGTCGACCAGCAGCAGCTCGCGCCCGTTCACGTCGAAGGGAATGCGCGTGCGCTTCGGGTCGTGATGCAGGCCCTGGGCGTGGTAGTCGTCGCGGTAGAAGGCGATGTCCATCAGCCCGAGCGGCTCCTTGAAACCGAGGAGCGCATGCAGCCGCTCGGCGAGCCAGGCGCCGCCGGTGTAGAGGCCGATCATCGCCGTCTTCGGCGTCAGCCGCGGCCGCAGCTCCGCGGCGAGCTGCTCGCAGAGCTTTTCAGCGTCAGGCAGCTTGGTCAAAGTATTGTTCCAGGAGAAGTTGCGCCGCCACCGAGTCGATGCTCTTCCGCTTGACGCCGCGCAGGCGGCTTTCTGCTTCGACCGAGCTCCAGCGCTCATCGACTCGCGCCACGGGCAAATGAAAGCGGCCTTCGAGTTGCCGCGCGAAGCGCTCGACACGCTTGGCGAACGGGTGATCGCCATTGGCCGCGACCGGCAGGCCGATCACCAGCGCGGCTGGCCGCCATTCGCTGATCAATTTGGAAATCGAGTCGAAACCGGGCGCCGCGATCGGTGGCAGCGGATGCGCAGTGCCCAGCTCCGGCTCACCGACCGCTACCCCAATGCGCTTTAAACCGAAGTCGAAGGCGAGGACGGTACGAGCGCGCCCCTCAGGCATGTCCCGCTTCGTCCTGCAGCCTCGCGTAGTCGAGGCCGAGAAGCTCCATCGCCTTCGGCAGGCGCTCGTCCGCCGGAATATCGAACAGGATGGCGTCCTTCGCTTCGACCGTGAGCCATGCGTTCTGCGAAAGCTCCTGCTCCAGCTGGCCCGGCGACCAGCCCGCATAGCCGAGCGTCACGATCATGCGCTTGGGTCCCTCGCCGCGGCCGACCGCTTCGAGGATGTCCTTGGACGTGGTGAGGCCGATCAGCTCGCGCACCGCGAGCGTCGACTGCCAGTTGCCGACAGGCTCGTGCAGCACGAAGCCGCGGTCGGTCTGCACCGGCCCGCCGAAATAAATCGGCGCGTCGGTGACGCTGGCATCGGAGAGCGAGAGTGACAGGCGCTCGAAGAGCGCCGAGAGCGTCATGTCGATCGGCCGGTTCACCACCAAGCCCAGCGCGCCCTGATCGTTGTGCTCGCAGATGTACGTCAGGGTCTTAGCAAAGTACGGATCCGCCATGTTGGGCATGGCGATCAGGAAGTGATGCGTCAGATTGATCGAGGACATGCGCCCTTTGCCGGCGCATTTTACCGCATCAGATCTCCACCATTTCGAAGTCTTCCTTGCGCGCGCCGCATTCCGGACACGTCCAGTTCATCGGCACGTCCTCCCAGCGCGTACCGGGCGCAATGCCTTCGTCGGGAAGTCCCGCCGCTTCATCGTAGACGAACCCGCAGATGAGGCACATCCACGTCTTGTACTGGACTTGATTTTCAGTCATAGAAGGGGTCGGATATTAGCAAATGTCGACGTGCGCTCAGGCGGCGCCGCCGAGCGTACTTTCCTTCGCCGCCTCCGATCCCACGAGCGGCGCCGGTCTGCAGGCCGACCTGCTCACGCTCGCCGCGCTTGGCTGCCATCCGTTGTCGGTGGTGACCGCCATCACGGCGCAGGATACGCGCGGCGTGGCCCAGCTCTGGCCCGTCTCGAGCGCATCGATCGCCGAGCAGGCGCGCGTGCTGCTTGACGATGTCCGCGTCGCTGCATTCAAAGCGGGAGTGCTGGGCTCCGCTGACAATGTGCGCGCCGTCGGCGAGGTCGTGCGGCGCTATTCGCAGGTACCGTTCGTGGTCGATCCGGTGCTCGCGAGCGGGCGCGGCGACCCGTTGGCGGACGACGATGCGATCGCCGCGCTGCGCGAAACGATTCTGCCGCGCGTGACGGTGCTTACACCGAACAGCCTCGAAGCGCGTCGGCTCGCGCGCGGCGCCACCGAGCTGCGCGACTGTGCACGCGAGCTCCTCGCCGCCGGCTGCCAATATGTCCTCATCACCGGCACGCACGAGGAAGGCGCCGAAGTCGTGAACACGCTCTACGACGAGCGCGGCGTGGTACGCGAGGACCGCTGGCCACGCTTGCGCGGGACGTATCACGGCTCGGGCTGTACGCTCGCTTCGGCGATCGCGGCCCGCCTCGCCCAGGGAGCAGCGATGGGCGATGCCGTGCGCGAAGCTCAGGAATTCACCTGGCATGCCTTGTCGGCGGGCTTTGCAGCCGGCCATGGGCAGATGCTGCCGAACCGCCTCTACCGACGATGAACCTGCGCGGGCTCTATGCGCTGACGCCCGAGGGCGACGACCTCGAGCGCAAGGTGCGGCTCGCGCTCGAAGGCGGCATCGCACTGCTGCAGTACCGCAGCAAGCGGCGCAGTCGCGCACAAGCCGCAGCGGTCGTCAGGCTCGCCCAGGACTACGGCGTGCCCGTGATCATCAACGATGATGTCGAGCTTGCGCTCGAGCTCGGCGCCGATGGAGCACATCTCGGCCGCGACGACGGTGACCTCGGCCGCGCGCGTGCACGTCTCGGCGGTCGCATCCTCGGCGCGTCGTGCTACAACGAGCTCGGGCTCGCGCGCACCGCGCTCGCCGCGGGCGCCGATTACGTCGCGTTCGGCAGCGTGTTCGTGTCTCCGACCAAGCCGACGGCGGTGCGCGCGCCGCTCGCGCTCTTCGGCGAGGCGAAGGCGCTTGGCGTGCCGCTCGCCGCAATCGGCGGCGTTACGCTCGAGAATGCACCCCAGCTCATTGCCGCGGGCGCCGACCTCCTTGCGGTCATCAGCGATCTCTTCGAGGCGCCGGACATCCGCAGCCGCGCGCGGGCCTATGGCAAGCTCTTCACATGACCAATGAGTCGCTGTTCGAGCGCGCGCAGCGCGTGATTCCGGGCGGGGTCAATTCACCGGTGCGCGCGTTCGGCGCGGTGGGCGGCACACCGCGTTTCTTCGAGCGTGCGGCCGGGGCGTACCTGTGGGACGTGGAGGGTCGCCGCTACATCGACTACGTCGGCTCCTGGGGTCCGATGCTCCTCGGCCATACGCATCCCGCGGTGGTCGCGGCCGTCCAGGCAGCCGCCGCACGGGCGTTGTCGTTTGGCGCACCCACGGAGGCGGAGACGCTGCTCGCCGAGCGCTTGTGCGAGCTCGTGCCCTCGCTCGAGCGCGTGCGCCTGGTCTCCTCCGGCACCGAGGCGACCATGACGGCGATTCGCCTCGCGCGCGGCTTCACGGGCCGCAAGCTGATCGTCAAATTCGAGGGCTGCTATCACGGCCATGCCGATGCGCTCCTCGTCAAGGCGGGCTCCGGCGCGCTCACCTTCGGGCATCCGAGCTCGGCCGGCGTGCCGGAGGAAACCGTCGCGCATACGCTCGTGCTGAGCTACAACGACCGCGAAGCTCTCGGCGCCGCGTTCGCGCGCCAGGGAGCGCAGATCGCCGCCGTGATCGTCGAGCCGGTGGCGGGCAACATGAACCTGGTGCTGCCGGCGCCGGGCTTCCTCGAAGCGCTGCGCGAGCACTGCACGCGGCACGGCGCCCTTCTCATATTCGACGAGGTGATGACCGGCTTTCGCGTGGCGCTCGGCGGCGCCCAGGCCCGTTACGGCATCCGCCCGGACCTCACGACGCTCGGCAAGGTGATCGGCGGCGGCCTGCCGCTCGGCGCGCTCGGCGGCCGGCGCGAGATCATGGACAAGCTCGCGCCCCTCGGGCCGGTGTACCAGGCGGGCACGCTCTCCGGCAACCCGCTCGCGGTGGCGGCGGGCCTCGCGACGTTGCAGCTGGCGGTGCAGCCGCGGCTCCTCGAACGCGTCGCCGCGACGGCGAGCACGCTCACCGAGGGCCTGGTGGCCGAAGCACGCAAGGCGGGCGCGCCCTTCAGCGCGCAATCGATCGGCAGCATGTTCGGCCTTTTCTTCCGCGCCACGCCGCCGCACTCCTTTGCCGAAGTGATGCAGAGCGACCGGGCGCGTTTCAATCGCTTTTTCCACGCCATGCTCGAACAAGGCGTCTACCTCGCGCCATCGGCGTATGAGGCGGGCTTTGTCTCGGCGGCGCACAGCGACGCGGACATCGAAGCGACGCTCGCGGCGGCGAGAGCCGCCTTCGGCCGGGTCGGCTAAGCGAAACAACTTCGCTTGCGGTGCGGGGTCCAACTCGCACCCGACATGAATATTCCAATCAGGGAGCTCGCGCGGGCCGATCGAGCCGCGCTGCTCGAGCATTTCCGCGCGCTCGCCAAGGAAGACCGCCGCCTGCGCTTCGGCACGCCCCCCAGCGACTACGCCCTGCGCCAGTACGTGGCACGCATCGACTTCGATCACGACGCGGTGTTCGGCGTCGCCGACGAGGAGCTCTTCCCGCTCGGCGTCGCGCATGTCGCCCGCAACGGCAGGCACGCCGAGCTCGGCATCTCGGTGCTCGAGGGCCATCGCGGCCGCGGCATCGGCTGCGCGCTGCTGGCGCGCGCCCACCTGCGTGCCCGCAACTGGGGCGTGCGCGCGCTCTTCATGCACTGCCTGACGGAAAACGCCACGATCCTGCGGCTGGCGCGCCGCCAGCGGATGGAAATCGTTGCGCACGGCGGCGAGGCCGATGCCTGGCTCGCCCTACCACCGGCGGATGCCGCAAGCCACTTCGGCGAGGTGTTCGCGCAGCGGGTCGCGCTTTTCGATCACGCGCTCAAGTCGCACGCCGCGGCGACGCGGCGACTGGCGGCCGCGCTCACACGAGGAAAAGCGTCGCCAGCCCTAGGAAAATAAAGAAGCCGCCGGAGTCGGTACACGCCGTAATCAGCACTGATGAGCCGACAGCCGGATCGTGGCCAAAGCGCGAGCGCAGCCAGGGAATGGCGACGCCCATCGTCGCGGCAAGCATCAGCGTCAGGACCATCGCCAGCGCCATCACCCCGCCGAGCGCGACGTTGCCGTAGAAAAGATAGGCGACGACGCCGAGCAGGCAGCCCCAGACGACGCCGTTCAGGAGCGCCACCCCGATTTCCTTCTTCAGGAGCTGTACCCAATAACCGTGCTGGAGCTGGCCGAGCGCCAGCGCGCGCACGATCATCGTGATTGTCTGGTTGCCGGAGTTGCCGCCGACGCCGGCCACGATCGGCATCAGCGCCGCGAGCGCGACCAGCCGCTCGATCGAGCCTTCGAAGAGGCCGATGACGCGAGAAGCAATAAAAGCGGTGACCAGGTTGATCGCCAGCCACGCCCAGCGGTTCTTGAAGCTGTCGAGCACCGGCGCGAAGACGTCCTCCTCCTCGCGCAGGCCCGCCTCGGCGAGGCGCGACTCGGCGCTCCTCTGGCGGATGTAATCGACCACCGCATCGACCGTCAGCCGGCCGATCAGCGTGTCGGAAGCATCGATGACCGGCGCCGACACGAGGTCGTAGCGCTCGAACGCGTTCGCCGCGTCCTCGGCCGAGTCCTCGGCGTAGAATTTCATCGCGTCGCGCAGCATTACCGCGCCTACGCCCAGATGCAGGTCGGAGACGATCAGCCGCGCGAGCGGCACCGTGCCCCTCAGCCGCTGCGCGCGATCGACGACGAACAGCTGGTCGGTGTGATCCGGCAACTCGTCCAGCCGCCGCAAAAAACGCGTCACCGCTTCCAGGGTCACATCGTCGCGCACGGTGACGTGCTCGAAGTCCATCAGCGAGCCGACCGAGCCCTCGGGATAGGAGAGCGCCGCGCGCAGGCGCTCGCGCTCCTCGGCGGAGAGCGACTGCACCACGTCCTCCATCACCGCGCGCGGCAGGTCCGCGGCGATATCGGCAAGCTCGTCGGCCTCGAGCGTCTCGGCAGCGGCCACCAGCTCGGCGGAGTCCATCGCCTCGATCAGCGACTCACGCACCGCCTCGGAGACTTCGAGCAGGATTTCGCCGTCGCGGTCCGCCTTGACGAGGTTCCACACCGCCAGGCGCTCCTCGAGCGGCAGCGCCTCGAGGAGATAGGCGATGTCTGCCGGATGCAGGGCGTCGAGCTTCGCGCGCAGCTCCGCGCTGCGCGAACCGTCGCCGATCAGCTCGTGCACCTCGCTCAAGCTTCGCTGCAGGTCGTCGACTTCGAGCCGCGCCAGCGTTTCAGCCATGCGTGAAGCCTATCAGGGGATCTGCACGGCTCCCATGCGGGGGAAAATGGTGTTGATCCGTCCTGCGAGGTAAGGCGTCATGCGCCCGCGCTGATAGCGGCGCGGGCTCGGCAGCACGACGGCCAGCCACGCCGCTTGCTCCGGCGTGAGCGCCGATGCAGGCACGCCGAAGTGGGTGCGGGCCGCGGCCTGCGCGCCGAACACGCCGTCGCCCCATTCGGCGACGTTCAGATAGAGCTCGAGGATGCGTCGCTTCGAGAGCGTGCTCTCGAGCATCCACGTGATGATCGCCTCCTGTCCCTTGCGCAGCCACGAGCGTTCGCCGGAAAGAAATAGGTTCTTCGCCAGCTGCTGGCTGATGGTCGAGGCGCCCGCCACCACCCGGCCCTGGCGTTCGTTGCGTTCCAGCGCTTTCTGGATCATTTCCCAGTCGAAGCCATCGTGGTCGAGAAAGCGCGCATCTTCCGCCGCGATCACGGCCCTTTTTAGATGCTCCGAAATCCTTTCGTAGGGCACCCATTCATGGCGCAGCCGGGCGCGCGGGTCCCTCGCCTGCAGCGTCTCGAGGCTGTGCTCCATGAACGCGGTGGACGCGGGCGCGTGATGCTCCCAATAGAGGATGTGGACGTAGAAGTAGAGCTGCGCCACGGCGAACGCGATGACCAGCGCCCCAAGCGTGTAGCTGAATGCCTGCCACGCGATGACGAGCGCCCGCCAGGCGCCGAAACGCCTAGCCATGCCCGCTCATTGGGTCCAGAGCTTGTCGCCTTGGCCGAAGAACCAGGTTCGCGTGATGACGAGGAGGTCGGTGTCGCGGCGGATCGAGGGCGGAAAGGCGGCGAAGGGGCCGGCCATGCGCACGATCTTGAAAGCCGCGGCATCGAGAATCTTCAGGCCGGAGGAGCGGTCGAGCTCGATCGAGTCGACGCTGCCATCGGAGCGTAACGTCACCGTAAGGCGCAGATTGCCGTAGAGCTTGCCGCGCGCCTCGGCCGGATAGTTCACCGTGCCCACCCGCTCGACCTTGGCGCGCCAGTCCTCTTCATACTGCGCGAAGCGGTATTCGGCGGCGTTCGCCCCGATGAACTTCTTGCGCGGCCGCTTCTGGTATTCGTCGAGCTGCTTGTCGATCTGCGCCTGCAGCCGCATCGCCGCGAGCGACAGGTCGGCCAGATCGCGGCCGCTCGGCCGGAGCGCTTCCTCCTCGGCCGGCGTAGCGTTCGCAGCTTGCGCCGGCAGCTGCGCCTGCGTGGCGCGCGCCAAGGCGAGCAGCTCCTGTTGACGCGCCTCGAGTTCGCGCACGCGCCGCTCGGCGGCGGCGAGATCGCGCCCGGGTTGTTTCGGGTTGGTGACCGGCAGCGGCGAGCGTGCGCGGCGAGGCTCATCCACCGTGCCGCCACGATCTAGGTTTGCCTGCGCCAGGACGTCCGCCTTCGCCGGACGTTCCCTGGTCTTCGCATTCACCAGCACGACCTCGAGACGTGGCTCGGCATTCGGCGAGCGAATTGCATTAGGAAACTTGAAGTGCACGCTGAGAACGGCCGCGTGCAGCACGAGGGACGTGCCCAGCGCCATGGCGAGCACGCGATCGTGGCCGGCCGGGAACCAAGGCAATCTCATGTGCATTCTTATTTCAGCGGGACAAGCCTTTCATAGTTTAGGCTTTTTCGTCCGCATCCGCAGCCTGTTCGGCAGCTTGGGGGTCGGCGGGCAGGGTCGCGCGGTAGGCGAGCTCGAGCGTGCGCTCGAGGAGATCAACGCCGCGCACCGCGAGCTGGACGCGCGCGCCGGGGGGCGCCGTTTCCGGCAGCGACGCGACGCGCAGCACGAGCGGCACGCCGCTGAGGCGCACCAGGTTCTCGCGCAGCACCACGCCTTCTACCTCCTCGACCTTCTCCTGCAGCAGCCAGCGCAAGCTCCAGTACCCCTCCATTGCGCGCTGATGCTCGTCGTAGCGCGCCGAGGTGAGCTCGAAGGCACGCATGGCCGACAGCAGCGCCTCGGAGCTACGGCCAAACGGCGGGCGGCGCCCCTGCAGCGCGGCGACCAGCTGCCATTGGTTCACCAGATCGACGTAGCGCCGAAGCGGCGAGCTCATCCAGGTGTAGCAGCGCACGCCCAGCCCTTCGTGCGGTTCGGGGTGGACCGAAAATCGTACTTTGCCGGTCGCCTGCACGCGGTAGATCGCGGCGACGTCGCGCTCGGCGAGCAGCTCTCCCCAGCTCGAGTTGACAAGGATCATCAGCTCGGAGACCAGCTTGTCGAGCGGAGCGCCGCGCTTTCGCCGCACGATGCGCACGCGGCCCTCCTCGATGAAGAAGCTGTAATCGACGAGCGTCGGCGCGGTGCTGGGTCGGCCGCGGCGCTTTTCCAGGGCGAGCGCTACGCGCCACAGGCCGCGCAGATCCTCTTCGTGAGGCAGTCCCGTGCTCGTGCCCGCGACAAGTGTTTCGTTCAGCACGTCGTACTGCGCGTGGCGCAAATTAGCGGCGATCGGGATGCGCTCGACGCGGCTGTGCACGCTGCGCGGCAGGCCGTCTTCGGCGACGTCGAAATACAGCGACACCGCCGGCTGCGAGGAGCCATGGTCGAGCGAGAAGCGCGCGACGACGTCCTCCGGCAGCATCGTGTACTTGCGCCCCGGCATGTAGGCGGTCGAGAGCCGGTCGCGGGCGATCGCATCGAGCGCCGACCCAGGCAAGATGCCAAGCGCCGGCGCCGCGATGTGCACGCCGACGCGCAGCTCGCCGCTCGCGCTGCGTCCCACCGAAAAGGCGTCGTCTATTTCGGTAGTGCCGACGTCGTCGAGGCTGAACGCGCTCTGCGCGGCGAGCGGCAGATCGCCGTCAGGCGCCGGCAGCTCATGCGCGGGAAAGGCGATGCCGCGGGGAAAGAACTCGTGCAGGAAACGCCGCAGGTGGTATTCATGCGTGTCGGCAAGCAGCCCGCAGCGCTCGAAGAGACGCGCCCCGCTGAGCCCGGTTTCCTTGCAGCCCTGCTCAAATGCGCGCGTTTCGGGCTTGTTGCGATCGGGCGCATAAAGAAGCTCGTCCTGGAGCGCGGCGATCGGCGCCGGGCATTCATGACGCTTCAACGCTTCCGTCCACTCGGCGATCTGCGCCTGGACGCGCTTCTTTTTCTCCAGGCCGGCGAGCGCGAGCTTCAACGTTTCCTCGGGCGCCGCCTGAAACTGGCCGCGGCCGCGACGGTAGAAGTACATCGGCGCGCCGTGCAGCTTGAGCAGCACGCCGGCGGCTTCCGCGGCCGCCGGCTCGCGTCCGACGTAGTCACGCGCCAAGGCGCGAAAGTCGAACTCCCGCCCGCTCGAGCATTCCCAGAGAAACTGCACGTCGAGCCCGTCGGCGAAGCGCTCCGCCTGCGCAAGCAGCTCGGCGGCTGGCGGCTCGGTAAAGCTGAGGAGCACGTTCGTGACCTTGATCTTGGTGCGGCGTCCGTGGGGGCTTTCTACCTGGTAGGACGCCGGTGCCTGCGAGAGCACCGTGCCCACCTTCAGGTCGCCCTCCTCTTCGTAGAGGACGTGCACGTCAGTATCCGGCGAAGCGCATGATGCGCTCGAGGTGGTCGGCAAAGCTGCGCAGGCTGTGGTCGCCGCCCTCGATCACCACCTGCTCGGCGCCCGCGTAGCGCTGCACCGCCTGGCGATAGTCGAGCACCTCGTCGCCTGTTTCGACCAGCAGCAGGTAGCGCGACGGCGTGATCCGCGGCGCATAGAGCTCGCGCCACTGCTGCAGATGCTCCTCGGTGAGTTCGTAGGGCTCGCCTGTATACAGATTCGTTTGCGGGCCGAGATATGCGCGCAGTCCTATGTGAGGCTCGATCGCCGGGTTGATCAGCACCGCCCGTCCGCCCCAAGTCTCGACGGCATAAGTCGCGTAATAGCCACCGAGCGAGGAACCGACATAGCACGGACTCGAACTACCGGCGATGTTTTTGATGACGCTGATCGCCTCGCGCGCCGTGGGCGGCAGCCGCGGGCATGAAAACTCGGCGCCCAATCCCCGCGCCGCCATGTACTTACCGAGGACTTGAGCCTTGTGCGACTGCGGCGATGAATTGAAGCCGTGGAGGTAAACGATCACGCGGCCGCGACGCGTTGCAGCCGGTCGAGGAGCTTCGCTTGGATGCCCCCGAAGCCGCCATTCGACATGATGAGCACGTGATCGCCGGCCTTTGCCTCCATGGCCACGGCGTTCATGAGCTGATCGAGGTCCTCCAGGCATCGTGCGCGTTCGCCCATGCGGGCGAATACGCCGGGCGCATCCCAGCCGAGGTTCGCCGTATAGACGAAGACCCGATCGGCGAGCGCCAGACTTTCGGGCAGCGCGTCTTTCATAACGCCGCGCTTCATCGTGTTTGAGCGCGGCTCGAGCACGGCAAGAATCCGCCCCTGCGGATTGCGCTCACGCAGGCCGGCGAGCGTCGTCTGGATGGCCGTTGGATGGTGCGCGAAATCATCGTAAACGGCGACCCCTGCCGAGCGCCCCCGAAGTTGCAACCGCCGCCGCACGCCGGCGAAACGCCCGAGGGCTTGCAGGGACTCCCCGGGGGACACCCCGACGTGGCGCGCGGCGGCGATTGCCGCGAGCGCATTCATTCGGTTATGCGGGCCGGCGAGCGACCAGCGCACTTCGCCTAGCGCCTCGCCGGCAAACCGCACCTCGAAGCGTCCATCGGCAGCAGGCGGCCCGGCCTCCCAACCGCCCTGACGACCGAAGCGCTCGACCGGCGTCCATGCTCCCTTTTCCAGCACCCGATCCAGCGCCGGATCGTTGCCGTTGACCACCAGCAGGCCATGCCGTGGCACAGTGCGCACGAAGTGGTGAAATTGCCGCTCGATCGCCGCGAGATCGTCGAAAATGTCGGCATGATCGAACTCCAAGTTATTCAGGATCGCGGTGCGCGGCCCGTAATGGATGAACTTCGAGCGCTTGTCGAAAAACGCGGTGTCGTACTCGTCTGCCTCGATGACAAAGAGATCGCTGCCCGTATGGCGCGCCGAGACCGGAAAATCGAGCGGCACGCCGCCGATCAGGAACCCGGGGGCCCGCCCGGCGAACTCCAGAATCCAGGCAAGCATCGCCGAGACGGTGGTCTTGCCATGCGTACCGGCCACCGCCAGCACATGGCGGCCGCTCAGCACGTGCTGCGCCAGCCATTGCGGCCCCGACACATAGCGCTCGCTCCTGTCGAGGATCGCCTCCATGAGCGGATTGCCGCGCGTGACGACATTGCCGATTACCCACAAATCGGGCGCGATCGTGATCTGTTCCTCGCCAAATCCCTCGGTGAGCTCGATTCCCAGCGCCGCGAGCTGATCGCTCATCGGCGGATAGACGTTGGCGTCACAGCCGGTGACGCGATAGCCGGCAGCGCTGGCGATGGCGGCGATGCCGCCCATGAACGTGCCGCAAATGCCGAGGATATGAAGGTGCTGGCTCATCTGGGAGCGGCGATTCTATTAGATGACCTATGATTGCTCGGCAGCCATGGCCCGCAGGACCAATCGTCAGACGGCGATGCGAGCGCGCCTCGCGGCCGCCGCGGCACGCATCATGGCCGAGGATGGGATCGACGACTTCGCGCTTGCCAAGCGCAAAGCCGCGAAGCGCCTCGGCGTGCTCGACACCCAGGCACTCCCGGCGAATGAGGAGATCGAGGCCGAGCTACGCTCCTATCGCGCTCTCTACCAAAGCGACCATTGCGAGCTGATCGAGGATTTGCGACGCATCGCCCTCGACGCCATGCGCACGCTAGAAGGCTTCAGTCCCTATCTGACTGGGCCGGTACTCAAAGGCACCGCCGGCCCGTATGCCGAGATCGACCTGCAGCTCTTTCCGGATAGCGCGAAAGAAGTGGAGATGTTCCTGCTCGATCGAGGCATCAGCTTCACTACGCAGGAAGCTCGTCGCTATGCCGGCGATCGCGCGCACGCGGTGGGTCTCATTTCCCTCACGTGGCACGGCCAACCGCTGCGGCTGGCTGTCTTCGACGCCCGCGATGAAAGAGTCGCGCTTAGGACCTCCGTCGCCGGCAAGGTGGCCGAAAGGGCGAATATCTCTGAAGTAAGCGCTCTCTTAGGGGACACGGGCACCGACAAAATCAGATGATCTGCGCCGATCGTCGCTGAACTTGAGGCGTTCTGGCAAGGACGCGCGTCCCATGCCTGTCGCGGCCTTAGGTAGTGGGCGCGATCAGGCGAGTGGGCTAGAATTTCGCGCCTTCTACGGCGATAAATGGCGAAAAGCTCACAAGTTGTCGACAAGGCGCGATCCTGATGGATCTGCGCAAACTGAAGAAGCTTATTGATCTCGTCCAAGAATCCGGTATCGCCGAACTCGAGATCACCGAGGGCGAAGAGAAGGTGAAGATCGTGAAGGGCGGCGTGGTGAGCATGGCGGCCGCCCCGACGGCGGTGATGGCGGTGCCGGCCACAGCACCGGCGCCGAGCCCGGCTGCGGCCACGACAGCCGCACCGCCAACTGCAGAGACGCAGGAAGGCCATGTCGTCAAGGCGCCGATGGTGGGAACGTTCTACCGATCGCCCTCGCCGGACGCCAAGCCCTTCGTCGAAGTCGGGCAAGCGGTGAAGGAAGGCGACACGATCTGCATCATCGAGGCGATGAAGCTCATGAACGAGATCGAGGCCG
>Ga0081539_10000687_pt1 | contig 67798 bp, 57 predicted proteins | sample TabmetS4T2R2_FD_71023 | JGI IMG/M metagenome (GOLD analysis project Ga0081539, IMG submission 71023) | Tabebuia heterophylla rhizosphere microbial communities from the University of Puerto Rico - S4T2R2 | ecosystem: Host-associated > Plants > Roots > Rhizosphere ...
GCCGGCGGGCAGGCGAGCGCGACCGTCACGACCGACACGAAGGTCGACGCGGCCGACGGCGAGTACAGCGGCGTGATCACCGCGACCGGCGACGGTCAGGCCGTGCGCACGCCGATCGCCGTGAACCGCGAGGTCGAGAGCTACAACGTGAACCTGAGGTACATCGACCAGGGCGGCGCGCCAACGGACCTCTACACGACGCGGTTCGTGAGCGTGAAGCAGCCCAGGGCGTACCTGCCGTACGACCCGTCCGGCACGGTGGTCGCCCGGTTGCCCAAGGGCGAGTACTACTTCGAGGCCACGGTCCAGCGGAAGACCGGCGAGTTCGACTACCAGAACACGGAGATCGCCGAACCGGCCTTCGTGGTCGACGGCGACTCGTCACTGGTCGTCGACGCACGCCAGGCGAAGCAGGTGGGCTTCACCGTCGACAAACCGAACACGAGGACCGGCGCCGCGCAGCTGAACTTCCTGCTCGACACCGAGTGGGGCCAGACCGGCGCCTACATCTTCACGTCGAACCTCGACGACTTCACCGTCATGCCGTCCACCACGGCCAAGAAGGACAGGTTCACGTTCGTCGCCGAGGAGCGGAAGGCGGAGTGGAACGGCACGTCGTTCACGGGCTCGTCCCTGTACAACGTGCGGCACACCGAGAACGGCACCGTGCCGGTGACTCTACAGTGGACAGTGCGCGACCGGCAGCTCGCGAAGGTGCGTGGCGAGTACGCGATGGCCACGCCGGGCATGATCGGCATCCGGGACGGCTTCCTGCCGATGTCCCTGCCGGCCACGCTGACCGAGTACTACACGCCGAACGTGCCGTGGGACGGCTACTTCTACGAGATGGCCGATCCCGAGGCGTTCCCGCCGGTGTCCGCGCTGTACCAGATCGAGCCGAGGACGTACAAGGCCGGCCGCACGACGACCGTGCGCTGGAACACGGGCGTGTTCGGCCCGGCGTTCCCGAACGCCGACGGGCTGTACTCCGCCGCCAGGCTGGGTGACGAGGTGAACTTCGACCTGCCGCTGGCCACCGACCAGGGCGCCGGCCGGATGGGCTACGCGACGGGCGACGGTGCCACGACGCTGCTGCGGGACGGGCAGGTCGTCGGCGAGAGCCCGTACGCGGGCAGCGGTTTCTTCAAGCTCGCGCCGGAGCGGGCCGAGTACACGCTGCGCTCGTCGGTGACCAGGCCGGCGGCCCGGGTGTCCACTTCGGTCAGTGCGGAGTGGACGTTCGCGTCCGGGCACGTCGACGGTGAGGAGCCGGCGCACCTGCCGCTCCTGGCCGTGCGGTTCGCACCCGGCCTCGACGACCACAACGCGGCGCCGGCCGGGAAGCGGTTCACCATCCCGGTTTCCGTCGAGCGCAACCACGCCGCGCTCGGCAGCGTGTCCACGCCGGCCGTCGAGGTGTCCTACGACGACGGCAAGACGTGGCAGCGGGTTTCGGTGAGCCGCCACCACGGCCAGTGGAAGGCGACGGTCAACCACCCGCGTGGCGCGGAGTTCGTGTCGCTGCGGGCGAGCGTCGCCGACCGGGACGGCAACTCCGAGCAGGTGACGATCATCCGCGCGTACGCGCTGAGGTGAGGACGGCGCCGCCCCCATACTGGAGAGGTCCTGACCTTGACCGGGAGGGGGCGGCGTTGCCCACCATCGAAGTCAACGGCACCACGCTCGGCTACGACGACACGGGCGGGGACGGACCGGCCGTCGTGTTCAGCCACGCGTTGTTCTTCGACCGCACGATGTTCGCGGCGCAGGTGGCCCGGTTCGGCCGGGCGTACCGGGTGGTCACCTACGACCACCGCGGCCAGGGCGCGAGCGCGCGGTCGGCGAGCCTGGACATGGACACCCTGGCCGAGGATCTCGCGGCGCTGATCGAGGCGCTGGACCTCGGTCCCTGCCACCTGGTCGGCCATTCGATGGGCGGGTTCGTGGCGTTGCGGCTGGTGGCGCGCCGGCCGGAGCTGCTCCGGTCGGCCGCCGTGCTGGCCTCGTCGGCCGACGGCGACGACCAGCCGGTGACCCGTCAGCCGAACGTCGTGTTCGGCGAGACGACGGTGTCGTCGCGGGTCGAGCTGGTCGCGCGGTGGCGGAGGCACTTCGCGAAGCTCGACGAGTGGATACCGGACGTCGCGGAGGCCGTGGCGCGGCGGAAGGCCGTGCTCGGCGAGCTGGTCGGCGTCACGGTCCCGCTGCTGGTGCTGTCGGGTGCCGAGGACGTCGTCCACGGGCCCGAGGCGTCCCAACGCATTGCCGACACCGCGGCGAACGCCCACCACGTGACGGTGCACCGGGCCGGCCACTCGCTGGCCGTGGAACGCCCGAACGCCGTGAACGCGCTGCTGGCCGAGCACTTCGACATTGCCTGAAAAGGGGAGCGCCCCCACCGGAAGCCGGTGGGGGCGCTCGATGTAAGCGCATTCTGTAAGCGCTGTCAGGCGGGCAGCTCCGCGATCTGGTCCGCGGGCGGCGCGGTGATCTCCACCGGCTGACCCCACTCGGTGTAGTCCGCCTGCATCTTCACCTTCGTGGTGCCACCGGAGCCGTCCGGCGCGGCCATCTCCATGGCGAAGCGGGCCGGCAGGCCCTCCTCGTCGATCCACACCTCGACCGGCATGTTCTTCATGCCCGCGTCGATGGCCTTCTGCATCTCTTCCTTGGTGGACGCGTCGGCCTGCTGGTCGACCATCTTCTGCACGTCGACGGTGATCGTGTAGTGCGTGACCTTCTTGCCGTCGATCTCCTCCTCCTTGGAGTCGGTGATCTCGCCGGCCTTCTGGAACTCCTGCAGCGTCGCGCGCGGGTCGACACCCTTGCTCAGCTGCTCGTTCATCGAGCCGAGGGCCTTCGCCATCTCGCTGTTCGTGCTGGAGTCGATCTTGATCCACGGCTTGCCGGGCTCCAGCTCCTGCGGCAGCTTCATGTAGAGCACGCCGTCCAGCAGGACCATCGCCATCGAGCCCTCGGACGTGTTCAGGGTCATCGAGATCGCGGCGTCGGAGGCCCCGAACTTGAGGTCACCCTCTCCGCTCATCGTGATGCCCGCCGCGTCCGCGGTCAGCGTCATGTGCGCCGTGCTCGCCTCGGCGGTCTTGTCACCGAGTGACTTCGCCAGGTCGACGAGGTTCGCCGCTGCGGCGTTGTTCTGACCGGTGTCGTTCGTACCGGTGTTGGTCGTGCCACCACCGTTGTCGTTGCCTCCGCACGCCCCCAGCGTTACCGCCAAGGCGAATGCGGACAGGACGACGCCTGCCTTGCGCATAGCCAGTTCTCCCTCAGTGAATGTGCGGCACAGAGTAACCCGGTCGGAGTAACCCCATGTGTCAGGTTGTCCCGAAGGTGCCTTTTCGTTATCAGTCGCCGTACTCGTCCAGCCGTGCCCGGGACGTGAGCAGCCTGCGTAGCGACTCGAGCCGGCCGGGCGTGGCAAGCCCCTCCGCTGTAACCACGTCCAACATGCAGTCCGGGTTGTCCGGCGGGCCGAGATGGTCGCAGTTCGGCGGACATTCCTCCGCCGGCTCCACGAACTCGGGGAACGCCGCCACGATGTCGTTCGGCTCGATGTGCGCCAGCCCGAACGACCGGATGCCGGGCGTGTCGACCACCCAGCCGCCTCCCGGCAGCGGCAGCGCGACCGCCGCCGTCGAGGTGTGCCGGCCCTTGCCGACCGCGCTCACGGCGCTCACCGCGCGGGCCGCGTCCGGCACCAGCCGGTTGACCAGCGTCGACTTGCCCACCCCGGAGTGGCCGACCAGTGCCGACACGTGGTTCGCCAACCGTTCGCGCACCGCGTCCGGCTCGTGGTCACTGCGGGTGACCAGCACGGGGAGGTCCAGGTCCGCGTACGCCGCGATCACCTGGTCGGGGGACGCGAGGTCGGACTTCGTCAGGCACAGGACCGGCTTCAGCCCACCCGCGAACGCGGCGACCAGGCAGCGGTCGATGAACCCCGTGCGTGGCGGGGGGTCGGCCAGCGAGCACACGATGAGCAGCTGCTGCGCGTTCGCCACGACCACCCGCTCGTACGGGTCGTTGTCGTCGGCCGTGCGGCGCAGGACGCTCGACCGGTCCGCCACCCGCACCACCCGGGCGAGCGTGTCGGGGCGGCCCGAAGTGTCACCCACAAGGTCGACCAGATCGCCGACAACGATCGGGGTACGGCCCAGCTCACGGGCACGCATAGCGACCACCTGGTGGTCCGGCTTGCCGTCCAGCGCGCACGTCCACCGGCCGCGGTCCACGCCGACGACCATGGCCGCGCGGGCGTCGGCGTGCTCTGGCCTGCGCTTGCTGCGCGGCCGGGAACCCTTCCCCGGACGCACCCGGACGTCGGACTCGTCCAGGCGCTTCCAGTCCGACCTCCGGCCGCCGCCACTCACGGCCGCGCCTCGCCCTCTCCTCGCAGGCTCCGAGAGGCCGGGCGCCGGCCGTGCTGTGTTCGATGGTTCGCTCCGCAAGCTCCGCTCACGCCAGCATCCTCGCCCACATCCCCGGGAAGTCCGGCAGTGTCTTCGACGTCGTGCCGATGTCGTCCACCTCGACACCCCGCACCTTCAGGCCCACGATCGCGCCCGCGGTCGCCATGCGGTGGTCGGCGTAGGCCCGCCACAGGCCCGCGTCCAGCTTCCGCGGCCGGATGGCCAACCCGTCCTCGGTCTCGTTCGCGTCGCCACCGAGGCCGGTGATCTCGGCGACCAGCGCGGCGAGCCGGTCGGTCTCGTGCCCTCGCAGGTGCGCGATGCCCCGCAGCACGCTCGGCCCGTCCGCCAGCACCGCCAGCGCGGCGACCGTCGGGGTCAGCTCGCCGACGTCGTGCAGGTCGACGTCGATGCCCGACAGCCGCTCCGGACCGGTCACGGTCAGCCCGCGCTCGTCGCGCTCGACCGTGCAGCCCATCCGTGCGGCGATGTCCCCGAACACGTCACCCGGCTGGTTGGTTGTCTCAGGCCATCCGGGCACGGTCACGGAACCACCCGTGACCGCCGCGGCCGCCAGGAACGGCGTCGCGTTGGACAGGTCGGGCTCGATCACCCAGTCGCGTGACTCGATCGGGCCGGGTTCGACACGCCAGGTGTTGGCCTCGGCGTCGTCCACGGTCACGCCGGCCTCGCGCAGCATCCCCACGGTCATGTCGATGTGCGGCAGCGAGGGGACCGGCTTCCCGTCGTGGTGCACGGTCACCCCGGCGTCGTACCGCGCGCCGGCCAGCAGCAGGCCCGACACGAACTGCGACGACGCCGACGCGTCGATGGTGACCGCGCCGCCGGGCAGCCCGCCCTTGCCGCGCAGTGTGAACGGCAGCGTGTCGCCGTCGACGGACGCGCCGAGCGCCCGCAACGCGTCCAGCACCGTGCTCATGGGCCGCTCCCGGGCTCGCGGGTCGCCGTCGAAGTGCACGTCCCCGTCCGCGATGGCCGCGGCGGGCGGCACGAACCGCATGACCGTGCCGGCGAGCCCGCAGTCCACCTGTGCCGGGCCGCGCAGCCCCTGGTGAGCGCCCACGACCACCTGGTCACCGTCGTCGACCGGCACGCCCAGGGCCCGCAGCGCGTCGATCATCAGCCGGCTGTCGCGGCTGCGCAACGCGCCGGTCAGCGTGCCGCCCCGCTCGCTCAGCGCGGCGAGCAGCAGCGCCCGGTTGGTGATCGACTTCGAGCCGGGCACGGCCACGGTGGCGTGGACGGGCTCGGTGGCGAACGGCGCGACCCAGGGCTGGTTCATAACACGATGATCCCGCACGACCTGCGGGTCGGTGCAAACTGTCGGTGGCGTCTGTCACGATGCGGGTCAGGAGGTGATTGACGTGTGCGGGAGGTATGCCGCCACGAAGGACCCGGCCACGCTGGCCGCGGAGTTCGACGCGCTCGACACCATGGAGGACCAGGCGCCGGCCGTGGACTACAACGTCGCGCCCACCAAGTCCGTGGTGGCGGTCGTGCAGCGCCACCCGCGTGACGACGAGGGCGAGCCGGACCCGGCCACGACCGTGCGCAGCCTGCGGGTCATGCGCTGGGGCCTGATCCCGGTGTGGGCGAAGGACATGTCCATCGGCGCCAAGATGATCAACGCGCGGTCCGAGACGGCCGCCACGACCTCGGCGTTCCGCAGCTCGGTGGCCAAGCGCCGCTGCCTGATCCCGGCCGACGGCTGGTACGAGTGGCGGCGGGACGGCAAGGTCAAGCAGCCGTTCTTCATGACCAGGCCGGACGGGCACAGCCTCGCGATGGCCGGCCTGTGGACGGTGTGGCGCGACCCGGCCGACAAGGACAAGGACGGCCCGCCGGTGGTGAGCACCGCCGTGCTGACCACGGACGCGATCGGCCAGTTGAGCGACATCCACGACCGGATGCCGAAGCTGCTGACCCCTGACCTGTGGGAGTCGTGGCTGGATCCGGACAACGACGACGTCACCGAGTTACTCGCGACACCGCCGTCGCTCGAGCTGGTGGAGTCGCTCGAGCTGCGCCCGGTGTCCACCAAGGTGAACAATGTCCGCAACAACGGCCCTGAGCTGCTGGATCGTGAGGAGGAGAAGGCGGACCTCACGCTGTTCGACGAATGACGAAGCTGACGATCGAGACACCGCACGGGCCGGCCCGCGCGGAGCTGCACTGCGCCCCGGAGGGCCGGGCCGGCCTGCTGCTCGGCCACGGCGCCGGCGGCGGGGTGGGTGCGCCCGACCTGGTCGCGGCGACCAGGGCCGCGGCGGCGGCCGGCGTGCACGTCGCGCTGGTCGAGCAGCCGTACCGGGTCGCCGGCCGCCGCGCGCCCGCCCCCGCCAACCAGCTCGACTCCGCGTGGCTCGCGGTCGCGGAGGAGCTGTCGGCGGAGTGGTTCCACGACCTGCCGCTGGTGTTCGGCGGCCGGTCGTCGGGCGCCCGCGTGGCCTGCCGCACAGCCGCCGACGGCCAGGCGGTGGCCGTGCTCTGCCTCGCGTTCCCGGTGCACCCGCCCGGCAAGCCGGAGAAGACGCGCATGCCGGAGCTCGACGCCGTGACGGTGCCCACTCTCGTGGTCCAGGGCGAGTCCGACCCGTTCGGCATGCCGGGTCCCGCCCACCACCGCGAGATCGTCGTTCTGCCTGGTGACCACTCGTTGAAGAAGGACGTCAAGGCCGTTTTCCGAGCCGTGGAGGAGTGGCTGGACCGGATCCTGCGACCGCTGGACTGAGCGGAGCTTGCGGGGCGAACAGCGCTGGTTGTGGGAATGACCTGGGGGAACCCAGCGTTGACGTAGGCGTGCTGACCCAGACTCGCCGCGTATCCTCTAACGGGTCCCATGCGATCCGGACGATGGGACAGTTCCGACTGGAAGGGAGCACGGTGCCGAGCACCGAAACCCAGCCAAACCCCCAGGCTGAGACCGAGCAGGAGCGGGCGGAGCGCTTCGAGCGTGACGCCATGCCGCTGCTCGACCAGCTGTACTCCGCGGCGCTGCGGATGACACGCAACCCGGCCGACGCCGAGGACCTGGTCCAGGAGACCTACCTCAAGGCGTACGCCGCGTTCTCGTCGTTCTCGGCGGGCACCAACCTGAAGGCCTGGCTCTACCGCATCCTCACCAACACCTACATCAACGGGTACCGGAAGAGGCAGCGGCAGCCGCAGCAGTCGCCGACCGAGGAGATCACCGACTGGCAGCTCGCGCAGGCCGAGTCGCACACGTCGACGGGGCTCCGGTCCGCCGAGATCGAGGCCATGGACCGGCTGCCCGACAACGACGTGAAAGAGGCGCTGCAGCAGCTGCCGGAGGAGTTCCGGCTGGCGGTCTACCTTGCAGACGTCGAGGGCTTCGCTTACAAGGAGATCGCGGAGATAATGCACACGCCGATCGGGACGGTGATGTCTCGACTGCACCGTGGCCGGCGGCAGCTTCGCGACCTGCTGGCAGGGGTCGCACGGGACCGCGGTTTTCTGCGGTCGGCGGACCGTGAGGTGACCGGATCATGAGCTGCGGCGAACCACATGAGACCGACTGCTCGGAGGTGCTGTCCGAGGTGTGGCTGTTCCTCGACCACGAGTGCGACGAGAAGCGCCGCAGGCTCCTGGAGACGCACCTCGACGAGTGCAGCCCGTGCCTTGAGCAGTACGGCATCGAGGAGCACCTGAAGGTGCTGCTCGCCCGCAAGTGCGGTGGTGAGCACGCGCCGGAGGACTTCAAGCAGCGGCTCCGGGACAAGATCCGCAAGACCGTCGTCGAACAGGGCGGCGTGCCTGGCGGGCCCGAATAGCCCTTGTCCACCCTTTCGGATCTGCTCGCCGAGCACACGAAGCTGTCCGGCGGCGAGGTCGATCACCTGCAGATGGTGGTCGCGGAGTGGCAGCTGCTGTCGGACCTCTCCTTCGCCGACCTGCTCATGTGGGTGCCGGCCGGCGAGGGCCCGGCACTGGACGAGTTCCTGTGCGTCGCCCAGGCCCGCGCCACGACCGCGCCGACCGCCCATCCGGAGGACGTCGTCAGCACCCGTGTGAGTGTCGACGACCACCCGCAGCTACGCCGGGCCATGCTCGAGGGCCGGGTGTGCCGCGAGGAGGACCCGTCCTGGTACCTGGGGGTCCCGGTCCGCCGCGAGACGATCCCGGTCACCTACGACGACCGGGTCATCGCGGTGTTGTCCCGCGAGACGGACCTGGCGGTGCCGCGCGTGCCGTCGTCGCTGGAGATCGCGTACCTGGGCATAGCCGCGGACCTGTGCCAGATGATCGCTGACGGTAGCTTCCCGACGTCCGAACCCGCCCCGGACGTGCACACCTCGCCCCGTGTGGGTGACGGCTTGATTCGCCTGGACCCGACCGGCGCGGTGGTCTTCGCCTCCCCCAACGCCCAGTCGGCATACCACCGCATGGGGCACCCCGCGGAGTTGGTCGGTGTCCGCCTGGCCCCCCTGACCAGAGGCCTGATAGCCGACCCGTTCGACGCGACGGAGATAGCCCAGCGAATCCTCGCGGCACTGGACGGCCAACCGTCGATGCGTGCCGAGGCCGAGTCCGGCCGCGGCGCTGCCGTGTTGTTCCGCGCCCTACCCCTACGCCCCGGCGGGAAAGCGGCAGGTGCGTTGGTCCTGGTCCGCGACGTCACGGAGGTCCGACGCCGCGACCGAGCCCTGATGTCCAAGGACGCCACGATCCGCGAGATCCACCACCGGGTGAAGAACAACCTCCAAACCGTGGCGGCCCTGCTACGACTGCAGTCCCGCCGCACGGCGAGCGAGGAGGCTCGAGCGGCACTGGGTGAGTCCGTCCGCCGAGTAGCCGCGATCGCGGCCGTGCACGAGGCCCTGTCGACGTCCGTGGACGAGCGCGTGGACCTGAACTCGTTGGTGGACAAGGTAATCCCGGTAGTTGGCGACGTGGCGGTGGCGGAGAACCACGTCCGGGTTCGCCGCACAGGCCAGTTCGGCGTGGTAGCCGCCGAAGTAGCGACGCCACTGGTGATGGTCCTGACCGAGCTGGTCCAGAACGCGGTAGAACACGCGTATCCCCAGGGTGCGAGCGGCGAGGTGGTCGTGTCCGCCGAACGCTCAGCCCGCTGGCTGGACGTCTCGGTCACGGACGACGGCCGAGGCCTCCCGCGCGGGTTCTCCCTGGAGCGCTCGAACGGCCTGGGCCTACAAATCGTCCGCACCCTGGTGGAATCAGAACTGCGGGGCTCACTGTCGTTGCGCCGCCGCCAAAGGGGCGGCACCGAGGCACAGCTCCGCGTCCCGCTCTCCCACCGCCGCTGACCCCGGCTCGGCTTGGCCTCCGGCCCCGATTTCCAGCCTACGGAACCCCACCGACACTCTCGGCCGGCCGAACCACACGAACGGTCCGTTCGCCCGCAAAGCCCTCACAAACCCCCGCACAGGCTCGAAAAGCACGCCCGGGGCGGCCTCCGGCCCCCGGAATCCAGCGTACGGCAAGGCACCGACAACGAGGCCCCGCCAACTTCTGGTTATCCACAACCAGTCCGCTTGTCCACAGCCCCGCCACGACCCCGCCGAAATGTCGGTGCCGTGCCGTAGCGTGGAACCGGGGGCCGGAGGCCGCCCCCGGACGCACGAAGGCCCGGTACCTGTGTGGCGGCACCGGGCCTTGGCGGCTCTGCTTTGCTTCGCTCGTCAGATGTTGCTGCGCGTGCGGACGCGCGCGTTGCGGCGCTTGAGTGCGCGGCGCTCGTCCTCACTCATCCCGCCCCAGACGCCCGCGTCCTGACCGCTCTGCAGCGCCCAGGTCAGGCAGTCGGAAGCGACGGTGCAGCGATGACAAACGGCCTTCGCCTGGGCAACCTGCAGAATGGCAGGACCGCTGGTTCCCACGGGGAAGAACAGCTCGGGGTCCTCGTCACGGCAGGCCGCGTTGTGGCGCCAGTCCATTTCTACTTGCTCCTCGCTTGGGCGCGTTCCGGTGCGCCTCTTGTCGTCAACCGGTCGTTGGGGTGCTTGTGAATGCTTTCACGAACCAGCCATATGTCAAGACCTCTTCATCACCGAGTGCATGAACTCACTCGAAAGCTCGACGTCAGAGGCCTGCGGCTGCAGAGAGTTACAATTAGATCACAGGTGCGTCTCACCGGTCACCACCGTTGGTCGCCTTCTCCTGGTCTCCAAGAAGGACTACCCGACGACCGTGATCGCATGCCTGATCGACGAAATTTCCACGCAGGTCCGCGACCCAATGAGGTCCCCGTCGCATTGAACCCGGACCGGGGTCTCGCTCGTTATACGCAAGCGTGGGACGTCGTCGTGGCGGAGCAGTTTCCGTCCACGCGTCTCACCCTTTTGACTGATCGCCTGACGGAGGTGGCGTACTACGGTCGGTAAAGCCAGGCTGTGCAAGGCAAACACGCCGAGCCCGCCGTCGAAGCCCGTGCCCCGGTTCAGGTGGATCGGCCGCGCCCCCAGATAGGTCCACGGGTCCGTGTTGGACACGAACACGAGCCGCAGGTCGGAAACCGGTTCCGCACCGGGAATCTCGACCGTCAACCGCGGCTGCCCGTGCGCCGGCTTGAGGTACTGCGTCACCGCGACGCGCATGTACAGCGCGGGACTGGCCTTTTTGCCCCGCTTCCGGTCCACTTCGGCCACCACGTCCGCGTCCCAGCCGACGCCCGCGCTGAACGTGAACCACCGCGGCGCCTCGCCGGGCGCGCCCGACTCGATGCGGCCGAGCCCGACCCGCCGCCGGCGACCGTCCTCGATCGCGTGCAGCAGCTCGTGCGTCGCCTCCACCGGGTCGCGCGGCACGCCGAGCGACCGCGCGAACACGTTCGCCGACCCGCCGGGCACGATCCCGAGCATCGGCACCGAGCCGCCCGGACCACTCGCGAGCAACCCGTTGACGACCTCGTTCACGGTGCCGTCGCCACCGTGCGCCACCACCAGGTCGGCGCCGTCCACCATGGCCTGCGCGGCCGCCGCCATGGCGTGGCCGCGGTAGTCGGTCTCGATGATGTCCAGCTTGACCTCGCTGGCCAGTGCGTGCGCCAGCACGTCCCGACCGGCCGCGGTCGTCGCGGTCGCCTTGGGGTTCACCACCAGCACAGCACGCACCATCGCAGCGTAGCTACGATTCAGCTCGTCTGTCCGTTGTCGCGGGGAAGGCCACACAGCGTGCACGTCGATCCGGGTACCCCGAAGAGCGTCCGCATAGCCGGCGTGCTCGTCGGCGTGCAGGGGCTCGTCGGCGTGGTGTTCGCCGTCATCCTGCTGACCCAGCCGGGTGTCCTCCGCGCGGGTGATCGCATCGGCGAGGCGGCGTTCTTCCTGCTCATGGCGGCCGCGGTGATCGGCTTCGGGGTCGCGCTCGTGCTCGGCAAACGCGGCGCCCGCAGCCCCGCGATCGTCATCGAACTCCTGCTGACCGGGATCGCCGCGTACGTGACCGCGCCGTCCAACCAGCCGGTCTACGGCATCCCGATCGCCGCGCTGTGTGTCTTCATCCTGTACCTGCTGCTCAACGCCGGCGTGCGGGAGTGGGTCATGGACAAGGATCCAGACTAACGGCGGGTAGTGAAGATCCCTCGAACAAGTGACCCTGAGTAGGTCCTTGTTAACCCTGCTCCGCGACTCTGTGTCGCGGTTACGAGGTGATCTTCAATGCGTCTCAGTCGTGTCGGGGCGGCTCTGGCGGGTGTGGCACTGGCGGTGTTCCTGTCGCCCCAGGCCGGTGCCGACGAGCCGGGCACCGTCCGCCCGGCGATCATCGACGGCAGCAACGCGACCAACGCCCCCTGGGCCGCGCGGTTGTTCGTCGACGGCCGGGAGAACTGCTCCGCGACCATCATCGCGGCGACCTGGATCCTGACCGCCCAGCACTGTGTCGCCGGCAGCGGCACCTACACGTTCCACATCGGCAGCCTGGACCAGACCCAGGGCGAGTCGGCGACCGGCGTGTCCATCCACACGCACCCGTCCGCGGACCTGGCACTGGTCGAGCTGGACCACGCGGTCTCCGCGACGTACTCGCCGCTGGGCACTCCGGGCGCGGTCGCGGTCGGCGACACCGTCCAGGTGTACGGCTGGGGCGCGACGTGCACCGACCGCCCGGAGATCGAGTGCCAGTCGCAGCAGTTGAAGGTCGCGAACGTGAGCGTCTCGTCGATCAACTGCTCGGACTACCGCGGCGGCACCGCGGTGTGCGCCAACCGCGTGGACGGCATCACGGCCGGCGGCGACTCGGGCGGCCCGATGTTCGCGACCGCGCCGGACGGCAGCTACGTGCAGGTGGGCGTGGCGTCCACAAGCGACCGGCAGAGCTTCACGGCCTACGGCAACGTGACCGTGTACCGCGACTGGATCGCCGAGGTCGCGGGCGTCTGACTTCTCGGCGGGGGCAGAGGAAACGCCGCGTCCACCGGGCGCGGCGTTTCCCGTGTCAGGAGCCCAGCTGGCGCAGCGGTTCGTCGGTGAGGCGGAAGACCGTCCACTCGTCCATCGGCACCGCGCCGATCGACTTGTAGAACGCGATGGTCGGCGCGAGCGAGTCCAGCACCACCCACTCCAGGCGGGTGTAGCCCTGTTTCACGCACTCGGCGGCCAAAGTGGACAGAAATGCCCTGCCCAGCCCCGAGCCGCGGTGCTCCGGCCGGATGAACAGGTCCTCGAGGTAGATCCCGTGCGTGCCGCGCCAGGTCGAGAAGTTCAGGAACCACAAGGCATAGCCGACGACTTCACCGTCCACAGTGGCCACATGGCCGAACAGTGCCGGGGATGACCGGAACAACGCGGCATGCAGCTGGTCCGGCGTCAGACGACACTTCTCCGGCGCGCCCTCGTACGCGGCGAGGCCGTGCACCAACTCGACCACGGTGTCCACATCGGACGGACGAACGCGGCGGATCTCATGCATGCGGGAACCCTCGTTCTGGCAGGGGAGGCACGTTCAGCCGGCGGATCTGCGGCACGCCCCGCTCGTCACCCAACTCGGACACCGCGGCCGCGTCAAGCGCGAACCGGACACCCTCGGTCGGCGGCAGCTCGAGCCAGGTGGCCACGAGCACACGCCCGAAATGCCCGTGCCCGACCAGGACGACGTCCCCGTCCTCGAGCGCGTCCCGCACCCGGGCCAGCACCCGCCGGGCCCGCGCCCCGACCTGCGCGGCGGTCTCCCCGTTCGGACACGGGTGCGTCCACACCGTCCACCCGGGCACGGTCTCCCGGATCTGCGGCGTGGTCAGCCCCTCGTAGTCCCCGTAGTCCCACTCGGCGAGCTCCTCGGTCACCTCGGTGACGGACAGCCCCGCCAACTCGGCCGTCCGCACGGCCCGCGACCGCGGCGAGGACATGACCAGCGCCAGCGGATCGTCGTCCCCGCGCAGCCCGGCGAGCATCTGACCTGCCTCGACAGCGCGTTTTTCCCCGTTCGGGGTGAGCGGGATGTCGGTACGGCCGGTGTGCTGCCCACTGAGCGACCACTCGGTCTCCCCGTGGCGGAGCAGGTACAGGTGTCCTGGCATGGCTCAGATTGTTCCGTGCCGTATGTGCCGCTGCTCTCCCGACCGTTCGTGCCTCCTCGGCGGCTGGGGCCGCCGAACCGAGAGCGACGCCGTTGGTGGTCACTGACAACGAGAAACGACGCCGACCTACGGAATTGTTTCCGCTGGTCAGCGCCGTTTCGAGCGATGTGACCCTCAGCCCTGCTTGGTCTCCCAGAAGATCTTGTCGATTTCGGCGATGTAGTCCAGCAGTTCCTGGCCCTTGGCGGGGTCCATGGAGCCCTTCGTGCCGGCGGCACCCGCCGCCTTGGTCGCCTTGTTGACCAGCTCGTGGAGCTGGGGGTACTTCTCGAAGTGCGGCGGCTTGAAGTAGTCGGTCCACAGGACCCACAGGTGGTGCTTCACCAGCTCGCTCCGCTGCTCGGCGATCAGGATCGCGCGGGTGCGGAACTCCGGGTCCTCGTTGTCCTGGTACTTCTGCTGGATGGCCTTCACCGACTCGGCCTCGATGCGGGCCTGCGCCGGGTCGTACACGCCACACGGAAGGTCGCAGTGCGCGGTCGCCTCCAGGCGTGGGCCGAGAATGCGCGACAGGAGTCGCATCTTTCCTCCTGAAACAGGTTGACGCTCCGACACTTCGGACCCTACTCCCGGCATGCTGGGCGTTCACGGCGGAGGTGATCGAATGAACCCCCTGGGCCGGCTGCCCTACCGGCGCATCCGGGTGCGCGGGCCCTCGATGGTGCCCACGTTGAGGGACGGCGACGTCGTCCTTGCACGCCGTACGGGCCTGCCGCGGACGGGTGATGTGGTGGTGGTCACGTGGGTGACACGGCCTCGCCAGCTGTCGATCAAGCGGGCCGCGCGGAAAGACCCCGCGGGCTGGCACGTCGAGGGCGACAACCCCCACGCCTCGACCGACTCACGCGACCTCGGCCCGGCCCAGGTCCACGGCGTCGTGGTGGCCAGGCTCTGGCCTCACCCCAGGCTCCTCAGCTCCCGGTAACGCGCCTCGCAGTCCGCGTACGACGGCAAAAGACCCGATGACTCCGCCTCGGCCAGCGTCGGGGCGGCCTGGTCCTTCGGCGACAGGAGGACCTCCAGGTCCGTCGGCCACGGCAGGCCGAGCGCGGGGTCCATCGGCGAGAGACCGTGCTCGGCCGGCGGGTTGTACGGCGTCGAGCACAGGTACGAGATCACGGTGTCGTCCTCGAGGGCGACGAACGCGTGCCCGACGCCCTCCGGCACGTACACCGCCCGGAACTCGACCGGGTCCAGCCGTACCGCGTCCCACGTGCCGAAGGTCGGTGAGCCGACCCGGATGTCCACCACGACGTCGAAGAGCGACCCGACCGGGCAGTACACGTACTTCGCCTGCCCCGGCGGCACGTCCGCGAAGTGCAGCCCCCGCACGCTGCCGCGCCGCGACCGCGAGTGGTTCGTCTGCGCCAGCCGCAGTGGGTGGCCGACCGCCTTCACGAACGCGGCCTCCTGGTACGGCGACGCGAACACCCCACGCTCATCCGGAAAGGTCCGAGGGGTGAACTCGAAAGCGCCAGGGACAGCCAGCTCCCGCACATCCATAGTGACGGAGGGTACGCGACGCCCGAACGCGCCTGTGTCTACACTGTGGGATACCGCAGCGTCCGCGGTCGCCCGTCCTAACAAAGTGGCGAGGCGGCTGACGTGCCCGGCAAGGTCCCCGGCGTCGATGTCACCCGATCGACGTACGACCACGCCGCGAGAGAGCGGAGCCAACCTTCTCCAATGCCACGAGGCTCCCGCATCTGTCCGCAGGAAGGGACGCAATGACCACCGTGAACGACCCGCTGGCCACCGAACTGAACACTCCCATCACCGACGATGAGATCTTCCGTGCCCACGAGGGCGGCAAGCTGGACGTCTCGGTACCGCGCGCCATCACCGACTCGCGTGCGCTCTCCATCGCCTACACCCCCGGTGTGGCCAAGGTGAGCAGCGCGATCGCCGAGGACGCGGAGCTGGCGAAGAAGTACACCTGGACCAACCGCCTCGTCGCCGTCGTCAGCGACGGGACCGCCGTGCTCGGCCTCGGCGACATCGGCCCGCGTGCCGCGCTGCCGGTCATGGAGGGCAAGTCCGCACTGTTCAAGACGTTCGGCGGCCTCAACTCCATCCCGCTGGTGCTCGACACCACGGACGTCGACGAGATCGTCGAGACCCTGGTCCGCCTGCGCCCGTCGTTCGGCGCGGTGAACCTCGAGGACATTGCCGCGCCGCGCTGCTTCGAGCTGGAGAAGCGCGTGATCGAGGCCCTGGACTGCCCGGTCATGCACGACGACCAGCACGGCACCGCGATCATCCTGCTCGCGGCGATCAAGGGCGCCAACGCGGTGCTCGACAAGCCGATCGCCGACCAGCGGATCGTCATCGCCGGCGCGGGCGCGTCCGGCGTGGCCTGCGCGAACATCCTCCAGTCGGCCGGCGCCGGCGACCTCACGGTGCTCGACTCGCGCGGCATCCTCCACGAGAGCCGCGACGACATGAACCCGTGGAAGGCCGAGCTGGCGAGCCGCACCAACAAGGCCGGCCTGCGGGGCGGGCTCGCGGAGGCGCTGCGGGGCGCGGACGTGTTCGTCGGCCTTTCCGGCTCCACGGTCCCCGAAGAGCTGATCGCCAGCATGGCGAATGACTCGGTCGTGTTCGCGTTGTCCAACCCGACACCGGAAATTCACCCGGACGTGGCACGCAAGCATGCCGCGATCGTGGCGACCGGTCGCAGTGACTTCCCGAACCAGATCAACAACTCGCTGGCGTTCCCCGGTGTTTTCCGAGGTGCGCTGGACGCGGGCGCGCGGAAGATCACCGAGCACATGAAGCTCGCCGCCGCCGAGGCCATCTTCGCGGTGGCCGAGGAGGACCTGTCGGCGGACTACATCGTGCCGAGTGCGGTGGACCCGCGGGTCGCGCCGGAAGTGGCCGCGGCTGTGGCCAATGCGGCGAAAGAAGACGGGGTAGCCTAAGGCACCGGCGGGAAGATCGGCGCTGCGTCCGACCCGTCGGGGCATGCGGGCGAGAGGATGGCGCGGTGGCCGAGCACGTCGTGCGCGCCGGCCGGCTCTACAGCGAGCAGCCGGTCGGCGATGCCGTGCTGCCCATCGGGACCGACCCGGTGGTGGAAACAGTCGCGGCGACGCCGGAGAACGCCCTCGACCTGCTCGCGGACGTCGAGAAGATCGCCCAGATCGGCGTGTGGAGCGTCGACCGGGTGGCCGGCACCGCGTACTTCTCCGAAGGCCTGCGCAGGATCTGCGACCTCCCACCGAAATGCACGGTGAGCGAGGCGATGCGGCTGGTGTTCCAGGACGACCAGGCGGTGCTCGGCGTGTTCCGGGCCCGCCTGTTCAACGGCCAGGAACCGCTGCCCGCCGAGGTCGAGGTGCGCAACACGACCGGCGACCGGATCTACCAGGTGCGGGCGCACCCCGAGTTCGACGCCGCCGGCAACCTGTTGCGCGCGACCGGGACCGTGCAGGACGTGACGCGGTCCCGGGCCGCCGAGCAACGGGCCAGCCAGGACCGGCGCCTGTTCGGCGACGCCCAGCGGGTCGCCCGGATGGGCACCTGGGAGTGGAACACCGAGACGGGTGAATGCATCTGGTCCTCGATGCTCTACGAGCTGTTCAAGGTGGAGTCGGGCACCCCGATCACCTACACGGATTACCTCAGCCTGGTGCACCCCGACGACCGGGCGTGGGTGGACGAGCGCTGGCAGGCACTCGCGCGGACGGGCCGGCCGGTCGAGTGCGAGCACCGGGCCGTGCTGCCGGACGGCACCCGGAAGGTGTTCCGCGCCCGGGGCGCCGCGCTGGACCACGACCACGGTCCCGTCATGATCGGCACCGCGCAGGACGTCACCGAGCAGCGCTCCACCGAAACCCGCATGATGCGCTCGTCGCAGCGTTTCTCCGACCTGGTCGCGATCGCGCCGGTCGGCATCGGGCTGTTCGACGAGTCCGAGCGCCTGGTCGACGCGAACGACGCGCTGTGCAGGCTGCTGCAGATGGATCTCGAGCGGCTGCGCGGCATGGCGGCCGTCGACCTCACCCACCCGACCGACCGCGGCGCGTCCCTGCTCGCCGGCGCGTCGACCCGGCGCGACGGCGACACCCGGGCCGGTCAGCGCGTGCTGGTCACGGCGTCCGGCAAGGCCGTGTACTGCGAGCTGAACGTGACGGTCTCGGTCGCCGACGACGGCCAGCGGTTCTGGCTCGTCGTGTTCTCCGACGTCACCGAGCGCCGCCGGGCCGCGGAACGCCTGCGGTACCAGGCCACGCACGACGAGCTGACCGGCCTGCCGGGCCGGGTCGCGGTGAACGACCTGCTCAACCAGCTGCTCGGCGGCCCGGACGCGGACCAGGTGGCGCTGCTGTTCTGCGACGTCGACAACTTCAAGCGCGTCAACGACTCCCTGGGCCACGACGTCGGCGACGAGCTGATCATCGCGCTGGCGCGGCGGCTCGAGCGCGGGCTGCCGCCGTCGTGCACGGCCGGCCGGATGTCCGGCGACGAGTACGTGGTGATCTGCTCGGACGTCTCGGAGGTCGGCGGCGTCGAGGCGCTGGCCAACCGGGTCGCGCAGCTGCTGCGTGCGGTCGTGCCGGTCCGCGGCCAGCTGCTGCGGGTGTCGGCGACGATCGGCGCGGCGACGCCGACGGGCACGGAGACCTCGGCCGTCGACCTGTTGCGGTACGCCGACGCCGCGATGTTCTCGGCGAAGCGGCTGGGCACCGGCCGGGTGCAGCTCGCGAGCAAGGCGCTGATCGCGTCGGCGAACAGCCAGATGATGCTGGAGGGCCAACTCCGCGACGCGATCACGAACGACGGGCTGGTGCTGCACTACCAGCCGGTGGTCGCCCCGGACGGGACGATCCTGAAGGCGGAGGCCCTGGTCCGGTGGCCGCACCCGGAGCGCGGGATGCTTCCGCCCGGCGAGTTCCTGCCGGTCGCCGAGCAGGGTGACCTGCTGCGGGAGCTGGACCGCTGGGTGCTGCGGACCGCGCTGGCCGAGGCGACGAAGTGGCCGATGATGGCCGGCGGCGTGCTCGGCGGGGGTGTCGGCGTGGCCGTGAACCTGGCCGGCCTGGTGCCGAGCGACCCGGAGTTCACCGACATCGTGTCGGCGACCGTCGCGGAGATGGGCATCGACTGGGACCGCGTGGTGCTGGAACTGGTCGAGACGAGCTTCATCGACCTGCCGCAGCGCACCCGCAAGGCCATGGAGGCCCTGACCGAACGCGGCATCCGCTTCGCGGTCGACGACTTCGGCACCGGGTACTCGTCGCTGTCGCGGCTCAAGGAGCTGCCGGCGCAGATCATCAAGATCGACCGCGCGTTCGTGTCCGGGGTGGCGAAGGAGGCGTCGGACTTCGCCGTCGTGCGTGCCCTCGTCGACATGGCCCGCGCGATGGGCCGCACCTGCGTCGCGGAGGGCGTGGAGACGGAGTCCCAGTTCCACGTGCTCCGCAGCTTCGGCGTCGAGGCGTACCAGGGCTGGCTGCTGTCGAAGCCGTTGCCGGCCAAGGAGTTCCGCGAGCTGCTTCGCCTGGGCCCGATCCACGTCCCGCGAGGTTCTTAACTGCGGGCGCTGTCGCGGATGTGCGCCGGCAGGGTCGTCCACCAGTTGGCGGCGCTGCGGAGCCGGTCCGGCAGGGTGGGGTCGGCCGTCACCGTGCGGAGGAGGGCCTGCTGGCCGCCCATGCCCAGCGAGTAGATGACCCGGTCGAGGACGGAGATCTCGGCGTCGGCCTGGGTCTGGTGCCAGCGCCGCCGGGCCGCGCTCAGCGCCGAGCGCCAGTAGCCGTCACTGCTCGACCCGCCGACGTGGCCGAGCGCGGACGCCGCCGTGTCGCGAACCGGGCCGGGTATCCCGGGGGCGACGACCAGCCGCTCGATGTGGCGGCGCTCGTCCGGGCCGCCGAGGATGCGTAGTGCCTCCAGCAGGGTCACGGCGATCGGCGTGGTCGGCCGGACGGCCACCAGCTCCCGGTTCAGCGCGCGGCCGAGCGGCGCGCGGTACGGCGTGCTGTACAGCAGGAACGCCGAGTAGAGCCGGACATCGAAGTTCGGGTCGAACATCAGCTCGTCCAGCAGGTGCGGCAGGATCTGGTCGTTGAACGTCCGTTCCGCGTCGAGGTTGGCGACGGTCTCGTGGCACAGCCGTTCGACCACTCGGGACTGTGTGGACGTTCGTTCGAGTTTCTCGGCGGCCATGTCCCAGATGCGGGCGTTGATGCGTTGCCGCATTTCCGCCGGAATCATCCTGAGCAGCGTGGCGGCCAGGGAAAGCCGCGCCCCACCGCGTCCTTCGGCGAGAATGTCCACAATGACCGGCACGAGTTTTCGGAGTTGCGCGGCGGAGAAGTGGCCGTAACGCAGTTTTCGCACGCTCGCCAGCAATGCCCCGTAAAACGTCCGGTCGGTCGTCGGATCGGTGAGGTGCCGGATGACGTGGATGTTCGCCGTGTCGTGCACGCTCGACTCGAAAACCGACACCATGCCGACCATGCTCTGCACCGAACGGTCCGCGGCCGCGGCGGCGATCGTGGAAATGGCGGCGTGCTGGCCGGCCGGGTGGGCGATGAGCCGGTTCAACGCCTCGGCGCGGCGCATCCACAGCACGCCGTCGGCGATGCTCGTCTCGTACAGCAGCCGTTCGGACAGGTCCGTCCAGAGCCGGCGCGGGCTGAGCACGATGCCCGGGTGACACGCCAGGATGTTGGTCAGGTCGTCCCAGTCGTTCGCGGTCATGACGTCGCCGCCGCACGCGCGGTCGACCAGCTCCTCCGTCCGCCGCTCCGGTTCCGGCGTCCTCGGGCGCGTGAGCAGCGGCGCCGCGTCGGGGGACGCCGACAGGTAGCGCGACACCGTGTCGATCACCGAGACCAGGGCGTGCCCCGGCAGGCCGAGCACCTGCTCGTACCGGCGCACGGCCCGGTAGGACACGGTTGACAGCCCGGTCTCCCAGCGGGAGAACGTGGCCACGGTCGCGCGGAGCCGGCCCTCGCGCGCGAACTCGGCGGCGAACTTCTTCAACCGGGCATAGTGGGACCTGGCCCCGAGCAGCCGGTTGACCCGCAACAACCAACCGAGCCGCTGGCGGCGTCTGACGGCCCGGCGAACGTCACCCACGGACCTCGTATACCACACGATATGCGGATTTTTCCGCCTCGTTGCGTGGCGGTTTTCTCACGCAACAAACCGCGTCGATCTTGCCGGGGAATCCTACTTTTCCTCATATCAGCAGGTAGTGCCCGGCGGATTTGATCAGGTATCGGCGGTGAAACTCATGGAATCATTTTGATTACGCCGGATGAGGGGCACCGGCCGCAGGTGAGCACTCCTTGTTGACCACTCGGCGGCCTGGCCCGGTCTGGGCGGGGGGTTGGGCTCGGGGGCCCCCGCCCAGACCACCTCACACCGGCCGTCGAACCGCCGTCTAGATGACGATCTGGTCACGTTAGGCCGAACGGACCAGTCCTGTTGCCCCGGGAGTAGGCGTCAGATCGTGAGATGGCCTGCCGTTGTCGGTGGTACCGGCTAATGTCGGGCGGACCTGCGGCCGGCAAGAGGCCGTCTCGATCTGAGGAGTCTCGGCGCATGATCGAGTTCAAGGCCGTGACCAAGAAGTATCCGGACGGAACGGTCGCGGTCGACTCCCTGGACCTCGCCGTGGACGCCGGCCGGATCACCGTCTTCGTCGGGCCCTCCGGCTGCGGCAAGACCACCTCGCTGCGGATGATCAACCGGATGATCGACCCGACCAGCGGCACGATCCTGTTGGACGGCAAGGACATCCGCGAGTCCGACCCGCCGCTGCTGCGGCGCGGCATCGGTTACGTCATCCAGCAGGCCGGGCTCTTCCCGCACCGCACGGTGCTCGACAACGTCGCGACCGTGCCGCTGCTCACCGGCGCCAGCCGCCGCGCCGCCCGCGCCAGGGCGCAGGAGCTGCTGGAGCTCGTCGGCCTGCCCGCCGAGCTGGGCAGGCGCTACCCGGTCCAGCTCTCCGGCGGCCAGCAGCAGCGCGTCGGCGTCGCCCGCGCGCTCGCCGCCGACCCGCCCGTGCTGCTGATGGACGAGCCGTTCAGCGCCGTCGACCCGGTCGTGCGCGACGACCTCCAGCAGCAGCTGCTGCGCCTGCAATCCGAGCTGGACAAGACGATCGTGTTCGTCACCCACGACATCGACGAGGCCATCAAGCTCGGCGACACGGTCGCTGTGTTCCGGGTGGGCGGCCGGCTCGCGCAGTACGCCACGCCGTCGGAGCTGCTGGCCAAGCCGGCCGACGACTTCGTCTCCTCGTTCGTGGGCCGCGACCGTGGTTACCGCGCGCTCGGCTTCCTCGCCGCCGACGGCGTCCCCGTCGGCCCGGTCGCCACCGCGAAGCTCGGCAGCAAGGCCGCCGACGCCGAGACCGCCGACGGCTGGGTGATCGTCGTCGACGACGAGAACCGGCCGCTGGGTTGGCTGTCCAGCGCACTGCTGTCCACATTGGGCACCACGGTCAACGCCGACGACGTCGTCTCGGGCGGCTCGCTGTACCGGGTGGACGACGGCAACCTGCGCAGCGCGCTCGACTCCGCGCTCAGCTCGCCGGCCGGTGTCGGCATCGCCGTCGACGGCGACGGCGCGGTGGTCGGCGGTGTCCGGGCCGACGCCGTCCTCGAGGCCCTCGCCCAGGCGCGGAAGACCGGTGAGGTGCCGGCGTGAACGTCGACTGGCCGTGGCCGTGGCTCCCGCGCAACGTCGACAAGATCGTCGAGGCGACCGGTGAGCACCTGTACCTCGCGCTCCTCCCGGTCCTCTTCGGACTGATCATCTCGATCCCGCTCGGCTGGGCCGCGAGCCGCTGGCCCGGGGTACGGCTCGTCATCGTGCCGCTGGCCGGCGTCCTGTACACGATCCCGTCGCTGGCGCTGATCACGCTGGTCCCGCTGCTGATCGGCACGAAGATCATCGACCCGCTGAACGTCCAGGTGCCGCTCGCGATCTACACGATCGCGCTGCTGGTCCGCTCGGTCACCGACGCGCTGCTCGCCGTGCCCGGCGAGGTCACGGCCGCCGCCACCGCGGTCGGTTTCCGTCCCACCAAGCGGTTCCTGTCTGTCGAGCTGCCGCTCGCCATCCCGGTGATCGTCGCCGGGCTGCGGGTCGCGGCCGTGTCGGCCATGAGCCTGACGGCGGTGGGTGCGCTGATCGGCATCGGCGGGCTCGGCAGCCTCATCACGGAGGGCTTCCGCCGCAACAACGCGGTGGAGATGGTCGTCGCGATCGTGCTGATCCTGGTCATCGCGCTGGTCATCGACGCGTTCCTGCTCCTGGCCGGCAAGCTGATCACGCCGTGGACCCGCGCACGGCAGGGGGTGGCCAAGTGAACTCGGCGCTGAACTGGCTGTTCGACCCGGCGCACTGGAGCGGGCCGACCGGCATCCCGGCACGGATCCTCGAACACCTCGGGTACACGGCGCTGACCGTGCTCGTCGCCGCCGCGATCGCCGTCCCGCTCGGCGCGGTCATCGGCCACACCGGCCGCGGCACGTTCCTGATCGCGGGTCTGTCCAACGGGTTGCGTGCGCTGCCCGAGCTCGGCCTGCTGACGCTGCTGGTGCTGCTGACCTACGTCGGCCTGCTGCCGGTGGTGATCTCGCTGGTGATCCTCGCCCTGCCGCCGATCCTGGCCGGCACGTACGCGGGCGTGCGCAATGTGGACCGCGCGGTGGTGGATGCCGCGCAGGGGATGGGCATGCGTGGTTCGACGGTGCTGTGGAAGGTGGAGCTGCCGAACGCGCTCCCGCTGATCCTGGGGGGCATCCGCTCGGCCACGCTGCAGGTGATCGCGACCGCGACGATCGCGGCGTACGTGGCGCTCGGCGGCCTCGGCCGGTTCGTCATCGACGGGAACAACGCCGGCGCCGGCTCTCCGGACGGCTACCCGCAGATGGCGGCCGGCGCCATCGTCATCGCCGTCCTGGCGCTGGTGGTCGAGGGTGTTCTCGAGGTGGTGCAGCGGGTCGCGGTGTCCCCGGGGCTGCGCAACGCCTCGACTCGCAGGCGCACGGCCCGGATCTGGCGCAAGCCGACTCCGGAATTGGTGGGAAGGTCCACGTGAGGAGATTGAGAATGAAGCGCAGTATCGCCGGTGTGGCGACGGCCCTGGCGGCGACGCTGGCCGTTTCCGCGTGTGGTGGCGGCGGTGATCCGCTCGCCGAGGACAAGTCGACCGGTTCCGGTTCCGCCGGTTCGATCACCATCGGCTCGGCGAACTTCCCGGAGAGCCAGCTGCTCGCCGAGATCTACGCGCAGGTGCTCGAGTCCAAGGGCGTCGGCGTGACCAGGAAGTTCGACCTCGGCAGCCGCGAGAAGTACATGGACGGCCTGAAGGACGGCTCGATCGACCTGATCCCCGAGTACACGGGCGTGCTCCTGCAGTTCTTCGACAAGCAGGCCGAGCAGACGGCGCCGGACGAGGTGTACACGGCGTTGCAGGGTGTGCTGCCGGACAACCTCACCGTGCTGGACAAGGCCGAGGCGGAGGACAAGGACGCGATCGTCGTCACGAAGGAGACGGCCGACAAGTGGAACCTCAAGTCCATTGAGGACCTGGTGCCGCACTGTGGCGAGGTGACCTTCGGCGGTCCGCCGGAGATCCAGCAGCGGCCGGACGGCATCCCGGGTTTCAAGGAGACCTACGGCTGCACGTTCAAGGCGTTCAGCGCCCTGGAGCCGGGTGCGATCACGACGAAGGCGTTGCTGGACGGCACGGTCCAGGCCGCGGACATCTTCACGACGGACGCGTCCATCGAGGCCAACGACCTGGTCGTGCTGGACGACCCGAAGAGCAACTTCGCGGCCCAGAACGTCGTGCCCCTGATCAACAAGGACAAGGTGAACGACACGGTCAAGGACGCGTTGAACGCCGTGTCGGCCAAGTTGGACACGAAGACGCTGCAGGAGCTGAACGCCGCGCTGAACGCCCCGGACAAGCCGGAGTACTCGGACGTGGCGAAGGACTGGCTGTCGAAGGCCGGTCTCTGACGTTGGACGGCCGCGCCCGGTGAAGGCCGGGCGCGGCCGTCCAACTAGGACGGAACCCGGTCGTCCTGCTCGGCGGCGCGTTCGTACCACCGCCGGGCCTCGCCCTCCCGCCCGAACCTCTCCAGCAGCACGGCGAGGTGGCACATCGCGCTCACGTGGCCCGCTTCGGCGGCGCGGCGGAACCACCGCAGGGCCTCACTGCCCCGGTCGGTCTCCTCGAGCAGGACCGCGAGGAGGAACATCGCGTTCAGGTGGCTCCGGGCGGCGGCCCGGCGATACCAGTGTTCGGCGTCGGCGAGCTTGCCCGCACGCCTGAGCATCACCCCGAGGCCGCACATGGCGTCGAGGTCGCCCGCCCTGGCGGCCTCCCGGGTGGCCTCGAGCAACGCCTCGTCGTCGCCGTCGGTGGCGCGGGCGGCCAGCTCGACCTTCGCCGCGGCGGCCGGGTCGATCCGCCCGTCGACCGGCTCGGTGGGGAGCCGGCCGTCGGCCGCCTGCTGCCGCAGCTTCGCCGCCGCCCGCGTCCGGCCGCTCCTGTCCAACAGGGCGGCCAGGGCCTCGACGACCTGCGGGTGCCCCGTCGCGAGGCCGCGCCGGTACAGGCGTTCGGCCTCGGCGGACTGGTCGGTGCCCTCGAGCAGAACGCCGTAGTTGACGATCGCGGACGGCTCGCCGGCGTCCGCGGCGCGCCGGAACCAGCCGACCGCCTCGCCCAGCCGGTCGGTCTCGTTGAGCAGCGCGCCGAGGGTGCTCATGCAGCCGGGGTCGCCGGCCTCGGCACCCGTGTGCCACCACTTCTCGGCCTCGTCGGTCCGGCCGCTCTCGTGCAGCAAGAGGCCGAGGTCCAGCATCACCATGTGCACGCCGGCCTCCGCGCCCCGGCGGTACAGCCGTTCCGCCTCGTCGGCGCGGCCGGCCTCCTCCAGCAGCAGGCCGAGGTTGCGGATCGCGCTGCCCTGGTCGTGGTAGCCGTTGTCGATGGCGCGGCGGTACCACTTCTCCGCCTCGGCGTGGTCGCCCTGTGCCGTGTACGCCTGGCCGAGCTCGTAGGCGGCGTCGGGGTCGTCGTGCTGGGCCGCGCAGACCAACCACTGCCCGGCCTCGCTGTCCCGGCCCGCCATCCCGTACATCCCGGCGAGCAGGAACATCGCCTTGCCGTCGCCGGCCTTCGCGCCCTGCTGGAACAGCGCCTCGGCCTCGGCCACCCGGTTCTGCCGCAGGCGGAGCGCGCCGAGCAGGTGCACGGCCTCCAGGTTGCCGAGCATGGCCGCGCGGCGCCACCACTGCTCGGCGTCGGTCAGCTCGTCCGCGTGGAGGTGGGACTCGGCGAGCCTCATCATGGCGGTCACGTCGCCGGCCTCGGCGGCGTAGGTCAACCTCGCGCGCTCGTCCACCTTCGGACTTCCTTTCCCGCTCACCGTTGCGGGCATCCTTCGGGACGGCGCGCGGCGATCGCGGTGCGGTGGCAGCAACCTGCAGGGGTCAGCTGCGTGTACCGCCGCCGATCCGCGTGCCGAGCTCGGCGGCGGCGCGGCGGGTCGCCGCGGCCAGCTCGGGCCACGTCTCGTCGCACTCCGGCTCGCACTCGTGGCGGAACGTGGTGGAGATGGCGGCGATCGGGTGTCCACTGTGGTCCAACACCGGTGCGGCGACCGACGCGAAACCCGGTGTCACGTAACCGTCCTCGACCGTCCAGCCGCGGCGGCGGGCGTCGGTGAGCAGCCGCCGCAGGGACGGGAGGTCGGCCGGGCCCCGGCCTGTCCGGTCCACGAAGGCCGACCTGGTGGGGAAGAGCGCGCGGACCTGCGCGGGCGGCAGCGCCCCCAGCATCGCGCGGCCCGACGCCGGCAGGTGGGCCGGCAGCCGCACGCCCACGTCGGTCACCACCGTCGCGTGCCGTGCCGGCTGCTCGCGCAGGAGGTACAGGGTTTCCCGGCCGTGCAGCACCCCCAGCTGCGCGACGTGGCTGGTCCGGGTGATCAGCGCCTGCAACACCGGGCGGGCCAGCCGCTCCAGCGGGTCGTGGCGCAGGTAGGCCGTGCCCAGCTCGAACGCCGCCAGCCCCAGGCCGTACCGGCGCTCCTCGGGCAGGTGGGTCACGAAGCCGGCCTCGGTCAGCTCGGCCAGCAGGTGGTAGGTCGTCGACCGCGGGAGCCGCAGCTCGCGTGCCAGGTATGCCGCTGTCACCGGGCCGGCGCGGCCGGCCAGCAGGCGCAGCACCGCCAGGCCGCGGCGGAGAGCGGGCACATCGGTCACCCGTCTGGAATACCAGACTCAGGCGCGGGTGGGTACGGGCGTCGGTGGTCGCGCCCCCAGGTCCACGACCGTCGCCTGGCCGACCGGCTCGTCCAGCGGCACGGTCGCGCTGTGGTGGCCGGCGTAGTTCGGCACATGCTCGTCCGCCGCCGGGATCCGTTCGCGCAGCCACACCCTGATCCCGAGCTGACCGTCCTCGCGGGTCACCTCGACGTGGTCCACCGGGTCGGGGGTCGCGGTCAGGGCGTTGACCACGAACCGGACGCGGAGTTCCCGGTCGTCCGCTTCGGGGGTGCGCTCCAGCGCCAGGCCGGACGCGGCGACGACCCGCCATTGCTGCCCCGCGTCAGGTCCGCCGCACGCGGACAGCGCGGCCGCCGTGGCGACGACCAGTGCCACGGCGACCGCGAGCCCACGACTCATGTGCTGGTCAGTTGAGGTTCCGAACGGCCTGGTACAGGTTGTACGCGCCATCCCCGAAGTATGGCCCGTAAATATGGGTCAGATCATCGCCGACGTGATAGCTGTTCACACTGATCGTGTATCCCGCGTCGCCGTTGAAATCGGAGAGGAACGCGCCGCCGCTGGCGCCGCCCTGCATGTTGCACGCCATTTCGAGATCACCGCTGAAGAAACCGCGGTCGGTGGGGCCGTCGCAGTTCATCAGGTCTTCTCCGTCGAACGGAGGGTTCGGTTCGAGTGGGAACCCGAAATGGTAGACCGACGGCTCCTCCGGGCCGTTGATCCGGATGCCCTGGCTGCCGGTCACGTCCATCAGCTTCTGGCCGGCGGCGTTGCTCTGCATCACGACCGCGCCGATGTCGTAGCTGTTGTCGCCGTCCTCGGTCCACCCGTTCAGCGACCACAGGCCGCCCGGCCGGGCACTCCACGTCCCGAGTGGACGGTCGTTGTAGTAGTAGTCCGGGATGAAGACCCAGTTGCGGTGCCAGTCGCCGCCTTCGCCGCCGTGCACGCAGTGGCCGGCGGTGAAGACGGTGTTGCGTGCCTCGGTGGTCACCACGACGCCGGAGCAGTTCCAGCCGGTGCTGCCGTCGGCCTTGTCGAAGAGGACCTTGCCGTTGGTGAGCGAGACCCAGTCGTGGCGGGCCGGCCAGGAAGTGCCCTGGTTACCGGCTTTCGGCGAGACGCCGACGTCCTTCTCGCTCGCCTTTCCCGCCGTGGGTTCGGTTCCCTTGGTGGTGAGCGCGCCGAGCTTGGACGTCTGGCCGGTGCCGCTGCGCAGGCTCTCGGCGGAAACGCTGGTGTCCAACGGCTTGCTCGCGGCTATCCGCTCCGGCGTCCAGTAGAGCTCCAGCGCCTTCTGCGGATCCGGCGACAGCGCGGCGACCTCCGCGGTCAGCGTCGAGCTGCCGGACACCGGTTGTTGCGCCCGCTGAACCGGATCGGGTGCCGCCGCCGCGGGCGAGGCGACGAATGCCGCGCACAGTGCACCGGTGGCGAGCAGGGTTACGAAACTTCTGAACCGTGAAAGAACGCGCACAGAATCCCCCAGAAATAAAAGATCTTCGGATCGCGTGCTTGATGATTTAAGGCTGCTTTGCCTTCCCCCGACCAATGATTGAAGCTACACGGTCGCCAGGGGTGGGGCAAGGCTGCCCTTTGCAATTCGAGGTGCGGCAAATGAACCATGCCGCCCGCTGATTGTTCGTCCCGATGGTGAGGGCAGTGTCTGGGATCCCAGACACGAATGGCGCCGCTCGGGTCGTGTGCGGGCGGCGTCCACGCTGAGATGGACCCATGGTCGTGATCGATGGCGGGCCGTTGACCCGCGAGCAGGTTGTCGCGGTCGTGCGGGACCACGCGCCGGTCGAGGTCAGTGCCGACGCGCTCGCCGAGGTCGCCAAGACGAGGGACCACGTCGAGCGGCTGGCCGAGGCGGCCACCCCCACCTACGGGGTCTCGACCGGGTTCGGGGCCCTCGCCACCAGGCACATCCCACTCGACCGGCGGGCCGCGCTCCAGCGGTCCCTCATCCGGTCGCACGCGGCGGGGGCGGGTCAGCCCGTCGAGACCGAGGTCGTCCGCGGGCTGATGCTGCTGCGGCTGCGGACCCTCGCGACCGGCCGCACGGGCGTGCGCCCCGAGACCGTGGATGCGCTTACATACCTGCTCAACGCCGGCATCACGCCGGTGGTCCACGAGTACGGGTCACTTGGGTGCTCCGGGGACCTCGCGCCGCTGTCCGCCGTCGCGCTGGCCCTCATGGGCGAGGGTGAGGTGGAGGTCGACGGTAAGCGCATACAGGCGCATGACGCCCTGTACGAGGCCGGTATCACCCCGCTCGAGCTGGCCGAGAAGGAAGGGCTGGCGCTGATCAACGGCACCGACGGCATGCTCGGCATGCTGGTGCTGGCCCTGCACGACCTGCACCGCCTGCTCGACGTGGCGGACCTGACCGCGGCCATGAGCGTCGAGGCCCTGCTCGGCACCGACCGGGTGTTCGCGGCCGACCTCCAGGCCCTGCGGCCGCACCCCGGCCAGGCCGTCTCGGCCGCGCGGATGACCCGGTTGCTGGCCGGCTCGGCGATCATGGCGTCCCACCGGGGCCCGGACTGCAACCGGGTGCAGGACGCGTACTCGCTGCGCTGCGCGCCGCAGGTCCACGGCGCCGCGCGGGACACGGTCGCCTATGTGGCCACCGTCGCGGACCGCGAGCTGGCCGCGGCCATCGACAACCCGGTGGTGCTCCCCGACGGACGGGTCGAGTCGAACGGCAACTTCCACGGCGCGCCGATCGCGTACACGCTGGACTTCCTCGCGATCCCGGTCGCCGACGTGGCGAGCATGGCCGAACGCCGAACCGACCGGATGCTCGACGCGGCACGCAGCCACGGCCTGCCACCGTTCCTGGCGGCCGACCCCGGCGTGGACTCGGGCCACATGATCGCCCAGTACACCCAGGCCGCGATCGTCTCCGAGCTGAAGCGCCTGGCCGTGCCGGCGTCGGTGGACTCGATCCCCAGCTCGGCCATGCAGGAGGACCACGTGTCCATGGGCTGGTCCGCGGCCCGCAAGCTGCGTAGGGCGGTCGACGGCCTCACGACCGTGCTCGCCGTCGAACTGCTCACCGCCGCCCGCGCGCTGGACCTGCGTGCCCCGCTGACCCCCGCGCCGGCCACCGCCCAGGCGGTCGCCGCGCTACGCCGCACCGTGCCCGGACCGGGCCCGGACCGCCATCTCGCCCCAGATATCGCCGCCGCCGAGGCGCTCGTCCGATCGGGAGAACTGCCATGACCGCTGGAGCCCGCCCCGTCCGTGCCGCGCGCGGCACCACGTTGACCGCCCGCAGCTGGCAGACCGAGGCCGCGCTGCGCATGTTCCACAACAACCTCGATCCGGACGTCGCCGAGCGGCCCGACGACCTCGTCGTCTACGGCGGCACCGGCAGGGCCGCCCGCAACTGGGCGAGCTTCGACGCCATCACCCGCGAGCTGACCGCCCTCCGCGAGGACGAGACCCTGCTCGTGCAGTCCGGCAAGCCCGTCGGCGTCATGCGCACGCACGAGTGGGCGCCCCGGGTGCTGATCGCCAACTCCAACCTCGTCGGCGACTGGGCCACCTGGCCGGAGTTCCGGCGCCTGGAGTCGCTGGGGCTGACCATGTACGGCCAGATGACGGCCGGCTCGTGGATCTACATCGGCACGCAGGGCATCCTGCAGGGCACCTACGAGACGTTCGCTGCCGTGGCACGCAAGCGGTTCGGCGGGTCGCTGCGCGGCACCCTCACGCTGACCGCCGGCCTCGGTGGCATGGGTGGCGCGCAACCCCTTGCCATCACGATGAACGAGGGCGTCGCGCTGTGCGTCGAGGTCGACCCGGCCCGCGCGCACCGGCGCGTCGAGACCCGGTACCTCGACGAGGTCGCGTCCTCTTTGGACGATGCCATCGCGCGTGTTTCGGCCGCCAAGAAGGAAGGGCGCGCGCTGTCCGTCGCCGTGATCGGTAATGCGGCCGACGTGGTGCCGGAGCTGCTGCGGCGAGGTGTCGAGATCGACGTGGTCACCGACCAGACGTCCGCGCACGACCCCCTGGCGTACCTGCCGAAGGGAGTGTCCATCGAGGACTGGCCGGACTACGCCGCGAAGAAGCCGGACGAGTTCACCGAGCGCGCCCGCGACTCGATGGCCGAGCACGTCGGCGCCATGGTCGGGTTCCTCGACGCGGGCGCGGAGGTGTTCGACTACGGCAACTCAATCCGCGGCGAGGCGAAGCTGGGCGGGTACGAGCGCGCGTTCGACTTCCCCGGTTTCGTGCCGGCGTACATCCGGCCGATGTTCTGCGAGGGCATGGGCCCGTTCCGGTGGGCGGCGCTGTCCGGCGACCCGGCCGACATCGCGGCGACCGACCGGGCGATCCTGGAGTTGTTCCCGGAGAAGGAGTCCCTGGCGAGGTGGATCCGCATGGCTGGCGAACGCGTTGCCTTCCAAGGGCTGCCGGCGCGCATCTGCTGGCTGGGCTACGGCGAACGGCACCTGGCCGGCCTCCGGTTCAACGAGATGGTCGCGAACGGCGAACTGTCCGCCCCGGTGGTGATCGGCCGCGACCACCTGGACTGCGGCTCGGTCGCCTCCCCCTACCGCGAAACGGAGGCAATGGCCGACGGCTCCGACGCGATCGCCGACTGGCCGCTCCTGAACGCGCTGGTCAATACCGCGTCTGGGGCGAGCTGGGTCTCCATCCACCACGGCGGCGGGGTCGGCATCGGCCGCTCCATCCACGCCGGCCAGGTCACCGTCGCCGACGGGACACCCCTCGCCGGTGAGAAGATCGCCCGCGTGCTCACCAACGACCCCGGCATGGGCGTGATCCGCCACGTGGACGCCGGGTATGACGACGCCCGCGCGGTGGCGGCAGCTCGCGGCGTGACGGTGCCGATGCCATGACCAACGCCACCGAACTCCTTGCCGCCATCGAGGCCGTGGGGCGGGATCCGAAGCGTGGCGGGTTCTCCCGGCATGGGTTCGATCCGGTGGAGCTCGAGCTGCGGGAATGGTTCGTCGCTGAGGCGGAGCGGCGAGGGCTCGCGGTTCGCTGCGATCGCAATGGGAATCTGTGGGCCTGGTGGGGTGAGCCGGGGCCTGGCGCCGTCGTCACCGGCAGCCATCTCGACTCCGTTCCTGGTGGTGGCGCGTTTGACGGGCCGCTCGGGGTGGTCTCCGCGCTGTCCGCTGTGGACATGTTGCGGCAGCACGGGTTCACGCCCGCCAAGCCGATGGCCGTCGTCGTGTTCGCCGAGGAGGAGGGTGGGCGGTTCGGCATGCCGTGCCTCGGGTCCCGGCTGTTGTCGGGTGCCGTTGATCCGGATGTTGCCCGACGACTGCGGGATCCGGACGGGGTGACCCTCGCCGAGGCCGTCGCGGAGGCTGGACTCGATCCGGCGCGGCTCGGACGGGACGACGACGCCCTCGCGGCCATCGGGACGTTCGTCGAGCTGCACGTGGAGCAGGGGCGCGGTTTGATCGACCTCGGGGCGCCCGTCGCCGTGGCCAGTTCGATCCTCGCGCACGGGCGGTGGCGGTTCCGGTTCGCCGGTGAGGGGAACCACGCCGGTGCCACGTTGCTCGGGGATCGCCACGATCCGATGGTGCCCGCCGCGGAGATGGTGTTGGCCGCCCGGATCGCGGCGTCCGAAGTGGACGACGCACGTGCCACCGTTGGCCGGCTCGTGCCGAACCCGGGCGGCACCAACGTGATCGCTTCCGCGGTGGACGTGTGGCTCGACGCGCGTGCACCCGACGACGCCGGTACCCGGCGCGTGCTTGACCGGATTCAGGAGATGGCGACGGAAGCGGTCGAGCGGGAGGGTTGTGCGCTGACCGTCACCGAGGAGTCGTACGGCGACACCGTGCACTTCGACGCCGGACTGCGGGACCGGATCGCCGCCGCGCTCGGGGGCATACCGAAGCTGCCGACCGGTGCCGGGCACGACGCCGGGGTGCTCGCCGCGCACGCGCCGACCGCGATGTTGTTCGTGCGCAACCCGACCGGGGTCTCGCACGCGCCGGAGGAGTACGCGGAGCCGGACGACTGCGAGTCCGGCGTCATCGCGCTCGCGGCCGTGCTGGGGCAGCTGGCCGGATGACCACGTACTGGTGCGAGTACGCGTGGCAGCGGTTCACGCTCACCCGCGGCGCGCTCGTCGAGGTCGACGACGGCGGGCGGATCACGTCCGCCGCCTACACCTCCGACACGCCACCCGCCGGGGCGCATGTGTTGCGGGGACTGGTGTTTCCCGGGTTCGCCAACGTGCACTCGCACGCGTTCCACCGTGCGCTGCGGGGCCGCACCCACAACGACGGCGGCACGTTCTGGACCTGGCGGCACGCCATGTACGCGCTGGCCGCGCGGCTCGACCCGGACAGCTATCTGCGCCTGGCGACCGCCGTCTACGCGGAGATGGCCGTCGCCGGGTTCACGGTGGTCGGCGAGTTCCACTACCTGCACCACCCGCCCGGCGGCGGCCGCTACGCCGAGCCGAACGCCATGGGGGAGGCGGTGCGGGAGGCCGCGCTCGCCGCCGGTATGCGGATGACCTTGCTCGACACGTGCTACCTCACCGGCGGTGTCGACACACCGCTTTCCCCTGAACAGCAACGGTTCTCCGACGGCAGTGTGGAGGCGTGGGCGGAGCGGGCGCAGCCGCGGTACGACCGGCGGTTCACCCGGGTCGGCGGGGCCATCCACTCGGTGCGTGCGGTGCCCGCGCCGGCCATCGCGACGATGGTGTCCATTGTGGAGGGAAGGCCGCTGCACATCCACGTGTCCGAGCAGCCGGCGGAGAACGAGGCGTGCCTGGCGGCGTACGGGCGCACACCGGTCCAACTGCTCGCCGACTCGGGTGCCCTGGGGCCACACACGACCGCGGTGCACGCCACCCACCTGTCCTCGACAGATGTAGAGGCGCTGGGTTCGTCGCGGACCGCCGTGTGTTTCTGCCCGACGACGGAGGCGGACCTCGCCGACGGCATCGGGCCGGCACGGGAGTTGCTGGACGCCGGGGCGCCGTTGTCGCTGGGCAGTGACCAGCACGCGGTGGTCGACCCGCTGGTGGAGGCCCGGACGCTGGAGCACGGTGAGCGGTTGCGCACCGGCCAGCGGGGTCGGTTGTCCCCGGACGAGCTGGTGACAGCGCTTACATCGGCCGGCAACGCGGCGCTGGGCTGGCCGAAAGCGGGGCGAATCGAGCAGGGCGCGCCGGCGGACCTGGTCGCGGTGCGGCTGGACAGCGTGCGAACCGCCGGATGCGGCCCGGACCAGGTGATGTACGCGGCGACCGCCGCCGACGTGCACACGGTGGTGTCAAACGGCCGCGTCATCGCCGTCGACGGGCACCACGAGCTACTGGGCGACGTGGGCAACCTGCTCCGCGAGGCGATTGGGGCGCTGTGGGGATGAGTTCCGGCCGGTGAGCGGGGCGTCTGGAGGGCGGGGAGATGATTTTCTGCACCGGCGGTCGGTGCGGTGGATCGGTGGAGCGGTGCGAGTTGCCGGGCGACGATGGCCGGCTGTCGTGCGAGCGATTGGGGAGTTGTGGGCGTGAGCGTTCTCATCACCGGTATTGGTGAGCTGACTACCAATGACGGTCCGCCGCTGGCTGATGCCGCGCTTGTCCTGGACGGTGACCGGGTGGCGTGGGTGGGTCCCGCGGCGGCCGCGCCCGCCGCGGACTCCGCTACAGATGTAGAGGGGCGGGCCGTGTTGCCGGGGTGGGTGGACAGCCACACGCACCTCGTCTTCGCGGGGGATCGGACGGCCGAGTTCGCGGCGCGGATGGCGGGGGAGCCCTACGCCGCGGGGGGCATCGCGGTCACCGTGGCGGCCACGCGGGCGGCGTCCGACGATCAGCTGGCCGGGGTGCTGCGCCGGCACGTGGCCGAGGCCGTCGCGCAGGGCACCACGTGCCTGGAGACGAAGACCGGTTACGGGCTGACCACCGCTGACGAGCTGCGGTCGGCGACGTTGGCCGCGGCGCACGCCGACGAGGTCACCTTTCTCGGGGCGCATCTCGTGCCGGCCGGTGTGTCTACTGAGGATTACGTCAACCTGGTGTGTGGGGAGATGCTCGACGCGGTGACACCGCACGTTCGGTGGGCCGACGTGTTCTGCGAGACCGGCGCCTTCGACGAGGACGAGTCCCGGGCCGTGTTGACCGCGGCGAAGGCACGGGGCCTCGGTCTGCGGGTCCACGGCAACCAGCTCGGTTACGGACCTGGCGTGCGGCTCGCGGTCGAAGTGGGCGCCGCCAGTGTCGACCACTGCACCTACCTCACTCGGTCCGATGTGGACAGCCTGGCGCGGTCGGCCACGGTGGCCACCCTGCTCCCGGCCTGCGACCTGTCCACCCGCCAACCGCTGCCGAACGCGCGGCAGCTGCTCGACAGCGGCGTCACGGTCGCGCTCGCGACCAACTGCAACCCCGGCTCCTCGTACACCTCGTCGATGGCCTTCTGCGTGGCGACGGCCGTGCTGCAGATGCGGATGTCGGTCGAGGAGGCCGTCCGCGCGGCCACCTGGGGTGGCGCGCGGGCCCTGCGGCGTGACGACGTCGGCGTGCTGCGCGCCGGCGCCCGCGCGGACGTGCACGTGCTGGACGCCCCGTCGGTCACGCATCTCGCCTACCGGCCCGGCGTCCCGCTGACGTACGCCGTGTGGCGCAAGGGTGTGCTAGAGCGCCAGCCACACCACCAGCGCGACCGCTAGCAGCCCGACGGCCAGTGCGACCCAGACCAGGCGCCGGTACTTGAAGTCCTCGCCGGTCGGGTCGAGGATGTCGCGTTTGTCGTCCGCGTGGGGGTTCGCGTCCAGCGGGATCCACTCGGGCTCGTCGTCGGGCATGGGCCCATTCTCGCCCGGCGGCGTAGGTTGGTGCCATGGAGTACACACAGCTCGGCCGCTCCGGCCTGTCCGTGTCCAGACTCATGCTCGGCACCATGAACTTCGGCCCCGAGGCGTCCGAAGAGGACAGTCGAGTGATCATGGACCGGGCGCACGAGCACGGCATCAACTTCTTCGACACCGCGAACACCTACGGCCGGCAGGTGGCGGAGGGCTACACCGAGCAGATCATCGGCCGGTGGTTCGCCCTCGGCGGCGGCCGGCGGGAGAAGACGGTGCTGGCCACCAAGCTGTACGGCCAGATGGGCGACTGGCCGAACTCGAACCGCCTGTCCGCGCTGAACATCCGCCGCGCGGCCGACGCCTCGCTGCGCCGCCTGCAGACCGACTACCTCGACCTCTACCAGATGCACCACGTCGACCGGAACACGCCGTGGGACGAGATCTGGGAGGCGTTCTCCGTGCTGCGCCAGCAGGGGAAGGTGCTGTACTTCGGCTCGTCGAACTTCGCCGGCTGGCACCTCGCGCAGGCGCAGGAAGCCGCCCGTGCCAGGCATTTCCTGGGGCTGGTGAGCGAGCAGTCCCTGTACAACCTCATGTCGCGGTGGGTCGAGCTGGAGGTGCTGCCGGCGGCGCGGCACTACGGCGTCGGGCTCATCCCGTGGTCGCCGCTCTACGGCGGGCTTCTCGGCGGCGTGATCCGCAAGCAGCAGGCCGGCGCCACGTCGCGGTCGAGCACCGGGCGGGCGGCGCAGGCCCTCGAAGCGCACCGCGACCGGATCGAGGCGTTCGAGAAGCTGGCCGCCGACCTCGGCGCGGACCCGGCCGACGTGGCGCTCGCATGGCTGCTGCACCAGGACGGCGTGACGGCGCCGATCATCGGGCCACGCACCACCGAACAGCTGGACGGCTCACTGCGCGCGGTCGAGCTGAAGCTGGACGCGGACGTGCTCACGAGGCTGGACGAGCTGTTCCCCGCCCCCGGCCCGCACGGGTCGAAGCCCGCACCCGAGGCGTACGCCTGGTAGTGGAACAGTGAGCGGGCCCCGCCGAAGCCGGCGGGGCCCGCTGTCACTCGTCGTCCTCGTCGTCTCTGGCCAGGTAGGTGGCCAGGCGTTCCACGGCGTTCTCGAACTCCGGGTTGGCGTCGACGAAGTCACGCATCTTGGCGGCCAGCCAGGTCAGCGTGACCTGCTCGTCGCCTCGGCGCTCCTGTAGTTCCTCGATGCCTCGGTCGGTGAAGTACATGTGCGCCTCAGCTGAACGCCTTCTCGATGATCTCGCGCTGCTCGACCTCGTGGACCTTGCCGGAGCCGGCCGACGGGGCGGCCATCACGCGGCGGCTCACCCGCACCAGCCTCGGCAGGTCCGGGTACAGCTCGCGCAGGTGCAGGCCGTAGAACGGCCACGAGCCCTGGTTCGCCGGCTCCTCCTGGACCCAGCGGACCTCGTCCACGTTCGGGTACTTCTCGAGGATCGCGCCGATCCGCTTCACCGGAACCGGGTACAGCTGCTCGACCCGGACGATCGCCACGTCCGAGACGCCGCCGCGGTGCTCGCGCTCGGCGGCCAGCTCGTAGTACAGCTTGCCGGACACCAGCAGCAGCTTGGTGACCTTCGACGGGTCCGGGTTGGCCGGGTCGTCGATGATCGGGCTGAACCTGGCCTCGTCGGTGAAGCCCTCCACCGGGCTGACCGCCGCCTTGTTGCGCAGCATGGACTTCGGGGTGAAGACCACCAGCGGGCGCTGCACGCCGTCGAGCGCGTGGCGGCGCAGCAGGTGGAAGTAGTTCGCCGGCGTGGACGGGACGGCCACGGTCATCGAACCCTCGGCGCACAGCTGCAGCCAGCGCTCGATGCGGCCGGACGTGTGGTCCGGGCCCTGGCCCTCGTGGCCGTGCGGCAGCAGCACCACGACGTCGGAACGCTGGCCCCACTTGGCCTCGGACGAGGAGATGTACTCGTCGATGACCGACTGGGCGCCGTTCACGAAGTCGCCGAACTGGGCCTCCCACAGGACCAGCGCGTCCGGGTTGGCCACCGAGTAGCCGTACTCGAAGCCGAGCGCCGCGTACTCCGACAGCGCAGAGTCGTAGGCCAGGAACTTGCCCTGGTCGTCGGACAGGTTCTGCAGCGGCACGTACTCCTTGCCCGACTTGCGGTCCACGATCACCGCGTGCCGCTGGACGAACGTGCCGCGGCGCGAGTCCTGGCCGGCCAGGCGGACCAGGTGGCCCTCCAGGTTCAGCGAGCCGAACGCCAGCAGCTCCGCGAACGCCCAGTCGATGTGGCCCTCGCGCGCCATCTTCGCGCGCCGCTCCAGGACCGGCTTGACCCTCGGGTGCGGGGTGAAGTTGTCCGGCAGGTTGATGTGCGCGTCGGCGATCCGCTCCAGCACCTCGCGGCTGATGTTCGTCGACAGCTTCGCCGGGACCTGCTGCTCCGACTCGACCGACGGGCTCGGCGTGATCGGGTGCTTCTCCAGCTCACGCACCTCGTTGAAGACGTGTTCCAGCTGGGACGAGAAGTCCCGCAGCGCCTTCTCCGCCTCGTCGACCGAGATGTCGCCGCGGCCGATCAGGGCCTCGGTGTAGGTCTTCCGGACGCTGCGCTTCGTGTCGATGATGTCGTACATCGCCGGCTGCGTCATCGAGGGGTCGTCACCCTCGTTGTGGCCGCGGCGGCGGTAGCAGACCATGTCGATCACGACGTCCTTGTTGAACGCCTGGCGGTAGTCCATGGCCAGCTGCGCGACCCAGTAGCACGCCTCGGGGTCGTCGCCGTTCACGTGGAACACGGGTGCCTGGATCATCTTCGCCACGTCGGTCGCGTACTGGCTCGAGCGCGAGTGCTCGGGGGCCGTCGTGAAGCCGACCTGGTTGTTGATGATCACGTGGACCGTGCCGCCGGTGCGGTAACCACGCAGCAGCGCCAGGTTCAGCGTCTCCGCCACCACGCCCTGGCCCGCGAACGCCGCGTCACCGTGCAGGGCGACCGGCAGGACGGTGAAGCCGCCGTGGCCCTTGTCCAGCAGGTCCTGCTTGGCGCGGACGATGCCCTCGAGCACCGGGTCGACGGTCTCCAGGTGCGACGGGTTGGCGGTCAGCGTCACCTTGGTCTCGCCGTCGCCGAACATGCGGAAGTACTTGCCCTCGGCGCCGAGGTGGTACTTCACGTCGCCGGAGCCGTGCGCCTGGCCCGGGTCGAGGTTGCCCTCGAACTCCTGGAAGATCTGGGAGATCGGCTTGCCCACGATGTTGGCCAGCACGTTCAGCCGGCCGCGGTGCGGCATGCCGATGACGACCTCGTCCAGCTCGTACTCGGCGGCCTTGTCGAGGATCGTGTCCAGCAGCGCGATCACCGACTCGCCGCCCTCGAGCGAGAACCGCTTCTGGCCGACGTACTTGGTCTGCAGGAACGTCTCGAAGGCCTCGGCCGCGTTCAGCTTCGACAGAATGTACTTCTGCACGGCCTGCGCCGGCTTGGCGTGCGGGACCTCCACGCGCTGCTGGATCCAGCGGCGCTCGGACGGGTCGAGGATGTAGGTGTACTCGACGCCGACCGTGCGGCAGTAGCTGTCCCGCAGCACGCCGAGGACGTCACGCAGCTTCATCCGCTCCTTGCCGGCGAAGCCGCCGACCGGGAACTCGCGGTCCAGGTCCCACAGGGTGAGGCCGTGGCTGAGAATGTCGAGGTCCTCGTGCTTGCGCTGGCGGTAGTTCAGCGGGTCGACGTCGGACATCAGGTGGCCGCGCGTGCGGTAGGTGTCGATGAGGCCGATGACGCGGGTCGTCTTGTCGATCGCGCCCTCGGGGATGTCCTCCACCCAGCGGACCGGCTCGTAGGGCAGGCGCAGCGACGTGAAGATGTCGTCGTAGAAGTTGTCCTCGCCCAGCAGGAGCTGGTGCACGCGGCGCAGGAACTCGCCGGACTCCGCACCCTGGATGATGCGGTGGTCGTAGGTGGAGGTCAGCGTGATGATCTTGCTGACGGCCAGCTCGGTGAGGGTCTTCTCGCTGGTGCCCTGGTACTGCGCGGGGTACTCCATCGCGCCGACGCCGATGATCGCGCCCTGGCCCTTGGTCAGGCGCGGCATCGAGTGGTTGGTGCCGATGGTGCCCGGGTTGGTGAGGGAGATCGTGGTCCCGGCGAAGTCGTCCGCGGTCAGCGCGCCGGTGCGGGCCTTGCGGATGATGTCCTCGTAGGCCTGCCAGAACCGCGCGAAGTTCATGCCCTCGCAGTTCTTGATGGACGCGACGACCAGCGTGCGGCCGCCGTCCTTGGCCGGCAGGTCGATGGCCAGGCCGAGGTTGATGTGCTCCGGCGTGACGATGTTCGGCTTGCCGTTGACCTCGGCGTAGTGCCGGTTCATGTTCGGGTAGTCACTCAGCGCCCGGATCAGGGCGTACCCGATCAGGTGCGTGAAGGAGACCTTGCCACCGCGCGTGCGCTTGAGGTGGTTGTTGATCACGATGCGGTTGTCGAACAGCAGCTTCGCCGGCACGGCCCGCACGCTCGTCGCGGTCGGGATGGTCAGCGAGATGTCCATGTTCTTGGCGATCAGGGCGGCCGCGCCACGCAGCGGGCGGACCTCCTCGCCGTCCTGCTTCGTGTCCTTGGCGTCCGCCTTGGCCGCGGCCGGCTTCGCGTCGGTCCTCGCCGGGGCCGGCTTCGCGGGGGCGGGCTTCGCCGGCGCGGGCTTGGCGTCGGTCTTCGCGTCGGACTTCGCGTCCGTCTTCGCCGCCGGCTTGGCGGCGGCGGCCGGCTTCGGCGCGGGCCCGGACTTCGGCGCGGGCTTGGGCGCCGTGGGCGTCGTCCTGGCCTGGCCGTTGGTGTCGCTCGACGGAGCGGTCGGCTTTGTGGTCTTGGCCACCGTCGCGGTCTTCGCGGCGCCGGTGTCGCTCTTCGTGTCGCCCGCGGCCTGGTTCGCCACGCGCTGTGTCGGCTTGTAGTCGGCGAAGAAGTCATGCCACGCTGAGTCCACTGACGACGGGTCAGCGAGGAACTGCTCGTACATCTCCTCTACGAGCCACTCATTGGGGCCGAACTGCGACGCAGGGCTGCTGCTGGACACGGCAGGCACTCGCCTCTATCTATCTCGATCTGTTAGTGATACTGACTGCACCCTCAGGCTAGTCCCCCGCGCGAGTGACGTGGTGCCGACTCGGGAGAAGGACCGCAGGTCACATAGGTGATCGAATGCGCCCCCCGGGTGCCGCTGACGGTGATACTCGCATTGTCTCCCAGCGGTTCAGCATTCGGTCCGGCTGAAGTGTAGGTGTCTGGTTCATCCTGTTTGCCCCGGATAACTGTGGCGAATGCCTCACGCACTGGTTCCGGCACCTGGGACAGCCGGTCCAGCGACGCGGCCCTCGCCCGGCCGCCCCGCGATGTTGATCGGTGGACGGTCGGTTCACAGCGCTGAATGGTCAACAGTTTCTTCCCGTCCGGAGCTGTCGTGAGGACTGTCGTCGTCGGACCCCCGACCGTGAGGGGTGTACTCGGCCGTGCCGTGGCGCCAGAGGGTCGCGTAGTGGCCGCCCGCGGACAGCAGCTCCTCGTGCGTGCCCTCCTCCACGATCCGGCCCCCGGCCAGGACCACGATGCGGTCGGCCCGCGCCGCCGTCGCCAGGCGGTGGGCCACCACGAACGTGGTCCTCGGCGCGGCCAGGCGTTCGCTCGCCGCCAGGACCACCGACTCCGTCGCCGGGTCGAGGGCCGCCGTCGCCTCGTCCAGCAACAGGACGTCCGGCCGCACGAGCTCCGCCCGCGCCAGGGCGATCAGCTGCCGCTGCCCCGCGGACAGGCCCTGCCCGCGCTCGCCCACCTGCTGGCGGAAGCCCGCCGGCAGATCCGCCACCATCGGTAAGGCGCCCACGTTGCGGACCGCCGACTCGATGGCCGCCCGGTCGCCGTTCACCCCGACCGGTTCCAGGTCCGCGGCGGCGCCGTAGCCGACGTTGCTCGCCACGTCACCGCTGAACAGGTGCGCCTCCTGCGGGACGACACCCAGCCGCCTGCGGAACGCCGACGGGTCGTAGTCGCGCAGGTCCACGCCGTCGACCAGGACCTGGCCCTCGGTCGGGTCGTAGAACCTCGCCACCAGCTTCACCACCGTCGACTTGCCCGCGCCGGTGGCACCCACCAGCGCGACCGTCTCGCCCGGCGCCACCCGCAGGTTCAGGTCCGACACCGCCGGCCGGTCCGTGCCCGGGTAGGTGAACGTGACGTCCCGCAGCTCCACCGCGCCCGCCAGCCGTTCCGGCACCGGGACCGGCTTCGCCGGCGGCTCCACCGAGGTGGGGGTGCGCAGCAGCTCCGCGATGCGCCGCAGGCCAACCCGTGCCTGCTGGTAGCCGTCGAACACGCCCGACAGCTGCTGCACCGGCGCGAAGAACAGGGTCAGGTACAGCATGAACGCCAGCAGCACGCCGACCGGCAGCTCGCCGGCCGCCACCCGCCGGGCGCCCACGACCAGCACCGCCGCCTGCGCGACGCCCGCCAGCAACGCGACGAACGGGAAGTACGTCGCCACGTACCGCTGCGCACGCAGCCGCGTGCGGCGGTAGGTGTCGCTGCGTTCCGCGAACTCCTTCGCCGAGTGCTCCTCCCGCGTGAAGGCCTGCGCCACCCGCAGCCCCGACACGTTCTCCTGCATGTCCGCGTTCACGGCGCTGACCTGCTCGCGGGCCTGCGAGTACGCCACGGTGGCGAGCCGCTGGAAGATCACCGTCGCCAGGACCAGCACCGGCAGCACGGCCAGCGCCACCAGCGCGAGCCCCGGATCGGTGATCACGAGCGCGGCCGTGATCGTCACGACCGTCAGCACGCTCGCCATCGCGCTCGTCAGCCCGGTCTGCAGGAACGTCGACAGCGCGTCCACATCCGTGGTCATCCTGGTCATGATCCGGCCGGCCATCTCGCGCTCGAAGTAGTCGAGCCCGAGCCGCTGCAGGTGGGCGTAGCTGCGCACCCGCAGGAGGTAGAGCAGCCGCTCGCCCACCCGGGCGGTCAGGATCGTGTTCACCGCGTTGTCCGCGAAGCTCAGGCACACCAGCACCGCCGCCACCGCGGTCACCACCCACAGCGCCGTCGGGTTGCCCGTGACCACGCCGTCGTCGACGCCCCGCTGGATCAGCATCGGCAGCGCCATCGTCAGCACCGCGTCGGCGATCACCAGCCCGGCCACGACGGTCAGCATGAGGCGCACGGGCTTCAGCAGCCGCCGTAATCGGAAACCCGGGTCCGGCGCGGTCGGGTCCTCACCACGCAGCACCGGCTGCTCGTCGGCCGGTGGCAGCGTGGCCACCCTGGCCAGCAGCTCCGGTGTCGGCGGCGTGCCGTTCAGCGCGCCGGCTATCCGCCCGCCGGCACCGCCGCGGCGGGGTGCGCCGAGCGAGACGTCCGGCAGCCGGGTGCTGCCCGCCTCTTCCTCGACCTCGGCCGGCCACAGCTCCGGCGTCCAGCCGTCGGGGCCCGGCTCCAGGCCGTCCCGCTGCCTGGTCTCGTCCTCGATGGCCTCGCCGGGGCCGGCCAGCAGCGACCGGTACAGCTCGCAGCGCGCGGTCAGCTCGTCGTGCGTGCCGATGTCGACCACTGTGCCGCGGTCGAGCACCGCGATCCGGTCCGCGAGGGCGAGCGTCGACCTGCGGTGCGCGATCAGCAGCGTGGTCCGGTCGCGGGTGACGGCACGCAACGTGTCGTGGATGGCGGCCTCGGTGGCCGTGTCCACCGCGGACGTCGCGTCGTCGAGCACCAGCACGCGTGGGTCCGACAGCAGCGCACGTGCGAGCGCCACCCGCTGCCGCTGCCCGCCCGACAGCGTCAGCCCGCGCTCGCCGACCACCGTGTCGTAGCCGTCCGGCAGCTCGGCGATGAACGCGTCGGCCTGCGCGGCCCGTGCCGCCGCCGCGATCTCCTCGCCGGTCGCGTCCGGCCGGCCGTAGGCGATGTTGGCGCGCACGGTGTCCGAGAAGAGGAACGCCTCCTCGAACACCACGCCGACCGTGCCACGCAGCGAAGCCAGCCGCAGGTCACGGATGTCCACGCCGGCCACCGAGATGGCGCCCTCGTGCACGTCGTAGAAGCGGGGTAGGAGTAAGGACACCGTCGACTTGCCGGAGCCCGCCGTGCCGACCAGCGCCAGTGTCTCGCCCGGGCGCACCTCGAACGAGATGCCGTCCAGCACCGGCTCGCTGCGGGTGTAGCCGAAGCGGACGTCGTCCAGCCGGACACCGGCCGGGCCCTCGGGCACGTCGACCGCGTCGGGGGCGTCCACGACCGTCGGGTGCGAGTCGATCAGCTCGTACACGCGCTCGACGCCGGCCCGCGCCAGCTGCACGTTGACCATCAGGCTCGACAGCAGCCGGGTCGGCCCGACCAGGTTGGCCACGTAGCTCGCGAACGCGAGGAACGTGCCCAGCGTGACCTGGCCGTTCATGGCCATGAACCCGCCGACCGCGAGGACCGCGACCTGGCCGGCCGCCGGCATGGCCACGAGCGTGGCGGCCGGGCGGGAGGTCAGCGCGGCCGTGCGCATCCGCTCGCCGAACAGCGTGCGGGCGGCCCGGTCGAGCCGGTTGATCTCCCTGACCTCCTGGCCGAAGCCCTTGACGACGCGGACGCCGGTGACGGTCTCCTCGACGTGCTGGGCGAGGTCGGCCGCGCGTTGCTGCGCCGACCACGAGGCCGGGAACAACACGCGGCGGCTGCGTACCGCCACCACCGCCACGACCGGCATGACGACCAGCGCGATGAGCGTCAGCCCGGGCGAGAGCCACAGCATGGCGCCGAACGCGGCCACCGCGAACACGACCGTGCCGATCGACAGCGGCACCATCATCAGCAGGCCCTGCACGATCTGCAGGTCCGTGATCGAGCGCGAGACCACCTGGCCGGTGCGCAGGGTGTCCTGCTTCGCCCCGTCGAGCCGCTGCACCGCGCCGAACACCTGCTGGCGTAAGTCGTGCTGCACGTCCAGCGCGAGCCGGCCACCGAGGTAGCGACGCACGAACGCGGTCGCGAACGTGGACAGCTCCATCAGGACCAGCGCGGCGACCAGCCAGGCGAGCCGGGCCGTGGTGCCGGCGACCGCGTCGTCGACGACGAGCTTCACCAGCACCGGACCGGCGGCCTGGAAGCCGACGCCGATGACCGAGGAGGCGATGGACAGCACGACCAGCCGGCGGTGCCGCCAGCAGGCGGCACTCAGTCGGCGGATCCAGCCGGGGGAGGACTCTGACACGTTCTCCACATTAGGCGCGGTCACCGACAGGGCCGGGGCGTCGATGGCGTGGGGAGGTGCACAAACCCTCCACTCGCGGGCGACAAACCTTCCACTCGCGCGGACGAACCTTCCGTTCGCGGCGGGATTGGGTTCCGTTCGCGGCGGTGGGGTGGCTTTGACCTGCGGAAATGCGGGTTGGGGAGGTTGGTGGCGGGAGCTGGGGCGAAGATTCACTCGGGTGGGTGAGGGGGCGGTCGGCGGTCGGTGCCTTGGCTGAGGAGGACGGGGCTCGCGGGGCGGGAGCGTTGGACACGCGGGGCGGGAGTGTTGGACACGCGGGGCCTGCGGGTTGGACACGCGGAGCTTGCGGGTTGGACACGCGGGGCTTTGGCGTGGGTGTGGAAGCGGGGGCCGTCCCGGTGGGACGGCCCCCGCTTTTGGTGGTTGTTCGTCAGGTGATGTCGCGGTTGTTGTTGCGGAGTAGGCCGCCGACGAAGAAGACGGCTGTCCACGCGGCGAAGATCAGGCCGCTGATCCACGCCGCGAACGCGCCGGGGGCGCCCGCACCGGTGCGGGCGATGAAGTCGAACTGTTCCCGCTCGTCCGCGTTCGGCGTGGTGCCGACGATGGCCTGGATCTGGTCGAACAGGAGCTGCGCCGCCGTCGATCCCGTCAGGCCGTTCGCTGAGCCGTTCGGCATGATGCCGGCGAGTTGCAGGTCCGGGTTCGAGCCGGTGATGAGCAGTTCCGCGATCGGGCCGACCAGACCGGCGTACAGCAGCAGCACGAGCAGGGCCGCCACCGGCGAGCCGAGCAGGGCGCCGACGCCCATCCCCAGCAGGGTCCACAGCAGGCAGGACAGGATGCCGGTGAGCAGGATGATCAACCAGTCGCCGGCCTCGGGGAGTTTGCCGGTGGTGCCGAACACGATGCCGAGGCTCGCGGCTCCGGCGACGACCACGCCGTAGACCAGGCCCCACACCGTGTACACGATGGCCTTCGCGCCCAGGACCGACGCGCGGCTGGACGCGGTCAGGAAGCTCGTGGTGATCGTCTTGCGGCTGAGCTCGCTCGACAGGGCCAGGGCGCCGAACACCATGGGGAACAGCGTCGCGAAGTTCATGGCCCTGGTCAGCGCCAGTGACGACAGGGACAGCTCGGCGTCGCTGATGCCGGTGGCGTTCAGGGCGTTCTCGATCGCGTCGCCGACGTCGGTGAAGAACATCGCGGCCAGCCACGCCCAGCCCAGTGCCAGGCCGATGGCCGGGATCAGCAGCGCCCACCACATCTTGGTGGTGAGGATCTTGCGGAACTCCGCCTTGAGCAGGTTGCCCATCAGTTGTTCCCCCCGCTCGAGCCGGAGCCGGAGTCGCCGCTGGAACCGGAACCGGAGTCACTGCTGGAACCGGAACCGGAGTCACCGGTCGGCGGGGGCGACGAGTCGGGTGGTGGTGGGGCCTGGGGTGCCTCCCAGCCGGTCGGCTGGTGCGGGGCCGCGTGGGGCGTCGGGTGGTGCCAGCCGCCCTGGGGCTGCTGCGGCGCGGGTTGTTGACCCCAGCCGCCCTGGTCCGGCGTCGGTGGCTGCTGGTAGCCGCCCGGCGGAGTGGCGTAACCCTGGGGTGGGGTGTTGTAGCTCTGCTGGGGTGTGTAGCTCTGCTGCGGGGCATACCCGGGGGGCTGCTGGTAGCCCTGCTGTGGCGGCGGCGCACCCCAACCGGGTTGCGGGGCCTGGCCGTATGGCATCTGGCCGGTGTACTGGCCCGCGGTCAGCCGGAAGAACAGCTGCTCGAGGTCGGCCCGCTCCTCGTGCACGCCGTAGAGCGCGATGCCGGCCTGCGCCGCGATGTCGCCGACCTGCTGGATCGTCGCGCCGACCACGGCGAGCTTGCCGTCGGGGGTCGGTGACACGTTGGTGATCTTCATTTCCTGCAGGGCGACGGCCAGCTTCTGCGGGTCGGCCGGCTGGACGATGACGCGGCTCTGCTGTGACATGCGCAGGTCCTCGAGCGCGCCGTAGTACATGGTCTGGCCGCGGCTGATGATCACGACCTGGTCGATGGTCTGCTCGACCTCGGCCAGCAGGTGGCTCGAGATCAGCACCGTGCGGCCGCTCTGTGCGAACGCCTTCAGGAACGTGCGCAGCCAGGCGATGCCCTCCGGGTCGAGGCCGTTCGCCGGCTCGTCGAGCACCAGCACCTGCGGGTCGCCGAGCAGCGCGGTCGACAGGGCGAGGCGCTGCTTCATACCGAGTGAGAACCCACCGGCCGCGCGGTTGGCCGCCGCGCCGAGGCCGACCAGGTTCAGCACCTCGTCGGCGCGCTGGTCGGGCACGCCCATGGCGGCCGCGTACACCCGGAGGTGGTCGCGGGCGGTGCGGCCGGGGTGGAAGCCCTGCGCCTCGAGCACGCCGCCGACGATGCGCGCGGGGTTGCCGAGGCGGTTGAACGGCTGGCCGTTGATCGTCGCCCAGCCGGAGGTGGGCTTCACGAGGCCGAGCAGCATTCTCAGCGTGGTCGTCTTACCGGAACCGTTCGGGCCGAGGAACCCGGTGACCGAGCCGGGTTCCACATGGAAACTGAGGTTCTGCACCGCGGCCACGGGACCGAAATGCTTGGTCAGGTTCTGCACCACGATCCGGCCGCTGCCGTCCTGCACGTGCCCCTCCTGCTTCGCCTGCGGGTTCGTGCGGGCCATCTTGCCGCATGGCGGGGGCCGGTTTGCGTGGAACGGTCCTAACGGGCCGGATGATCACATGATCGCGAGGCGTGCGCAGCAGGTCAGCGGGGGCTCAGCCGGGTGAACGGATTGCGTAGCGGGTAGGCGCGGCGGCGGTGCGGGACGCCCTCGCCGATGAGTTGTTCGTGGGCGGCCCGCCACACCTGGCACGGCCAGCGGCGGGCGCGGCTGCCGGTGCGGCAGGCCTCGCAGCGGCCGTCCGGGCCGGCGCGGTGGGCGGTCAGCAGGCGCCGCCAGCCGTCGGCCAGGCGGCGCAGCTCGGCGCGGGCCAGGGGGAGGACCTTGGCGGGGTCGGGCTGGCCGGCCACCCGGTCCACGGCGGCCAGGCGGTTCAGTACGGCGCGGCGGGTGTCATCCATCTCGGGGGACATGGGTTCACCCGACCTGGCGATCCGGTGGACGTTCGTCGGTGCGGACGGCGGCCTGGTCGAGTGCGCGGCCAAGGCCCCTGGCCTGCTGCGCGGACAGCACCGCGGCGGCGCCCGGCGGGGGGACGAGCACGACTCGCTCGTTCTCGACCAGGACCATCAACGCCCGGTCCCGGCCGAAGGGGTCTATGCATCTGACGGACCAACGGGGTTCAGTCACCGATACGACATCGGCCTAGGAATGGGACGACCGAAGTGGTAACGGGGAAGTTCACTCCATTGCCGCGTTTCTCACTCGATCGTGCGTTGAGGTGAAGTGGCTGGTCGCCGTATGAGTAGTGACGGTCGCAAGCGGTGATCCTGTGTGCCGGCTGTGTCGGGAAGGCGCTGAATCGGGAACTTTTCCGACTCGCCTACCCCCCGGTTGCACCACTCTGACGGAGATGCGCTTAAACTGCACTTGGCGGCCCGCTCCCAGTGACCCCCAGGCTGGTTGAGCGGGCCGCCCTCACTCCCCATGTTCGGTGCTTCGCACCTTCCCGGGATCTTCGTATCTGCCGGGGGGCCGAGCCCCCCGAACCCCCCACGGTGCGATCGCTTCTGACCCAGCGTGGGCGTTTTTGGCGATCTCGCTACTCGCTCTTGGGACTTGTGTTCGTTGTGTTCATGGAATGGGGACACCCCGCCGCTAATTTGCGACAGGGTGTCTCGTTTACTTCTGGTCGGATGCCTTTTCACATACGGTGTGCAGTTTCTGCTTTTGGGGCCCTGTTGATTAGTTGACGATTTTGGTCAACGGGGCGTGTGACAAGTTGTGGGCAGTTGCCACAGGCTCGTTGGTCAGGGCACCCGCGTGCGTGTTGAGACCCAGCGCCAGTGCGGCGTCGGCCCGCAGCGCGGCGTGCCAGCCCTTGTCGGCCAGCGCCAGCGCGTACGGCAGCGTCACGTTCGTGAGCGCGTACGTCGACGTCCTCGGGACCGCGCCCGGCATGTTCGCGACGCAGTAGAAGACCGACCCGTGCACCTCGTAGGTGGGGTCCGCGTGGGTCGTCGGGTGGGAGTCCTCGAAGCAGCCGCCCTGGTCGATGGCGATGTCCACCAGCACGGAACCGGGCCGCATGTCGGCGACCAGCTCATTGCTGATCAGCTTCGGCGCCCGCGCACCCGGCACCAGCACCGCGCCGATGACCAGATCGGCCTCGCGGGCCGCCTGCTCGATGGCGTACCGGTTCGACGTCACGGTCTTCAGCTGGCCGCGGAACTGGGCGTCGATCTGCCGCAGCCGGTCGACGTTGGTGTCCAGGACCTGCACGTCCGCGCCCATGCCGACCGCGATGGTCGCCGCGTTCAGGCCCGCGACACCGCCGCCGATCACCACGACTCGCGCCGGCGCGACACCCGGCACGCCGCCGGGCAGCACGCCCCGCCCGCCGGACGGCTTCATCAGCGCGTACGCCCCGACCTGCGGCGCGAGCCGGCCGGCGACCTCCGACATCGGCGCGAGCAGCGGCAGGGCGCCGTTCGCGGTCTGGACCGTCTCGTAGGCCACGGCCGTCGTGCCCGCGTCGAGCAGGGCCCTGGTCAGCGGCTCGTCGGCGGCCAGGTGCAGGTAGGTGAACAGGACCTGGTCACGCCGCAGGAACGGGTACTCGGCGGCGATCGGCTCCTTGACCTTGAGCACCATCTCGCCCTCGGCCCACACCTCCTCGGCGGTGGCCAGGACCTTCGCGCCGGCGGCGAGGTACTCCTCGTCCGTGATGGCCGACCCCAGGCCCGCGCCGGCCTCGACGAACACGTCGTGCCCGTGCGCGGTCAGCTCGTGTGCCCCAGCCGGGGTCAGCGCGACCCGGTACTCGTGGTTCTTGATCTCCTTGGGAACGGCGATCTTCACGTCTGAGCGTCCTTCCGACTGACTGGGCCATGTGGGTGTCGAACACCACAATGCGATAACAATAAGTAAGTGTCATCGTGGCGCTGGCACCAGACATGAGCCCAGCTCTAGTGCTGGTAGCACAGTCAGGCCCAGCGGCGTGCCGCCAGTTGGACCAGCAGCGCCAACCGCGTGTCCGGGTCGTCGAGGTCGATCTCCACGAGCTCCGCGAGCTTCCCCATCCGGTACCGCAGCGTGTTCGGGTGGATCCGCAACGCCCTGCTCGCCGCACGCGGGTCGCCGGGGTGGCGCAGCCACTCGTACAGGGTGTCCACATAGGACGTGCCGGACTGCTCGTCGTGCGTGGTCAGCACGGCCAGCGGGCCGAACTCGGTCGCGCCGGCGGCCAGGGCACCCGTCGCCGAGCGGTGCAGCGCGAGGACGGTCCACGCCTCCTCGTGGCTCACCACCGGACCCGCGATCAGGCCGGTGCGCAGCAGGTTCAGCATCTCCTCCGCGAGTGTCCGCGACCCGGCCAGCTCGGTGAGCGGCGCCGGCGGGCCGGCCGCCACCAGCGGACCCTCCTCGCCCGTCAGGGCCTGCCGCAGCGCGGGCCAGCCGGTGCGGTCCGGCACGACCGCGTACAGCACGTCCCGCAGCTCGGTCACCGCCGGCCGGCGCCCGACCCCCGCGGTGATCCGCTCCCACAGCGCGAGCCGCATGCCCTCCGCGCCCAGGGGGTCGGGCGTGCGGATGGCGATCGCGACCACCCGATGCGGCTCGTCGGGCAGGTCCAGCTCCGCGGCCGCCAGCCGCACGCTGCCGGTGCCCTCCAGGACCGTCCTGACCAGTTCGGCGGACCGTCGCCGGTCGGCGTCCTCGCGGGCCCGGCGGCGCAGCAGGTGCAGCGCCACGACCGGGGCGGTGTCGGCGAACGCGGACGCCCGCTCGTCGGACACCGGCCCGGGCACGACCGCCCACATGGAGCCCAGCAGCTCGCCACCCATCCGGATCGGCACGATCAGCCGCGGCAGCGTCCCGTCCTTCTGCCGCGGCACGAAGATCGTCGTGCGCCCGCGGGACAGGTCGCGGAACACGCCCCGGGAGCGGAACCGGGCGAGCACGTCGTCCGGCACCCGCCGGCCCATGATCGTCGACACGCGGGCCGGGTCGGTGCGGTCCTGGCGGGCCGAGTACGCGAGCACGCGCGAGTTGGCGTCCTCGATGGTGACCGGCGCGTCGATCACCGCGGCCGCCGCGTCGGCCAGCCGGAACAGGTCGCCGAGCCCGGGGTCGGCGCCGTGGTGCTCGTCGGACTCGTCGGCCGCCGCGTCGAGCACGGACCGCAGCAGCAGCACGACCTGCGCCCACGACGCGGCCGCGTTCACCTCGACCAGCGCGACCTCGGTCGCCTGCGCCGCCGCGCGGACCGCCGCCCGGCCGGCCAGCGGCGGCTTGAGCAGCACCGCGGCGGCACCCGCGCAGTACCTGACCAGCTCGGCCGCGTCCTTGGTGGTGTGCAGGCCGACGCCGAGCACGAGGTCGCCCTCGCCGATCGGGTCCCGCCCACCCGGCTCGGCGATCATGACGTCGGTGACGTGCCTGCCCTCGATGGCCAGGCGGGTGTGCAGGAGCGTCGGACCCACCCGGTCGACGAGACCCTGCACAGTGATCACAGGGGTGATGGTGTCACGGTTAGTACAGCGCCGCGGTGATCCAGTCGGCGATCGCGAGGTCGCGGTTGCGGCACTCCTCGGACAGTCGCATCGTCCAGCGCAGGGCCTGGACCATCAGCGTGTCCATCTCCTCGGGAGCGGCGGACGCGAGCGCGATCTCGATGTGCGCCCGCGCGGCCTCACTGTCCCCGTGCACCTCCGCGAGCAGCACGCGCACGGCCGTGCGCACCGGGGGATCGGCCTCGTCGATGGGGACCTCGTTGCCGGCGTTGTCGAACACCTGCATCTTCACCGGGGCCGTGCCGCCGCTGCTCAGTGCGGACACCATGGAGCTGCATTCGTGGAACAGCAGCAGCATCACGTCTCTCGCCTCGTCGGCCGGCACGCTCGGCTCGTCGACACCGGCCCGCATGGCGATCAACGCCGCGGTCGCAGCCTGAACCACCCGTGAGTGCTCTGATTCCACCACAACATCTTCCAACAGGAGTGCGCCTTTCGGTGCACTCAGCGAGAAACGAAAACTCCACCCTGGCCCGTGGCCACCCCGATCGATGCCCACCAGTCCGCCGCCTCGGCCGACGCCACGTCCAACACCGAGGACGCCGCGCCGAACGAGGACAGCACCTCGACCGTACGCGTGGTTTCCGCCGCCAGCACGGGAGAACCCGAACCCAGTGCCGGCGACAGCGTCACCGACCGCACCCCGGTGCCGCTCACCAACTGGAAGTCCAGCGGACCACCCGTAACGCCACAAAGACCGACCCGCACCCCGATGTCACCCAGCACCTCCAGGTTGTCCCGCGCGTCACCGAACTCGTCGAGCAGCGCGCTGACGTCGAGCGACACCTCGAGCCGGTCCGCGGCGAGCCCGCTGCCCTGCAGGGCCCGGCGCACCGCCCGGACGAGGTCGGCGTCGCCGGACTGGTTGCGCGTCAACTGAACCCGCAGCACGCCTGGCGAGCCGGCGAACCGCCGGCACGCTTCGCGCAGCAGCAGCGGTCCGATGTAGACCGACCAACCCGTGCGCTCGGCGAGCCGCAGGATGGTGGCGTGGTCGGCCTCCGACCACGCCAGGACCGCCCGTGCGCCAACGGGTTCGATGTCCTCCAGCCGCACGACCGGCTGGAAGCCGACGGTCAGCTCGCCGTTCTCCCAGGCCGCCGGCAGCGACGCGGCGAGCCGGTCCAGTTCGACCGCGGCCCGGTCCTCCGCCTCGTGGAACCCCGCCCACTGGCGCTTGCCGGTCGCCTTCGCCTTGCGCAGCGCGGTGTCCGCAGCCCGGAACAGCTCGGCCGCGGTGACGCCGTCCGCCGCCTGTCTTCGCACCGCACCCACGCTCGCGCCGACCGCGACGCCGTGGCCGTCGATGTACTCCGGGTCCTCCAGTTCGGCGGTGAGCGTGCTGATCAGCTCGCTCATGTCCGGCGTCTTGGGTGAGTCCTCGACGAGCACCGCGAACTCGTCGCCGCCGATGCGGGCCACGAGCGCGGTCTCGCCGGAGATCACCTCCTCGAGCCGCCGTGCGACCGTCTGGAGTAGACGATCACCCACCGAGTGGCCGAAGCTGTTGTTCACCAGCGAGAAGGCGTCGAGGTTCAGGCAGCACAGGGTGATCGTGCCGTCCGGGGTGGCCCGCTCCAGCGCACTCTCCAGCTTGGTGTGGAAGCACTGCCGGTTCGCCAGGCCGGTCAGCGCGTCGTAGAGCAGCTGGTGGCCGAGCCGGTCCTGCAGCAGGTGCAGCTCGGTGACGTCCTGCGCCATCGTGACGAAGTACGCGGGGGCGCCGGCGCCGTCCCGCAGCAGCGAGATCGCGAACAGCACCCACGCGACCTCGCCGTTCTCCTTGCGCAGCCTGCGGTGCTCGTGGACGCGGGGCTGCTCGCCGTCGAGGATGCGCCGGTACGGCGCCATCACGTCGCCGTCGGCCTCGTCGCGGAAGATGTCGGTCAGCAGGCGGCCGGGCAGCCGGTCCTGTTTGACGTCCAGGATGCCGGCGAGGGCCGGGTTCGCCTCGATGCACATGCCGTCGAGGTTCGTGATCACGATGCCGGTCGCCGACGAGGTGAACACCTCGCGGAAGCGGTTCTCGGTGCCGCGCAGGTTGTGCTCGGCCCGCAGCACCGCGTTGAACAGCGCCTGCTTGACCTCTTCCTGCTGGGTCAGCGTGTATGCCCGCAGCCCGTCCGCGTAGCCGGCGGACACCGCGCCGAGCAGGGACATCGTGCGCTTCGCCAGCTCGTTGTCCGGCGTGCGCTCCAGGTCGGCGAGCAGGCCCTCGGACAGCGAGGTGATCGTCGCGGTCAACGCGGTCGGGTCGATGAAGCCCTCGCTGACGAGCCGGTGACCGATCGACAGACCGGCGGACATCGAGAACTTCTCCGCGCCGAGGATGGCCAGCAGCTGGTCGACCAGCTCGAGCAGCAGCGCCTCGATCTCGTCGGCCGACCGCGGGATGTATGAGGCGGAGGTGGCCGACCGCGTCCAGGTACGCGCCAGCTCCTCCCGCCGGTGTACCGGGGGAAGGATCACACCTGGTTCGGCCATTGCCTGGTCCATCGTCGAGTACAGCGCTCAGCGGCGATCGTGCCGGGGGCGGCGTGGGCCACCCCGGGGCTCAACCGATCGCGTTACTTCTTCCGGGCGACTCCCGCATACAGGCCGTCACGCTGCTCGGCAACCTCCCTGGGTTCGGTCTGGCGGTCGGGGCGCCAGACCGACGTCGTCACGAGGCCCGGCTCGACCAGGTCCCAGTCGCCGAAGAGGCGCGTCACCTCGTCCCTGGTCCGCGCGCGGACGGCGTTCTGCGTCCGCTGCATGTTCTCGGTCAGCTCGGCCATGTCGCGGAAGTCGTCGGTGAGGTGGGACAGCCCCAGGTAGCTCCCCGGGGCGACGGCGTCGCGGTAGGCGGCGAACACGCTCTCCGGGTCGTCGAGCACGTAGTGCCCGATGGCGATGGCGAGGACACCGATCGGCTGGTCGAAGTCGAGCATGGCCCGGGTGTCCGGGGCGTTCAGCACGAGGCCCGGCATGGTGATGTCGGCGTGCACCATCACCGCGTTGGGGTTGTCCTCGAGGATGAGCTGGCTGTGCGCGACGGCGACGTGCTCGATCTCGACGTAGACGACGCGGGCGGACGGGTCGACCTCCTGGGCGATCTCGTGCACGTTGCCGACGGTGGGGATTCCGGAGCCCAGGTCGAGGAACTGGCGGACGCCCTGCTCCATCAGGTACAGCACGACCCGGCGCAGGAAGGCGCGGTTCTGGATCGCGAACTGGCGGGACTTCGGGTCCACCTTGTCCCGGTGCTTCACGAACTCGCGGTCGACCGCGAAGTTGTGGTTGCCACCCAGCACGTAGTCATAGATTCTGGCCGCGCTGGGTTTTTCCAGGTCAACCGAGGTTGGCACCCAGTTGGTCTGCTGTGACACCGTCCACCTCTTGGTCTGAATCGATCGGTAACCGAAACACTACCGAGACGTGGAGGCGGGTTGGCGACCGGTCACCCGGATGGACCATGTGGCCGGAATCTTCACACTGTCGGGGAACCGCGGTCACCTTGGGTGTGGTTGGTGGTCTCACCAGTGGCGTTGGCGAGGGCGCCGAGCGCCATGTCCCGAAGCATCGTGGCCATGCCGTCGCGGCCGAGGTAGCGGCTGTGCGGGGTGGAGTTGATCAGGCCGAACACGGCGTGCGCGGCGGCCCGCGCGGCCGGCTCGCCCAGGTCCGGCGTGCTGTCGCGGATGGCCTGCACCCACACCTCCACGTACCGGCGCTGCAGGGCGCGCACCCGCCGGCGGTCCGGGTCGGTGAGGTTGCCGAGGTTGCGTTCCTGGACGGTGATCAGCGACGGGTTGTCGAGCGCGAAGTCCACGTGGAACGCGACGAGCTCGCCCAGCAGCTTGGCCGGGTCCTCGGTGCGCTCGCGGCGTTCGAGGCCGCCGGCGAGCAGGACGTCGCTGATGGAGGTCAGCATCTCGCCCAGCATCGCGTCCTTGCTGCGGAAGTGCCGGTAGAGGGCCGGCCCGGACACCCCGACGGCCGCGCCGATCTCGTCGATGCCGACCCCGTGGAAGCCGTGCCTGGCGAAGAGTTCCGCGGCTGCGGCGAGGATCTGCTCCCGACGGCTGGACACCGCGCCATCGTACCGACCGCGTTAGCGCTCACTAACCCGCGTGTCCAACACTCCAGACCCGCGTGTCCAACACTCCAGACCCGCGTGTCCAACGTTCCGGACCCGCGAGTTCAACATTCGCGGCACCCCGCCCAGTCCGGATTTGTCGAACTCGGAGGTTCGCTCGGTTGGACACGCGGGTCGTGAGCGTTGGACACGCGGGTCGTGGGGGTTGGACACGCGGGTCGTGGGGGTTGGACACGCGGGTCGTGGGGGTTGGACACGCGGGTTTGCGTGTGCCAACTGGTAATCGTGAACTACTAACGAGGTAGTACGTGGGCTTGTTACTTGCTGGTAATGATGATGAGCGTTGGAATCCCTGCAGTGGAGGTAACCATGCCTCTTCGTTCCATCGTCATCTCATCCCTCTCCCTCGTCGCGGCGGTTCTCCTCGTCGTGCCGGCCGCCGCGGATCCCGTTGTCCAGGCGGGGAAGTACGTCGCTCTCGGTGACTCCTACTCGTCCGGCACGGGCGCGGGGAGCTACGGCAGCAGCGGCAGTTGCAAGCGCAGCGCGAACGCCTACCCGCAGTTGTGGGCGAACGCGAACGCGCCGTCCTCGTTCGTGTTCGTGGCCTGTTCCGGGGCCGAGACCACGGATGTCATCAACAACCAGGTCGCCTCGCTCACCTCGGACACGTCCCTGGTGACCATCTCCATCGGCGGCAACGACGCCGGGTTCGCCGACGTCATGACCGACTGCAACCTCGGGTCGGACTCGGCCTGCGTCTCCCGCAACCAGCAGGCGCAGGCCTACGCCCGCAACGAGCTGCCACCGCGGCTCGACGCCGTCTACGGCCAGATCCGGAACCGGGCGCCGAACGCGCGGGTGGTCGTGGTCGGCTACCCACACATCTACCAGCTGAACGGCAGCTGCTCGGTCGGCCTCAGCGAGACCAAGCGCGCGGCCATCAACCAGTCGTCGGACGTGCTGGCGGAGGTCGTCAGCGGCCGGGCGAGCGCGTTCGGCTTCACGTTCGTCGACGGCCGGCCGGCGTTCGCCGGGCACGAGATCTGCGCGTCCGGCACGCGCTGGATCAACAGCGTCACCTGGCCGGTCGACGAGTCGTATCACCCGAACGCGGCCGGTCAGCGCGGCGGCTACTACGCGGCGGTGGAGGCCGTCGCATAAACATCGCATAATCGGTCAGGTCGATGCCCGTCGCGTTCCGATGGAGCGCGGCGGGCCTTCGCTGGACGGCTCGGTTAACCGGCGCTAACATGCTTGATGTTAACGATGGCTAACGTGAGCGGAGCGAGATGGACGCGCCCGTCCTGCGCAGTGCTGCCGACCCGGGTGACCCCGCGTACCAGCGGTACGTGAAGGAGCACACCGCGCTCGTCGACGACCTGCGTGCCCGTACCGCCGCCGCCCGGCGCGGCGGTGGTGAGCGAGCGCGCCAGCGGCACCTCGACCGCGGCAAGCTGCTGCCGCGGGACCGGGTCGAGTCGCTGGTGGACCCCGGTTCGCCGTTCCTCGAACTGTCCCCGCTGGCCGCGACCGGCATGGATGATGACGAGGCGCCCGCCGCGGGCATCATCACCGGCGTCGGACGGGTCTCCGGCCGCGAGTGCGTGATCGTCGCCAACGACGCGACCGTCAAGGGCGGCACGTACTACCCGATGACCGTCAAGAAGCACCTGCGTGCCCAGGAAGTCGCGCTGCACAACAACCTCCCGTGCATCTACCTCGTGGACTCGGGTGGCGCGTTCCTGCCGAAGCAGGACGACGTCTTCCCCGACCGCGAGCACTTCGGGCGCATCTTCTTCAACCAGGCCACCATGTCCGCGCGGGGCATCCCGCAGATCGCGGCCGTGCTCGGCTCCTGCACGGCCGGCGGCGCGTACGTGCCGGCCATGAGCGACGAGGCCGTGATCGTCCGCAACCAGGGCACGATCTTCCTCGGCGGGCCGCCGCTCGTGAAGGCGGCGACCGGCGAGGTCGTCACGGCCGAGGAGCTGGGCGGCGGCGATGTCCACTCGCGACAGTCGGGTGTCACCGACCACCTTGCCGAGGACGACGGGCACGCGCTGCGGATCGTCCGGTCGATCGTGTCCACGCTGGGGCCACGCGCGCCGCGGCCGTGGGACGTCGCGGCGACCGAGGAACCCGCGGTCGACCCGAACGAGCTGTACGGCGTGGTGCCGACCGACTCACGCACGCCCTACGACGTAAGAGAAGTGATCGCGCGGATCGTCGACGGCAGCCGGTTCCGGGAGTTCAAGAAGGAGTACGGCACCACGCTCGTCACCGGGTTCGCCCGCGTTCACGGCCACCCGGTCGGGATCATCGCCAACAACGGCGTGCTGTTCGGCGAGTCCGCGGTCAAGGGCGCGCACTTCATCGAGCTGTGCGACCAGCGCAGCGTTCCGCTGGTGTTCCTGCAGAACATCACCGGGTTCATGGTCGGGCGGGACTACGAGACGTCCGGGATCGCCAAGCACGGCGCCAAGATGGTGACCGCGGTGGCCTGCGCGAGGGTGCCCAAGTTCACCGTGATCATCGGCGGGTCGTTCGGCGCCGGCAACTACTCCATGTGCGGCCGGGCGTACGAGCCGCGGTTCCTCTGGATGTGGCCCAACGCCAGGATCTCCGTGATGGGTGGCGAGCAGGCGGCGTCGGTGCTCGCGACCGTGCGGCGCGACCAGTTCGAGGCCCGCGGGGAGGACTGGCCGGCCTCGGACGAGGAGGCCTTCAAGGCACCCATCCGCGCGCAGTACGAGGACCAGGGCCACCCGTACTACTCGACCGCGCGGCTGTGGGACGACGGCGTGATCGACCCGGCCGACACCAGGATGGTGCTCGGGCTCGGGTTGTCCGTGGCCGCCAACAAACCGCTCGAACCGGTCCGCTACGGCGTCTTCAGGATGTGATCATGTTCGGCAAGGTGCTGGTCGCCAACCGGGGCGAGATCGCCGTCCGGGTCTTCCGGACGTTGGCGGGCATGGGGATCCGCTCGGTCGCGGTGTTCACCGCGGCCGACACCGCCCACGTGGCGGACGCCGGCGAGGCGGTCCAGGTCGGCAGCTATCTGTCCATTGAGGACATCGTGGCGGCCGCGAAGGAGACCGGCGCCGAGGCCGTGCACCCCGGCTACGGTTTCCTCGCGGAGAACGTGGCGTTCGCGCGGGCGTGCGCCGACGCCGGCATCGTGTTCATCGGCCCGCCGCCCGAGGCCATCGAGGCCATGGGCGACAAGATCCGCGCCAAGCAGACCGTGAGCGCGGCCGGCGTGCCCGTGGTGCCGGGCCGCAACGAGCTGGGCATGTCCGACGCGGACCTCGCCTCGGCGGCCGCGGAGGTCGGCTATCCGGTGCTGGTCAAGCCCTCGGCCGGCGGTGGCGGCAAGGGCATGCGGCGCGTGGACGACCCCGCGGACCTGCCCGCGGCCCTCGAGTCCGCGCGGCGGGAGGCCCGCGGCGCGTTCGGCGACGACACGTTGCTGATCGAGCGGTTCGTGGCCAACCCGCGGCACATCGAGATCCAGGTGCTGGCCGACGCGCACGGCACGGTGATCCACCTCGGCGAGCGCGAGTGCAGCCTGCAGCGGCGGCACCAGAAGATCATCGAGGAGGCGCCCTCGCCGCTGCTCGACGCGGCGACCCGCGAGCGCATGGGCGCCTCGGCCGCCGACGCGGCCCGGTCCGTCGGCTACACGGGTGCCGGGACCGTCGAGTTCATCGTGTCGACCGACCGGCCCGACGAGTTCTTCTTCATGGAGATGAACACCCGGCTGCAGGTCGAGCACCCGGTGACCGAGCTGGTGACCGGCGTGGACCTCGTCGAGCAACAGGTCCGCGTCGCCGCGGGGCTGCCGCTCGACGTCGAGGTGGGGTTCGACGGGCACGCGGTCGAGGCACGCGTGTACGCCGAGGACCCCGCCCACGGCTTCCTGCCGACCGGCGGCCGGGTGCTGGAGGTCGCGTCACCGGGCGGCGTGCGGGTGGACTCCGCGCTGCGCAAGGGAACCGTGGTCGGCTCGAGCTACGACCCCATGCTGGCCAAGGTGATCGCGTGGGGGCCGGACCGCGAGTCCGCGTTGCGCCGGCTGCACGCGGCCCTCGGTGAGACCGCGGTGCTCGGGCTCGGTACGAACGTGGCGTTCCTGCGGGCCCTGCTGTCCGATGTGGACGTCGTGGCCGGGCGCCTCGACACCGGGCTGGTGGAGCGCAAGCTCGACGCGCTCACCACCACCGAGGTACCGGACGTGGTGTTCGCCGCCGCCGCGCTGGACGAGCTGCTCGACCTGCGGCCCACCGGTGACGTCGTCGATCCGTGGGACCTGGCGAACGGGTGGCGGCTCGGGGGATCGGCGGCCATCCCGTTCCGGCTGGCCTGTGGTGACCGGCAGGTCACCGTGCGGGCGACCGGGACGTCGGTGCGCATCGACGACGGCGACCCGGTGCGGGTGTCCGCGCGCCGCGACGGGAACCGGCTGGACGTGACGTACGGCGGCCGGGTCACCACCTTCCTGCGGGCCCAGGACGGCGACACGCTCTGGCTCGCCGCCGGCGGCCACACCTGGGCGGTCGAGGAGCACTCGCTGCTGGAGAGCGCGACGGCCAGCGCGGCCAGTGGCGGTCCGGTCACCAGCCCGATGCCGGGGACCGTGCTGGTGGTCAAGGTCGCGCCCGGGGACGCGGTCACGGCCGGTGCGCCGCTGGTGGTGGTCGAGGCCATGAAGATGGAGCACACCGTGACGGCGCCGGTCGACGGCGTGGTCACCGAGCTGAACGTCCGCGCGGGCCAACAGGTCGCGCTCAACCAACCCCTTGCCGTGGTGACCCCACAAGAGGAGCAGTCATGATCGACTTGCGGCTCTCCGAGGAGCACGAGACGTTAAGGAAGACCGTCGAGGAGTTCGCCCGCGAGGAGGTCGCGCCGGTCATCGGCGATCTCTACGACAGGTGCGAGTTCCCCTACGAGATCGTGGCGAAGATGGGCCGGATGGGCCTGTTCGGGTTGCCGTTCCCCGAGGAGTACGGCGGCATGGGCGGCGACTTCCTCGCCGTGTGCGTGACGCTGGAGGAGCTCGCCCGCGTCGACTCGTCCGTCGCGATCACCGTCGAGGCCGGCGTTTCCCTGGGTGCCATGCCGATCTACCGGTTCGGCACCGAGGAGCAGAAGCGGGAGTGGCTGCCGAAGCTGTGCTCCGGTGAGGTGCTCGGCGGCTTCGGGCTGACCGAGCCGGGCGGTGGCTCGGACGCGGGCGCGGCCCTGACCACGGCCGTCGAGCGGGACGGGCAGTGGGTCCTCAACGGCTCCAAGGCGTTCATCACGAACTCCGGCACCCGCATCACCGGGCTCGTCACCGCGACCGCCGTCACCGGCCGGTCCGCCGACGGGCACAAGGAGATCTCGGCGATCATCGTGCCGAGCGGCACGCCGGGCTTCTCCGTGTCGAAGAGCTACTCGAAGGTCGGCTGGAACTCCTCGGACACGCACGAACTGTCCTTCGTGGACTGTCGGGTGCCGGTCGAGAACCTGCTCGGCCAGCGCGGCCGCGGCTACGCCCAGTTTCTGTCCATTCTGGACGAGGGACGGATCGCGATCGCGGCGGTCGGCGTCGGCCTGGCACAGGGCTGCGTCGACGAGTCCGTGCGGTACGCCCACGAGCGAGAGGCGTTCGGGCGCACGATCGGCGAATACCAGGCCATCCAGTTCAAGATCGCCGATATGGAGGCTCGCGTGCACACCGCGCGCCTCGCGTACTACGCCGCCGCGGCGAAGATGCTGCGTGGTGAGCCGTTCAAGCGGGAGGCGGCGATCGCGAAGCTGGTCAGCTCCAACGCGGCCATGGACAACGCCCGTGACGCGACCCAGATCTTCGGCGGCTACGGCTTCATGAACGAGTACCCGGTCGGCCGGTTCTACCGCGACGCCAAGATCCTGGAGATCGGCGAGGGCACGAGCGAGGTGCAGCGCATGCTGATCGCGCGGGAGCTGGGTCTTCGGTAAACGGTTGCCTTGGCCGTACGATGGCAGCGCTTTCCGCCCTGCTGCTGTACGGAGGCACGATGCGCACGTCCCGCCGGCTCGTCATGTTCGCGCTCACGGTGGTCCTGCCACTCGCCGTGATCACGCCCGCGGAGGCCGCGCCGGCGCGGTCGGACCGGCCGACCCCACCGCCGTGGCTGAAGATCGAGAACGGGGTCTCCGCGCCCCAGTTCGCCCTGGCCGACGCGATCGAGGAGACCCTCTTCGTGCAGACCACGGTCGACAGCGACCTCGACGGCGTCAGGGACCGCGTGCGGATCCGGCTGTCCCGGCCCGGTGAGACGGAGACCCAGGGCATCAAGGTCCCGGTGATCTTCGAACACAGCCCGTACCGCTACAACACCGGCGGCGGCGAGAACCACAACGTCGATTTCTCCGTACTACCCCAGGAAGGCATCCAGCCCTTCGCGGCCCGGGCCGCCGGCACCCCTACCGGCGCCCGGCCGCAACCAGACCTGCCCGGCAACCTGGACAACACCTGGGTGCCCCGCGGGTACGCGGTGGTGCTCGGCGAGTCGATCGGCACCGGGTTCTCCGACGGGTGTCCCACGGTCGGTGACATGAAGGAGACGCTCGGCACGAAGGCCGTGATCGACTGGCTGAACGGCCGCGCGCAGGCCTGGAACGAGGCCGGCGAGCCGGTCACCGCGGACTGGACCACCGGTGACGTGGGCATGGTCGGCACGTCCTACAACGGCACGCTGCCCAACCAGGTCGCCACGACCGGCGTCGAGGGCCTGCGGACGATCGTGCCGACCTCCGCGATCGCCAGCTGGTACGACTACTACCGGGCGAACGGCCTGGTCCGCGCACCTCACTCGAACGTGTCCGGCAAGGGCGAGAACAGCTTCCAGGGTGAGGACCTCGACGTGCTGGCGTACTTCACCGAGGGCCCCGGTCGCGTCGAGAAGTGCCGGCACATCACCGACGCCCTGCTGCAGTACGCCGATCGGACGACCGGCGACTACAACGCGTTCTGGCACGAGCGGGACTACCTGCACCGGGCGCGCGGTGTGAAGGCGAGCGTGTTCGTCGTGCACGGCCTCGAGGACTACAACGTCATGCCCACGGCCTACGCCTCGTGGTGGGCGCAGCTGGCGCGGTACAACGTGCCGCGCAAGATCTGGCTGCACAAGGGCGGGCACGGCGGCCCGACGGGCACGTCCGACTACGAGCGGACCCTCAACCGGTGGATGGACTACTGGCTGTTCGGCGTGCAGAACGGGATCATGGCCGAGCCCAGGGCCGACATCCAGCGGCCGGACGGCACGTACGAGAAGTACACCAACTGGCCGGTGCCCGGCACGCGGAACACCACGCTGAACCTCTCGTCACCGAACGCGACCGACCCGGGTGGTCTCGGCCGGTCGGGTGGCGGCCCGCGTCAGTCGTTCGTGGACTCGGGCCGGACCCTCGACACCGACGTCGCCCTGGTCCCGAACCCCGGCGCGGCGAACCCGAACCGTCTTGACTACCTGTCCGCTCCACTACCAGGTCCCACCCACCTGAGTGGCACCCCGTCGGTGTCGTTGCGGGCGTCCGTTGACAACCGGTACGCGGCGAACCTGACCGCCGTGCTGGTGGACTACGCCCCGGACGGCACGCCGACGACGGTTACGCGAGGCTGGACCGATGTGCAGAACCGCAACGGCGTGGACCGGAGCACGCCGATCGTCCAGGGCCGGGAGTACACGTTCACCTGGCCGCTCGAGCCGGACGACCACGTGTTCCCGGCCGGTCACCGGATCGGCCTCGTGATCGTGTCGACGGACATGCACTTCACGCTGCGCCCGCTGCCCGGCACGCAGCTGACCGTCAACCCGGGCCGGTCGTCCGTGACGCTGCCGGTGGTGAGGTAGGTCATGCGGATCATCGGGCTGGTGGCGGCGTTGCTGATCGGCCTGGCGACGCCCGTCACCGCGGCGCCGGACTGCACGTCCACTCTGGACTGCTCGTTCGACGAGATCAACCAGATGTCCATGCCGGAGCGGCTGGAGTTCGTGCGGGGCATGCAGTCCGGCCCCGCCGCCGCGCTCGGCGCCACGGACCGCTGGCGCAACATCGAGGGCGTGATCACCTTCTTCGTCGATCATCGCCTCGGTGCGCCCGGCACTTGGGTGTCCTATGTGGACTCGGGGATCGTGGAGGGCATCCAGCGCGGCATCGCTATCGCGCTGGGCCGGTCGACGGACACGGGCGGCAACCCGGGCTCGGCGAAGTGGGCGAGCTACCTGACCCGGCTGTCGAGCGGCCAGCTCACGACGCGCGCCGCGCACGACCGCGCGTGGAGCGAGGCGGAGCAGGCTTCCACGGAGTACGGCAACGCGGTCGCCGAGGCACGCGGTGTGCCGGCGACCGCCGCGGAGTGGCGGTTCTACCAGTTCTCCGAGGTGTACCGGTGGGCGCTGCGGAACCGGCCGTTCGCGCTGGACCTCCTGGCGTTCTACGGTCCGCTGATCGACCCGGACCTGGCCAGGGCGCGGGTGCCGTTCTACGACTGGTTCACCGACGTGAGCGAGTCGGCGCCGTCCTACAAGGGTTGCGAGCTGGCGTACGGCTTCGCCCAACTCCACCCGATCGAGGGAGTCTTCGGGATCGCGGGCCTGTTCCTCGCCTACGTTGACGAACTCTTCGCGGAGTACCAGAGGGTGGGACAAACCAGCGGGTAGCTGGCGCGAATCAGGGTTAACATCGAACGCGTGACCCGCTCACCTGCACGGATCGCCCATGACCGTGCCGTGGCCGACCTTCGCGCGCAGTTGGTCGCCCGGCCCGCCGGGGCACCCATCCGGTTGGCGAAGCCGACCTCCAACCTGTTCCGCTTCCGCGAGCCACCCGGCCGTGCCGGCATCGACGTCAGCGCGTTCACCGGGGTGCTCGACGTCGACACCGAGACCCGCACGGCCGACGTCGGCGGCATGACCACGTACGAGGACCTGGTCGACGCCACCCTCCCGCACGGCCTGATCCCGCACGTGGTCCCGCAGCTCAAGACCATCACGCTGGGTGGCGCGGTGGCCGGGCTGGGCATCGAGTCGACGTCGTTCCGCAACGGCATGCCGCACGAGTCGGTGCTGGACATGGATGTTCTCACGCCGGACGGCGAGGTCATCCACGTCACGCCGGACAACGAGCACGCCGACCTCTACCGCGGCTTCCCCAACTCCTACGGCACGCTCGGTTACGCGTTGCGCCTGCGGATCGACCTGGAGGAGGTCACCCCGTTCGTGCGGCTGCGGCACGTCCGGTTCACCGACGCGGCCGCGTGTGCCGCGGCAATCCAGGAAATCTGCGCGAACCGGACCTATCGGGACGAACAAGTCGACTTCCTCGACGGGGTCATGTTCGCCGGCGACGAGCTGTACCTCACCCTCGGCGGCTACACCGACACCGCGCCCCAGCTGTCCGACTACACCGGGCAGCGGATCTTCTACCAGTCCATTCGCGACCGGATGACCGACCACCTCACGATCCGCGACTACCTGTGGCGCTGGGACACCGACTGGTTCTGGTGCTCGAAGGCGCTCGGCGTGCAGAACCCGGTCGTGCGGCGGCTGTGGCCGCGGAAGTACCTGCGGTCCGACGTGTACCGGAAGATCATCGCGCTGGACCGGCGGTACCGGGTGTACGAGCGGTTCGCGAAGCTGCGCAACGATCCGCCGCGGGAGCCGGTCATCCAGGACGTGGAGGTCCCGGTGTCGCGGCTGGCGGAGTTCCTCGACTTCTTCACCAGGGAGATCGGCATCAGCCCGGTGTGGCTGTGCCCGCTGAAGCTGCGGTCGGCGTGGTCGCTCTACCCCATGGACGTCGACCAGCTGTACGTCAACGTCGGGTTCTGGGCGACCGTCCCCTTAGGACCGGGTGAGGCGGACGGCACGCACAACAGGCGCATCGAGAGCAAGGTCACCGAGCTGGGCGGGCACAAGTCGCTGTACTCCGACTCGTACTTCGATGAGGATGAGTTCTGGTTGGCGTACGACGGTGAGACCTACCGGAAGCTCAAGGAGGCGTACGACCCGAACGGCCGGCTCCCGGACCTGTACTCGAAGTGCGTGCGGAACCAGTGAGCGGAGCGGACCGTCGTCCGTGACAGGGGAGTGAGAACAATGCGGCTGGCAGAGATTTTCGAGACGGCGATCGGGAGCGACGCCCCCATCGCGTTCACCGCTTATGACGGCAGCCGGGCCGGCGACCAGGACGCGCCGGTACGGGTCGACGTGCGCTCACCGCTGGCGCTGTCCTACCTGGCGTCGGCACCCGGCGAGCTGGGGCTGGCGCGGGCGTACGTCAGCGGCAGCCTGGACATCCTGGGCGACATGCACACCGCGTTGCGGAGCATGATGTCCTCGACGCTGACGATCCCACCGAAGATCGGCGCGGAGATGCTGCTCAAGATGGGTGCGTCCCGGCTGTGGTGGCCGGTCCGCCACCCGGCGGCGGAGGCCAGGGTGCGTGGCCGCAGGCACTCCAAGCGGCGCGACCAGGAGGCGATCTCGCACCACTACGACGTCTCGAACCGCTTCTACGAGTGGGTGTTGGGCCCGTCGATGGCCTACACCTGCGCGGTGTACCCGACCGCGTCCTCGTCGCTGGAGGAGGCGCAGTGGACCAAGCACGACCTCGTGGCGCGGAAACTGGGGCTCCGCGAGGGAATGCGCCTGCTCGACGTGGGATGTGGTTGGGGCGGCATGGTGATGCACGCGGCCAAGCACTACGGCGTGCGCGCGCTCGGCGTGACGCTGTCCCGCAAGCAGGCGGAGTGGGCGCAGAAGAAGATCGCCGAGTCCGGCCTGTCCGACCTGGCCGAGGTGCGCCACCTCGACTACCGGGACGTGGCGGAGTCCGGGTTCGACGCGGTCAGCTCCATCGGGCTGACCGAACACATCGGCGAGGCGGCGCTGCCGTCGTACGTGCGGTCGCTGCACGAGAAGCTGCGGCCGGGCGGGCGGTTGCTGAACCACTGCATCACGCGGCCGGACAACCTGCGACCCTCACGGGTCAAGGGTTTCTTCAACCGGTACGTGTTCCCCGACGGTGAGCTGCTGGGGCCGGGCTTCATCCTGTCGGCCATCCACGACAACGGCTTCGAGGTCCGGCACGAGGAGAACCTGCGCGAGCACTACGCGAAGACGCTCACCGCGTGGTGCGCCAACCTCGACGAGCACTGGGACGAGGCGGTCGAGGAGGTCGGCGAGGAGCGGGCGCGGGTGTGGCGCCTGTACATGGCGGGCTCGCGGCTGGGCTTCGAGATCAACAACATCCAGCTCCACCAGGTGCTGGCGGTGAAGCTGGACGGCACGGAGTCCCACATGCCACTCCGCCCGGAGTGGTGACCCTCGATGTCATGAAGGACGCGTTCGGGACGCTGGCCGTGCCCTGAAAGGCGCGTTCGGGTCATTGAGCCTGACCCGCCCGGTGCGTCCGCCCTGAAAGGCGCTTTCAGGACACCGGCCGTGCCCTGAAAGGCGCTTTCAGGACGCTGGCCTTGCCTTGAAAGGCGCTTTCAGGGCGCTCAACCTGGATCCACCGGTGGGATTTTTGTTGATCTTGTCGGGTGGTGTTGATCTTGTGTTGGTGGGTGGGCGTGTTGGTGTGGCTGGCGTCGCACCAGCACGTTCATTGTGGTCTCCGGCCGGGCCC